>Ga0066798_10001476_pt1 | contig 10219 bp, 8 predicted proteins | sample PersoiDNA2013203_FD_70961 | JGI IMG/M metagenome (GOLD analysis project Ga0066798, IMG submission 70961) | Permafrost soil microbial communities from the Arctic, to analyse light accelerated degradation of dissolved organic matter (DOM) -... | ecosystem: Environmental > Terrestrial > Soil >...
CTACTTGACGAGGAACGGGATGACGAGCAGGGCCACGATGTTGATGACCTTGATCATCGGGTTGATGGCCGGGCCCGCCGTGTCTTTGTACGGGTCGCCGACCGTGTCGCCGGTGACGGCGGCCGCGTGGGCGTCGGAGCCCTTGCCGCCGTACTCGCCGTCTTCGATGAGCTTCTTGGCGTTGTCCCAGGCGCCGCCGCCGCTGGTCATGCTGATGGCCAGGAAGAGACCGGTGATGATCGAGCCCATGAGCACGCCGCCGAGCACCAGGTAGGCCTTGTTCCAGAACACCAGGGTGATGACGATCGGCGTGAGCACCGGGATGGCGGCCGGCAGCATCATCTCGCGGATGGCCGACTTGGTGACGATGTCGACGGCCTTGCCATACTCGGGCTTCTCGGTGCCCTTCATGATGCCGGGCAGCTCGCGGAACTGGCGACGGACCTCTTCGACGACCTTGCCGCCGGCGCGCCCCACGGATTGCATGCAGAGCGAGGCGAACAGGTAGGGAAGCAGACCGCCGATGAGCAGACCGACCAGCACCCAAGGCTCGTTGACCTTGAACTGGTTGATCACGCCGGGGCCGAAGCTCTCCTTCAAGTCGTTCGTGTACGACACGAAGAGGATGAGGGCGGCGAAGCCGGCGGAGCCGATCGCGTAGCCCTTGGTGATGGCCTTGGTGGTGTTGCCGACCGCGTCGAGCGGGTCGGTGGTGTTGCGCACTTCTTCCGGCAGGTTGGCCATCTCGGCGATGCCGCCGGCGTTGTCGGTGATGGGGCCGTACGCGTCGATGGCGACGATGATGCCGGTCATCGAGAGCATGGCCATGACGGCCACGGCGATGCCGTACAGGCCAGCCGTGCCACCGCCGGCAGCCTCGTAGCTGGCGAGGATGCCGGCGGCGATGACGAGCACCGGCAGGGCGGTGGACTGCATGGACACGGCGAGGCCCTGGATGATGTTGGTGGCGTGGCCGGTGATGCTCGCCTTGGCGATGCTCTTCACCGGGTTGTAGCGCGTCGCCGTGAAGTACTCGGTGATGACGACGATGAGAGCCGTCACGACGATGCCGCTGACCGCGCACAGGAACAGGCGGCCGACGCTGGGAATGCCGGCGAGGCGGTACTTCACGGCGCCGAGCATCCAGTTGGTGAGCGGGTAGAAGAGCACGATCGCGATGAGGGCAGCGATGCCCAGGCCCTTGTAGAGGGCGTTCATGATGTTGGTGCTACCGCCGCGGAGGCGCACGAAGAAGGTGCCGATGATCGAGGCGATGATGGAGGCGCCGCCGAGGACCAGCGGGTAGGTGGCGGCGGCCGTGACGTGCGGCCAGAAGAGGTAGGCCAGCAGCATGGCGGCGACGGCCGTGACAGCATAGGTCTCGAAGAGGTCGGCGGCCATGCCGGCGCAGTCGCCGACGTTGTCGCCCACGTTGTCGGCGATGACGGCCGGGTTGCGCGGGTCGTCCTCGGGGATGCCCGCCTCTAGCTTGCCGACCAGGTCTGCACCGATGTCGGCGGCCTTGGTGAAGATGCCGCCGCCGACTCGAGCGAAGACCGAGATGAGACTGCCACCGAAGCCGAGGCCGATGAGCGCGCGCACGGCGTGATCGGGCCAGAGCTGCGTGCCCAGCCAGTAGTACACGGCCACGCCGAAGAGCGCGAGGCCGACGACCAGCAGGCCCGTGACGGAGCCGCCGCGGAAGGCGACGGAGAGCGCCGGGCCCAGACCCTTCTTGGCCGCCTCGGCGGTGCGTACGTTGACGCGCACGCTGACCATCATGCCGATGTAGCCGGCGGCCGCCGACAGGGCGGCGCCGACGACGAAGCCCGCGGCGGTCTCCCAGCCGAGGCCCCAGCCCTGCTTGGCGCCGAGTGCGACGCCGAGGATGATGAAGACGACGATGCCGACGATGGCGATGGTGCGGTACTGACGCCCGAGGTACGCCTTGGCGCCCTCCTGGACAGCTCCCGCGACCTTGCGCATCTTCTCGTCGCCCGCCGGCAGCGCCAGCAGCCAGCGGATGAGCAGCACCCCGTAGACCACGGCCCCGATGGCGCAGATCACGGCGATCAGCACCGCATTGTTAGAGAAGAACGAACTCACTTGGCAGGCTCCTTTCTTGGCTCCACGTGGTCGCGGCGCGGCCCCTGTGGGCCTCGCCGCGCCACCCCTGACATCGTGGGCATCCCCGACGCCCGTGACTGTCTTATCTCGCGCACGCGCCGCCCCGGGAACGGGCGGCGGCGCGTCAGTGCAGGTACTCGCCGATCAGCAGGTCGAGCTTGTCTTTGGCGCCTTGCGGGATGAGCTCGGCCGGCGTGTTGATGGCGAACTCCACCGCGTGACGGCAGGCACAGTCGCGGTGCTCGTCGAGCGCCGTGACGACGCGCGTGACGATGGCCTGTGCAGTCTCGACGTTGCGGCGCACGTTGCTCAGCACCTGCTCGAGCGTCACATCCTCTTCCCCTTCGTACCACACGTCGTAGTCGGTGACCATGGCCATAGTAGCGTAACAGAGCTCTGCCTCACGGGCCAGCTTGGCCTCCTGGAGATTGGTCATGCCGATGACGTCGAAGCCCAGCTGACGATAGACGTTGCTCTCGGCGCGCGTGGAGAACTGGGGACCCTCGATGCAGACGTAGGTGCCGCCTTCGTGGACCGTGGCGCCGGCGGCGCGACCGTGCTCCACGAGCAGTTTGCTGACGTAGGGGCAGAAGGGATCGGCGAAGCCCATGTGCACGACGACGCCGTCGCCGAAGAAGGTGCTGGGCCGCGCCTTGGTGCGGTCGTAGAGCTGGTCGGGCACGACCACGTCGAGTGGCTTGAGCTCTTCGCGCAGGCTGCCGACGGCGCTGGCGGACAGCACGTAGTGCACCCCCAGCGCCTTCATGCCCCAGATGTTGGCGCGGTAGTTGACCTCGCCGGGCAGGATGCGGTGCCCGCGTGCGTGTCGGGGAAGGAAAGCGACCGGCACGCCGTCGATCTCGCCGAGGAAGTAGGAGTCGCTGGGCGCCCCGAAGGGCGTGTCGATGGTGACTTCGCGAGCGTTCTCGAGCAGCTCGTAGAAGCCCGATCCACCGATGACACCGACCTTGGCAGAATCCTTGATAGTGGACACCGTACCCTCCCTTCCGACCACGCGCCGCGGGAAGTATACAGGACGCGGACCGCGCACAAGTCCGTCACGGACGCGTCCACTATGCGGATGCAGTGACCGCATGACGAAACGGCCAGCGTCGCCGCACCTCCTGCTCCATCCGGATGACGGGGTGCGGGCGTGGCGCGCGCGGAGAGTGATACTCTTCCGTCAGAAGCGTGTACCCGGGAGACTGGCGAGCTCGCACTGCCCCACTCCGAAGCCCCGGTCCCCGGCATCTCTCCCGCGCAAAGGAGCGAAAGGTGCCCAAGAACAAGGTCGTACCCATCGAGGAGGCGATGTCCCACGTCGAGAGCGGCATGAGCATCGCCGTCGGCGGTTTCATCGGCCAGGGCGATCCGCTCACGCTGATCGACTGCCTCAAGACGATGGACGTGAAGGACCTCACGATCTACGAGAACGGCGCCATCGGCGTCGGGCCCGCACCCGAGCCGGGCGGCGAGGACCGCGACCGCGCCAACGCCGGCAACCAACCGATCACGCTCATCCCGGGGGCAGCTACTTCGACTCCGCGACGTCGTTCGGCATGATCCGCGGCGGGCACGTCGACGCGACCTTCCTCGGCACGCTCCAGGTCGACGAGAAGGGCAACATCGCCAACTGGATCATGCCCGGCAAGATGCTGGCCGGCATGGGCGGCGCAATGGACCTGGTGACCAGCGCCAAGACCGTCTACATCGTCAGCGAACACTGCGCCAAAGACGGCAGCTCCAAGCTCATGAAGCAGTGCACCTTCCCGCTCACCGGCGCCGAGGAATGCGACGTGATCATCACCGAGCTCGCGCTGTTCCGCCGCTACCCGGACAAGGGTTTCGTGCTCGAAGAAGTAGCCGTGGGCTACACCCTGGACGACATCGCCGGCTGCACCGACATGGCCTACACGGTCGCGGACGACGTCGCGCTGGACGCCTTCGGCGAGTAGCAGACGCGACTGCGCTTGCGGTATCTCTGCAGACGAACGATCGACAGACCTAGCCAGGGGAGCCCCACGATGCCCGACCTCAGGAAGAAGTTCAGCCGCAAGGAGTGGAAGGACTGCTGCGGCGAGGGCTGCAAGAAGTGCGAGATCGCTCAGACCTACATCGGCGTGTACGGCAAGAGCAAGGGCCTCGACAAGCTCAACGAAGACCGCAAGGAGATGCAGGCCAAGAAGGGCGGCAAGAAGAAAGGCGCCAAGAAGAAGCGGAAGTCGTGAGCGGCGAGGCGACCCCGACCGCGCCGCGCTGAGCCGCGGATGAGCCCCGCCCGATCAGAGGCCCGCTCCGGGCCGCACACCACCGGCTTCATCGACATCGGCACCAACTCGGTGCGCCTCATGGTCGTGCGCCTCGAGCCCGACCGCTCCTGGAGCACCATCACCCTGCAGAAAGAGCCCGTACGCCTTGGCGAGGGCGAGTTCGGCGCCGAGAGCGCGCTGCAGCTGGCGGCCATGGACCGCGCGACGCTCGTGTGCCGCAGCTTCGCAGAGCTCGCTCGCTCCCACGGCGCGGCGACCGTGATCGCGGTCGCCACGTCGGCTACCCGCGAGGCCGGCAACCAGGCCGCCTTCGTGCGCCGGCTGCGCGAGGAGGCGGGCATCGACGTGCACGTCGTGTCGGGCCAGGAGGAGGCCCGCCTCATCTTCCTCGGGGTCCTCAGCCGTGTGCACCTCGGCGAGCGGCGCGCGCTCGTCATCGACATCGGCGGCGGAAGCACCGAGGTCGCGCTCGGCGATCACGCGGGGGCCGAGTACCTGGACTCGCTGCGTCTCGGGGCCATCCGCCTGACCAGCGAGTTTCCCGAGGCCTCCGCCGACCCCCCGGTCAGCGCCAAGGTGTACGAAGCCATGCGCCGCCGGGTGCAGGTGGAGGCCGCGCGCATCCGGAGGCAGCTCGCCGGCGAGCGCATCGACGTCGTGTTCGGCACGTCGGGCACGATCCGCAACCTCGCGAGTGTGGTCGTCCGGGCGCTTCGCGGCGGCGCCCCGCAGCGCGTGGACACGCTGAGCCGCGCCGAGGTGCGCAAGGTCGCCAAGATGCTGCGCTCGCTCAGCCTGGAGGAGCGGCGCGTAGTCCCCGGGCTCAACCCGCTGCGCGCCGACATCGTGATCGCGGGCGCCGCCATCCTCGACGCCCTCATGGAGGACCTCGACCTCGCCGAGATCCAGGCCGTGGCCGAATGTGGCCTGCGCGAGGGCCTCGTGGTCGACCATCTCGCGCGCGGCGCCCACGAAGCCTCGCCGAACGCCCCGACGGTGCGCGAGCGCAGCATCTTGCAGCTGGCGCGCGCCTGCGCCTTCGACGAGACCCACGCGCGTCACGTCGCCGGCCTCGCGCTCGAGCTGTTCGATAGCGCCCGCGCCGTGGGCCTGCATCGCTACGGCGACGAAGAGCGCGAGCTCTTCTGGTACGCGGCGCTGGTGCACGACGTCGGCACCTTCCTGAGCTACAGCGACCATCACCTGCACAGCTACTACCTCATCCGTCACGCCGACCTGCTGGGCTTCAACGAGAACGAGATCGCCACGATGGCGGCCACGGCGTTGTTCCACCGCAAGGCCAAGCCTGGCACGCGCCACCCGGCCTTCGCGGAGCTCGACCGCCCGATGCGCAAGGAGGTGCGTCTGCTTAGCGCGCTGCTGCGGTTGGCGGAGTACCTGGACCGGGGTCACTCGGGGGCCGTAGCCCACGCCTCCCTGCGCGCGGACGGGCCGGGCGCCCTCGTGCTCGAGGTCCGACCGGCCAAGGACTGGCATCTGGAGCAGTGGCGGCTGGAGAACCGCCGCGAAGCCGTCGAGAAGGGGCTCGGGCGCACCCTGACCGTGAAGGCGCTCGAGCCGTAGGCGCGGCGAGCGCCGCGGCCCTGCGCCGCCCGAGGCCGCCTCGGGCGGCCGACGCCGCGTTCAGATCTCGGCGATCACCGTGGCCAGCTCGCGGCTGAAGCCGCCGCCGGCGATCGTCGGCCACACGTCGGGGAAGGTCACGATCAGCCGCTCCATCTCCTCCTGGCGCGCGGCCAGATAGTGCGCCGCCCCCGGCGCCACGATGACCTCGATGGGGCCGGGGAGGTCGTGGCCGCTGTGGCGCCACGTGCCCCAGGTGAGGTAGTCGCGCAGGACGCCGCTGGTGACGACCGCGTCCTGCAGGTCGCCGAGATGATCCTGGAGGCCTTTGACCTTCTTGATGAGCGGCCGGGCGCCGGGCCCGAGCACGTCCTCGAAGAACTCGAGCGTGTACCGCAGCCCCTTGCAGCCCTTGCGCAACGCGTGGAAGCGCGGCAGCGGCGTCTCGAGGCCGCCGAGCTGCCCCTCGAAGGCCCACACGACCGCCATGTCCTTGTAGAGGGCCCCGGGCAGGACCTGGGCGACACGCTGCGGACGAAGGTCGGCCGCCGGGCGCGCCGAGAGGCGCTCGAGCGGCCCGTCCAGCAGCTCCGCGAAGCGCTCGACGAAGGCGCGGTAGCGCCCGCCGTCGAGATAGTCGACGAGGTGCTCGCGCTGACGTTCGCGCTCCGCGCGGCACGCCGCGAGCAGGCCGTCGAGATCGCCGGCGCGCTCGGGCGGCAGGGCGTCGAGGTAGTGCTGCGTCTTCTCCTGGAAGACGTCGAGGTCGCGCACCGCGCCCAGCGTGCGTCCCGTACGGCGCAGGCCTTTGAGGACGGGGCGCATCGCCTGGCGGTCGAGATACTCCTCGAAGACCCGCAGGGCCATGCGCATGCGCCGCGTGGAGACGCGCATGACGTGCAGTTCCTCGGAGTCTTCGCCCAGGCGCGTGCCGGCCTCGTGCTCGAGCATGCGCGCCAGATGGAAGCGCAGCGTCTTGACGGCCGCCTCGACCATGGTGTCGGCGGGCAGGATGCCGGGGCGCTTCTTCTTGTCGTCGACGGCCTCGGCGAGGACCTCGACACCCTCTGCGACGAGGCCCTCCGCGGAGACGTCCCCGCCATCAGGGGCCTCAGCCGCTCCGTAGATGCCGGCGCCCTCGGCGCGGTACCGCGTCAGCCAGTAGCGCACGCGGCGGCTCGAGAGGCCGGCCCTCGTCGCGGCCTCACCCTGCGTGAGGCCCTCGTCGAGGGCCAGCAGCGCCGCCGCGCGACGCGCGCGCGCGTCCCGGCCGCCGGCGTACGCCTCGTGGACCGAGCGCTCGGCGGGCGGCAGCAGGCTGCCGTCGCCGCCGGCCTCCATAATCTCGAGGGCGCGCGTGAACTTGGCGCGGGACTCGGGCGTCAGGCCGGGCTCGGCCTGCAAGGCGGCCGCGAGCCGCTCCAGGTCGTCGTCGTCGCCCTCGCCGCGCAGCTCCAGCTCGGCCTCGAACCAGCGCCGCGCCCGCCCGCCGGCCGCAACGGTGACGTCGTCGAGGCTGAGTTCGGCGACCTCACGAGAGCCGTCGACGACGCGCCGCGCCAGCCGTTCCTGTTCGAGGAACAGGAACGGCTCGAGCGGCACCCCCTGCGCGATGCCCTCGACGCGCTCGCGCAGCTCGCCCTCCGGCCACTCGGCCGGAGGCACGTCGGCTGCGACCAGAGCCTCGAGCTCCTCGCGGCGCAGCACGCCGGCGTCGCCGGTGACGAGCTGCTTCAGCGTGAGCCGCACCCCGCCGCCCGTCTCGCGGCGCCGCAGGTAGTACCCGGCGGCAAGAAAACGGCGGTCGGCCGTGTCGAGGAAGGTGTCGCGGTCGCGCCGGCGCTCGCCGGCGTCGATGTCGTAGCCGGCGAGCGCCGGCGCCTTCGCCAGACGGGCGAGCGCAGCCGCGTCCGCCACGCTGTACTTGGCCTCTACTTCCACGCCGTCACTCTCCCGTGATCTGGGCAGGCGTGAGCAGCCACGCCAGTATGCCGTCGTCGAACTGGGAGTCCTTCACGTCGACGCGCGCCAGGCCCCCCTTCTTGAAGTCTACGCGGCCGCCCCCGGTGAGCTCGGCGACCGTAGCACTGAAACCCGGCTCGTGGCCCACGAGCATGAGGCTGGCGGCGTCGGCGTGACGCACGACGATCTCGGCCAGCCGCCGCGCATCGAACCCGTGAGCCAAGCGCGAGTCCTCGACCAGCCGGCCGCTCATGCCCAGCTCTTCGGCGACGATCTCGGCGGTGCGGCGCGCCCGCACCAGGGGGCTGGTCGCGATGACGTCGGGAGCCAGCCCCATGGCCTTCATGGCGCGCCCCTCGGCGCGCACGAGCGCCTCGCCGGCGTCGGTGAGCGGTCTCAGGTCGTCGTCCTCGCGCCAGTCGGCGCGCGACCACGCCTTGCCGTGGCGCAGGAAGTAGAGCCGCAGCGTCACTCGTCCTCCTGCGTGCGCACCGCCTCGCGCGCCTGCGCCACGAACCATTCCTGGGCGTTGAGCGGCTCTTCGCCGTCGGCCGGCCAGATGTGCTCCCAGGCGCCGTCCGGATGCAGGACGCGGGTCTTCATGTCGTCGTTGAGGTAGACGGTCAGGATCTCGTCGCGCAGGCGCCGCACGATGCCGGGGTCCTGCACCGGGAAGAGGATCTCGACGCGCCGGTTGAGGTTGCGTGGCATCAGGTCGGCGCTCCCCATGAGGATCTCCTGGTCACCGCCGTTACGGAACCAGTAGATGCGACTGTGCTCGAGGAAACGGCCGACGATGCTGCGTTCGCTGATGTTGTCGCTCACGCCGGGGACGCCGGGCCGCAGGCAGCACATGCCGCGCACGTTGAGCTCGACCTTGACGCCCGCCCGCGACGCCCGATAGAGGCTGCGGATCAGCGGCTTGTCGACCAGCGAGTTCATCTTGAAGATCAGGTGCGCCTCTTCCCCACGCTGCGCATGCGCGATCTCGCGGTCGATGCGCTCCTCGATACCGCGGCGCATCGTGGCCGGCGCCACCAGAAACTTGCGGTAGTCGCCGCTCGTGGCGTAGCCGGTGAGCTGGTTGAACACCACGGAGGCGTCGGCGCCGAGATCTTCGTCGCAGGTGAGATAGCCGAGGTCGGTGTACTGCTTCGTGGTGACGCTATTGTAGTTGCCGGTGCCGAGATGTACGTAGCGACGGATGTGTTCGCCTTCGCGGCGCACGACGAGCATGATCTTGGAGTGCGTCTTGAGGCCGACGAGCCCGTACACCACGTGCACGCCCTCACGCTCGAGGGCCTTGGCCCAGCCGATGTTGCTCTCTTCGTCGAAGCGCGCCTTGAGCTCGAGGAGGACGGCCACCTGCTTGCCGTTGGCGGCGGCCTCCATCAGCGCGTCGACGACCGGCGCGTTGCGGCCCACGCGGTAGAGCGTGGTCTTGATGGCCAGCACGTCGGGGTCGTCGGCGGCGGAGCTCACGAAGTCCACGACCGGGTCGAACGAGTCGTAGGGGTGGTGCAGCAGGATGTCCCGCTGGCGGATGGCGGCGAAGATGTCGGCCTCCTCGGCGCCGTCCAGCACCGCCGGCGTGGACTGCACCAGAGGCTGATACGACAGGTCGGGGCGGTCGATGCGCTGGAGGTCCCAGAGGCTGCTGAGGCCGAGGGGCGACTTGACCGTGTAGATGTCCTGCTCGCCCAGCTCGAGGTTCTCGCTGAGGATGCCGCGGATGCGCTCCGGCATCTGCTCGTCGATGGTGACGCGGATCACCGAGCCGAAACGCCGGCGACGCACGAAGCGCTCGATAGTCTCGAGCAGGTCGTCGGCTTCGAGCTCCTGGATGGCGAGCTCGGCGTCGCGGGTTACGCGGAAGGGGTGCGACTCGAGGACCTCCATACCCGGGAAGAGGGACTGGAGGTTCGCGGCGATGACCTGCTCGAGCCAGGTGAACCACTGCTGCGGCGCCTCGGCAGGATCCTCGGCCGGCTCTGCCCCCGCGCCGGCCGGCGCGGACGCGGGCACCAGGCGCGGCAGCGAGCCCGGCACCTTGACGCGGGCGAAGCGCTCCTCGCCGCTCTGGTCGCGGATCAGCACGGCAAGGTTGTGGCTCATGTTGGAGATGTGCGGGAAGGGCCGCCCGGGGTCGAAGGCGAGCGGCGTGAGCACCGGGAAGACCTGCTCGGCAAAGTATGCGTCGAGAGCCGCCTTCTGGGCGGCGTCGAGCGTAGCGTAGTCGACGATGTGGATGCCGGCGGCGTCGAGCTCCGGGCGCA
>Ga0066798_10001480_pt1 | contig 10195 bp, 5 predicted proteins | sample PersoiDNA2013203_FD_70961 | JGI IMG/M metagenome (GOLD analysis project Ga0066798, IMG submission 70961) | Permafrost soil microbial communities from the Arctic, to analyse light accelerated degradation of dissolved organic matter (DOM) -... | ecosystem: Environmental > Terrestrial > Soil >...
GCATCGCTCTGATCCTGGGACTCGCCACCCGATTCTCAGCCGTCATGGGCGCGCTCCTCATGGCTCTGATCTTCGTCTAGGGCTGGAGCTTCGCCAATGGCCCGTTCAACGAGGCCTTCTACTACGCCCTGATCGCGATCGTCCTGGCCTACACCGGCGCCGGCGCCTATGCCCTGGACACGGTCGTCGCCAAGCTTCCAATCATGGAGAAGGTCCCGGTCGTCAAGTACGCCCTCGGATAACTTCCTCAGAACATCTCAGCGCGGGGAGTATCTCGTCCCACTTCCTCCCTGCACCAAGAAACGGCGGGCCGCAAGGCTCGCCGTTTCTTCATGTCCGGCACTGCGGACCGCACCCGCCCTACGAAGACGCGATAGCGCGCCAGATCTCGATCTGCGGCGAAGAGCCCTGCTGGCCGACCATGATCAGTCCACCGGGCACCTGGAAAATGCCAGCGATGAGTTGACCCCGTGCCTCCGATCGCGGGATCGAATCGGCGTTGCCTGAGACGGCAATCTGTCGCCACGCCAGTCCGTCGGACGAGATCCACACAGTCATCACGGTCTGGTCGTCCACCGCGAGCAGGTGGGTCCCATCGTCGATGATCGTGATTGAGGGAATTGAAGGAACTCCCGGCGCAGGTGTTGGCACTCCCGCGTAAGTCTGGGCGTTGGCGATGGGCTGCCACGTCTTCCCGTCGGTCGAGGTCCACGCGGTGGCGGTCTTGGCGCCCGATGCCGAGCCTATGGCGACCATGCCGCCGGCCCCGACGTAGATGTAGCCGAGGCTCGACCCGATCCCGTCGGTGCGGTTGACAATGCCCTTCGTCCAGGTCCGCCCGTCCGGCGACCACCAAACGGCGGCGACCCCAGTATCAGGGAGGAAGACTCCGCCGCTAGTCGGCGCCGAGTTGCCTACGCCACCGGCGAGCAGGTAGCCCAAGGTCGCAGCGCGCACGCCCGTGAAGTTGGCGTCCTTGAATGTGGCCGAAGACAGAGCCTGCCGCTCCCATGCGGCGCCGGTGCCGGAGACCCAAATAGCGGGCTTGTCCCAACCAGTATCCCCAACGGCCAACAGGCCTTGCGCACTGATAGTCACGCCCGCGATCGTCGCGCCCATAAACATCGAGACGTCCGCGATCCTCTTCCAGGTGGCCCCATCGGGCGAGGTCCATAGCATGATCGGGAAGGGCCCGCAGGCCATTCCTTCGCCCTGGCCGGTGCAGACTGGCTCCCCAACCGAGCCCCAAGCCGCGAGTCCGGAGGTCGTCGTCAGGATGCCCTGGATGCGCGAGTCCGCGAACGTAGTCGGGTCGTGATCGAGACGCGCCCAGGTCGTGCCACCGTCGGACGAGTCCCAGACAGCGGCGTCCTGGTTGGTGCCATTCTGGATCTCCCCGGCAGCGATCAGCTTCCCATTCCAGGCCACGATGTCGTCGATGAACGCGGCATCAGGGAAGGTGGAAGGCGTTGACCAGCTGAGGCCTGACCAGGCGCCTTTGGTGGATGTGGCGGTCGAAGGGACCTTCGAGCTGGCGGTCGACGTTGTGGACGTGGCAGTCGGAGACAGGGCGACACCTGGTGAGACGGCCGAGTTCGTGGGTCGCTCGGACGGGCTCGCGGTGGCCGTCGCGCAACCCAATACGCTGGCCCCGACGAGCGCGATTAAGGCAAGACGACCCACTCGTCGCCGACTGCTTGTGTAAATCTGCCGCTGCTGCATTCGCTCCCCTTATCCTGACTGGCTCCGCCAAACTCCAGTGGGACGGCGGCCGACCCGGTCCCGTGATGTACGGGCTGCCGGCGCTCTCGCGATGCGATCGCCCGCGCACGGTGGGCGTCAACCGGTCGCGGCTACCGCCACCGTCGGTACCCTGGGCAATGATCAGTCAGTGAAAATCGCGGACCCCAATCTCTTGCGGCGGACGTCTCGCGTCAATCAACAGCGCGGCCAGCGGTCTCGATCAGAACGGTGCGACGACGATGCGGCCGAAGGCGACGAGCGCCGCCACGACTCCGAAGAAGGCGCTGAAGCCAAGTTGCGGGATCTCGTTGCGCCGAGCGTGGAAGATGACAGCCAGGAACATGAGCACGGCCAAAGCGGCAGCCGCCAACACGGTCAGCGAAGGAATTGTGCCCATCCAGGCCGGCACGATCAAACCGATAGCGCCCAGGATCTCGAGCGCACCAATGACCGTGGCCTGTCCCCGTGACAGCGCGCCGACCCAGGGCAGCCGCCGCCGGGCATCGTTGTAGTTCGCGGCCTGGTCGAAGCCGGCGCCGAAGAAAGCCAGCGCCAGGAACACCTGAACGATCCAGAGAGCGACGTTCACTGTATCTCCATAGGCCGAGCCACGGGGACGATAAACGGGTGGTCGAACGTGGCGGTTGAGACTACCCATTCTGGGGTGCCGGCCGTCTGAGAATCGCTTCGGACCGGCAGGCGCCGCACCGCGCGTCGCACCTCAGTCAGTACCGAACGTATGGTCTAATCACTGTAGCCTGCCTATAATGGGCGCCTCGTGGCTGCCACAACTGAGCCGCGCCGGGAGCGCGGCGATCCCCTGGACCCGTTCAGCCCCGCCGTCGGGGAGTGGTTCCGTTCTGCCTTCGCGGCGCCGACGCCGGCCCAGGTCGGGGGCTGGGCGAGCATCACGGCCGGACGCCACACTCTTATCCACGCGCCAACTGGCAGCGGCAAGACTCTGGCCGCATTCCTTTGGACGCTGGACCGCCTCGCGCACGAACCGCGGCCCAAGACGCCGACCGTTCGCGTCCTCTACATCTCGCCGCTCAAAGCGCTCATCTACGACGTGGAGCGCAACCTGCGGGCGCCCCTGGCCGGGATCCGACTGGCGGCCGAAATGCTGGGCGAGCCGATGCCCCAGATCGTGGTCGGGATCCGGACCGGTGACACGCCCGCCCAGGAACGGCGCCACCTCGTAAAGAACCCGCCCGACATCCTGATCACGACGCCCGAATCGCTATACCTGATCCTGACGAGCCAGGCCTCGGAGATCCTGCGCGGCGTCGAACACGTGATCGTCGACGAGGTCCACGCGCTGGCGGGAACCAAGCGCGGCGCCCACCTGGCACTGAGCCTGGAGCGGCTGGAGAAGCTGACGGCGCGACCGCCCCAACGCATCGGGCTTTCGGCGACGCAGAGCCCCGTACAGACGATCGCCCGCTTCCTGGGTGGAGTTGGGCCGGGCAGGGCGGGGGAGTCGCGTGACGTCGCCATCGTCGATGCTGGGTCGCGCAAGCCGCTCGAGCTGTCGGTCCGGGTCCCGGTCGAGGACATGAGCAAGCTCGGCGAGTTGTTGCCGCCCGAGGACCAGCCCGGTGGGTCGGTCATCAGCTCCGAGGCACGCCACAGCATCTGGCCGGCGATCCACCCCCAAATCCTGAAGCTCATTCGGGAGCATCACTCGACCATCGTCTTCTGCAACTCGCGCCGGCTGGCCGAGCGGCTGGCCAGCAAGCTCAACGATCTGGCCGGCGAGGAACTGGTTCGGGCCCATCACGGTTCGCTTGCCCGCGAGCAGCGCGTCCAGATCGAAGAGGCTCTCAAGGCCGGCCGCCTGCCCGCCATCGTTGCCACAAGCTCGCTGGAACTCGGCATAGACATGGGCGCGGTGGACCTTGTGATCCAGGTCGAGTCGCCCGCGAGCGTGGCCAGCGGTTTGCAGCGCGTCGGTCGAGCAGGGCATCAGGTCGGCGAGCCGTCGCGCGGCGTGATCTTCCCCAAATACCGGGGAGACCTGCTGGAGTGCGCCGTTGTGACCGCCCGAATGCACGAGGGTCTGGTCGAGGAGACGCGCCTGCCGCGCAACCCGCTAGACGTCCTGGCTCAACAGATCGTGGCCATGAGTGTTCGTGAGTCTTGGACGGCGGACGAATTGTTTGAGACCGTGAGGCGGGCGGCGTCATACGAGAGCCTGACCCGCGACGCCTTCGAGGCCGTGCTGGGGATGCTGGCCGGGGCGTATCCGTCTGACGAATTCTCCGATCTCAAGGCGCGGCTTGTGTGGGACCGCGAGACGGGGCTCGTGGAAGGGCGGCGTGATGCGCGGACTGTCGCGATCACGAGCGGCGGCACGATCCCGGACCGCGGGCTCTATCCAGTGTTTCTGGTCGGCGAGGCGGGCACGGCCGGACGCCGCGTCGGCGAACTGGACGAGGAGATGGTTTACGAGACTCGTGTTGGCGAGGTGATCGCGCTGGGGGCCACGAGCTGGCGGATCCAGGAGATTCGGCCCGATCGGGTGGTCGTCTCCCCGGCGCCTGGCGTGCCGGGCAAGATCCCCTTCTGGCATGGCGACGGGCTGGGCCGGCCGATTGAACTGGGGCGGGCGCTGGGCGCATTCGTGCGCGAGCTGGAAGGTGACCTGGCGGGCGGCCAGCGCGGGCGGGCGCGGGCTAAGAAGCGGCTGCTCGAGCACCACGACCTGGACGAGCTGGCGGCCGACAACGTCATCGGTTATCTGGACGATGAGCGGGACGCCACCGGCCATCTGCCGACCGATCGGCGGGTCGTCGTGGAGCGGTTTCGCGACGAGCTTGGCGACTGGCGCATCGTTATCCTGACGCCGTTCGGGGGGCGGGTTCACGCGCCGTGGGCTCTGGCGATCGAGTCACGGCTGGCAGACAAGCTGGGCCAGGGTGCCCAGACGATCTGGTCCGACGACGGCATCGCCATTCGGCTGCCCGAGGGAGTTGTGGCCGGCGCCGGTTCGGAGTCGCTGGCCGAAACGCTCTTCCCGTCCGCGGCCGAAGTTGAGGATCTCGTGGTGGCGCGTCTGGCCAGCTCCGCCATGTTCGCGGCGCGTTTCCGCGAGAATGCCGCCCGGTCGCTGCTTCTGCCACGACGCAGGCCCGGGTCGCGCACGCCGCTCTGGATGCAGCGGCAGCGTTCGGCCGGGCTCCTCGCAGTCGCCAGCCGGTACGGTTCCTTCCCGATCATCGTCGAGACATATCGCGAGTGCCTGGCCGATCTCTTCGACCTGCCGGCGCTGCGCGAAGTCCTTGGGGGAGTGGCGCGCCGTGAGATCGAGGTCCGAGAAGTGGAGACGGTCGCGGCCTCGCCGTTCGCCGGCTCGCTGCTCTTCGACTACCTCGCGGCGTACATGTACGAGGGCGACGCGCCCCTGGCGGAGCGACGGGCCGGGGCGCTGGCCCTGGATCGCGAGCTTCTGCGCGAACTGCTCGGCCAGGAGGAGCTGCGCGACCTGATCGATCTGGCCGCACTGGCGGACCTTGAGCTGGTCCTGCAGTCTCTCGTCCCGGAGCGGGCGGCCCGGTCGGTTGACGCGCTGCACGATCTGCTGCGGCGGCTTGGCGACCTGACGGTCGACGAAGTGGCGGCGCGAATCGTCGAGCCGGCGGCCGCCGAAGAGTGGCTGTCGGCCCTGCAGAGCTCGCGGCGGGCTATCGCGCTCCCGTTGGCCGGTGAGATGCGCTGGATCGCGATCGAGGACGCGGCCAGATACCGCGATGCGCTGGGAGTGGCATTGCCGCTGGGCGTGCCGGCCGCGTTCCTGGGACCGGTGGAAGGGGCGCTGGACAGTCTCGTGGCGCGGTGGGCCAGGGCGCACGGACCGTTCCACGCCCCGGAGCCGTCGCGGCGATGGGACGTGCCGGTCGCTCGAGTCGAGGAGGTGCTGGGGCGGCTTCTGGACGCGGGAACGATTCTGCGCGGAGAGTTCCGACCCGGCGGCACTCAGCGCGAGTGGTGCGATCCGGAGGTTTTGCGCCAGCTTCGGCGCCGGTCGCTGGCCCGGCTGCGCAAGGAGGTCGAGCCTGTCGAGCAGGTCGTGCTGGCTCGCTTCCTGCCGGCCTGGCAGGGCGTTCGGCCGGTTGTGGCTGCGCAGCCGGCGTCGCTAAAGGCGGAGGCGGCGCTCGAACGGCTGGCGGCGCTCGAACGGCTGGCGGAGGTAGTCGACCAATTGGCCGGCGTGCCGATCCCGGCCTCGGTTCTGGAGCGCGACGTTCTGCCGGCCCGAGTCTCCGGCTATCAGCCGCGGCTGCTCGACGAGCTGGGCGCACTCGGGGAGGTGGCCTGGGTTGGCCGTGGCAGCCTCGGGCGGGACGACGGCCGGGTGGTGCTGTATCGCCCCGGTCGCGAGGTCTCGCGCGATCTGGCGGCCGCCGACGTGGCGTCGCCGTCTTCGGCGCTGCATAGTCGGCTGCGCGAGCGGCTGGAGGTTCGCGGCGCCTCGTTCTACCGCGAGTTGCGATCTGCGGCCGGCGGCGCGCCTGAGCGCGAAGTCCTTGACGCGCTGTGGGATCTAGTCTGGGCCGGCGAGGTGACCAACGACACATTCGCACCGCTTCGGGCGCTGCGCTGGCGACGGCCGTCAGGCGAGAGGCGGCCCCGACCCGGACGGCTGCAACTTGGCCCGCCCGAGGCCGCCGGGCGATGGTCGCTGGTGGAAGGGAGGGACGCCGGGAGCGCCACCCCTGTGAGCGGCGCCGCGTCGGCGGCCACGGCCCGGCTTCACTCGCTGGCCACGGTCCTGCTGGAACGCCACGGCGTCCTTACCCGTGAGGCCGTCGCGGCCGAGGAACTGGCAGGCGGCTTCAGCGGCATCTACCCCGTTCTGAGGGCGATGGAAGAATCCGGCAGAATCCGGCGCGGATATTTCGTGGATGGGCTCGGTGCCGCCCAGTTTGCCATGCCCGGTGCGGTGGATCGGCTCCGCTCCATGCGCGAGGTGTCGACGGAGCGGGCCGCGGACGGGGCGTCCGGGCCCACCGTCAACCTACTTGCGGCCGTAGACCCCGCCAACCCGTACGGCGCCGCGTTGGCGTGGCCGCGTCGAGGTGACGCCGACCGCCGGCCGCTCCAGCGGGCCGCGGGTGCGTACATAGTCCTGGTCGACGGCGCCCCCGCGCTCTATCTAGAGCGGGGTGGCCACTCCCTGCAGATGCTGCCCGCCTCAGACGACGCTGCGGTGGCCGGGCCGGGCTTTGTCGCGCTCCGCGCGTTGGTGGATGGTGGGCGGTTCCGCGAGCTGCTCATCTCCCGCGTGGACGGCGACGCCGTGGCCGGGTCTCCGTGGCAGTCACTCCTTGAAGGGGCCGGATTCGTGGCCGGATATCGGGGCCACGTTCTGCGGGCGGGGGCGCGGCGGGTCGTTGCCGCCGCCCGCGGCGTCCCGCTACCCTAGACGCACGTGCCCTAGGGCGACACGCTCCATCGAACTGTCAGCCAGCCGTCGTGGAGGCGCCCGTGCCGTCGGTCAGGCGCCCAGCCCCAGGAAGGCCTTGACCCGGGCCCGCATCACTCGCCGGAGCGTCTCGGCAGTTCGTGCCGGTCTACGATTCCAGTGGTCTCGCCAAAGGTTGACGGCCGCAGCTCCGGTCTGAAATGCACCTGGCCAGGTGGCTGGCATGAGCCATCGGAATGCCTCAGGATGCCGCCAAGCCCAAGGGACAATGGCCCACACGAAGACGAGGTAATCGATGCGGAGGGGCCGCTGAAACGAGAACAGGACCTCCAACTGGACGAGCGTTTGCGGCAGCGTGAGGGCCGTGAACAGAAGTCCCAGAGCAAGCCAAACCAGGCCCCACAGGCGGCCGCGTGGCGCCAGGAAGGGCAAGAATACCGCCGGCACCCACTTGACGGTGACCGCCACCATCCATAGAAGGCCCATAATGGCCGGCCTCGAGAACTGCGCCCCAAACAGCAGCAGCGTCAGGGGCAGGTTGATGTTGCCCGTATCGAGGTTGGCCGCCATCGGGAAGGCCAACAGAACTAGCAGGATGGCGGTTGTCATCGGCCGGCGCGCATACGCCCAATTGAAGCTCCACAACAGCCCGACAACCGTTGCGCCCCGCCAGAAGAACCAGGCCACGTCCCAGGGCAGAACTGACCACGGCACAAAGAGGGGCAGCATCCACGGCGAGTACACGTACGGCATGAACGGGCCGGATGGGTGGTAGGGGTCGCCACCGCTGAGCCACAGCCGGCCAGCGGCCCAGTAGGCTCGTGTATCGGCTCCGGCGGCCTCACCGCGTGCCAGGAGGCCCGCCAGGACGACCCCGCCAACGCAACCCAGGATGACCATCATCATCAGCCGCCGCGGATCGTGGATGCGGTTTGCCTCGTGTCGGAGGGCTCGTCGGAAGACGCCTGCCCGACGACGAGTGGGCACGTCCACTTTGGCTGCCGCGGGGAGGCTGGCCATTCGCCCGAAACCCAGGTCCGAAAGGCGCGCCAGCCAGGACTCTCTAGTGGTGGCGGGGCGGGCGGTTGTCTCAGCCTCGGCCTCAGGGCGCGTTGGCAAGCTCATTGGTGGCGAGGCCCAGGTTTGGTTGTGGCAGCCACAGCCTCACAGAGTTGAGGAACTGCGTCCGGCGGCATGGCGTGCGGCGACCTGACGGATCCTGCCTGCACGATCCTCTCCTCATCTACGTCAGCCGGATGATGGAAGAACCGGCGAGTCGATGCAAGTGGCTATCGACGCCCGGCGACTGTCGTCGTTGGCTGCAAGCCGTCGCCTTCGGGCGGGCGGCCTCTACCGGAGGCAGGTTTGGCCGCAGGTGTCACACAGTGTGTAGACCCCTCGCGCGTTGCGGGCGAATCCGGCCGTGTGGAGTAGCCCGGCACAGCCCGCTGTGGTGCATTTCCAGACCCACCAGCGCGGCTCGCTGCCGAGCTCGAGCGATTCTGCCTTCACCTTTTCGGCCAGGTCCGGCTTGCCGGCGAGAGCCCGCGCGATCGCGGTCGCTCGCTCCTGCTCACTCTCGCTCGAGTACGGGTAGTTCTGGGCGATGTTGGATGCCAAAGCTGCACTCCGCGTTCCGCCGCGCTCGGCGCGTTCCGCCGCGCTCGCTCTGGGCGCCGGATCAAACCGGTGGCGGGGCGTTTGTGAGCGCGGCGAGCCACCGGTGGGCCGAGTATAGACCCGCCTGCCGCAGCACCCGAGGCGTCCAGAGGCCCGGACCGACCCACATCGGACCACTCGCGTTAGCGGTAGACGGCGCAAGGACACTCTCGTGCCGTTAGGCTATCGGCCAATGAATCGCTCCATCGGCTCCATGCTCCTCGCAACCTTCGTGCTGCGCGTCAGCACGTCCATCACCGGCGGGATGCTCGTCTACCTCGTCGACGACATGACCCGCAACCAGGGCACGGGTCCAGGTGCCATATCGCTCCTGACCGGCGGGTTCTACACCACGGAGCTGGCCGGGGCAATCCTTTTCGGCGTGCTGGCCGATCGGTACGGCCGCAAGGTCATCATGCTTCTCGGCCCGATCTTCGGCGGCGTTGCGGTGGCCATGACCGGCATGACGACTCAGATGCCCGTCCTCTTCGTCACGCGGCTCCTTGAGGGCAGCTCCACGGCCGCGTCCATCCCCTCGACTCTCGGCTTCATCGCCGCTGAAACCGCGCACGACGAGAGGCTCCGCGGTCGAGTCGTCTCCCTTTTTGAGTTCGTCTCGCTCGGCGGAATACTGGCTGTGGGCCCGGCCCTCGCCGGCATCCTCTGGGACGCTTTCGGCCGGCCGGCCTTCTTCCTCAACTGCGGCTTCTACGCTGTGGCCCTTGGCCTGTACGCGTACGGCGTTCACGAGGTCCCTCGCAACCGTCAGGCCGACCTCATGTCGGCAGCACCTGCGGGCACGTCCCTTTCGGGGGTTTCGCGCTACTTGCGGATAGCGATGAACCGGAAGGTTCTGCTGTTCGCTCCCACCTGGCTGGCCATCAACGCCATCCTTGGACTGTGGGCCCTACAGGCGCCCCTCCTGCTCAAGGGCAACGTTCACGACCCCAGCCAGTTCCTAATGCAGGGCATCTCCGCCACGTCCATCGGTCTCGGCGAGGCCGTTCTGGCGGTAGTGTTCGGCGCCGGCATTCTGTTCTGGGGGCTCGTCTACGCCCGATTCCGGCGCACTACGATGTTGCTTCTTGGCGTTGGTGCTTTCGTGGTGATGACATTCGATATTCTGGCCATCAATCATTTGGGCGGCACCTCCGCGAGCGTGCTGGCCGGCCTTGGGGCCGTCGCCGTGCTCTCGCTCTTCGTCATGTCGGGTGCCACCCCGGCCGCGCTCGGCCTTTTGGCCGACGTCAGTGAGGGATTCGAGGCAGACCGCAGCGCGATCATGGGTCTCTATTCGGTTTTCCTCGGAGTCGGTCAGGTCGTTGGTGCCATCCTGGGCGGGTTGGCGGCATCCTGGAAGGGCATCGA
>Ga0066798_10001485_pt1 | contig 10180 bp, 9 predicted proteins | sample PersoiDNA2013203_FD_70961 | JGI IMG/M metagenome (GOLD analysis project Ga0066798, IMG submission 70961) | Permafrost soil microbial communities from the Arctic, to analyse light accelerated degradation of dissolved organic matter (DOM) -... | ecosystem: Environmental > Terrestrial > Soil >...
TAGAAGGTTTCTTGTCTCCAGATGTCTTCAAAGCCCATTCTGGCAACACCTTGGCTTCGTCCATAGAAGAGAGAAGAAGGTCCAATCCGAGCCTCGCCTGAAAGAGTTGCGCAACTTGCCTGGAGAGGCTTGCTCGGAACGGGGCACCCAGTTCGACCAGGCCGGCACCTTCACGATGCGATGTCCACCAACTCTCGATGTCCCGCCGGGCTGGAACCTCCCCATCTCTTGCCGCGGCGCAGGCTGCTTCCCATACTTGCCAATTCAGACGTGCAAGCCAGAGTTCATGTGTCCCGAGGCCCAACCTCAGAACGCTCTCGAGGATGGCAGTCCACTGGCGACGGGTTAGGATCGGCTTCAACCCGAACGCGACGCGTAGGTCTCTAGTCATGCGCTCTGCCGGTGACAGGGCAAAACGACTCCGACTGCCATTGCGCCAGGCGAACTTGACTAATGACGGCTCTTGTTCAGGTGCCGGCGCGACTCTTAGACCGTCCAACGCTTGCTGGACGAACCTGGCGAAGAGGTCGTCCCCAGATCCAACATCCAAAGCCTCTTGAAACTGCGAGACGAAACTACCGTATTCAGCTGGGCCAACTCCAGAAAGAAGTGCACTATCTATGAAAGACCCAGGGTCCCACCTATGCGTATTCACGCCACCAAGAACGCAGCCAAACATCGCCAAATTTGGAACGAGAGGCATCACCTGAAGCAAATCCCCCTTTTCGCGCGTCAAGACGGGGCTCCTGAGACCGCCAGAATCACTGAGGAGACCTTGCCAGAGTCCCTGCTCGTCAGAATCCGTCGAGATATCTTGAGGGAGTTTCTTAAGCCGCTGTCTATTTACGCTCATCTCAGTCACTCCCAACACATATCGTCGATACGCAGCACCCATCAGCGCCTCGCTGGTAACCCACTGAGGTGAGACTGGCACCAACATTGAGTTGGCATAGGCGGGGTGATCCATCCGACTGCTCCATTGCTCTCTGTCAAAGAAGGCCAATCCTTGGCTCATCTTGCACCTCGTTCGATAGGAGCCTTGAGGTATGGTCTCCCTTGCTCGCCAACACCGATACTGTACCCAGCAGTACCCATCTCATAGGTCGCGTCACCACCCTGAAACCCAGAGTCATCACGACAGATCAGTCCTGCTCGTGTCTGCCTAGCCCGATCCAAGAGGCCTCTGACACTGGAAGGCAGGGTTCCTGCCTCGCACCCGAGGACCAACAACCTCAGGGTCTTGTCAAATTCGAAGGTAACTGGGATGCTCGTACCGTTCATCAGGAAAGATGGCAAGTCATGGCCGGGCCGTTCGGGACGTGAGAGGGGTGCGGGCTGAGGGATGCAGGACACGCTGCCGGACTTCAGGATTGCCTGACTCGAACGTGAAGAAGGTGGTTGCCCCAGAGTCTCGAGTACATCGAATTCGAAACCAAACGCTCCCATCTGCTTTATCAACAGGTCGCGCAGTCTGGTCAGCGCTTTTATGTCCCGAATCGTATTTTCATACGCGACGAATTCGGACCTCTGCGCATGGTGGCCAGTCCGCGTCCCTACTGACCTCTTGGCAACTATGCAAGCCATCTGCCGCAATAGGCCACGCGCGGAGCGCGAGACCGTGTCTGCCATCCAAGTCGAGTCTGCCAGAGCAGACTCGGCACTCTCAAGAAGGCTCTCCCACTTCTCCTCGATGGCTGAAGGAAGTGCCAGATCGACAGGAACATCTGGCCTCGCTGAGTCAACGGGTACCTGGAGTCCCTTCCAACACTCGTTTCCCAGAGCGATGGACTGGGAAAAAGCATCTTCCAGTTGGCTCATCACGTTCAAGTCCTGATGAGGCGAGTCCAGATATGGATCAAGCATCGGTGTCAGCTGTTCGCGCAGGAGAGATCTCATGTACGTTGACTGACGCACTCCCCGTCGGTCGATCAAGGCGCGAAGCGGTCCCGTGACTGTCTCCGAAGCACTTCTCTCCACATCACCACACAAGTGTAACGCTCCATCGGACAGCCAGTCGTCGGGGAACAGTGCATAGGGATACAGGTGCGATAGAAGGCCTAGACAGGCTTCTGCACAGGTCACGGCACTCCCGATCGAGAGGCTTCCTACCTGTCTATGAACCCACTCACAGGGGGACCGTCCGCCAAAATCCTCCCATTCACCGATGATCAGTTCTGGAGCGAGGGTCAAGAGGTCCCTGAAGCTCCACCGTTTTCCCATACCGAGTTCGGCGTGTCTCAGGATAGCACACAGATTCGTGGCAGTGGTTTCGTTCTGAAGCCACACCGCATTCTGTCGAAACGGACACAACTCACTCGCAGAGCATGATTGACACTCCTGAGACTCCTGCCATCGACGCGGGAGGACTGCCTGACGCAGTATTTGCGCCCCTGGTGAATCGTAGCTCGCTTTGCCATCGCCGGCTATCAGCAACGACTCAAGGTCCAATGGCCAGCATGCGGCACCAACCTGGTCAGGTGCTGCATCTTGGCAGTTGAGAGGCCAACAGGGTTGTGGAGCATTCCCCAGCGACGCGTTGCCAAGACCACTTGCAACGAGAACAGCAGAGAGGAGTCTTGGCACGGCAGATTCAGTGCATATATCCTGACGCGCATGCCTCAATGCCCGGGCCAGAACCCCGCGGTTGGCGCAGCAAAGCAGGATGGGTTGCGGACGATCATGTTGTGCAAGTTCTTCTTGCAGAACCCCTAGCAGAACCTCTGCGGGATCGCACTCCGGAGAACGCGATGCTGAAGCATCCTGAATGAGGACCAGCCGCCCAACCTTTTCTGCGAACTGAACTCGACTCCCTGCAGGCAAGTCTTCGGGGTCAACAGCTACTCTGTCTTCAGGTAGTGGCAGTTGACCAAACTTGCCGCTCAGCACTTCAGTCAACTTGCCGCCACAGTCCAGTTGAGAATCTAGGCGCTCGCAGAACGCTTGCACACACTCAGATTTCCCATTGCCTGGTCCACCGACAAGGAACACCCACCGAACGTCAGTGTTCCCTCGTCCAATGGCATCCGCCCAATCGCAGACATGCTTGACAGCCGAAGTCTCGATTCTGAGTGCGCCTGCACCAGGATCGTGAATGGGGTTGCCAGTGCGCGTGTCAAAGGGATGACGCACTCCCCCCATCTCGTGACTATGCCATTTCAGGAGATCCCTAACCCACGGGTTGTCTCTGTCTGTGTCCATCTGACCCTCCTTCAGGGCTTCCAAGACGCGAGTCTTGATGTGCTAGCCTAAGCAGCATGTCTCCCAACGCCTCTGCAAGCAGAGGCGGCACGGCGTTGCCCACCTGAGTGTATCTCGGACACTCGTGAGTCCTTCTCTTTCCCCCGGTCGTGTAGTTTCCCTGGAAACGGAACCAGTCAGGGAACGACTGCAGTCGGGCACATTCCCTCACTGTTAGGATTCGTGGTTCGCTGTAGTGCAGCAAGTCATCGGGAAGAGTTGTAAGAGTATGAGCGACCTGATGCTCGTTCAGAATTGCAAGATACTGCTTCTTGAGGCCGTATTGCTCACGAAGCAGCCCTTTGCGTATAGCGGATCCATGTGGGCACTCACGTTGCATTGAGGCGATACGTTCTGTCGTGGGAGGTCTATGCTTCACCAGTCGCATGCTGTCCATTGAATCATCCTCCACACCGCGGTGCATCAGCCGTTGATATTCGGTCTTGGGACCGCTGTACACGTACTCCTCGAATCGTGGGGAATCCGAGCATCGCTGTCTCACCCCACCGCAGAGATCCGACAACGCATCACCGGCAGAAACAGGGGGGTCGAGAGGAAGCTTCTTCTTGCGCAGGAATCCACTACGAGCAGCGTACAGCTCTTCAAAGGGATTGATGTCCTCGCCTAGTCGCTCGCAGACATCTTCCCTGATGGCAACGACCACGAAACGAGGGCGAAGCTGTGGAACGCCAAACTCGCACGCATGCACGATTCGAGGGAATGGCTTGTAGTGAAGCTTCTGAAGATCTTGAAGGAGCATATCGCTTGCCGAAATGCTGTGCACATGTGCACCTGCCTCGCCTTCCACGACAACTTCGCTGCCAAACGGAATGGAGAACCCACGGACATTCTCGAACAGGAGGAAACGCGGCTTGACCAGTTGCACCACGTGCAGGTACTCCCTGAACAGCTCATTGCGTGGGTCGTCAGCCTGACGCCGACCAGCTGTCGAGAACCCCTGGCACGGGGGACCACCGGCGACAAGATCAACGCTCATGCTAAGGTTAGCCAGCTCTCGTTCATGCAACCGAAGCAACTCCGAAATGTCGTGGCTCTGCACGGGTAGCCAATCCTTTGGCCAGTGATAGTGGCTGTTTGAGCCTGACCTCACGAGGTTTGCCTTCAACGTTGCAAAGGCCTGTGGGTTCTTCTCAACAGCGAACAGACCTGTCCAACCAGCACGGGTGAGTCCAAGCGACAGTCCTCCACAGCCAGCGAAGAGGTCGATGAATGACACTGATTCGTGTGAACCGCTCACACCTGGCCGCTCCCGTGAAGATGAATGCCCATCTCATCAGATGCGCTGACGTGATCCCAGCCTGCTCGCACGGGCGAGAGAAGCTCACCCGACCTGTCTGTGCGGTACGGAGTCTGTACGAACGTGAACGGGGCACTGCCGAAAGCCGCTGCCGTAGTAGCAACAGGCAAAGCATGTCTCATGCTCCCTTTCGACGGCCCACAGCACGAGGACCGGCTTCGTAGAGAAGCGAACCTATCTACCAGCACTCCTGAAGCGTCCTTCATGACTGAATTGTAGCGCCATGGCACAACTAGTCAAACGACCAACAGCCGTGCTTCATCTATTGCGGGCCGTTTGTGACATGTAAGGGTAGTACTGCCGGACCATGGCCCTCCTCCCACAACACCCGCCGCCGAAGGCCTAACGTCAGCCGCCTGAGTGCGCGGCAGAAACCACCGCGGACCCCATGCTGGACTGTGTTCTCAGGACCACAGCCCTGAGCAACATGTGCGCGAACTACTCTAACTCCCATCCCATCTTCTCAGCTCCACCTTACCTCGCAGGCCAAGTACTCTCTCAGCACCATGCGGACAAGGACACCGCCTGACTCAGTGACCGAATAACGGTAGCGACCAGGTTGCACGACTACCCACCCATCTCCATATCCGAGGTGATCGGCGTTTCCCTCCACGCACCTCACGAATGCGCGACTGCCAATTTCCGGCAACAGGTCGAGCTCTGGCGCCCACACGTCCTCGAAGGAAGACCTCTCCTTGTCACTCAGGAGATCCAATGCCGTTACGGCAAACCCGGAGGGTCCTCGGAGCGTTGGGAACCCCAGCTCCTCGATGCCCGGAAAGAGCTCGAACGCAGCGTGTCCTCTCGCCAACTTCAAGACAACATTCCGGATGCTCTCAGCCTCCGGATGCCAGTTGTCGTAGCCTTCTCGTGCGTAGTCAATCCTTTGCCGCAGGCGCGGATTCACCGCGAGGATGCGGCCGATTTTCTGCCGGCGTAGTACCTCAGGATCCGTCGTGCCGCACACGACGCATTCCAGAAAACAGGCCAGATACTCCTCGTCCTCAGAGAAACTGTGGTTGCAGATGCCGCAAGCAGGCACAGTAGGCAAATCATCCGGAAAGGGCTCATCCAGCAGAACCCTCGATGGTACATGGTCGCGAGTTTCGGGGACAGCACCGCAGTAAACACATATGTCCGGTTGCCTGACATCGCCGATCGGTTTCACCTTCTTCACGACTTGCCTCCTCCGACCCTGTTTGTCAACGTCCCAGCCACTCAGATCGTCGACGCGACCCCGGCTACGTGCCTGAAGAGCCCGGACAGCATCTGCGTTCTGCTGCCCACAATGTATGGAAACATGACTGCAATCGGTACGGGTAGCCTCCCAGCTCGCCTTGAGTATAATGATTTTATGAGGAAGCCCACGACGCAACTTACGGGACACACCGAGAACCAGTCACTGTATGTACCTGGAAGAAGCCAGGGACGCTTCATCACGAGTCACGAACTCAGTGAGTGGTGGTGCAACTGCAAGTGCCCTGGTCAGGCTCCGGCTTTGGAGATTGGCGATCGCTGGTTCATTGATCCCCCGATGATGTGGGAGGCACGTGGTGAGACCATCCTGACGAGGACTTTGCACGTCCTGCCACCTCTCTTGTGGCGACATCTGAACTAGTCTGGGGAAAGGAGTGCTGAGGATGATAGACACGAAGTCGGGACTCACCTACGGTGTCGAGGAGACTGACGGGACATGGTTTCAGCTCTGGTACGATGGAGAAGAGTGCGTGTACTCGGAGGATCTTCAGGCAGAATCCCAAAACGAAGCCGAGAAAGAAGCAGCTAACATCGCGGCAACCAGTTCTCCTCTGGAGAGGATTATGGAAGCGCTCGGAGCAACTCGGTCGCGGTCTTAGACTCTTCACAAGCCTTGTGCTTGGCGAGTTCCTATCCGGAATTGAAACCTGAGATGGTCACCGCAGGTTCCACGAATCGAGCGGCGGCAGAGCCGGGTTTGGGCGGTCTTGTCTTTGCGCAAGTTTCACCGACTCGAAGATAGGTACAGCTCTTTCCCATATTGGCCCAGAGACTACTCCATCCGTGATCTGACATAGTCCGCAGTCTCCTTGTCCTGAAAGAAGACATAGCAGCCCTTGAGGCCGCGGGTCAGCAGAACGCGGTACGTATTCTTGAGCAGGTCAAGCAGCTTGTCCTTTGAGCGCTTCACGACACTGTCGTAGCAGGAATCGGGCTGCGCTGTCCAATCCTGTTGAGCAAAACGATAGATCAGGTCCTTGCCGAAGATGACGCCGACATAGTCAAACTCAAACCCTTGCGCGGTGTAGACACAACCGACTTGGTCAATGCCGCTCGGTTCATAAGCCCAGAGATTCGACGACGGCACGCCAGCGGGCAAGCGAGCGGTCTCTGGGCGTGCATTCCATGGCCGGCTGTACTCATAGTCATCAATATCCACGTAGGGTGAGATTGCAGAAATCGGCCCAATTCCGGCACTTTGCCTCCATGCACCCTCACATTTGAGTTGACCGGCGGAGTGAGACATTCGGGGTGGAACATGTCAAGGAAAGGGCCAAGGCAGCGTCCCGAATTCTAGACTTAACGGGACGCCAATCCGTGCTATAATACGTTTCTAACTCACACAGGAGGACTTTTCGATGCTCAAGAACGCTGCGGTTTATCTGAGAGTCTCGACCGAAGAACAATCCAAGCACTGGGGTGTCCAGGCGCAACTCTCGTCCTGCAAGAAGTATTGCCGGGAGAACAAGCTGGCAATCGCCGCCGTGTACACTGACATCATCTCGGGTGCCACCTCGAACCGTCCCGGCTTCCAACAGATGCTCATTGACGCAAAGCAGAAGTCATTTTCCATGATCGTGGTCGCCAAACTTGATCGTCTCGCCCGCGATCTCTACCTACAAATCGGCACCATCGAAGACCTACGAGGGCACGGCTCGGTCGATGACACTGACGTTGTCGACCCGGTTGACCAGGGTGGGCAGCTGCGTGATGAACGAATTGGCCAAGGCATTGGCGATGTTCGCAGCTCGTATCGCATCCTTGTCCTTGACGCTGACCGCGATGATCTCGGTCTCGCCCTCCACCTGCACGGTGGTCATGTCGGTGAGCTGTTTCACGGTCTCGGGCAACCTGAGCGTGTCGATCGTGTCCTGCAGGACGGCACGGCTGGTGATGATTTTGGCATACGTCACGGCAAGAGCCTGGGATGTCTGGATCTGGCCATAGTCGATACTGTTCGTGCCTTGCGTCGCGTTCTGCTTCTCATTGACAATGAGAGATGTGTCGGCCTGGTAGACGGGCGGCAGGATCACGTAGGACAGCAGAGCAGCAGCCACGACTGCCACAAAGACGACCACGAGAACGATCCAGAAACGACGACGAAGAATGCCAAGAACATCTTTGAGATTAAGTGTGTCTTCCATGATGGGAACCCTCTCCAAGCTGTTTCTTTGTCAAAGCAGATCCGCGTGGGTAAGCACAAGGTTCCTCGCGGCCACACGTTCCGGCTGTTCTCTACGTTACACTAACCCCCAGAGGATCCTAGGTTCTTCAAGTACTAACCTTTTACAACTTTCCCCAGGATTTGCAAGAGAAATCCGTGGTCATCCCCCACACGATGTCAGCGGACTGGAGGGACCTGTCTGCAGACACGTCTGCAAAAAGTGGATGCTGATTCACAGTTCCGTGAGAAACCACACATGGGTGGAGGGACTGTTTCGGATCGGCGCGCGCGGGAAAGCATGTTGTAGACAAGCATTCATGAACAGTCACATATTCTTCACATTGGTGGACTTACACAATTTTATTTGTGTGTTACTATTCGCCTGTAAGAAGTATAGGTTTGACTGCTCGACATGACGTGTAAACTGTAAGATCTGATGCTTAAGCTGTAGGATTCGACCTGTAAGTTGGAGGACATGACCTCTAAATTTGCTTCACTGGAGTACATATAAACAGGATCACAGCCACATTTCTCTGCCTGATGCTGTGTCTAGCCGGAGCCAGTATTCCGACCGCTTCAGCTGCCAGCCGCCTTACAACTTCGAGCAAGACTGCTCTCACTTCGTGCCTGCAACAAGAGTATCTCATGCGCGACACCTACCAAGACATCTTCGCCAAGTATCCGACACTGACGACCTTTGGCTCTGTAGTGGCAGACGAGATCTCCATGATCGCCACACTCAAGAAGCTCTATGCCAAATACAGACTCAGCGCGCCACCTGACACCCAGGTCTCTGCTGCAAACACGATAGCAGCCACAACAACCGGTATCTCGAATGCTGATGCAGTTGCCATTAACCTCGAACAATCGACCGCCACTCTGATGACGCAACTGCTTCAGTCTGCAGACAACCAGGATGTGGCGGGTGCCGTAGCGCTCATCAAGACAACATCACTTGGTTCGCACACAAGCGCATTTACTGCTAAGGAAGCAACAGTTGCGACTCCTCCCACTAACCCGACTACCCTACCAGCGACCACCGGCCAGACTTTTGCCGGCTCAGGCGCACCCGAGGCGAGCCTCGGCGCAAAGGGAGATACTGGTTTAACTGGTGCGACAGGCCCCACCGGCGCCATCTATGGCCCAGACATCGCGGGCAACACACTAGCAAATGCGCAGATCGGCGGACCGGCGTCTGGCGCATCGAATACACAGGTCGCTTTCAAGTTCACGGCTACTGTAACCGACACGCTGGTCAGTTTCCGCGAACACTGGATTGGCAAGACGCATGCGGGCTATGGCGGCGGGACGGGTGGCACGATCCGGGTGACGCTCCAGACCGACGATGGTTCGGGTTTCCCGTCGGGGACCATCCTGGCAACGAAGGATATCGTCAGTCCCCCGGACGACTTTACGCTGTATTCGTTCACTTCGCCGCCTTCGCTGACCGTGGGGAAGGTCTATCACCTCGTCCACACGAATATCGACGCTAGTCCGACCGTAAACTTTGTCTCAGTGGACAGTGTCTATTGCTACGGCGCGGTCAACTCGCCGCGCAACGCCTGCTTCACCGATGCTGAGTACGGCCAGACGGCCAAGTACGGTTCTGCCCCGTGGGAGGTCCGCAACAACTTTACGCCCATCCTGTTGCTGACTTACGGCGGCGGCATTACTCAGGGCATGGGGTACATGGAGTTCGAACTGGCGACGTACGCGACAAACAACGGGGCAACAACATGGCCCGCGAGTCATTTACTGTGACGGGCAGCGACAGAGTGGTGACCACTATGTCCGTTCGGCTTCGCCGGTCGAAGGGAACTGGGGCGCTGGTGGTCCGGCTGGAAACCTCGGGTGGTTCACTTATCGAGGCCGTTAACGTGCCCGCTGCATCCATCCCGGTTTCGATACCCGGCGGTGATACAGGCGGGGCGGTCTGGGTCACGGCGACCTTCCAATCCTCGCACACCCTGGTCAACGGTTCATCGTACAATCTGCGCCTGTCTACGGACGGCATTACGACGTACACCCTCTTTACAATTCGCAAAGGCATTGAATACGACTTCGCCGACAATACCTATTTCAAGGACGGCTCGGCATTCAAAACGACGAACGGGTCCACATGGTCCAATCTTGGGCGCGTGACGTTGAATCCGCCAGAGAACGACATAGAGTTTTCTATTTCACAACGTGACGTCCGCCATCTA
>Ga0066798_10001488_pt1 | contig 10176 bp, 11 predicted proteins | sample PersoiDNA2013203_FD_70961 | JGI IMG/M metagenome (GOLD analysis project Ga0066798, IMG submission 70961) | Permafrost soil microbial communities from the Arctic, to analyse light accelerated degradation of dissolved organic matter (DOM) -... | ecosystem: Environmental > Terrestrial > Soil >...
CCGCTGGTCGCCGGTGAGGCCGAGGCGGAGGGATCCGGGGGGGCATTAAAGACGGGCGCGTGACGACGAGGCGTGTCCCGATGCAGTCAAGCGCGACGCGGCGTGTCCCGATGCAGTCAAGCGGGACGCGCGTCGCGTTCCTGTCGCGACACGAGCGGTTCCAGTCGGTTCCCTCGACCAACGACATCGTTCGAACCTGGCTGGCCGAAGGAACCGCCGAGGTGTGCGTGGCCGTCACCGACGAGCAGACGGCCGGACGCGGGCGGTCCGGTCGCGCCTGGGTTGCGCCGAGCGGGGCCGCGCTGCTGCTCTCACTGGGTTTCCGGCCGAGCTACCTGGCGCCCGATCGTGCCTGGCGGTTGTCCGCAGTCGTGGCCCTGGCCATGATTGACGCCGCCGAGGACCTGGCCGGGCTGCCCATCGGCATGCTCAAGCTCAAATGGCCCAACGACATCGTCGTTGAGACTCCGGACGGCGGCCTTCGGAAGGTGGCGGGCATCCTCGGCGAGAGCGAGGGAGCCGGCACCGCGGACCCCCTGGCCGTCATCGGCATTGGCACGAACGTTGACTGGCCGCGCGCCCAATTCCCGCCCGAGCTGGCCGATTCCATGACGAGCCTGCGCGAGGCCTCTCGCGGCCAGCCGGTCTCGGCCGAGGGTCTGCTCGAGGCCTTCCTGTCGCACCTGGAGCCGCGAGTCCTCGGCCTGCGCGACGGCCATTTCGACGTTGCCGGCTGGCACGACCGCCAGATTACGACGGGCAGAGTGGTCCGCATCGACATGCCCGACGGCTCCTCAGAAGTGGTCAAGGCCGTCGGCGTGGACGGCGCCACGGGGGCTCTGCTGGTGGCCGACGAGCGAGAGCCCGCTGGTGCGGCGGAGCGCGAACTGCTGGCCGGCGAGGTCGTTCACGTGCGAATGGACGCCGACGGCCCGGCTCCCGCGGCTGCCGCGGCTGCCGCGGGCGAGGATCCGGCGGCGCCGGCTCCCGCGGGCGAGGATCCGGCGGCGCCGGCTCCCGGGTTGAGGGTGTAACGAATTGAGCCGCCCGGTGTTGGCTACTTCGGAAGAGGGCGCCCGTCCTGCCCGGCTAGATCGCGACCGCGGTCTCGTTGAGGCGGCCCGGCGCGACCCGAGATGTTTCGACGCCCTGTATAGGAAGTATTTGGCCCAGGTGTACAGCTACGCCTTTTACGAACTCCGGGACCACCACGCCGCGGAGGACGCGACCGAACGCGTCTTCATGCAGGCTCTGGCCGGCCTGCCCCGCTTCGAGGAACGGGTGGATGCCTTCATCGCGTCTCGCCCCGTGACTGCCGCGTCCGGTGTCGCCTCAGACCTGGCGGACATCTCCACGTTCCGAGTCTGGCTCTTCAGAATCGCCCGCAACGTGGTGGCCAACGAGCGGCGCAGCGATCGCCGCCGGCCGGTATCGCCGCTGGATGACGCTATCGGACTCCACGCCCCGGACGACGTGGCTGAGACCGCGGCTGCGCGTGAAGCCGGCAGCGCCGCCTGGCAGGCCGTGGCCCGTCTGCCGGAGGATCGCCGCCGCGCCGTAATCCTGCGCTTCGTGGATGAGATGTCCACGGCCGAGATCGCTGCCGTTCTGGGCCGCTCCGAAGGCGCGGTTCGGGTGCTGCTCCACCGGGCCCTGCGCTCGGTCGCACAAGACCTGCGCAGGCAGCTGAGCTGATGCTCGGCAGGGCAACGCGAAACGCTCGGCGCACGGAGCGATACCTCGATGGTCTGGTTGCCGCGGACGAGCGCCGTGCGGCCGAGATGCCCGTAGACACAGCCACGGACCCGGCGATCCGCCTGGCCACGCGCCAACTGCGCGCCGGCTTGGTACGCGTCCACCCATCCTTCCGATTTGAGGAAGCCCTGGCTGCCCGTCTCGCCGCCGCGGCGGACAGGCTGAAGGCCGGTTTGCCGGCCGAGCTGCCGCAGGCGCCCGTCGCGGGCGGAACTCTGGCCGCGTTCCGGGGCGTCGATGCCGCCGGAGCAGTCGTCGATGCCGCCGGAGCAGTCGTCGATGCCGCGGCCGCGGAGTCCGTCGCTTCTGCCACGGTCGTGCGCGGCCTTCCAGATGTGGCCGCTCATCCACGGCGGCCGCTCATTGTGGGCGGCGTCGGCGTCGCCTCGGCAGCTATCTCTCTGGGCGCGGTTTACGTCGCCTGGCGCCACTCTCACCCAACCTCCGGCCGTCGTCGATCCGGGGTTATCAACGAAATCCTTGGGGTTGTGTCCTGATGCCGATCAGATTGCCGTTCCGCCCACGTCGCGACGCCTACCCACCAGACCTCTGGACCAAATGTCCCGGGTGCGCGGAAATGCTGTTCAACAAGCAGCTCGACAAGACGCTCCGGGTCTGCCCGAATTGCAGCCACCACTTCCGAATTGCGGCCAAGACGAGGATCACGCAGCTCGTCGACAGCGGTTCGTTCGTGGAGCGAGACGCTGATCTTGCCCCGGTGGACTCCCTGGGCTTCGTCGACCTCAAGGCCTATCCGGACCGGCTCGTCGCTGCCCAGCTGACCACCGGCCTGAAGGACGCGGCCGTGTGGGGCCTGGCGGCCATGGGCGGCAAGCCCGTCTCGCTGTGCGTCATGGACTTCGGCTTCATCGGCGGTTCGATGGGTGCGGTCGTCGGTGAGAAGGTCACGCGAGCCGGTGAGGCCGCGATCGAGGAGCGCATCCCGCTGATCATCGTCGCCTCGTCCGGCGGGGCGCGCATGCAGGAGGGCACCTACGCTCTGATGCAGCTCGTCAAGACGATGAGCGTCGTCGAGCGCGTCAAGGCTGCCCGGGTCCCATATATCTCGGTCCTCGCCGATCCAACCACCGGCGGCGTCTTTGCCTCGTTCGCGGTCGTCGGCGACGTCAACATCGCCGAGCCGAATGCCATGATCCGTTTCGCCGGTGACCGCGTCTCCGCGGGCACCATCGGCGAGGAGTTGCCGGCCGGCTACCAGCGGGCGGAGTTCTGGTTCAGTCACGGGTTCGTGGATCGGATCGTCGCCCGCTCCAAGCTCCGTGATGAAATCATCGCCCTGCTTGGGTTCCTGATGGCCCCGGCCGTGCCCGGTGCGATTGAACCAGTCGCAGCTCCTGGCTTCAGCCCGCGCTCCCTTCTCTCCGCCCTGACCGGAGTCCTGAGCGGCGATAGCAACGGCGATTCACACAACGGCGATTCACACAACGGCGATTCCCACAACGGCGATTCGCACAACGGCGAGGCCGCTGGGTCTCGAGGAGAGGCATCCCGTGGTTGATCGACTTCTGGGCCGCAGCCACGCTGCCGACGGCCCGGCAGAGGACCGCACCGCCGTGGTCTGGGCCCACGTCCAGCAGGCCCGCAACCTGAAGCGGCCGCATACGCTCGAGCTACTCAATGGCATGGCCGACGAGTTCATCGAGTTGCACGGCGACCGGTTCTTCGGCGATGACTCGGCCATCGTCGCCGGAGTTGCGAAGATCGCCGGCCGGCGCATCGTCGTGATCGGTTTCCAGAAGGGCCAGGACACCGAGGAGAACATCCGCCGCAACTTCGGTCTGCCGCACCCCGAGGGCTACCGCAAGGCAATGCGGATGATGGAGCTGGCCGAGCGATTCGGCATGCCGGTCCTGACCTTCGTGGACGTGCAGGGCGCCTTCCCGGGTGCCGCCGCCGAGGAGCGAGGTATCGCCGAAGCGATCGCCAGGTCCGTCGGCCTGATGTCCCGCCTGCGGACCCCAATCATCGTCGTAATCACCGGTGAAGGCGGCTCGGGCGGTGCGCTCGGTCTGGCTGTCGGTGACGTCGTCCTCGCTCTGGACAACTCGATCTACTCGGTCATCAGCCCTGAGGGCTGCGCTGCCATCCTGTGGCGATCGTCCGAGCACAGCGCCGAGGCTGCCGTGGCCATGAAGGTCACCGCCGAAGAGCAGCGGGACCTTGGCATCATCGATGAGGTGATCTGCGAACCGGGCGAGGGCGCCCATACTGACCCCGCCGAGACGGCCAGGCGCATCAAGGATGTGGTGGTCGCACGGCTGGAGGAGCTGGAACTTCTGTCTCTCGATGAACTGGTCGAGGCCCGTTTCCAGCGCTACCGCGCCTATGGCCCATACACGGTTGCCGAGCAGCCGGCCCCTCCGCCCCCGCGGATTGGCATCGCCGGTCGACTCCGTGGTCTGCTCTCCGGAACGCTGCGACAGAGCGCGTCCGACCGCGAGGAGGTTTAGTCGATGCCCGCGAGCCAGGAGGCCCCGAATCCCGGGCCGACCGATCCTGAGAGGACGCTCCGAATCCAGCAAGACCACGCCGCCATTGCCCGCCTGGCCGACGACCTCTTGCCGGCCCTGATCGCCAAGCTGGCGGCCAGCGGATTGGGCGAGATCGAGGTTCGGCAGGGCGGCTGGAAGGCGCGACTGCGCAGGCCCGCCACGGCCTCTGAACCTCGCCAGGCCGTCGCCGCCGAGAGCACCGCCCATGCCAGGGCCGTTGGCCACAGCCGGCCTGACGACCGAGACCGTCGCGGCCGCGAGCCCAAGGAGGCCGAGCAGGGCAAAGTGGTGGCCATGTCTCCGGCAGTAGGCATCTACAACCCGCGGCGCGATCTGGCCGTCGGGATGCGGGTCCGATCCGGTGACAAGATTGGCAGCGTCGATGTCCTGGGCGTCCAGCAGGATGTGGTATCACCTGTGGACGGGATAATCGGCTCTAGTCTGGCCGAAGCCGGCGAGGCCGTGGAGTATGGACAGGAGCTGGTCCGCATCGAGCCGCCCGCGCAAGCCGCATCCGGCCAAGCCGCCGCAGTCGTAAGTCAGGCGGATCTCGATGCCGTGCCAGTGGCGGGGAAGGCCTGATGTTCAGCAAGGTCCTGATTGCCAATCGCGGCGAAATTGCGCTGCGGATCCTGCGCGCCTGCCGGACTCTCGGCATCGGCGCCGTCGTCGCGTACAGCGAGGCCGATCGCGAAAGCCTGGCCGCTCAACTGGCCGACGAGGCGATCTGCATCGGGCCCGCCCCCGCCAAGCACAGCTACCTCTCGGCGCCCGCCATCATCTCTGCCGCGGTCGTCACGGGCTGCGACGCCATCCACCCCGGCTACGGTTTCCTGTCTGAGGACGAGGGCTTCGCCGAGGTCGTCCGGGCCCACGGCCTGACGTTCATCGGGCCCTCGGCCGAAGTGCTCGAGCGCTTCGCCTCGAAGGAGGCCACGCGTCGCATCCTCGCCGCCCAAGGCCTGGCCACGATCCCCGGCTCGGGCATGCTGCGCGATGAGGCCCACGCGCTCGAAGAGGCCGCCCGGATCGGCTATCCGGTCCTGCTCAAGCCTTCGGCCGGCGGCGGCGGCAAGGGCATGCGCCTCGTCCGCACGCCTCGCGAGCTGGAAACCACCTTCAAGGTCAGCCGCTCCGAGGCCAAGGCCGGCTTTGGCAACGACTCCCTGTACCTGGAGAAGTACCTCGAAGACAACCGCCACGTCGAGATCCAGGTGGCGGTCGACCGTTTCGGCAACGCCATCCACATGGGCGACCGCGACTGCTCGGTCCAGCGTCGTCACCAGAAGCTGATCGAGGAGACGCCCAGCCCGGCTCTATCCGCCGTCGCCCGCAAAGATCTGGCGGAGAAGGCGCTCCGGGCCGTGACCGCGGCCGGCTACGAGAGCCTGGGCACGCTCGAGTTCCTCGTGGACGCCAAGGGCGACGCATATTTCATCGAAATCAACTGCCGGGTCCAGGTTGAGCATCCGATCACGGAACTCTGCACCGGCATAGACATGGTTGCGCTTCAGATCAAGATTGCTGCCGGCGAGCCGCTCGGTCTGACCCAGGCCGACGTCGTTTCTCGCGGGCACGCCATCGAGTTCCGCATCCTGGCCGAGGATCCGGCCCAGGACTTCCGGCCCCAGGCCGGCCAGGTCGGGGCGTACCTCGCCCCAGGCGGGCCCGGGATCAGGATGGATTCGCACCTCTACCCGGGCTACGAAGTCCCGTCCTACTACGACTCGCTGCTCGGCAAGCTTTCCGTGTGGGCCCCCGACCGGCCCCAAGCGATTGCTCGGGCCGATGCGGCCCTTCGCGAGTTGCTCGTGGAGGGCGTCGTCACCAACATCGAGTTGCATCGCGCCATCCTTGCCAATCATCTTTTTGTCGATGGCAAGGTGACCACGAACTTGCTCGACCGAGTAGGCAGCGCCCCGTTCGTCGCCGCGGGCAACCGCTAGCCCCGCCACCCGCCCCAGGAGCCGCCCATGACCGATACCGCCGCGACCAACACGACCAACACGACCAACCCGACCAACCCGACCATCCTGACAACGAGCCAGATCCAGAAGCTGCTCCCGCATCGCTGGCCGTTCCTGCTCGTAGATCGAATCGTCGAGTACGACCAGGAGGCCAAGCGGATCGTCGGGCTCAAGTCCGTGACGGCCACGGAGTGGTTCTTCCAGGGCCACTTCCCCGGCCAGCCGATCATGCCCGGCGTTCTTCAGATTGAGGCTCTGGCCCAGACGATGGGCATCTTCGTGGCCCAGCAGCCCGGCTTCGGCGATCGGCTGGGCCTCTTCGCGGCCATCGACGAGTGCCGCTTCAAGCGCATCGTCACCCCTGGCGACCAGCTCCGCCTGGAAGTCACGATGGAGCGCCTGGGCAGCAAGTTCGGCCGCGGCCATGGTGTGGCGACAGTCGATGGCGATGTTGCCTGCGACGCCAGGCTGAGCTTCATCATCGCCCCAGAGAGCGCCCTCCGCTGATGGTGCGGATTGCGGCTCTGTCAGACATTCACGGCAACCTGCCGGCCCTGCAGGCCGTCCGCGGGGCCGTCCATGCCGCGCGCCCGGACTTCGTGGCCATCTGCGGTGATCTCGTCTTCAACGGCCCGGATCCCGCCGGCAGCCTCGCTCTCGTGCAGGAGCTCGAGCGGGCCGGAGCGTTCGTCACCCTCGGCAACACGGACCTGGCCGTCGCCGACGGCGACTACACGGCCGCTTTCCCGTGGTTTACGGAAGGCATCCCGGATGCCTACGAGGCTGCTGCCGAATGGGCCCGCGATCAGATCGGCGACGACGGCATCAACTACCTGCGGCGCCTCCCGTCCGAGCGCCGTCTGCGCGTCGGTGAAGACCTGATCCTGTTCTGCCACGCTTCGCCCGGCTCGCTCACGGACGGCCTGGCGGCGGACCTCGATGCGGTCGTGACGATGGACCGGGTTAGCGGAACCGACGCCCGGGTGATCGTTTGCGGCCACACCCACCTGCCCGAGGTCCGTGAAGTCGGCTGGCGGACGATCGTGAACGTCGGCAGTGCCGGCTACGTTTTCGATGGCGATCCGACGGCCACGTGGGCCTTGATCGAGATCGACGAAGATATCGTCAAAGCCGAGATCCACCGGACGAGCTACGACGTCATGGCAGCCTCGAACGCCGTCGCGGCGCGCGGCCTGTCCGGCGACGTTTATCGCGCCGCCACAATCAGAACAGGGAAACTTGTCCGATGAGTTCGTCCAATCGCGTGCCGCGAGTAGTGGTCACCGGCATGGGCGCCCTCAGCTCGCTCGGCAACGACGTGCCATCCACCTGGGCGGGCCTGATTGCCGGCAAGTCCGGTGTCGGCCCCATCACCCAGTTCGATCCATCGCGCCTGACGACCCGGATCGCGGCCGAGGTCAAGAACTTCGACCCGTCGTCCGTTCTCGATCGCAAGGATCAGCGTCGCAACGACCGCTACGTCCAGCTAGCTCTCGTGGCCGCCCACGAGGCCATCCAGCAGGCGGGTCTGCCCCGGCACCTGGAAGGGGAGCTGGCCGAACGGACCGGCGTCATCGTCGGGACGGGCATCGGCGGCATCCGGACCCTGGCCGAGCAAATCCTGCTCATGGGCGAGAAGGGCCCCGCCCGCATGTCGCCCTTCCTGATCCCCATGGCGATCAGCAACCTGGCGGCCGGCGTGATCGCCATCGTCTTTGGCCCGCAGGGCCCGAACTTCAGCGTCGTCTCCGCTTGCGCCACCGGCGGCCACGCCATTGGCGAGGCCTGGGAGACGATCCGGCGCGGCGATGCGGACATCATGCTCGCGGGTGGGACCGAGGCTACCGGCCACGAGGCCCTGGTGGCCGGCTTCGCCGCGATGCGTGCCCTCTCCACCCGCAACGACGATCCGGAAGGCGCCTCGCGGCCGTTCGACAAGGGACGCGATGGCTTCATAATCGGCGAAGGTGCGGGCGTGGTTGTCCTGGAGTCGCTCGAGCACGCTCGAGCCCGCGGCGCGGAGCCGCTCGGTGAGATCGTCGGCTACGGAGCCACGGCCGACGCCTCGCACATCACACTGCCCGCGCCGGGCGGGGCCGGAGCCGTCAGGGCCATCCGCCGCGCACTCGAGAAGGCGGGCCTCGGCGTCGACGACGTGGAGATGGTCAACGCCCACGCCACGTCCACACCGGAGGGCGACCCGCGCGAGCTGGAGGCGATCAAGACGCTCTTTGGCGAGCGGGCCGGCCAGGTCAGCATCACCGCCAACAAGAGCATGATCGGCCACACTCTCGGTGCCGCCGGTGCCATCGAGGCCATCGCCACGATCATGAGCATGCGGACCGGACTGATTCCGCCGACCATCAATCTCGAGAATCCCGACGAAGCCGCCGCTGGTCTGGACCTGACTCCAAAGGTGGTCCGCCGGCGTGAGATCGAAATTGCGGTCTCGAACTCCTTTGGTTTCGGCGGCCAGAACAGCGCCCTGGTCCTCCGGCGCTGGGCCGAGTGAGGGCGCACATGAGCGATCGCCAGCCAGAGCCAACGAACAAGCCCGCCGACGTGGCGCCGATGTCCGCGGAGACCGCGTCTCTCCTGGGGCTGATAGATCGCCTGGGCTCACTCCTCGAGCGCAGCGACCTGCTCGAACTCGAGGTCGAGTCCGGCGAGACCGGCATAATCCTGCGCAAGCCCGCGGCGCTGCAGGCCCATGGGCTCGTCGCAGCCACCGGCGGGGCTTCCGGTCCGGCCCCGGCCGGCTCCACCGAAGCTGCTCCGGCCCCCGCTCCCACCTCCACCACAAGGTTCGTCAAGGCGCCTCTCACCGGCGTCTTCTATGGCTCCTCGTCACCCGGCTCGCCGCCCTTCGTCACGGTGGGGCAGCAGGTGGCCCTGGGACAGGTGATCGGTCTCATCGAGGCCATGAAGCTCTTCAATGAGATCAAGTCAGACCAGGCCGGGCGTGTCGTCCGTCTCGTCGCTGAGACAGGCAAGCTCGTCAAGGCGAAGTCGCCGCTGATCGAGGTGGAGCCGTAATGCCGCGCTCCTTGTCGGGGGTCCACCTCACCGGTTGGGGCGCCTACGCACCCAGCCTGAGGCTGACTAACGCCGATCTCGAGAAGATGGTGGACACCAACGACGAATGGATCGTGACCCGGACAGGGATCCGCGAACGCCGCATCGCCGGCCCCGATGAGACGACCGCGAGCATGGCCGCGGTTGCTGGGCTGCGAGCCATCGCCACGGCCGGTCTGCAGCCCGATGACATCGACCTGATCATCGTTGGCACCCTCACGCCCGATTACCCGATGCCGTCCACCGCGGCCCTGGTCAAGCAGGCCATCGGCAACAAACGTGCCGCGGCCTTCGATCTGGGCGCCGCCTGCTCCGGCTTCGTGTTTGGCTACGCCACGGCCCATGCCTACGTGGCCGCCGGCCTCGCCAAGCACGTGCTGGTCATCGGCGCCGAAACGCTCAGCCGCGCCACCGACTTCACCGACCGCGGCACCTGCCTCCTCTTCGGCGATGGCGCCGGAGCGGCCGTCCTGTCGGCCTCAGACGAACCAGGTGGAACGATGGGCATAGAGATGACCACAGAGCCGTCTGGCGCCTACCTCATCTGGCTGCCGGCCGGTGGCGCTGCTAGGCCTTCGTGCGACGCCACGCTAGCGGCTCGCGAGCACTACATGAAGATGAAGGGCTCCGAGACGTACAAGATGGCGATCAGGACGCTTGGCTCCACTTCGCTCGCCTCGCTGGCCAAGGCCGGCGTGGAGCTGCCGGACCTTGACCTCGTGGTGCCTCACCAGGCCAACCTCCGCATCATCGAGGGCCTGGCCAAGTCGCTTGGCTTCCCGATGGAGCGAGTCTTCGTCAACGTCGAATGCTACGGCAACACATCGGCCGCCTCAGTCCCCCTGGCGCTGTCTGAGGCCGTGGCC
>Ga0066798_10001489_pt1 | contig 10170 bp, 10 predicted proteins | sample PersoiDNA2013203_FD_70961 | JGI IMG/M metagenome (GOLD analysis project Ga0066798, IMG submission 70961) | Permafrost soil microbial communities from the Arctic, to analyse light accelerated degradation of dissolved organic matter (DOM) -... | ecosystem: Environmental > Terrestrial > Soil >...
GGTCCGCGAGGAGCTGTGGCTGGACGTCAAGACCGCCGGAGAAGCCGCGGCATTCGAGTTCGGAATCGCCGACCTTCACCCGGAGGTCGTCAAGCTGCTCGGGCGCCTGAAGTACCGCACGAGCTACGGCCAGAGCGTCCTGCAGCACAGCAAGGAAGTCGGGTGGGCCGCGTGCCACCTCGCGAGCGAGCTGGGGGCCGACGTCACGGTGGCCAAGCGCGCGGGGCTCCTCCACGACATCGGCAAGGCGATCGACCGCGAGCAGGAGGGCACCCACCTCGAGCTCGGCCGGCAGATTCTCAAGAAGTACGGCGAGACGGAGGCCGTCATCCACGGCATGGAATGCCATCACGGCGACTACGAGCCGCGCACGATCGAGGCGGTCCTCGTGAACGCCGCCGACGCGATCTCGGCCGCGCGCCCCGGTGCGCGCCGCGAGATTCTCGAGACCTACGTCAAGCGCCTCGAGAAGCTCGAGAAGATGACGGAAGGCATGAAGGGCGTCGAGCGTACGTTCGCGATCCAGGCCGGCCGCGAGCTGCGCGTCATCGTGGACGCGAAGAAAGTCACGGACGACGAGTGCCTCTGGATGTCGAAGGACCTCGCCAAGCGCATCGAGGCGGAGCTCCAATACCCCGGGCAGATCAAGATAACTGTCATCCGAGAGACGCGCGCCGTGGATTTCGCGAAGTGAAGCTTCTCTTCATCGGCGACGTCGTGGGCAAGCCCGGAAGGAAAGCCCTCGGCCTGCTCGAGAAGGTCATCGGGCGGGAGCGCATCGACTTCACGATCGTGAACATCGAGAACGCGGCCGGGGGTTTCGGCGTGACGGCGGAGCTCTTCGCCGAGATGACCAAGCTTCCGATCGACGTTTTCACGTCCGGCAACCACATCTGGGACAAGAAGGAATTCGTGCCGCTCCTCGACGACCTCGAAAACCTGCTTCGGCCTGCGAACTACCCCCCGGGCAACCCGGGCCGCGGGTGGGCCATCCAGGACACACCGTCCGGGATTCCCGTGGGCGTCCTGAACCTGCAGGGGCAGGTCTTCATGGCGAACACGGACTCGCCGTTCCGGGTGGGCGATCAGGCGCTCGCCGAGATGAAGGCGAAGCGGCCGGATCTGAAGGTCGTGGTCGTCGATATCCACGCGGAGGCGACGTCCGAGAAGCAGGCCATCGGCTGGTGGTTCGACGGCCGGGCGTCGCTCGTCATCGGGTCGCACACGCACGTCCCGACGGCGGACGCGCGCCTCCTGCCGAAGGGAACGGCCTATCAGGGAGACGCGGGCATGACCGGCGCGTACGAGGGGATTATCGGCTTCGACCCGAAAGCCATCCTCGAGAAATTCCTCTACCAGACGCCGCGCTCGATGGAGACCGCCACGCGCGACGTCCGCATGTGCGGCGCGATCGTGAACGTGGACGAGGCGACGGGGAAGGCCCGCGGGATCACGTCGATCCAGGAGAGGCTGGCCAGCTAGGGCGCGGGCCGGGTACGATTCGGCCATGAGAATCGTTCGCGCCACAGTGCCCCTTGTGCTGCTCGCCTCCCTCCGCGCGGCCAGCCATTCTCGCGGGAGCTCGCCGGCGGCGACGCAGCCGACGTCCTTCTGGAAAAAAGGGAGGGGGAGCGGGTCGGCGTCCGAGGAGCCACGATGCTGTTCGTGAAAGGCGTCTTCCCGGGGTGGGAGGTTCATGACGTGGCCAGCACGCCGTCGTGGACGCGGCTCTCGCGAAGGCGGCCCCGGCACCTCCGGCGAAGGCCGCGGCCCGTTAGAGGGAGTTCACTCGCGTCCGTGTGCCGCGCATCGGAACCCTGCTAGGATCGCAGCATGGCCGTCGACAAGGAGCTCCTCGACATCCTCGCGTGTCCCGCCTGCGACGCGCGTCCCCCCGTGACGCTGTGCCTCCTGAAGGCCGACGTCGCGAAAAACGTGATCGAAAAGTACCGTGAGAGCCTGAAGGACGAGGAGCCCGTCGTGACCGAGGGGCTTTCGTGCGCGGCCTGCGGACGCGTCTATCCGATCGTCTCCGACATCCCCGTGATGCTCGTCGAGGAGGCTCTTCCGGCCGACGCCCGGATGGCCTGATCCTCTCCTGAGGCTCCTTCCCGAACCGATCGCGCGCCGAAGCGGATGGGAACGCGCGGCGTTCGTGTTCTTCCTGCTCGGCGTCGGGTGCGTTCCCGGGATCGGCGTCGCCAACATCTGCCTCGCGCTGGCTCTCGCCTGTGCGATCGCGTGGCGTCTTTCGGCACGCGGGCGCGGCGAGGATTTTCTCGGCCCGTTCCGCCGCACGACGCCGCTCCATGCGCCCATCGGGGCCTTCGTGCTTCTCTCGGTGCTCTCCTGCTTCTTCTCGACGCTTCCCTCGCGGTCGCTCATCCAGATCAAGGGCTTCGGAACGTTCCTCCTGGTCGTCTTTGTGGCCGCGCTTCTGGACGACGAGGGCGACGTGCGTCTCGTCATCGACCTCTGGCGGACGACGGCGCTCTATCTCGTGCTGCGCGGCCTCGTCGAGTGGCTCGCGGGCGCCAACAACCTGGGTGAGAGAGTTTCGGGCGGCCTCTCCGTCTACATGACATACGCGGGCCTGCTCCTCGTCCTGGTGCCTCTCCTCGGAAGCCGTGGCCTCTCCGGCGGCCGCCGGGGCACACGCCTCGCGGACGTCGCCGTCGCGGCGGCGGGGGCGCTCGCGATGGCTCTCACGCTCACGCGCGGCGCTTACGTGGGCCTCGCGATCGGCCTTCTCGCGGTGCTCCTCGCGGCACGGCCGCGCCTCGCCTTCGCGGCGCCGTTCGCGGTCGCGCTGTTCTTCGTCCTCATGCCGCTCGCCGTGCGCGACCGTCTCATGTCCGTCACGAACCCGAAGGACGTCACGATGAACGACCGCGTCGCGATGTGGAAGGCGGGAGGCGCCATGATCGCCGAGCGGCCGCTCTTCGGGGTCGGCCCCGGGCGGGTCAAGGCCCTCTATCCCGTCTACCGCCAGAGCGGTTGGGTGGACCCGCATCCGGGCCATCTGCATAACAACATCGTGATGATCGCCGCCGAGACGGGGGTTCCGTCGCTCCTCGCTTATCTGTGGTTTGTGGGAGCGTTCTTCGCCGCCGCTCTCCGCCAGATTCGTGCCGTGCCGCGCGGACATCCGGTCCGCGGCGTCACGCTGGGGGCGGTCGGTGCGATGGCGGCGCTCTTCGCGGCGGGGATGTTCGAGTACAACTTCGGCGACGTCGAGGTCCTCATGGCGACGCTCGTCGTCGCGACGCTGCCCTTCGCGGCCGCCCGGGCGAGCCGGCCCGCCGACTAGAATCGGATGATGTCGAGCCGCTTCCCGGGCCGCGTGTACTCCCTGCGCCGCGCGGCGCCGCGCCGCGTCGCCGAGAAGCAGATGTCCCTCGGGGACGCGGGGCCGGACGCGACGGCGATGTCCGTGTCGGAGGTCATCGCGCAGATCAACGGGTTCCTGCGCGCGGGCCTTCCGAACGTGTGGGTGCGCGGCGAGGTCTCGGGCTTCCGGGGGCCGGCGGCCTCCGGGCACTGCTTTTTTTCTTTGAAGGATGAATCGGGCGGCGCCACCCTGCGCGTGAAGGTGTTCGCGAGCGACTACCGCCGCATTCCGTTCACACTCGAAGAAGGTCTTCTCGTCCTCGCCCGCGGCACGCTGGACGTCTACCCGGAGCGCGGCGAGCTTTCGTTGCGGATCGTCGAGATTCAGCCCTCCGGCATCGGCGCGCTCCAGCTCGCGTTCGAGCAGCTCAAGGCGCGACTCGCCGCGGAGGGCCTCTTCGACCCCGCGAAGAAGCGCCCGCTGCCGCTCCTGCCGCGGCGCATCGGCGTCGTCACGTCGCGCCACGGAGCCGCTTTGCGCGACATCCTCAAGGTCCTCGACGCGCGTTTCCCGAACGCCCACGTGACGCTCTACCCGGCCTCTGTGCAGGGCGCCGCGGCGCCCGGAGAGATCGTGCGGGCGCTTCGCGCGTTCTCGCGCGTGCCGGGCTCGGCGGACGTCGTCATCCTCGCGCGCGGCGGCGGCTCGAAGGAGGACCTCGCGGCGTTCAACGACGAGGCGGTCGTCCGCGTCGTCGCGGCCTCGCGCGTGCCCGTCATCTCGGCCGTGGGCCACGAGGTGGACGTGACGCTCACCGACCTCGCGGCCGACCTCCGCGCCGCCACTCCGTCCCAGGCGGCGGAGCTCGTCGTCGAGCGGCTGGACCGCTTCGAGGAGCGCCTCGCGCGCGGGGAACGAGACCTGAAGATTCTTCTGAAAGGAAGAATGGACGGGGCGGCCCACGAGCTTTCCCGGCTCCTTTCGGCGCCGGCGTTCGCCGGATTCCCGGAGGCCGCCGCCCGGGCCGGGGCCGAGTCGCGCGCCGCGGCCGCTGCACTCTTTTCTTCCTTTCGAAGAATCCCCTCTTCCCTCGCGGCGCGCGTCGCCGGTCTCGGGCAAAGGGTCCGCGCGTGGGTCGATCGTGCCGCCTTGCCGTTCCTCGGCGAGCGCGTCCTGCAGGAGCGGCGCGCCGCCACAGATCGGATGGCCGCACGCGTCGCGGCCGCGAACGAGAAGCTCGGCGTCGCGGCCGGGCGCCTCGAAGCCCTGAGCCCGCTGCGCGTTCTCGCGCGCGGATATGCGATCGTGACGAAGGAAGGGGAGACGGCGCCCGTGACGGACGCCGCGACCCTCGCGGCCGGAGACGCCGTAGGCGTGCGGCTCGCCCGCGGGCGGGTATCCGCCCGCATCCTCTCGACGGAGACCACATGAGCAAGACGAAGGCCCTGCCGAAGAACCTGTCGTTCGAGAAGGCGCTCGAGCGCCTCCAGGAGATCGTCGCCGAGCTCGAGGACCCCGAGAAGGGCCTCGAGGCGAGCCTCGAGCTGTTCGAGGAGGGCGTTGGGCTCTCGCGCTTCTGCCGCTCGCGCATCGACGAGATCGAAAAGCGCGTGGAGGTCGTCCTGAGGGAGACGCCGGACGCGCTCGTGACGGAGCCCCTCGACGACGAGCTCGACGAGGACGCGCTCGACGGGGAAGAGCCGGAGCGATGACGGGAGGAAAGGCCGGCGCGCTCCTGCCGGCGGCCTTCGAGAATCGACGCCGGGATGTCGAGGACGCGCTCCTCGCCGTCCTGCCCAGGGAGGGAGCCGAGCCAGCCGCCCTCGTCGCCGCGATGCGCTACAGCGTCCTCGCGGGCGGCAAACGGTTGCGGCCGCTCCTTTTTCTCGCGGGAGCCGAGTCCTGCGGGGCGGAACGCCTCCCCCAGGACGCCATCGAGGCGGCCGTGGCGCTCGAGCTTCTCCACACGTATTCGCTCGTCCACGACGACCTGCCGTGCATGGACGACGATGCGCTGCGCCGCGGAAGACCCACGTGCCACGTCGTCTTCGGCGAGGCGACGGCGCTGCTCGCGGGCGACGCGCTGCAGACTCTCGGCTTCGAGCTTCTCGCGACGCGGCCCGCCGGCGACGCGCGCGCGGCACGGCGCGCGCGCGCGGTCGCGTGGACGGCGGCGGCGATCGGCGTCGCGGGGATGGCCGGCGGGCAGGCTCTCGACCTTGCGGCCGCGGGAAAGGCGGTCCCCGAACCCGAGCGCGCCGGTCTCCTCCGCCACGTCCACTCCCTGAAGACGGGGCGGCTCATCCGTCTGTCGCTCGAGCTCGGGGCGCTGCACGCGGGCGCGGACGAGAACCGGCTTCTGCGCGTCACCCGCTACGGGGAAGCGCTCGGACTCCTCTTCCAGATCGCCGACGACCTCCTCGACGTCACGCAGACCTCGGCGACGCTCGGCAAGACCGCCGGAAAGGACCTCGCCCAGGACAAGCTCACGTATCCCGCGGTATTCGGTCTCGAGGGCGCGTTCCGCGAGCGCGACCTCGCGCTCGCGGCGGCGCGCGACGCCGCCCGGGACCTCGAGGGCGCCGCCGGTCCGCTTGCCGGCCTCGCGGCGTTCGTGGCCGGTCGCGACCGCTGAGGGGATTCGAGAGGCCTGAAGCGCTCGGCGGCGAGCGCCGGGCAAGCTAAGATCAAAAGGTGGCGACGAGCTCTGAAGACCGGCGTTTCGGATGGACCGTGGGAGGCATCTTCGCCGTCCTGGGCGGCCTCCTTCTCTGGCGTCACCGGAACGCCGCGGCCGTCGTCGCGTTTGCGCTCGGCGGGCCTCTCCTCCTTCTCGCCGCGTTTCTCCCCGCGCTTCTCGCCCGCCCCCATCGCGCGTGGCTCGCGCTCGCGCGCTTTCTCGGCCGCGTCAACTCCGCGGTCTTCCTGTTTCTCACGTTCTTTCTCGTGCTCACGCCGCTCGGTTTCGTCCTGCGTCTCTTCGGGCGCGACGAGCTGAGGCGGCGCGGGTCCGCGCCCGCCTCGATGTGGTCGCCTTACCCGGAACGGAATCGCGACCCACGCCATTACGAGACGATCTGGTGATGAGGAAGAGCGAGGTCCTTTCGCAGCTCTGGCAGTTCCTCAAGTACCGCAAAAAGTACTGGCTCATGCCCATCGTGTTCCTTCTCGTCCTCGTCGGCCTCCTCCTCGTCCTCGCCGAGAAGAGCGTCATCGCTCCCTTCATCTACACGTTGTTCTAGAGCCGTGACGGCGATCCTCGGCCTCTCGGCCTACTACCACGACTCGGCGGCGTGTCTTCTCGTCGACGGGACGATCGTCGCCGCGGCGCAGGAAGAGCGCTTCACGCGAAAGAAGCATGACGCGGAATTCCCCGCGCACGCGGCGCGCTACTGCCTCGAGGCGGGCGGACTCACCGCCGACCGCCTCGACCACGTCGCGTTCTACGACAAGCCGCTCGTGAAATTCGAGCGCCTTTTCGAGACGTATCTCGACTACGCGCCGCGCGGATTCGCCTCGTTCCGCAAGGCGATGCCTCTCTGGATCACGGACCGCCTCTGGATGTCCGAGCGTATCGCGAAAGAGCTGGGCTTCTCGGGCCGGATCCTGTTCTCCGATCATCACGAGTCGCACGCGGCCTCGGCCTTCTACCCGTCGCCATACGAGGAGGCGGCCGTGCTCACGATGGACGGCGTGGGGGAGTGGGCGACGTCCTCGCTCGGAATGGGCAGCGGCAACCGGCTCGACATGCAGGCGGAGCTCAAGTTTCCCCACTCCATCGGCCTTCTCTACTCGGCGTTCACGTACTTCTGCGGCTTCAGGGTGAACAGCGGCGAGTACAAGCTCATGGGCCTCGCGCCCTACGGCGAGCCGAAGTACGCGGGTCTCATCCGCGAGAAGCTCGTCCACGTCTGCGAGGACGGCTCGATCCGGCTCGACATGGATTACTTTGACTTCGCCGACCGGTTGAGGATGACGGGGACGGGATTCGAGCGGCTCTTCGGTGGGCCGGCGCGCGCGCCCGAGTCGAAGCTCACGCAGCGCGAGATGGATCTTGCGCGTTCGATCCAGGACGTGACCGAGGAAATCGTCCTGAAGATGGCCCGCCACGCGAAGAAGACGACGGGCGCCCGGTATCTCTGCATGGCGGGCGGGGTCGCGCTGAACTGCGTGGCGAACGGTCGGCTCCTCGAGGCGGGGATTTTCGACGACATCTGGATCCAGCCCGCGGCCGGCGACGCGGGCGGGGCGGTCGGGGCGGCGCTGACGGTGTGGCACCGCCATCTCGGCAAGGAGAGATCGAGCCCGGAGAAGAAGGGCACCTGGGAGAGTCCTTCGAGGGAGAAAGAGAAGAGGGAGATTTCGAATGAGAAGAGCACCGGCGATGCCAAGCTTCCTCCTTACGAAGACGGCATGGCGGGCGCGTTCCTCGGCCCCTCTTACCCTTCAGAAGAAATTGCGGCCTGGCTCGAGTCGAAGCGTTACCCGTTTCGCACGATTCCGAGATCCGAACTCCCCGGCGCCGTCGCCGACCTCCTCGCTTCCGGCAAGGTCGTGGGTCTCCTCCAGGGACGCATGGAGTTCGGGCCGCGGGCGCTCGGCGGACGCAGCATCCTCGGCGATCCGCGTTCGCCCGCGATGCAGTCCGTCATGAACCTGAAGATCAAGTTTCGCGAGTCGTTCCGGCCGTTCGCGCCGTCTGTCCTCCGCGAGGAGGCGGCGAGGTGGTTCACGTTCGCCGGAGACTCGCCTTACATGCTCCTCTGCGCCGATGTCACGCCGGAAAAGCGCCGCGCGATGACCGCCGAAGAGAACGCGCTCTGGGGAATCGAGAAGCTCAACGTGCCCCGCTCGTCGATCCCCGCGGTCACGCACGTGGACTATTCCGCGCGGCTCCAGACGGTGCGCCGGGAGACGAACCCGGTCTATCACGCGATCCTTTCCGCGTTCCAGGAGCGCACGGGCTGTCCCGTCGTCGTGAACACGTCTTTCAACGTGCGGGGGGAGCCGATCGTCTGCACGCCGGAGGACGCATACCGGTGCTTCATGCGGACCGCAATGGACGCCCTCGTCCTCGAGAACCACGTTCTCCTCCGCGACGACCAGCCCCCCGCCGCCGACGGAGAGGACTGGAAGAAGACGTTCACGCTTGACTGAGACGAGTTCGGACCGAGGAGAGACAGGTGAGCGCGTTGGTGGGTCGGCCGTTGTCGCGCTCTTTCTGACGGCGTTCACGTTCGCTCTTTATGGCCGGGCCCTCAAGTTGTGGTGGACGTTTGAAGATCCCGCGATTCTCTTTCACGGCCAGATCCATACTCCGTGGTCAACCCTGTTCGTCCCCAAGGTCTATCAGACTTACAATAGAGTTTCTTTTACCCCGGGCCTGATCCTCTCCTTCGTCGCGGATCGACTCTTCGTCGGATTTCGGCCTGCCCTGTTCTATACGCACCAGCTCCTCGCGCTGGCGCTCGCGGCCATCCTGCTCGAACGTCTTCTGCGTAACGACCTTTCGCGTGTCTGGGCGTTCCTCGCCGCTGCGCTCTTTCTCGTAGGCGCCCCGGTCGCTGCGGTCGCTCCGTGGCTCGGGGTTCGCCACTATGTGGACGGGCTCGTCCTTGCTCTCGGCTCACTTCTCTGTTTCCGCAAGAGTCTCTCGAACCACGCACGCACGTGGGCGCTCGCGTCGGCCATGCTCTATCTCGGGGCGGTCGCGTGCAAGGAAATCTACGTGCCGGTCGTCGTCCTAGTCTTCCTCTTGCCGGAAGGAAGTCTCGCGCGACGTCTCGTTCACGCGGCACCGCTCGTGCTCGTGGCGGGCCTGTACGCGGTCTGGCGCCAATTCATGCTCAGCGGATACTTGGGCGGCTACGCCCAGCGTCGGCTCGACCCGTCGGAACTCCTGCGCCTCGGCCGACTTCTCCTCGGGCAGGCGGCCACAGCCGTGTTTGGAGTATCCGGCCTACCCGCGACACTCGCCCTCAGCGGGCTCGCCCTCGCCTTTCTCGTCGTTGTCGCACGCGGCGGCGGGCCGGCGCTCCTGCGCGTCGCGATTTGCGTCGCGGTCGCCCTCGGCCCCCTCCTGCCGGTGGGCGATTCGTTCGAGACACGGTACGCGTTCGTCCCCTGGGTGTTCGCGGTCTCCGGAACGGGCTGGGCCGCGGCCCGCTGGGCGCGCGGGCGGGGCCGCGCGCTGGCCGGCCTCGCGCTCATCGCCCTCGCACTTTCTTTCGTCTGGCCGGCGAACCGTCGACGATGGGCCGAGGTCCTCCGCGTCGGAGAGCGGAGCCGGGCAGAAGCGACGTTTTTTTTCGAGAGGTCCGAGCTCCGGGACGTGGTGCGCGCGCCGGTGGAGCGCGGAAATTTCTACTTCACTCTCGCCGAGATTCGAACGCGGATCTTTCATCGATCGCAGGCCGGCCACGCGGCCTTCGACGACCTGTTCTTCTGCCGACACGGCGGGGAGGGCCTGCAGGTTTTCGGCTGGGCGGAGAGCAAAGGCGCGCTCGAGCGTCTTGAAAGCCCGGACGCGCTCTGCACGGCCTACGCCTCCACTATCCGCGAATCGGCCCCTCTCTCTCTCGCGATGACACGCGAGAACGGCGTCCTTTCATGGACGTTCGGGCCATACGCCGAGGGCCGCTGGGCGGTTCTTCTCGGGGAGGATCTCGTCCGCTACGACGTGCCGCGACAGGGCCGGATCCTGCCGTTCCTGCCGGACGATCTCGTCGTCACGCTTCGATACGAGTCCGCCGAAGGCTGGCGAACGTTCAGCCCGGCACTGCCGTTCCGTTCGACGAACGGCAGCACCCGGCTGCAATGGTCGCGTTGAACCGCGCGCT
>Ga0066798_10001490_pt1 | contig 10170 bp, 11 predicted proteins | sample PersoiDNA2013203_FD_70961 | JGI IMG/M metagenome (GOLD analysis project Ga0066798, IMG submission 70961) | Permafrost soil microbial communities from the Arctic, to analyse light accelerated degradation of dissolved organic matter (DOM) -... | ecosystem: Environmental > Terrestrial > Soil >...
AAACGCCGCGAAATGCTTGAGCAGTTTGGCTGAAAAGCTAGGTGATTCGCCGCTGGCTGAGGTATTAGCAAGACTTTCAAACAGAACTTAATATTAAAAAAACCATCAAGATCACTTTAAACCAGACTTTGGATTTAAAATGTTTGGATGGCGATTTAAAATGTTAGCCATTTAAATGCCAGCTATTCAAATCATAGCGCAAGCTCAACTTGCAATGATCTTTCCTGTGCGTTTTATGTTTTTTCTGACCCTCATACATCTATATATTCTAAATTAATGCTCAATACAGACTTTTTGCTTTATTTGATGACTGGTGCTTTTACTGGCCTGCTTTCTGGTTTACTAGGGGTAGGCGGGGGTGCTGTTATCGTGCCGATTCTAGTCATCATCTTTACAGCCCTGCACTTTCCTGATGCTTATATTATGCATATAGCGCTTGGTACTTCACTGGCAACTATTATCTTCACGTCCATCTCATCTGCGCGCGCTCACCAGCGAAAAAATAATGTTGACTGGCAAGTGGTCAGGCGCGTTGCACTCGGCATAGTCATTGGCACTCTGGCAGGCAGCATGCTGGCTGCCAAATTACATAGCTTCTGGTTACAGGCGATATTTGCGGTCTTTATCTTATTTGTTGCCACGCAAATGATGCTGAATTTCACACCCAATGCAAAGCGACCAAGCCCTACTGGCAAAGAACTCAGCTTGGTGGGAGGGTTTATTGGTGTCATCTCCAGTCTGGTGGGCATTGGCGGCGGCTCAGTGACTGTGCCTTATCTGATTTATTGCAACTTCAACCCAAGATTAGCCATAGGCTCATCTGCCGCAGTCGGCATTCCAATCGCCATTACTGGCACCATTGGCTACATTTACACAGGGCTCTCCATCACCGATCTCCCCAAATACAGCCTGGGATTCATTTACTTACCAGCTTTGCTCGGCATTACATTAGCCAGCATGCTGACAGCGCCATTAGGTGCGGCGCTCACCCAAAAGTTAGCCACAGGTACACTCAAGAAATTGTTTGCCATGGTACTTTATATCGTCGGCTTTAAAATGCTATGGAATCTACTTTGAATAGCTTAGCGGCAAGCGACCCAGTAATAAAAGTTGACGCGCTATTTAAACAGTTTGACCAAGTAATCGCTGTCAATGGCATCAGCTTTAGAGCCGAGCGTGGTCATACCACGGCTTTGCTCGGCGGCAACGGCGCGGGTAAAACCACTACCATCGCCATGCTGCTGGGCTTGTTAATTCCGAGTGGCGGTCGCATTACCATACTAGGCGAAGATTTATTATTGAATCGTCATCGCCTGCTACACCGCATGAACTTTTCATCGCCCTATGTAGATTTACCACAGCGGCTTACTGTGAAAGAAAACCTCACGGTGTATGGCCATCTCTACCGTTTGAAAAATCTTAAATCACGTATCGCGCAGATAAGCGACGAGCTGAATCTGGGTGAACTGCTTAATCGCCGTTACGGGCGTTTGTCCGCAGGACAAAAAACCCGCGTCTCACTGGCTAAATCGCTACTCAATGAACCCGAGCTTTTATTGCTGGATGAGCCGACTGCATCGCTAGACCCTGATACGGCGGACTCGATTCGCACTCATCTTGAGCAATACCAGCAACGCACGGGTGCGAGCATCCTATTAGCCTCACACAATATGACTGAAGTTGAGCGCATGGCCAGGCAAGTCATTATGATGCGCAAAGGCGAGATTGTAGATTCAGGTACGCCTGATGCACTGGTGGCAAAATATAAGAAAAACTCAATGGAAGAAGTATTTATCGACATCGCTCGCAATGGTGAGATGAGCAATGTAAGCAGCAAGGAAGGTCCAAACAGCGAGTCGAGCCAATAATGGCTGTGCATGACATCCCTTTTTCACCACGCCGCATTGGGGCGATTGTACTGCGCCATTTATACCTGATGCGCACCTCATGGCCTCGCTTGCTGGAAATGGTGTATTGGCCTACGGTGCAAATGGTCCTGTGGGGCTTCATCAGCGTATTTCTGCAACACAACAGTAGCTATATTGCACAAGCCACTGGCGTGCTGCTATCTGCCGTATTGCTGTGGGATGTGCTGTTTCGTGGGCAGCTTGGCATTGCGCTGATCTTTCTGGAAGAAATCTATTCGCGCAACCTGGGTCACCTGTTTGTCAGCCCGCTACGCCCGGGCGAGATGATCTGCGGACTCATCATATTGAGCCTGATACGCACTCTCATAGGCGTTGGTGGCGCATCTATCGTCGCCATACCGCTGTTTCACTTCAACATATTTGATATGGGGCTACCGCTGATCGCCTTTTTTCTCAATCTGGTCATCATGGCATGGGGCATAGGCTTGGTCATTGCAGGCGTGTTGCTCCGATTTGGATTAGGCGCAGAAGGCATTGCCTGGGCTGCAATTTTCGCCTTGCAGCCGATTTGCGCCGTGTTCTATCCAGTATCAACATTACCGGCCTGGCTGCTTCCTATGGCTTGGTGCTTGCCAGCCAGCCATGTATTTGAAGGCATGCGGGAGTTACTGTTTAAACACACTTTTAATAGCGAACAACTGATGACTGCCAGCCTGCTTAATATCATCTGGCTGGGCGCTGGCATATTGATATTTCTCGCCTTCTTTAGAGCAGCAAGACAACGTGGATTACTGCTGCAAGTAGGTGAGTAAAAGTGAAAGAAGCCTCTAAAGGAGGCTTCCTGATCATCAAAATTATTGGGGGTTTAGACTACTTGGCTCTTGCTACACTCGCTACAATCTCAGCATTCGCTTCCTCAACGCCCTGCCACTCACCGACTTTGACCCACTTACCTTTTTCCAAGTCTTTGTAATGTTCAAAGAAATGAGCAATCGGTGCTAACTGGAACTCAGGCAGATCTTTATAGCTCTTGATGTCTTTGTATTGTGAGCAAATTTTATCGACTGGCACCGCAAGCACCTTGGCATCAATGCCAGACTCATCTTCCATGGTCAGCACACCAATCGCACGGCAACGAATCACGACGCCTGGCTGCAAAGGGATTGGGGTAATCACCAGCACATCCGTTGGGTCACCATCCAGTGAAAGCGTTTGTGGAATATAGCCATAATTACATGGGTAATGCATAGAAGTACCCATGAAGCGATCAACAAAAACCGCGCCTGATTCTTTATCCACTTCAAATTTAATCGGCTCACCGCGCATCGAGATTTCGATGATAACGTTGAAGTTATTGGGAATATCCTTGCCCGCAGGCACATTACTTAAAGACATGACAAATCCTTTTTTACTGGGTGTGTATTAAATTATTCGGATAACTCGAAAAACAAGATTTTACGCTAAAGGCACGAATTTGAGGCTTTCAGTATCGTAGACACTCATTTCGCCACTGAAAATATCGAAATACCAGCCATGCAGCTTGAGCGTGCCATCCTTGATGCGGGTTTTAATCCAGGGGAAAGTTTGCAGGTTTTCCAGTGAGACAATAATGCCGCCCATCTCGCAGGCACAAAGCTTATCGGTTTCCCAGGTATGCGTGTGGTCTGCGTGTACTCGATCCGCCGCACGCTTGGCCATGCTAACCCACGGCATGATGAATTCGCCCTGCATGTCGTCAGGAATCCCCTCAAACAATGCCTTGATGCCGCCACACTGCCGATGGCCAAGCACCAGAATGTGCTCTACATTTAATGCGCAAACACCAAACTCCAATGCCGCGCTGACGCCGTGGTAACCGCCGCCTTGTTCATAGGGTGGGACAAGATTCGCCACGTTACGTACGACGAATAAATCACCAGGCTTGCTATCAAGCACAATGGCTGGGTCAGCGCGCGAATCAGAACAGGCAATCACTAAAGTAGTTGGCTTTTGGCCTTGTGCGAGTTCGGCAAACAGTTCGCTATCATTGGCAAAGTAGCTGCCATGGAAGCGTTTGTAGCCTTCTATAAACTTTTCTATCATCGACTTAATTTACTCGCATTCAGTTAATTATAATTTGACTTCAAGACTCAAAGGCTTTACCTGTTAAACGCTGATAAGCCTCTCGATATTTCTCACCTGTTTTCAAAGCCACATCGGCTGGCAACTCTGGCCCTGGTGGCGTTTTATCCCACCCCGAGGCTTCTAACCAATCACGCACATACTGCTTATCAAAACTGGGTGGATTTTTACCCACTACATATTGATCTGCTGGCCAAAAACGGGATGAATCTGGCGTGAGCACTTCATCAATCACATACAGATTACCCGCATCATCCAGGCCAAACTCGAATTTGGTATCCGCAATAATAATGCCGCGTGTGAGCGCATATGCTGCGGCTTCTTGATAAAGCTGAATGCTGGACTTGGCAACCTTGTCTGCAAGTTCGCCACCTAGTATCTGCGCACATTTTTCCAGCGTGATATTTTCATCGTGATCACCCACTTCCGCCTTGCTGGATGGCGTAAAAATCGGTTCTGGCAGTGGTGAAGCTTCTTGCAAACCTGCGGGCAATGCAATGCCACAAACGGTTCCGCTGGCTTTATATTCCTTCCAGCCAGAACCTGCGAGATAACCACGCACGATGGCCTCAATGGGTAAGGGTTTAAGTTTTTTTACCACCAAAGCACGCTTGCCTAACTGCGCTTTTTCGGCTGGGTCTGTCACTAATGAGTCAGGTGCAATACCCGTCAGATGGTTAGGGATGACATGCCCTAGCTTTTCAAACCAGAAATTGGCGATTTCGGTCAGAATCGCGCCTTTATCTTGAATAGGTGTAGGCAAAATCACATCGAATGCAGAGAGCCTATCGGTGGCAATCAGCAACATCGTGTTGGCATCCACATCGTAAATATCGCGTACTTTGCCCTGATGAATCAGTGGCAAGCTTTTAATGCTTGATTGTTTGAGCGCTTGTGACAATTCAATATCCCGTTTTATTGTTTAGATTGGAGGTCTGTACCATCAGTATAGGGAAATTTCACATGCCCAAAACGCACGATCAATATTGCCATCGCAATCAGAAAAATAGAGCAAGATAGCGCCATGATGCGCCATGCATCCAAATCGGCGATGTCCAATACCAGGTAACGTGCCAAGGCGATAATGCCGATGTACAGTGGATACCTAACAGGTAAATTGCCCGAACCCAGGTAATGGTTGAGCATAGACATGACTTCCAGATACAGGAACAACAGTAAAAGATCACCCACGCTAATTGCGCGCTCCTGCCAGATATGAAAGATGGCCTGAAATACCGCGAAGATAGTTGCACCAGCAATCACAATTAGCACTATTTGCTCAACAATACCTAATCCACGCTGGGTTATTTTACTAAATCTGTTGGGTATCATATTTATCCTGTGGCTTACTTGTTTATGGTCTTATTTTTAGTAGCTGTAATTTCAGTGTAATGAATTTATGACCCAATTATACATCATGGTATAGCCCGTATAGCAGACTGGGGTGCTAGCAGCTAACTTGCATTTATCCATATACGCCCTCATGTAAAAGTTAATATTTATTAATTCAAGGAGTCGTCATGGATTTACAACTCACCGACAAACTAGCCCTAGTCTCTGGCAGTACAGCAGGCATAGGCTTTGCGATTGCACAAGCTTTAGCCAATGAGGGCGCCAACGTTATCATCAATGGCCGCACACAAAAGGCGGTAGATCTAGCGCTAGATAAACTCAAGAATGCAACAGGCAAGGTATATGGATTTGCTGGCGACTTAAGTCTGGCAAGTGTTGCAGAAACTCTCGCCAAGCAGTTTCCTGAGGTTGATATTCTGGTCAACAATCTTGGCATTTTCGAGCCCAAACCTTTTCTGGAAATCCCGGATGAAGACTGGCAACGATTCTTCGATGTGAATGTATTAAGCGGTGTGCGTTTGTCTAAGCTCTATCTGCCGAGAATGCAGCAAAACAACTGGGGTCGCATCATCTTCATTTCTAGCGAAAGCGCAATTCAAATTCCCGCAGAAATGATTCATTACGGCATGACCAAAACCGCGCAAATCTCGGTAGCACGCGGCTTAGCTGAGTTGGTCGCGGGTACTGGTATTACCGTCAATAGCGTATTGCCTGGCCCCACCAGCTCACGCGGCGTAGTTGATTTTGTTGATACCCTGGCAAAATCCCAAAACAAAACGGCGGCTGAGTTTGAAAAAGAGTTTTTTGAAAAAGTACGCCCCACTTCATTAATTAAACGCTTTGCCACACCAGAAGAAGTCGCCGCACTGGTTGCTTATGTCGCCAGCCCGTTGGCATCCGCCACTACTGGCGCTGCGTTGAGGGTAGATGGCGGCACGATTAAAAGCGCTTTCTAAGTAAGTGGTTGCAGCCAGTAGGGTGTGCTCATCGTGCATTCTCCATTGATTTTATGCCAGGTTTAGTCATACGGTATTCACAAACCTGACGGGTCTTGTCAGGATAGCTCACGAATACGCCTAAAGTAGGATACCGTTCGTAGTTTTTGTTGCGGTTGTGCAAGTCACCTGCCCAATACTCAAGAAAGGTATCGAAGTAGTAGATTCCCTGATATTCGAAGATGCCGATGGTTTTACCCATCGGACGGAAATTAGTGGACATATGACCAGTAGATAGACGGTATCCACCGCTGGGATGGCCAAAGACCGCTCGAGTTTTTGGAATATCAATCCGGCTATTGTCGGCGTTCATCACAAAAGCCTCTTGCGGCTGGCTGCCATCGGTCGCGAAATGGATGGTGTCAATCGGGTTACCACATGTCCCCATCGGCGCATCCAGCCCATAACCTTGCCACATCAGAAGGTTGTCTGGCATCCCATCGTTATCGATATCCACCCGTGGGTCATAGCGCCAAACCTTCATCTGATTATGCTCTAGATACTCTGCCATCTCGGATACAGAGTCTATACTGGGGCCAACTCCATCAGCTTTTAACATTGCTTCAAATGCGTCATCCTCTTCTTTACTTCCCTGCCTACCAAGTCCAATAAATTTGTTCACTCTAGGGAACACTGCATGAATCGCTTCAGGAGAAAGGGGTACACGCGTGAGCTGGGTAAAGCCAGCAATCGTGGTGGTTTCAGGTCTATCGCAATATGGCGGTACTACATAGTCTGTGCTGTTAAGGCGTTTAAGGTAAGCATCGCACACTTCCGTGCCTTTACCTTTTGTCAGTTGAAACTGGTAATTCGAAGCAATAACCGAATTATTTTTGATTTCCTGTTCATCAGCCTCTGAATTGACTGAGGCCATGCTCCCATTTAATGCATTAATTCTCCCCTGGTATGCCTTCCTCAAGCATTCCGAATTCTGGCAAGCATTACGCACCACTTTTAGCCACTGCCGTTGCTCTTTGATTGCTTTTTGTTTGTCTGCACTTTGCGCAAGATCATGCTGATAGATATTGCTTAAGCTTTCATCCAGCTTCGATAATTCATCATCACTACAGATAAGTTTTTCGGCAGTTGTCGCTGCTTTTGCACAATCAAAGCTGGCTGCATAGGCTGGTAGTACACAGGCTATCAAGCCAAGCAAACATAGGAGGCATTGCATAACGCTGAAGAATTTTTTACTCATGCTGCCATGCTCCATTGAGCATCATTCGCGGCGAGGTAACTATCGTCAGCTATGATTATTGTATGGGGATTGATACGGGGATGAATGGTGGTAGCCATGAGCATGACATAACGAATACGAACATGGCTTTGCGCCAGATTAATTTGATGCATGACAACACCCCTTAATGTTTACGACGCAATGCACGACTTGTAGCTGCTCTACTTAACCACTGCCGCCAATTCACCCTTTTTATAGCGCACGGCCATTTGCTCGCAGCTAATTGGTTTGATCTTGCCAGCCCAGCCTGCTGAGCCAAATGCTTCATAGCGTGCAGTGCAGATACCTTGCATAGCGGTGGTTGCCAGGGCTAGATATTTACGTGGGTCAAAATCAGCTTGATGCTGTTTTTGCATGAAAAACTGGCGTAATGAACCTGTCATGGCCATACGCAGGTCAGTATCAATATTCACCTTGCGCACGCCATGCTTGATGCCTTCAACGATTTCTTCTACAGGCACACCGTAGGTCTGGCGAATATCGCCGCCATTTTGGTTGATGATTTTCAACCATTCTTGCGGCACCGATGATGAGCCGTGCATCACCAGATGGGTATTGGGCAAACGCGCATGGATTTCTTTCAGGCGCTTGATGGAGAGCACCTCGCCCGTAGGGGGTTGCGTAAATTTATAAGCACCATGTGAAGTACCGATGGCAATGGCCAGCGCATCTACATCGGTCTGCTTTACAAAGTCTGCAGCCTCTTCCACGCCTGTTAATAATTGTGAGTGGTCTAACTTGCCAACCGCACCACCGCCATCTTCTTCGCCCGCCAGGCCTGATTCAAGCGAACCAAGCACGCCTAGCTCGGCCTCTACAGAAACACCAATAGCATGGGCAATTTCCACCACTTTTTTAGTAACGCCCAAATTGTATTCATAGCTTGCTGGCGTTTTTGCATCTTCCAGCAGCGAGCCATCCATCATTACACTGGAAAACCCTGAACGCATGGCCTGTATGCATACCGCTGGCGAAGGCCCGTGATCCTGGTGCATGACCACGGGAATATGCGGATAAGCTTCAACCGCTGCCGCAATCAAATGGCGCAGGAATGCCTCGCCCGCATACTTGCGGGCACCTGCCGAGGCCTGCATGATAACAGGACTATCGCAGGCATCTGCTGCCTGCATAATGGCGTGTATCTGCTCCAAATTATTCACATTGAAGGCTGGCAGGCCATAGCCATGTTCAGCAGCGTGATCAAGCAGTTGTCTTAATGAAACGAGCGCCATAGTGAATCTCCTTTAAAGTATTAAGGTCTGGAACTAACGTGAACGATGTTCGCCCACTCTGATAATTTTCATGGTATTGGTGCTACCTGCTGTGCCGATTGGCTCGCCGATGGTAACTAAAATCAGGTCTCCATGTTCGACCGCGCCACGCTGTAATAATTGCGTTTCGGCCTCTTCCAGTATGTGGTCTTTGTCATGGCCTGCATCCATGCGATAAGGGTAAACACCTCTATATAGTGTCAGTTTGCGTCTGGTTGATTGCTCGGGCGTGAGCGCATAAATCGGTACATTATTGTGAAAACGCGAGAGCCAAAGCACCGAGGCACCAGACTGCGTAAGCGCAACAATCGCTTTTACCTTGAGGTGACGCGCAGTATAGACAGTCGCCATGGCAATCGACTCATCAATGTATTTAAATTCATCATTGACCAGATCGCGCGGATTATTGATTTCATAAACGGTTTCGGCTTCTTTGCATACGCGATGCATGGCAGCAACCGACTCAACCGGGTATAAACCCGCAGCAGTTTCCGCAGAAAGCATCACGGCATCTGTGCCATCCAGCACCGCATTGGCCACATCGGAAACTTCTGCGCGGGTGGGGATAGCATTGCTGATCATGGATTCCAACATCTGCGTGGCCGTAATCACCACTTTGTTCTGGGTGCGCGCCATGCGGATCATGCGCTTTTGCAAGCCAGGCACGGCTGCATCGCCCACTTCTACGCCCAAATCGCCACGGGCGACCATGATGACATCCGCAGCATCAATAATTTCCTCCAACGCATCAATTGCTTCTGCACGTTCTATTTTGGCGACTATATGCGCATGACAACCTGCGGCACGGACCAAGCTGCGTGCAAGACGCACATCAGCACCACTACGCGGAAATGAAATGGCAACATAATCCGCATTTAGCGCAGCAGCGGTCTTAATGTCTTCGCGGTCTTTGTCTGTCAGCGCCTCTGCCGCCAAACCTCCGCCTTGTCGATTGATACCTTTGTTGTTCGATAGCGTACCGCCAACCATAATGGTGCAATTAATCTCTGCACCTAAGACTGATTCCACACGCATAACGATGCGACCATCATCCAGCAGCAACACCGTTCCAGACTCTACTTCAGCAGGTAAGGTCTTGTAATCCAGCCCAACACGATGCTGGTTACCGAGCAAGCACTGCGCATCCAGAATGAATGTATCGCCCGCGTTTAACAGGATTTTGCCATCTTCAAATTTGCCAATACGGATTTTAGGTCCTTGCAAATCACACAACACACCAACTGAACGATGGCGCGCATGTGCAAGTTCACGTACCAGTTGCGCGCGGGCTACATGGTCTTGGCTTGTGCCATGGGAAAAATTCA
>Ga0066798_10001493_pt1 | contig 10155 bp, 9 predicted proteins | sample PersoiDNA2013203_FD_70961 | JGI IMG/M metagenome (GOLD analysis project Ga0066798, IMG submission 70961) | Permafrost soil microbial communities from the Arctic, to analyse light accelerated degradation of dissolved organic matter (DOM) -... | ecosystem: Environmental > Terrestrial > Soil >...
CCCAGAGCTCGGCTGGGTAATTGAAGGGCACGATCGCAACAACGACGCCGATCGGCTGGCGGATGGTGAACGCAACGTGGCGTTCCATGCCCGGAATGGCATCCATCGGGACGGTTCGTCCGAACAGCCGCTTCGCCTCTTCGCCGAAGCCACGGAAGATCCGCGCAGCCGCCGCGACCTCCTCGCGAGTCTGGCGGATCGGTTTGCCGTTTTCGCTGGCGAGGAGCCGAGCAAGCTCCGGCAGCTCACGCTCCATACGCCCGGCGGCGGAGATCAGGATTCGCGCTCGCTCATGAGCCGGAAGGGCCCGCATGGCCGTCTTCCCGAGCTGTGCGGCCTGGACCGCGCGCATGACGTCGGCCTCGGTCGCGAGCGGGACCTCGTCAATAGGCTCGCCCGTCCCCGGGTTCAGCACGGGTCGTGAGCGACCATCTGACGAGTCGACCCAGGCATTGGCGATAAGCATTCGCTGCATCGACGACCACGCTCTCTCTATTGGCTACCGCGGCCGTCCAACAGCCGCTGGAACCTCAGACGTCTTGGCCCCCAGCTTCAAGCTCGCTCGGTGGCGCTACCTCCCGTTGGCGCTGCGGATGCCCGCGCTTCCTCGAGGTACGCGTAAGCGGTCACGCGGGAGATCTTGAGCGCCCTCGCCATTCGATCGATCGCGCGCTTCACGAGGAAGACACCCTTCTCATCAAGGAACCGCACGACCGAGACTTTGTCGGCGCGGGTCATGGCGGTCACCGGGATGCCCACGCGCTGGATCCCCCGTCGCACCAGATCATCAAGGACGCTCCCGATGTCGGTGCCAAACGTCTCGTCGATCTCGACGGAGGCCGTGTCCTCGAGACCGATCAGTTCGTCCAGCGCGTCTCGTGCGTGTATGTAGGTGCGGATGTCAACGTTGACGCACAGGGCACCGATTAGTTCTCCGCGGCTGTTCCGGAAGTAGATCGACGACGAGCGGAGTTCGCGGCCGTCGCTGGTCTTGCTTCGGTAGTTGTACCGGTCCGGGTCCGGGTCACCGGTCTTGAGTGCCTCGAGCCCGAGGTTGGTCGTTGGACCACCGACATACCGTCCCGTCACATGACCGTTCTCGATCCAGATAATCGTGCTCCCGAGCCGGCCTGACGCCTTGAGATCATGTAGGACTACCTCGCACCGCGGCCCGACCGTGACGGCGATCGCCTTCATGACCGGGATGAGGAGATCGCGCAGGTCGGACATGTCCTCGACTGGTAGGCCGACGCCCACGGCACTCACCTCGCTGCTCCGGGGCCGTCCAAACCGACAATTGGACAGCCTAGGCGGAGTGAACCACAATTCGATGTGGTTGACAAGAGTTTGTTAAGGAGGCGGCGCCTATGGCCAGGGCCTGATGACACTTGTTTGGGTGAATCCCACTCTTGGTGCGGGCAGGCCTCCCCGCTCACCATGGCAGCCGCGCTAGCTCCGCGCAGATAGACAGATGGGAGATGGGCGTGAAGGAAGCAATATGCACGGCGCACAGCCCGCAGCCGGCCGGTGCGTACTCGCAGGGTCTTCGTGCGAACGGCCTGATTTTCGTCGCGGGCCAGGGGCCCCGCGACCCCATTAGCGGACAGGTCGCAGAAGGGATCGCGACCCAGACACACCAGGTGCTGCAAAATATCCGCGCCATTCTTGAGGCCGTCGGGTGCACCTTGGACAACGTCGTGAAGGTGAGTGCGCACCTCGCCAACATGGCCGACTTCGACGCCTTCAACTGCGTGTACGCGGAGTACTTCCAAGAGCCGTATCCGGTCCGCACCACTGTTGGGTCGCAGCTGCCGGGGATCCTCGTCGAGATCGACGCCATCGCGGTCGACCCGGAGCCAGGCTCCGGCGACAGGCATTCGCTGCATCGATGACCACGCTCCTTCTGCAACCGCGGGAAGCGGGAGGGGGCCAATCACGCGGGGCGCCATCGCCTCCAACGGCACGTCGCTCGGCTCCCATATCAGATTGCGAAACGACACCCCAGATATTGGAACAGACTTGGCCGTCTGTCAAGGATTTCTGGCGATTCATGTCGGCTGGTGTGAGGGCATTCCACAATGTGATATGATGGCCCGCGTGACCGCGAAATCAGCCGTCAGCACAACTGCCCTCAAGGCGCTCCGCGTCGTCGAGGCCGTGGCCGCCAAGCCCGGCTTGTCCACCCTCGGCGAGATCGCACTGCGGGCGGGCCTCGACAAGAGTGCCGCCCACCGCATGCTCGCCACGCTTGTCGTCGCCGGCTACGTGAACCAGGACGAGGCGTCGCGTCGTTACGGCCTCAGCTATCACGTCGTCTCGCTCAGTCGCAACCTGCTGGCCAATAACGAGGTTTCCCGGCTCACGCGCGCGGCCCTGGAGCGGCTGGCGAACGACACCGGCGAATCGATCGACGTATCGATTCTCGACGGACACGAGACCGTGGTGATCCAGCGGGTCGAGGGCAGCCAGCTTGTGGGGGTCGACTTCAGCGTCGGTGACCGCAGTCCGCTCTACTGCACCTCGATCGGCAAGGCCGTCCTGACCTGGCAGCCCGAAGCGTTCATCGACGAGGTGCTGAAAGGGCCGCTCAAACGTCACGCGTCCCACACGATCGTCGATCCGGGGGCGCTCAGAGCCGAGCTCGAGGTCATCGGCCGGCGCGGCTACGCCATCGACGACCATGAGCTGTCTGACCACATGCGGTGCATTGCTGCGCCCATCTTCGAGCGCGATGCCCGGGTCCGGATGGGCATCAGCATCTCCGGCCCAGACAACCGGTTCACCCTCGAGTACCTCGACTCGCTGCGACCAGCGCTCCTCGCTGCCACCGAAGGCCTAACGGTGCAGCTGGGCGGAGTGCCGCACGCCCCGGAAACGGTCTGACTGGCCCCCATCCGCGTATCGACTCTCGCTCCGACCATCCCCAACAGATGCCGTGTTCCGCGCCGGCACCGGTGGTCCCGCACGGGGACTCCATTGGCCTTGGTCGACCCTGCTGTCGGGTTGTTGCCGAGTTGGGCTCCGCTCTTGCGTACTCTTGTCGATAGTTAGACATTCTTATTCTCATTCTTTGCTTCAACTCGTCATGATCATGACGAGCCTGCTTCGTGAGGCTGATCTGCACCCGCTAACTGTGAAAGGGAGTCTTCCATGGCCCACCTGGCAGATGACGCCAGCCGCGCCCGAGTCGCGAGCCCGCCCCTCAGAAAGATGGCCGTGGCATTGGCCGCAGCCCTGACTGTTACCCTGGTCGGCATGACCGGGGCCGCAGATGCCCACTCCCCAAAGATAATCCCGACGCAGGTAACGGTCGCCGCGCTCGACCCAGCTTTGACCGCGGGCCGTGGCGCGAGGGTCAACTTCGTCGAGCAAGAAGCCGAGAACGCCGTCACCAACGGCACCATCATCGGCCCGGACACCTCCGCTTACACACTTGCCGCCGAGGCCTCGGGCCGCAAAGCCGTGAAGCTTACGTCGGCTGGCCAGTACGTCGAGTTCACGCTCGCGCGCGAAGCCAACGCGATCACCGTTCGCTACAGCATCCCGGACGCCGTGTCGGGCGGCGGCATCGATGCCCCCATCACGCTTACGGCGAACGGCAGGAGCGCCAAGACGCTGACACTGACGTCGAAGTACTCGTGGCTCTACGCCATGTACCCATTCTCGAACGACCCGAATGCCGACCCGAACCCCGGTTGGTGGAAGCCGGAGCCGGACCCGGTGACGAAGCCGTTCCGCCCCATGCATTTCTACGACGAGCAGCGCGTGATGCTGGACCGCACCTACCACGCCGGTGACACGATCCGATTCACCGTTCCCAAGGTCACCAGCGCGGCCTGGTATGTGATCGACCTCATGGACTCCGAGAAGGTCGCAGATGCGGCCAAGGCACCCAAGAACTCGGTCTCGGTGCTCGATTTCGGCGCTGACCCGAAGGGCAAGAAGGATTCCGCGAACGCCTTTGACGCCGCGATCGCCTGGGCCAAGGCCCACAACAAGACCGTCTTCATTCCGGCCGGCACGTTCCAGGTCAACCGCCACATAGTCGTCGACAACGTGACGATCACGGGCGCGGGCAACTGGTGGACGATCATCCGCGGCACGCAGGTCACCCTGGCCGCGCCGCTGCCGGATGGCTCGGTTCACACGGGCGTCGGCTTCTACGGCAAGTACAGTGCCGACGGCGGCAGCACGAACGTCCATCTGTCGAACTTCGCCATCGAAGGTGACGTCCGCGACCGCGTCGACAACGACCAGGTCAACGGCATCGGTGGCGCGCTCAACAACTCGACTGTTGACGGTCTGTACATCACCCACACCAAGGTTGGTCTGTGGATGGACGGCCCGATCACGAACTTCAAGGTCAGCAACACGATCGTCGCCGACGTCATCGCCGACGGCATCAACTTCGATCGCGCCGTCACGAACTCGAGCGTCACGAACAGCTTCTTCCGCAACACTGGCGACGACGCGATGGCCATGTGGTCGTTCATCGCCAATCCCGGCAACACCGCCGCCGACGAGGACGCAAACAACGTCTTCGACCACAACACGGTCCAGACGCCGGTTCTCGCGAACGGCATCGCGATCTACGGCGGTCGCGACAACACGGTCTCGAACAACGTCGTGGCCGACCCGATCCGCGAGGGCAGCGGTCTCCACGCCGGCCAGCGCTTCACGGCTACGCCGTTTGCCGGCTACCTCAAGTTCACCAACAACACCACTGTCCGGGCCGGCACGCTCGACCTGAACTGGAACATCGGTCTCGGCGCGATCTGGTTCTACGCTCTCGAGGGATCGCTCTCCGCTGACATCCAGGTCACCGGCGACAACTTCCTCGACAACACGTACAACGCGATCATGCTGGTCGCCGACTGGTCCGTGAAGGATCTGTATACGATCACGAACGTCCACTTCCAGGACATCAAGGTGGACGGCACGGGTACGTCGGTGGTCAGCGCACGCGTGGCGGGCTCGGCGTCGTTCCAGAACGTCGTTGCTCGCAACGTCGGCGCGGTTCCGGTGAACAACTGTGGCTCGTTCCACTTCACCAGTGCGGGCTCCGAGTTCTCGCTGACGGACCTCGGTGGCAACAGCAGCTGGTTGGCGCCCTGGTTGCTCCCCAACACCATCACATGCGATGACCGGCCCCCGGTCGTTGCCCCTCCGGCCCCTTCAGCCTGGTAGTTCGCCGGGACATCTAGCTCACCTAGATCGGGCGGTGCGGGACGACCCACCGCCCGATTTCTATATGAAGGTCCTCGAGTCACCTGCGGAAACCGGAGGCGTAGCCGAGTAGATCGTCTCTCGGAAGGTGGTCGGACGCACCTCCGGTTCGCTCTAGACCGTCCCGAGCAGTCGGGCCAGGATGCCGCCGACGGCGAGCGCGATTGCCAGGGTGGCCCCGCACATCGCCAGGGCGGGTCGCCAGCCGAACTCGCCGCGCAATGCCGCCAGCGTCGCTACGCACGGCACGGAAACCGACGTAACGATGGCATACACGAAGAGTTGCGGCGGCGACATGATCGAGCCCAGACCAGCCGCACCGGCTCCCAGCTGGATTACCGCCAAGGCGACGAGCAACTGGAGCGCCAGCTCCTTGCGCAGGAACGCGAACACCAGCGCCAGTCCGGCCACCGACGGCAACCCCAGCCAGCCGCGAACGACAGGATCGAGGACGGCGGTCGCGTACCAGATTAGGCCGCTCTCATAGAGCAGCCCAAGAGCAACCGAACCGACAAGCATGATGGGGGCGGCGGTCCGGACGAAGTCGGAGAAGCGACGCCAGGCCTTGCGCGCCACCTGTCGGGCGATGGGCCGCCTGATCGGGGCCAGCTCAAGCACCAGAGCAGGCTGGCGGCCTGGGATTATCGCGTTGGCGGCGAGCCCCGCGGCAAAAGTGATCGCGGCGATGAGACCGAAGGCACCCACGGCGGCGAGCGGCCCGGCGAACGGTGCCACCGCAGCCACCACGACGGCCGAGCGAGCCGAGCAGGGTGTCATGGTCACCAGGAAGGCGCCGAGCAGGCGCTCGCGGCGGGTCGGCAGGACGCGGGTGCCGTAGATGGCCGGAACGTTGCAGCCGCTGGCGGCCAGTAGCGGGATGGCGGCTCGGCCGGGCAGCCCGAGAGTGTTGAAGAGGCGATCGGTCAGGACCGCAGCGCTGGTCAGGTAGCCTGAATCCTCCAGAATCGCGAGCAGCACGTAGAAGGTCAGGATGTAGGGGATGCCGACCGAGAGGAGGCCGAGAATTCCTCCATCGAGGCCCCATAGGAGCCCGGCAGCCACGACAGGTTGCGGGACGACCGAATGAATGGCGATGCCGAGGACTGGCGAGACCGTCGCGCTCCAGGCGTTGGTCAACAACGTGGAGAGCGTGCCGCCGATCCACATCATCGTTCCGAAGACGAGCGCGGTGACGCCAAAGAAGATCGGCAGCCCCGGCCACGGTGACGTGCTCCAGACCGCGAACCGGTCGGCCAATCGAACGGGGACGTCTCGGCGGCGTTCGACCTGTTCGGCCCAGTCAGCGGCGACGCGCCAGCGCGCCGACTCCAAGGCTTGGCCCAGTCGCAGTGAAGCGGCGCCGCGAGCGGAGATCACAGATTCACCCACCATCTCTGCCATGCCCCAACCGTCGGTGTCGAGCGCCGCGGCGCCGAGGGAGTGGCCGGGCGTAACGGTCCGGGCGAGATTGTCCAGCTGGAGCTCCAACTGCGGGCCGTACACCCGGGCAGGCACGGTGCCACGCGGCGCGGCTCCCGCGAGGCGCGCGCGGCGCTGGCGGGCAAGACTCACGGCCTGAGCAACGGCGGCCTGGACTCCGCGGCCGCTGCGGCCAATAGTTTCGTGGACGGGCGCGGCCAGCAACTGCGAGAGCCGGCCGGCATCCACGTCGATCCCTCTTGCCGTGGCCTCATCGCTCAGGTTCGCGACGAAGACGATGGGCAGGCCCAGGTCTCGACAGGCAAGCGCCAGAGGCAGGTGCCGCCGCAGATCGCCGGCATCGCCGACGACGAGTATTGCGTCAGGCCGTGCCTCCACGAGATCGCGCCAGAAGGGCCCTCCACCGGCGGGGCTGCCCTCCAGCGAGAGCGTGCCGGGCAGGTCCACCAGGTACGCGTCGCCCTCGGCAAAGTGGACCGTGCGCCGCGACGCGGCGAGGGTCGTCCCGGGCGCGTTCACCGTTTCGGCGAACCGTCCGGTGGCGGCGCAGAAGAGCGTGGACTTGCCCACATTGGGCCGGCCTACGAGCGCGACCACGGGCAGGTCCAGGCCATGTTCCGTGGAAGCGGTCTCGTGGCAACCGTGCGTCAGCATCCCGGTTTCGCTACCTCGGCAGGTTCCACGACCACTCCGGCGGCCAGGCTGCGGGCGATGGCGAGCCTGGTGCGGCCCAGCCGAACGATCAAGGGCCCGCCGAGGGCAAGCCGGCGTTCGACGCTGACCTCGACCCCGACATCGATCCCTTCCGGAGACAGCGACGCCCGGCCCGCCGGATCGATGGCCACGACCCGGCGCGGCCGCCCTACCGCGGCATCCACGAGCCGGCCCCGACCTTGGATGGGGGCCCGGTCAACCGATACCCGAGTCACCAACTCAGAATTGCTCACACGCACAGTAAGCCTGATTCGCCGTCATCCCGGTAGTGACGAATGGCCCCTGTGGAGGGAGCTCAAGGCCCTGCCTACGCCTGGCCCAATCGCGACGGCCACGGCGGCGAAACAATGCGGGCTGGCGATCCCGGCGATCGTGCTCACCGGCCACTCGTCGCGGGCGTGTATCCTGGGCTGATGAGCGGCTTGAAGCCCTTCGACCGGACCACTGCTAATGTCGTCCTGACCGAGTTGCGCCGGACGCGCCAGGTTCGCCAGTTCACTGCCGAGCTCGTCTCCGATAAGGATCTCCAGGCGATCCTTGAGGTGGCCCGTTGGTCCGGCAGTTCCATGAACCGCCAGCCCTGGACGTTCATCGTGGTGCGCGAGCGTGGCGACCTCCAACGGCTGGCTGATCTCGCCCCGAACGCCAAGCACGTCGCCGGCGCCGCAGTTGCGATCGCCATCGCGATGGGCGGCGCCAACGCCGAATGGGACGCCTACGACGAGGGTCGTGCGGCCGAGCGAATCCTCATTGCTGCCAACGCCCTGGGACTCGGTGCCGGAATCGGCTGGGCTCTGGAGTCCAACCGGCCGCAAGTCGCACAATTCCTCGGCCTCACGCCGCCGGCGTTCGTCCGGACGATCATCTCGCTGGGCCACCCGACGGAGGCAGCCACACAGCCGAAGTCGGCGCCGGGGACGGCCAGGCGACCCCTCAAGGATCTCGTGCGGGAGCTGTGAGGCGGGCAACCGGGCAGTCCGCCGGGACGCAGCCTCCGGGACCGCGCTGTGACTCTCGCCGAGCGCAAGTCACGCGTCACGGGTAGTCTCGATCCGGTAACCCGCACCTGGTTGAGACATGACCAAGCCCTACACCTTCTTCGCCGATCTGACCACAGAGGCTCCCATCCCGGCCCGAGGCATCCTCAGTCAGACGCTGTCGAACGAGGACGACATCGAGTTCCTGCTCTTTGCCTTAGCCGCGGGCGAGCAGCTGTCCGAGCATACGTCGGCGCGACCGGCGATCATCCATATCCTCGAAGGCGAGGGCGAGCTGACTGTTGGCGGTGACGCCCATCCCGCCCGGCCGGGGACGTGGTTGCGCATGGCGCCCGAGGTGAAGCACAGCCTGGTGGCACGGACTCCCATGCAGATGGCGCTCTACCTGCTCCCGCGCTAGCGAGCCAGCACCAGCCAGCGATCGAGACACCGGCGTCGAACCGGCGATACCGGGTCGGCGAAGTGGAGTAAACCGATGGCCTTCGGAACATCTACTTCACTGCGATTGCCTTGTGCCGGCGAGGGTCGTGTCGTCGAGTCAAGGCGAGCGTCTTGAAGGCCGGTGGGCGCCAGGTCGGCGCCAAGCAGCGCTCCGCAGACGGCTCTCGGCGCTCGGGCATCGAAACCGGCGCTTCGCGGACTCGACTGTTCGACGCCGACCGCACTGACCATCATCTGAGCTACGACGCCGCCCTGGCCAAGAAACTGACCGAGCGCCAGCTGCTCTGGATCGACGTCACCTCGCCTATGGATCCAAAACCGGCGGCGGCCCTTGTCGAGCGACTCGACCTGAAGCCCGCGACTCAAGGAGCTCTGGTGGAGGGCCTCGCGGTTTCGACCATTGCTCTTCACGGGACGTATTTCACGCCCCCCTCGCAACGATCGCCGGCGAGCACGACAGCGAGGAGGCCCGTTGGCTGACGATCATCGCCGGCCGGAATGTGATCGTGACGGTCCACGCAGAGCCAATAGACTTCCTCGATAAGCTCGACGACCGCATTGAGGCGGACACCCTGGTCGGTCTCATTGACTCCGGATCGTTCCTGGCCGCGCTCCTCGATGAGGTTGTGACCGGCTACTTCGCCGCCGTCGACGCCATCGAGGATTCAATCGACAGCCTGGACTCGAAGTCGCTGCGACGCGATGTCCGGGACGATCTCCTGCTCGAACTCATCGCCCTGCGTCAGAGGATCGCCCGGCTTCGCCGGATCGTGTCGTCTCACCGTGAGTTGTTCGCGGCGCTCGGGCGGCCGGACTTCGCCGCGATTGCGGGAGGCGACGTGGCCGAGCCGTATCGCACCGTGGCGGAGCGCTATGAGCGGGCAGTCGAGGCGGTGAAGAACGGCCGCGAACTGCTACTCGGCTCATTCGACGTGTATATGACGCGGACGACGCAGCGCACCAACGAGATCGTCAAGACCCTGACCATAGTCTCCATCGTGCTGCTGCCGGCCGGCGTCATCGCGGGTGTCATGGGCATGAACCTCAGCGCCGTATTCAATTGACGATCCGCGGATGTTTTGGCTGGTGATGGTCGCGGTCGTAGGCCTCGCGATCGCAACCCTGGTGATGCTTCGCATTCGCCGCTGGCTTTAGGTGCCCTTCTAGGAGAGAGGCAGCGTGGACGGCCCGAACGAGACCCGACTGCTCGCAGCTGCGTTGCCTTGGCGATTAGCGTACCGGCCGTGGCGGCACCATCGACGGCGGGTTCGCCCGTTGGGCGGAAGGTCTGCCGCGTCTTCGAGCTGCTATTTCGTCGGGAGCGTCCGATGGACCC
>Ga0066798_10001496_pt1 | contig 10140 bp, 9 predicted proteins | sample PersoiDNA2013203_FD_70961 | JGI IMG/M metagenome (GOLD analysis project Ga0066798, IMG submission 70961) | Permafrost soil microbial communities from the Arctic, to analyse light accelerated degradation of dissolved organic matter (DOM) -... | ecosystem: Environmental > Terrestrial > Soil >...
TCCTCCACGACAGGCCAGGCTCCATGCGCGATATCCTCGTCACCCTCGTGATCCTTGGCTCCCTGCCCTTCATCCTGAAGTCGCCGGCGACTGGCGGCCTGATGTGGGTCTGGGTCAGCGTCATGAATCCGCATACGCAGGCCTGGGGTTTTGCCAGCCATTTGCCGTTCGCCTTCATCATCGCCACCGTCACCATGTTCAGCCTGCTGATTTCGCGCACGCCCAAGAGCCTGCCCCTGACCGCCGTCAGCGTGCTGCTGCTGATGTTTGTTATCTGGATGAATATCACTGCCCCGTTTGCGCTGTTGCCCGACTCGTCCTGGGTGCAATGGAACAAGGTCATGAAGATCATGCTGATGAGCTTTGTGGTGATGATGGTGATACGCACGCGGCAGGACATACTGCGCCTGGTGTGGGTGCTGGTCGGCTCGATCGGCTATTACGGCGTGAAGGGCGGCATCTTTACCATCCGCAGCGGCGGCACGGAGCGGGTCTGGGGGCCGGAAGAAACTTTTATCGGCGATAACAATGCGCTGGCCCTGGCCTTGATCATCACCATCCCGCTGATGTTTTATCTGCAGCAAAACACCGACAAACGCTGGCTGCACCACGGCATGAGCGCCGCCATGCTGCTGTCGGCACTGGCCGCGCTGGGCTCGTATTCGCGCGGTGCGCTGCTGGCGATCGCCGCCATGTGTGTGTTCATGTGGATCAAGAGCGGGCGCAAAGTGGCGCTGGGCGCCTTGCTGTGCCTGGTCGCGCCGCTGTTGCTCGCTTTCATGCCCGAGCGCTGGTCCGAACGCATGGAGTCGATCAACACTTACCAGGAAGACAGTTCCGCTCAGGGCCGATTGAATGCCTGGAGCATGGCTTATAACCTGGCGCGCGACCGTTTTCTGGGCGGCGGCTTCGACGTGTCCGACCCCTCCATCTTTGCCCGCTATGCCCCCAATCCCATGGATGTGCACGCGGCGCACAGCATTTATTTCCAGGTGCTGGGCGAACACGGCTTTGTCGGCCTGGCGATTTACCTGGCCTTGGGCATCGCCACCTGGCGCGCGGCCGCACGCATCATCACGCTGACGCGCCATGCAGCCGAACTGCGCTGGGCGCTGGGCCTGGCGACCATGATACAGGCGAGCATGATCGGCTTTGCCGTGGGCGGCGCCTTTCTCAGCCTGCTGTATTTCGACATGCCCTATTATTTGATGGCCGTGCTGATCGCCACCCGCATCGTGGTCGAGCGGCAATTGCTGACGGGACAAGTCCAACCATGAATGCATCCCTGTCTATCCTGATCTATCACCGCGTGCTGGCCCGGCCCGATCCCATGTTTCCCGGCGAAGTGCATGCGCGCCAGTTCGAGCAGCAATTAAGGCTGCTGAAAACCTTCTTTAGACCCTTGCCTTTGCCGCTAGCTTTACAGTGCCTGCAGGATGGCAGCTTGCCACCGCGCGCCGCCTGCATCACCTTTGACGATGGTTATGCGGATAATGCGTTGATCGCCTTGCCCTTGCTGCAAAAACACGGCTTGCATGCTACCTTCTTTATTGCCAGCGGCTATCTGGATGGCGGGCAGATGTGGAATGACAAGATTATCGCCACCGTGCGCCATGCTCCCGGCCCCAGCCTGGACTTGCGTCCCTGGGGATTGGGCTGCCTGCCCTTGGCAAACCTGGCGCAGCGCCAGGCTGCCATCGCCCACTTGCTGGGCCGGCTGAAATACCTGCCGTTCGCACAGCGCGAGACGCTGGCCAGGCAGATGTTCAGGGCGGGCAATCAAACCGGGCTGATGCTGAGCGTGACCCAATTGCGCCAGCTGCAGCGGGCCGGCATGCAGATCGGCGCGCATACCGTCCACCACCCCATCCTGTCGGCCCTGCCGGATCACGCTGCGCAGCGGGAAATCGCCGATGGCAAGGCCCAGCTGGAGCAATGGCTGCAAACCCCGGTGACCTTGTTTGCGTACCCGAACGGCAAGCGGGGCCGCGATTACGGTCCGCGCCACGTAGCCATGGTCGAGGCGCTGGGCTTTACGGCAGCCCTGGCAACGGACTGGGGCGCCAGCCGGCCAGGTCCGGCGCTGGACCTGTTCCAGCTGCCCCGCTTTACGCCGTGGGATCGAGGACGCTTGATGTTTCTGTGGCGATTGCAGCAGAACTTGCGGCCGCCGAATGCAGACTGAGCCATTGTTCCAGCATCATCAAAATCCACACCATGGTGCCGTGATAGGCCGGATGTTCCTGCAGCAAGCGCCCCTGCAGATCGGACAGGAAGGCGGGCCGCACGATGCCGCGCCGGCGCAGCTGGCTCAGGTTATCGAAGGCAAAGTCGCGCAAGCCCGCATGGCTGTGCAGCCACAGGCCGAAAGGCAAGCCGAAACCGTGCTTTTTCTTGTGCAAGATAGCGGGCGGCAAGGTGCCAGCCAGGGACCGCTTGAAAAATGGCCGCAGCTGCATGCCGTCCAGCTTGTCGCCAGGCGCCAGGCCGGCCGCAAAGGCCACCATCTCGTCGTGCAGGAAGGGAAAAACCGCTTCCACACCAGCCAGCTCACAAGCCTTGCGCACCTTGGGCAAGTCGTTGTCGGCCAGGGTAAAACGCATGTCCAGCGCCAGCAGTTGATTGATCTGGCTCAGTTTCAGATCTTGCCGCTGCCAATACGCGCCATTCAGGCAACCGGGCGCCACGCCGGGATCGATGGTTTCGATAAAGCCATCTTCCAGCACCGTGCGGTGGCCATAACGCTGCAAGAGATTGTAGCTTTCCATGCGGGCGGGCAAAGGCTGGCTGGCTTGCTCGATATAACGGCGCATCTTCTCGGCCAGCTTCCACGGCCTGCCATGATGTGTACGGAACAGCAATGGCTCGATGATGGCCTGGCGCAGCATCGCGGGCAAGCTTTCATAGCGCGACAGCAAGGCCTGGCGCGCATAACGTTCGTTCCCTCCAAACAATTCATCGCCGCCGTCGCCGCCCAGCAAGCGCGTCACGCCATCTTCGCGCGCCATTTGCGCGCAATAAAAGGCGGGAATCGCCGAAGCGTTGCCAAAGGGCTGGTCGAACACGGCGGCGATTTGCGGGATCGCGGCCAGCACATCGTCGGCCGTCACATAACGTTCATGGTGGATGCTGCCCGTGTGGCGGGCGGCCAGGCGCGCATAGGCCATTTCATCATAGCCGGGCGCATCGAAACCGATGGAATAGGTGCGCGCCGGCTGGCCCGCGACCTTCCCCACGATGGCAGCGATGCTGGAACTGTCGGTGCCGCCACTGAGAAAGGAACCCGCAGTCTCCACCTCACTGCCCAGGCTGCGCTGCACCGACAGCCGCAAGATACGCAGGAATTCCTGCTGCCGGCTGGCAAAACTTGCGCCCCGGCTACACTTCACCGCTTCATTGAAGGCCAGGTCCCAGTATTTCCCCTTGCACAGTTTACCGGCCTGTACATGCAAGTACTCGCCAGGCAATAATCTCTGCTGGCCCAGGTAAGCCGTGGCCGGACCCGGCACCATATGAAAGTACAGATAGTTATACAGGGCTTGTGGATCGAGCGCGCCGCGCACGGCTGGATGGGTCAGCATGGCGTCGTGCGAAGAAGCAAAAAACAAACCCTGGGCATGCTGCAGATAATTGAGCGGATGCTGGCCAGCGCGGTCCACGGCCAGCAATGCCGTGCCTGAAAACTCATCGAGGATGGCCAGCGCAAACGGACCGGCCAGGGCAACGCAGGCGGCCACACCCCGGCTCAGCCACAGGGGCGCCAGACGCCGCGCCACTTCCAGGCTAGTACCGTCCAGCTCGGGCCGGCCCCAGACGGCGAGCAGCAAGCCATCTTTTTGATACATATGGCTGGCGCCTGCACAGGCGGCCACGGCAACGGCACTGCCGTAACCGCTGCGCAGCTGTACCGGCACGCGGTCAAAGCGCGCCAGCGGTTCAGCCATCGCGGCTACCAGTTGTTCATTATCGGGGGCGGTATTGTCCTGCGCCGCCAGCCATCCGCAAATGCCGCTCATACCAGCACCTCCGCCGGCAGCGGATGGCTGAGGAAGGCCGTAGGACTGGCCGTCAAGCCATACGCTCCCGACTGGAACACCACCACCAGGTCGCCCGTGTCGGCCCGCGCCATTTCCATCTGGTCGGCCAGCAAGTCCAACGGCGTGCACAGGGGGCCGACCACGGAAGCCCGTTCGCGTTCGCCGCCATATAAACGGTTACCGATGGCGACCGGATAATTCTTGCGTATCAGCTGGCCAAAATTGCCGGACGCAGCCAGATGGTGATGCAGGCCGCCATCGGTGACGAGAAACACTTGCCCATGCGATAGCTTGCGCTCGATCACCTTGCACACATAAATACCCGCTTCAGCCACCAGATAGCGGCCCAGCTCGATATTCAAACGCGTATTTGGCGACACCGTCTGCAAGCGCTCCAGCTGGCGCTGCAAGCCGTCGGCCAGGGGCGCCAGGTCCAGCGCCTGGTCGCCAGGAAAATACGGCACGCCAAAACCGCCGCCGATATTGAGCACGCGCATAGGACCAGGTGCAGCATCGGCCAGGCGCAAGGCCAGTTCCACGCTTTGTCCCTGGACTTCGGCCAGGGCCGTGGCGCACAGGTTTTGCGATCCCGAGTAAATATGAAAACCTTCAAATGCCAGCGCCATCGTTGAGATGCTTGCCAGCAAGGCCGGCACCCGCTCCACATCGACGCCAAACGGCTGCGCGCCGCCGCCCATGCGCATGCCGGCGCGGCGCAGCGAAAAATCGGGATTCACGCGCACCGCCACCCTGCCCGCCAGACCCAGCCGTTCGCTGGCCAACGCCACTTTTCCCAGCTGGACCAGCGATTCCACATTGATCAGCACGCCAGCGGCCACCGCGCAAGCCACTTCGCCATCGCCCTTGCCCGGCCCCGCAAAACTGATGCGCTGCGCCGGCATGGCGGTGTCCAGGGCAATCGCCAGTTCGCCGCCCGACGCCACGTCGATGCCATCGACCAGGCCCGCCAGATACTGCACCACGGCCGGCATGGGATTGGCCTTCATCGCATAGTGCAGGTGCACCCCGCCTGGCAGCGCGGCCCGCAAAGCGGCCACGCGGCGCGCAATATGCTGGCGTTCATAAGCATAAAACGGCGTGCGGCCCACCCGCTGGACCAGGCGCGTCAGCGGCAAACCACCCAGCTCCAGCATGTCGCCGGCTACGGCAAACTGCGTTTGCTGCGCATGCGCGATCATGTGTGGTCTCCATAGGCGGCCGCCAATTCCGCCGCCAGCAGCGGCCGGTCTATCTTGCCATTCGGATTGCGCGGCAAGCAGTCGCCGCGGATCACGATATACGCAGGCACCATATAGCTTGGCAAACGCAGGCGGCAGGTGGCCAGCAGCGCGTCGCGGTTCAATTCCATGCCGGGTGCAGCAGTCACCAGCAAGGCGATGGCCGCGCCCAGCACCGGGTGCGGCACACCGAGCGCCGCCGCTTCACCCACCAGTCCGCTGGCATACACCACTTCCTCGATCTCGGCCGGACTGACCCGGTAGCCCGAAGTCTTGATCATGTCATCGCTGCGGCCGACAAAATACAGGTAGCCGTCCGCATCGCGGCGCACCGTGTCGCCCGACCAGACAGCCAGTTCCGGCACCACCAGCCCTGTTACCTGGGGCGGCAGCGGCTTGAAGCGCTCGGCCGTGCGGACCGCATCGTTCCAGTAACCGAGCGCCACCAGCGCGCCCCGGTGCACCAGTTCACCGGGTTCGTCCGCCTCGCAGACGCTGCCGTCCGGGCGCAGCACCAGCACTTCCGCATTCGGGATGGCACGGCCGATGGAATCGGGCCGCCGCTCCAGCTGTTCCGGCGCCAGATAGGTGGAGCGGAACGCTTCGGTCAAGCCATACATCAGGAAAATCTGCGTACGCGGCAACGATAAACGTAAATGCTCGATGGTAGAGCGCTGCATCACGCCGCCCGAATTGGTGATATAGCGCAGCGGCGACGACAATGGCCAGCTCAGCTGTGACAACTGTATCCACAGCGGCGGCACGGCGGCCAGGCCCGTGATCGCTTCCTGCTCCACCGTTTCGATGATGTCGCGCAGCAGCAGGTAATTCATCAGCACGGCGCAGGCGCCGCTGGCAAAAGCTGTCGTCAGCTGGCTCAAGCCATAATCAAAACTGAATGGCAAGACACACAGGATGCGGTCTTCCGGCGTGTTGCGCAGGTAGCTGGCAACGCTGAGCGCGCCAGTCACCATATTCCGGTGCGACAAGACCACGCCCTTGGGCCGGCCCGTGCTGCCCGAGGTGTACAGGATGGCCGACATGTCCGTATCGATCACGGCATGCGGCGCCATGGGAATATCGGCGCCGGCCGCCAGCAAGGACGTCCAGGCCACCTGCGGCAGCGCGCTGGCAGGATGCTCATCAAGCTGATTACCCGTGACCACAATGGTGCGCAAATCCGGACAGGCCGCCAGCGCCGGCGCCAGCTGGGCCAGCCGTTCGCGCGAGGTAACCAGGACGCTGACATTGCAATCGGCCAGGATATACGCCACCTGCTGCGGCTTGAGCAAGGGATTGACGGGCACGAACACGGCGCCAGCGGCGGCCGTAGCGAACATGGCCGTCACATTTTCAGGACATTTTTCCAGGTAGACAGCGACTCTTTCCGCGCGCCGCAAGCCCAGGCTCAGCAGGGCCGAGGCGCAATCGCGCACGCAGCGCGCCAGTTCTGCATAACTGAGCAGCCTGGACCGGGCGGGATAGGCTGTGGGATAGGCAGCGGAATAGGACAAGGCCGGCGTGCCAGGTGCGCGCTGCGCCGCCTCGAAAATAAAGTCGTGTAGTAGTGTCGCCATGGTTTTATCCCTGTATTTCAACCCTGTTATGGCGCGCCGGCAGATGGCCCCGCTCCCCGATGCGCAGGCAAGCTGGCCCATGCATCCCGCTATGATTGGGAAAAATGACAATGCGGACATTGATTTTTATCAACTAAAGCAGCAAGCGCGACAGCTTGAGACAACGCAACACCAGTCCGCCCGGCTGCGCTCTAATGAACAGCGTAGCCTCCCCAGGCGCCTCCAGCGTGACCGCCATGCCACTCAACACCGCACACCGCATCCGCAGCAGCATCACCGAACTGGGCTGGCGTGACAGCGCCTGGCACGCGCTGGCGCGCCTGCTGCAGCGCGTGCCAGGTGGGCGCTGCGCCTTGCACCGCTACCAGTTCGTGGCGCAAGCCGTGGCGCCGGGTTCCCTGTGCGGGGGGCGCGGCAAGGCTATCGTGGTCACGCCGTGCGTGGATATCGAGACGCTGCCACCCGCTTCCCGGCGTCCGCCACGTCCACCGGCAAGCTTGCAGGCGCGCTTCCGCCAGGGCGCGCGCTGCCTGCTGGCCAAGCGCTCGTCAGCCACGCAAACGCCGCTGGCGGGATGGCTATGGATGGTCCACGGCGCTTGCCAGGAAGACGAGGTGCGCGCCCGCTATGTGCTGCCATCACCGCAATCGTCGTGGGATCTCGACGTCTGGGTGCATCCTGAACTGCGCGGCGGCCTGGTCTTCGCCCGCCTGTGGGAAGAAGCCAATACCCTGCTGCATGGTCAAGGCGTGCGCTGGTCATGCAGCCGCATCTCGCGTTTCAACCGGGCCTCGCTGGCTGCCCACGCCCGCCTGGGCACCCTGGACCTGGGCACGGCCACCTTTTTGCGCTGCGGCCGCTGGCAATGGATGGTGGCCAGCCGGCCCCCCTATCTGCACCTGTCGCGCCGCGCAGATCATTTTCCCCGTTTTATTTTCGACACCAGCGGCTTGCCGCACATTCCTTCCCTGGAGCTGACATGCCGAATCCTGAAGCAGACACCGTAAGCATCGCCGTCCAGCAACTGCTTTGCCTGATCCTGGGACTGGGCACGCGGCCCCTGACAGCAGAGACGCCGCTGCTGGGCAGCTTGCCGGAACTCGATTCCATGGCCGTCATCAGCGTCATCGCCGCGCTGGAAGGCCAGTTCGGCTTCGAGGTGGCCGACGACGACATCCATGCGCGCCACTTCGCCACCGTGGGCAGCCTGACCGACTTCGTGCGGGCCAGGCTGGATTCCAGGTTGATCACGTGATGCGCTCCACCACCAGCCTGCTGCCCTTCTTCCTGCCAGCCAGCGGCGGCCAGCGCTATTGCCTGCTGCACCTGCCGGCGCCGGAATCGGGGCAAAAGCGGCCCTCGCGCGGCGGCGTCGTGTATCTGCATCCGTTTGCGGAAGAACTCAACAAAAGCCGGCGCGTGGCGGCGCTGCAGGCGCGCGCGTTCGCCGATGCGGGCTACAGCGTGCTGCAGATCGACCTGCATGGCTGCGGCGACAGCAGCGGCGACTTCGGCGATGCGCGCTGGTCCATCTGGCGCAACGACGTGCACCTGGCCTGCGCCTGGCTGCAGCAAAGAGTGAGCGGCCCATTGACACTGTGGGGTCTGCGCCTGGGCGCCTTGCTGGCGCTCGACATCGCCCGCCATCCGCCGGTGCCGCTGGCCCGTTTGCTGCTGTGGCAGCCGGAATTGTCGGGCCGGCGCAGCATGGACCAGTTCCTGCGCCTGCGCCTGGCCACACGCATGCTGGCAAACGAAGGGAAAACAGAAGCGACTGGCCACGCGCGCGCGCAGCTGGCGGCTGGCCATAGCATCGAAGTAGCTGGCTATACCTTGGTTCCCGAGCTGGTGCACGCCATCGACGAAATCGATGCAGCCAGGCTGGCGCCCGCAGTGCCGGTCTGTTGGCTTGAATACGGCGCCGGCGCGGCGGGCCCCAACGCGCTGCCTGCGCCGGCCGCGCGCCTGGCGCAGGGCTGGCGCGACGAAGGCACACAGCTGCAACTTGCCGTCTTCGGCGATGGCGCCTTCTGGTCCAGCGCAGAAATCATGGAATGCCCGCAACTGCTGCAGGCCACGCGCCAGTTGTGCGGCGACTGGCTCACTGAACCGGGGAGCGTGCCGCATGGCTGAAGATCATCAAGCGCTGCATCAGCACGAGCTGGCCCTGCGTTTCAGCTGTGGCGATGCAGCACATCCAGAACGCCTGATCGGCATCCTCAGCCTGCCGTTCAGCCCCGGCCCGCGCGGGGTGCTGATCGTTACGGGCGGGCCGCAATACCGGGCCGGCAGCCATCGCCAGTTCACCTTGCTCGCGCGCGTGCTGGCTACCCAGGGTTTTCCCGTGCTGCGTTTCGATTACCGGGGCATGGGCGATAGCGAAGGCGAGGCGCGTGACTACCGCAGCATCGCCGGCGACATCGACAGCGCGCTGGTCCAGTTCTTCCACAGCGTGCCGGCCCTGCGCGAAGTGATACTGTGGGGACTGTGCGATGGCGCCACGGCTGCCGCCTGTCACGCGCCGCACGATGAACGCATCACAGGGCTGGTCTTGCTCAACCCCTGGGTGCGCAGCCCCGCCAGCCTGGCGCGGACCACTCTGCGCCATTATTATCTGCGCCGGCTGGCGCAAGGGGATTTCTGGCGCAAGCTGGCCGGCGGCGGTGTCCAGCTGGCGGCCAGCCTGGCTTCATTGCGCAGCACGGCGGCCGATGCCGCAGCGCGTGATACCGAACTGCCGCAGGCGGATCTCTACCACGCGCTGTGCCAGTTTCACGGCAAGGTGTTCATCATACTGAGCGGTGCAGACCTGGGCGCCCGCGAATGGGATGAGCTCATCGCCGCATCGGGGGTCTGGCGCGCGCTGGCCAGTTCGCCGCAATGGCAGCAAGTGCACATCGGCGGCGCCAACCATACCTTTGCCAGTGCTGCCTGGCGTGCCCAGGTCGAGCAGGCATGCCTGGACTGGATGGCCTCATGGTAAGGCGCATCCTGATGATCGCCTATCACTACCCGCCGCTGCAGGGCGGCAGCGGCATCCTGCGCACCCAGGGTTTTGTCCGCCATTTGCCCAGCCATGGCTGGCAGCCGCTGCTGCTATGTCCCAGTCCTGAAGCCTATGCACAAAAAGGTGATATCGACGCGGATCCGGCGACCGTACACCGCAGCCTGGCGCTGGATGCGGGCCGCCACCTGGCGATCAGGGGCCGTTATCCGCGCTGGCTGGCGCTGCCCGACCGCTGGAGTTCATGGTGGCTGAGCGCCGTGCCGGCCGGCCTGCGCATGATC
>Ga0066798_10001498_pt1 | contig 10131 bp, 7 predicted proteins | sample PersoiDNA2013203_FD_70961 | JGI IMG/M metagenome (GOLD analysis project Ga0066798, IMG submission 70961) | Permafrost soil microbial communities from the Arctic, to analyse light accelerated degradation of dissolved organic matter (DOM) -... | ecosystem: Environmental > Terrestrial > Soil >...
CAAGACAAGCGCCGCGATTTCTCGGTCATTATGCTAGTGCTGGCCGCCTTGCTGGTGCTGCCTCTGGGCATCGGCCATTCGCGCTATCTGATGTCGGTGCTGATGAATTGCGCAGGTGTCGCCGTCATCGCCAGCGGTGTCTGGCTAACCTTTTGCATCGGCCGCATCAATATCTGCCAGGCTGGTTTCGCCCTGATCGGTGCCTACGTCACGGCGATCCTGATCGCCAAGGCCGGTTTGAATTTCTGGCTGGCATTGCCGCTGTCCTGTCTGGCGGCGGCGCTGTGCGGTGCCCTGATCGGCAGCGTCATCCTCAAGCTCAAGGGTATCTATTTTTCAATGTTGACCATCTGCCTGACCGAAGCGATTCGTCTGGCCTTCCTCAACGGTGGTGCGCTCACGCAAGGCTCCAAGGGCATCACCGGTTTGCCACAGCCATTTACGGGCGACTCGCCGCTGCCTTTGTATTACCTCGGCGTGGCTTTGCTGGCGGTGGCGCTGGCGGTGGTCTGGCGCGTCCACTATTCGCGTCTGGGCGGAATTTTCCGCGCCATGCGTCTCAATGAAGACCTGGCCGAAAGCTTTGGCGTCAACGTCTGGCGTTATCGCATCCTGGCGTTTGCGATTGCCTGCGCCTTGGGCGGCCTCGGTGGCAGTTATTTCGCCGTGTTCACCCAAAGTGTGTATCCGCAGAGCTTCACCGTCGAACACAGCATCTACTACATGTTGTTCTGCTTCCTCGGTGGCCTCGAATACGTCAGCGGTGCCATGATCGGCGCCTTCGCGCTGACCATCCTGTTCGAATTGCTGCAAGACTTCCAGCAATATCAATCACTGATCTATGGCGTATTGATGATCGTGGTCATGCTGACCCTGCCCAATGGCGTAATGGCCCTGCGCGGCTGGTCATTCTCGCTGCCGCTGCGCAAGGGAGCGGCCAAATGAGCGCGCCCCCGATCCTCGAAGCCAGCGGCCTGTCCAAGCGTTTCGGCGGTCTGCTGGCCAATGATGACATCTCGTTGTCGCTGGGTAGCCAGAGCGGACGCGTCACTGCCGTGATCGGTCCGAACGGTGCCGGCAAAAGTACCTTCTTCAAGATGCTGGCCGGCTTCTGCACACCCAGCGCCGGCCGCGTGCATCTGTTCGGCGAAGACATCACCGGCCTGACGCCGCACAAGATTGCTGCCAAGGGCTTGGTGCGCACATTCCAGGAAACCACCATCTTCCCGGAATTGAGCGCACTCGAACACGTCGCCCTGGCGCATCAATTGTCGCGCCGCGCCAGTGATTTGCAGGTATTCGCCAACAGCGCCAGCGCCCGCCGCGACGAAGAGCGCATGCGTGACGATGCGCTGCAGATTCTGCGTTTTCTCGACCTCGACGGGGTTGCCAACAGTGTCGCCAAAACCCTGCCGCACGGCTATCTGCGTCTGCTCGGCATTGCCATGGGCATGGCTGCAGCGCCCAAAGTCTTGCTGCTCGACGAACCCTATGCCGGCCTCAATCCGGATGAAACCGATCGCGCCGTGGAACTGACACGCAAGATCGCCGCCAGCGGCGTCTCTATCCTGCTGGTGGAACACGATATGAAAGCCGTGATGAAAATTTCCGACCACATCCATGTGCTGTATTTCGGCAAGAAAATCGCCGAAGGCACGCCGGAACAGATTCGCAACAATGAACAGGTGATCGAAGCCTACCTGGGCAAGGAAGATGAGGATATTGGTCTATGAACGCGACCCTCGACGCCAGCCTATCCAGTACTTCCGGCGCTGCCGCAAGCACGACTACTGCCACCGCGCATCTGGAACTGCAGAACGTCTCGCTCAACTACGGTCAGGTACGTGCCTTGCAAGACGTCAGCCTGCGTATCGACAGTGGCAGCGTGGTAGCCCTGATCGGCGCCAATGGCGCTGGCAAGTCGTCCACCTTGCGCGCCGTCACCGGCTTGTCGCCGGTCTGCGGCGGCCAGGTCATGCTCAACGGCAGTGATGTCACCGGCACCGCTGCACATAAACTGGTCGAGATGGGTGTGGCCATGGTGCCAGAAGGACGCCATGTCTTTCCATTCATGTCGATCAAGGACAACCTGTTGATGGGTGCCTACACGCGCTCCGACAAGGGCGGCATCGCCGCTGACCTGGAACGCGTACTGACACGTTTTCCACGTCTCAAGGAACGGTTCAGCCAGCAAGCCTCCAGCCTGTCCGGTGGCGAGCAGCAAATGGTCGCCATTGGTCGCGCCTTGATGGCCAAACCGCGCCTGCTCCTGCTGGACGAGCCCTCGCTCGGCATCGCGCCGCAATTCATCCGTCTGATTGCCCGCACGATCCTGGAAATCAATCGTGATGATGGCGTCACCATCATGCTGGTCGAACAGAACAGCCGCATGGCGCTGATGATTTCGCGCTACGCCTACATTCTCGCCACCGGCCGCATTGAACTGCAAGGGGAGTCGCGCGCGCTGCTCGACCATCCCGATATCAAGCGCCTGTATCTGGGCGCTTAGTGCCACAGCAGACCGAACCTGAAAGCCCCAGCGTGAAAATCAACATCGTCAATCCCAATACCACCGCCAGCATGACGGCCAAGATCGGTGCCTGCGCGCGCCAGGTGGCGTCGCCCGGCACCGAGATCTGGGCCTGCAACCCGGCCACCGGGCCGGTGTCAATCGAGGGCCATTACGATGAAGCCATGTGCCTGCCCGGCTTGCTGCAGGAAATCCGCCGTGCCGAAGCGGCCGGCGCCGATGCCCACATCATCGCCTGCTTCGGCGACCCTGGTCTGAGTGCCGCGCGCGAAATCGCCAGCGGCCCGGTGTTTGGCATCGCCGAAGCGGCCATGCATGCGGCCAGCTTCGTCGGCAGTCATTTCAGCATCGTCACCACACTCGGCCGCACCTGCGGCATCGCCGCGCATCTGGCCGAACGCTATGGCATGCAGCGCTTTTGCAACAATATCCGCGCCTGCGAAATCGCCGTGCTTGAACTCGACAATCCCGCTTCGCAAGCCTATGCCTTGATCATGCAGGAATGCCGCCTGGCGCTGGAACAGGATCAGGTCGATTGCATCGTGCTCGGTTGTGCCGGCATGGCCGATCTGTGCCAGGCCATCAGCCACGAACTGGGCGTACCCGTCATCGATGGCGTCAGCGCGGCCGTCACATTCGCCGAAGCAATGGTGCGGCTGGGCTTGCGTACCAGCAAACGCGGCGAGTGGAATTATCCGTTGCCGAAACAGTATTTATAAAGCCGGCTTTTTCTTACTCGCGGCACGCCGTGCCGGGGCTGGCTTGGTTGGCGTGGCTAGTGCACTGACGGCTGGCGGCGGCATCGCCATGGAGCTCTTGAGAAACCACGACAGCACCGCTTCGGCAGTCTTGCCATCAATGCGTTGCGGATCGCAACGATGCGCAAAACTGACGCCTTCGCACAAGGCCATCAAGCCAATCGCAATCTGATGCGGCGGCGCTGCCGGCGGCTCGCCAGTCAGGCGCGCAAAGGTCTCGACGAAACCGGCAATCTGGCGGTGCCGTTCATCCAGGAAAGTGTTGAGATGGACGCGGAATTTCTCGTCGCGCAGCGCCACGATCCTGGCCTCCATCCATAACAGGCTGCAACTGTCGTCCTTATACAGTTGCCCATAATAGGTGGCAATCTGTTGCTGCAATTGCACCGGATCGCTCATCGGTGCCTGCAACATGCCGTGGATTTCACTATCGATATCCACGCTTTCGCGCCGCAAGAGCTCAAAAAACAACTCAGTCTTGTCATCAAAGTTGGAGTAGAAAGCCCCGCGTGAATACCCCGCCGCCGCGGTGATGTCTTCCACGCTGGCAAGGGCAAATCCCTTCTGGGTAAACACCGCATGCGAGGCCTCCAGCAGGCGTTCGCGTGTCTGTTCGCGGCTTTGTTCGCGGCTGATTCGTTGACGTGTCATAGGATGAATTTTAGCATCAGCGAATTCAAATACACTATTGCATTCGAATTCATTCGTGCATTAGAATGAAAATATTCTGTAAAAGTTCATTCCAATGATTAACTTACCTGTCCCGCTTCATCCGGCGATTCAGACCGCATTTTGCCAAAAGGAAACAACGTGAAACCTGTCCCTGCTCCCCATCACCCGCTGCGTCAGGCGCTCCCCACGGCATTGGCACTGGCCGCCGCCCTGACGCTGGCGGCCTGCCAAAAACCCGCTCCGGTCGCCGCGGCACCGCGCGAAGTGGTGGTATTGCCAGCACAAGCAAGCAGTGGTGCGCAATTACTGACGCTGCCGGGTGAAGTCCAGGCGCGTTTCATCACGCCGATGTCGTTCCGCGTGGCCGGCCAGATCATTGAGCGCCGCGTCCATCTGGGCGACACCGTACGCCAGGGCGATGTGGTCGCCCGCCTCGATCCGCTCGATGCCGACCACAACGCCGCCAGTGCCGACGCCGATCTGGCTTCGGCACGCCAGCATCTGGAAGCGGCACAGAAACAATTGCAACGCGACACCGCACAGGCGCGCGAACAATTGATCAGCGCCTTGCAACTGGAACAAACCCAGGATACCTATGCCGCCGCGCTGGCCCAGGCCAAAGGTGCCGAAGCGCGTGCCGCAGTGGCTGGCAATCAGCGCCGCTATACCCGTCTGGTGGCCGAACATGACGGCGTCATCAGCGCCGAACAAGCCAATACCGGCGAAGTGCTGGCCGCCGGCCAGCAAGTGTTTTCACTGGCTTGGTCAGGCGCCACCGACGTGACCACCGAAGCAGCGCAAAGCCAGGTCGCCAACATCCGTGTCGGCGCGCCCGCCAGCGTGAAGCTGAGCGCCATGCCAGATCGTCCCCTGACAGGCAAAGTGCGTGAAATCAGCCCGGCGGCTGATCCGCAAAGTCGCACCTATCGCATCAAAGTGACGTTGGAAACCAAAGACCCGGCTCTGCGACTGGGCATGAGCGGCAATGTCACGATTGATACCAGCGATACCAGCCAATCCGCCACTGCCGGCTCCACCACCATCGTGATCCCGGCCACGGCCTTGTTCCATCAGGGCAATCGTCCGGCCGTCTGGATCGTTAAGGCCGATGGCAATCAACTGGAACTGCGTCCGGTCACCGTCAGTGCCTATGGTGAACGCAGCGTCACGCTGTCGGGTGGCGTCAACGGCGGTGAAAACATCGTGGTGCAAGGCGTACATACCCTGACTGCTGGTGAAAAGGTCAAGCCGATTCCACCATTGCATGCCGAGGACTTTGCACTATGAGCGCACCCGGCCGTTTCAACCTGTCTTCCTGGACCTTGCAGCACCAGGCCCTGGTAACCTTCATTCTGGCGCTCGTCACGCTGCTCGGCATCAATGCCTATGGCCGGCTGTCGCAGTCGGAAGATCCGCCCTTCACCTTCAAGGTCATGGTGATCCAGACCGACTGGCCGGGCGCCACCGCGCGCCAGGTACAGGAACAGATCACCGACCGCATCGCGCGCAAACTGCAGGAAACCCCGGACGTCGACTTCCTGCGCAGCTATTCGCGCCCCGGCCAGTCGCAGTTGTTCTTCACCATCAAGGACACTGCCCCGGCCAGCCAGGTGCCACAAACCTGGTATCAGGTGCGCAAGAAAGTCGGCGATGTCGCCGCGACACTGCCGTCCGGCGTCAAAGGCCCCTACTTCAACGATGAATTCGGTGACGTCTACACCAATATCTACGCGCTCGAAGGCGACGGTTTTTCGCCAGCGCAATTGCGCGACTACGCCGACCAGCTGCGCGGCGAATTGCTGCGGGTACCAGGCGTGGGCAAGATCGATTATTTCGGCGACCGCAACCAGCACATCTATATCGACATCGCCAATGCCCAAATGACACGACTGGGAATTACGCCCGATCAACTGGGCAAGCTGATCGGCGACCAGAATGCGGTCACGCCCGGCGGCCTGATCACCACCACCAATGATCGCGTCTATGTCCGCCCCAGCGGTCAGTTCACCGACATGCAAGCATTGGCCGACAAAATCATCCACGTCAACAACCGCAACTTCCGCCTGGGCGACATCGCTACCATCACGCGCGGCTACGACGAACCGCAGGAACAACAAATGCGCGCCGATGGCAAAGCCGTGCTCGGCATCGGTGTGACCATGCAACCTGGTGGCGACGTGATCCGCCTCGGCAAGGCGCTTGACACCAGCACCGAAGCACTGCGCGCACGACTGCCGGCCGGTCTCAAGCTGACCTCGGTATCGAGCATGCCGCATGCAGTGGAAAAATCGGTCGACGACTTCCTCGAAGCCGTAGCCGAAGCGATTGCCATCGTGCTGGTGGTCAGCCTGTTGTCGCTGGGTCTGCGTACCGGCATGGTAGTGGTGATTTCCATCCCGATCGTGCTGGCCGTCACCGCGCTGTTCATGTACCTGTTCGACATCGGTCTGCACAAGGTCTCGCTGGGCACGCTGGTGCTGGCGCTGGGCTTGCTGGTTGATGATGCCATCATTGCCGTCGAAATGATGGCAGTCAAACTCGAACAAGGCTGGAACCGCCGCCGTGCCGCCGCCTTTGCCTATACCAGCACGGCCTTCCCGATGCTCACCGGCACCCTGGTGACGGTATCAGGCTTCCTGCCGATTGCACTGGCCAAGTCCGGCACCGGTGAATACACGCGCTCCATTTTTGAAGTCTCGGCGATTGCGCTACTGCTGTCATGGCTGGCAGCCGTGGTCTTGATTCCATTGCTCGGCTATCACATCCTCAAGGAAAAACCGCAGGCCAAGAATGATCTCGGTGAAGACGATCCCAATGCCGGCCATCACGAAGAAGATCATGATCACGCCATCTATCAAACCCGCGTCTACCAGCGCCTGCGCCGCATGGTGGCATGGTGCGTGACCTATCGCGGCCGCGTGGTGATCATTACCGCCCTGCTGTTTTTTGGTGCGATGGCCGCGTTTGGATTGGTGCCGCAACAATTCTTCCCGAGTTCTGATCGTCCTGAATTGCTGATCGACCTGCGCCTGCCGGAACGTGCCTCGTTTGAAGCCACCCAGCGCGAAGCCTTGCGCATGGAAGCGGTACTCAAGGGCCGTCCGGAAATCGACCATGTGATCAACTTTGTCGGCACCGGTGCGCCGCGCTTTTATCTGCCGCTGGACCAGCAACTGCCGAGCGCCAACTTTGCCCAATTCGTGGTCACTGCCAAATCGGTGGAAGATCGCGAAAAACTGGCCAAGGCCCTGGAAGCACCACTGCGGGAACAATTCAGCGGTCTGCGCACGCGTCTGACCCGTCTCGAAAACGGCCCGCCGGTCGGTTTCCCGGTACAGTTCCGGGTCAGCGGCGAACAAATTGCCAAGGTCCGCGAGATTGCCGAAAAGGTCGCAACCGAGATCCGCAAGGAACCGCGCACACAAAACGTCCAGTTCGACTGGGATGAGCCGGCACAACGTTCAGCCAGCTTTGAAATCGACCAGCAGCGCGCTGCCGAAATGGGCCTGACTTCGGCGCAGATCGCCAACTTCCTGGCCATGAATCTGTCCGGCTACACCGTCACCCAATATCGCGAGCGCGACAAGCTCATCAGTGTTGACCTGCGTGCGCCGAAAAGCGAGCGCGTCGATCCGTCGCGACTGGAAACGCTGGCTATTCCTACTGCCTCAGGACCAGTACCACTATCGACCCTCGGCCACATGCGCAACGATCTGGAATACGGTGTCATCTGGGAACGTGACCGGCAACCAACGCTGACCGTGCTGGCCGATGTCCGTGCGGGCGTGCAAGGCATTGATGTCAGCAACACGCTCGATGAGAAATTGGCAGCACTGCGGCGCGAACTGCCGATTGGCTACCGCATCGACGTCGGCGGCCCGGTCGAAGAAAACGCCAAGGCGCAGGCATCGATTTCGGCGCAATTACCACTCATGCTCATCGCCGTGCTGGTGTTGCTGATGGTGCAGTTGCAAAGCTTCGGCCGTACCATGATGGTGGTGCTCACCGCGCCACTGGGCATGATCGGCGTAGTCGGCGCACTGCTGCTGTTCGGCCAGCCGTTCGGTTTCGTCGCCATGCTGGGAACAATTGCCATGCTCGGCATCATCATGCGCAATTCGGTGATTCTGGTCGATCAGATCGAACAAGACATCGCTGCCGGGCGCGGCCGCTTCGATGCCATCGTCGGCGCTACCGTGCGACGTTTCCGGCCGATCACGCTCACGGCCGCCGCCGCCGTGCTGGCATTGATCCCACTGTTGCGCAGCAACTTCTTTGGACCGATGGCCACCGCCCTGATGGGCGGCATCACCATCGCCACGGTGTTGACACTGTTCTATCTGCCGGCGCTGTATGCCTTGTGCTACAAGGTCAAACCGCATGAAACCCATCATGCAGGCAACACCGGCCCTGACACTACAGGCACCGTATCGGCATCACCAGAAGGGAGCCACTAATGCGCACCGCTGATTTCTCCACCTTGCAACGTGGCCTGCGTTCACCGTTGCTGTGCTCAGCCCTGCTGCTATCGATGCTGGCAGGTTGTGCACTGGGCCCGAAAGATGGCGCACCCGACATGCCACAACCGGTGCATTACGGCGTCGAGGCAACCCCGGCGACTGCCGGACCGGCCCAAGCGCAACAGCAATTCGTGCTCGGTGAACGCGCCGTGCCGCAATGGTGGCAAGCGTATCGATCAACAGAACTATCCGGCTGGGTAGAAGAAGGGCTGCAAAAGAATTATTCGCTGGCGCAGGCTGAACACAATCTGGCCGGTGCCCAGGAACAATTACGCGCACAGATCGGTGAATCGATGTATCCCACCGTGGACGCCAGCCTGCAAAGCCAGCGTCAACGGGCACTAGGCTTGCCCAATCTGGGCAGCCAGACCAATCTGTACAACGTCTTTGCCGGCCAGATCAGCGCCAGCTACACCTTCGATCTGTTTGGGGTAGCACGCTATGCCAACTCAGCACTGGCAGCGCAGGTCGATGCCCAATCTTATCAACTCGATGCAGCACGGCGCACACTGGCCGCCAATCTGGTGATTGCCGCTGTCAACAGTGCGGCATTGCGGGCCCAGGTCGCCACCACCGAACAACTAGTGGCGCTGGCCGATGCTGATGTCAACGAGCTGCAACGGCGTCAGGCGCTCGGCGCCGCCGCATCCGATGACGTGCTCAATGCGCAAGCCAATGCCGCATCCTTGCGCGCCAGTCTGCCCGGTCTGCGCACACAATGGCAGGCCGCACGGCATGCGCTGGCGGTATTGATGGGACGCACACCCGACAACGCCCCGCCCGACCTGACACTGAGTGAGCTGAGCTTGCCGGCGCGAGTACCGGTGGCGATCCCGTCGGATCTGCTGCGCCAGCGTCCTGATATCCTGGCCGCCGATGCCGCCTTGAAAGTCGCCGCTGCGCAAGAAGCGGTTGCCACCGCCGAGATGTTCCCAAGCCTGTCGATCAACGCCTCGTTCGGCCAATCCGGCTTTACCTGGCCCAGTGCCATCGGTGCCAGCGGTGCGGTGTGGGGCATCGGCGCCTCGATCACGCAACCGCTGTTCCATGGCGGCGCATTGCGCGCCAAACGCCGTGCAGCCCACGATGCCTATCAGGCGGCGCAGGACAATTATCGGCAAACCGTGTTGAACGCCTTCCAGAACGTTGCCGACAGCCTCAGTGCCTTGACGCACGATGCCGACGCCTTGACGGCCGCCGCCGAGGCCCGCAGCCATAGCGAGCAAAGCTGGCGTGATACGCAACGCCGCGCCGCGCTGGGCGCAGTCGCACCAGGCACGGTACGCACAGGCGAGAAACAGTTACAGAATGCCCGCCTGAGCGAAATTCGCGCCACCGCAGCAAGGCTGGCCGATACCGCGACCTTGTTCCAGGCCATGGGCGTCGATCCGGCAGCACCGGTGCAAGAAGTGGCCGAGAAAAAATAGACGTAACAGCGCATCTTGATGGAACCCTGCATGGGCATTGCACCACTACTCTGACACTGTGATTGTTTTGGAGGTCAGGCAATGTCCATGCAAGTTGTTGGCTGCAATCCGTTTTCCACCTCCAGTTACTCGCCGTTTTCCTATGCTGGCAACAGCGGCAGCAGCAGCAGCAGCAGCGTGCCTGGCTTCGATGACTTCGACATCGACGGCGGCAACCAATCGCG
>Ga0066798_10001499_pt1 | contig 10122 bp, 9 predicted proteins | sample PersoiDNA2013203_FD_70961 | JGI IMG/M metagenome (GOLD analysis project Ga0066798, IMG submission 70961) | Permafrost soil microbial communities from the Arctic, to analyse light accelerated degradation of dissolved organic matter (DOM) -... | ecosystem: Environmental > Terrestrial > Soil >...
CACCCTGATGACCGGCCGAATGGCCGCCCGTCGGGACCACCGAGACGCCCGGCAAGATTTCGACCTCGCCATCCGCGGCGGACTCGATCCCCAGGTCTCGGACGAGACGCAGCTCGGGCTGGTCGTAGCTGGCCACGAGACGCGGGTTCTCGCCCAGGGCAATCTCCCACTCCGCTCGTTGGGCAATGAACTTCGCCCGCGGAAAGGCACGCGATCCATCGGCCCGCAGGACGCCGCCGGCATGGTCGTAGTGGAGGTGACTTACGGCGATCGCGTCCACTGAATCTGCGTAGAACCCGGCCGCCTCGAGAGCCGGCAAGATCCAGGGACCCTCGTAGCGACGCATCTGGCGGCCCTTGTCGTTGATCCGATCGCCGATCCCGGTCTCCACCAGGACCCGTCCGGCAGACGTCTCGACGAGGAGGCAGTTGAGGGCCTGGATGATTCGGTGGTCGGTGTCGATCTCATCGGTGACCAGATCGTTCCACATCATCCGCGGCACGACACCCAGGAGTGCGCCGGCGTCGGAACGGAAGCGGCCGGCCTGGATCAGGGCGATGCGCGTCCCACCGCCAAGCTCGGCCGACCAGTGGACGGCATCGTTCATGGTCGTCACCGAGTCGTCGCCTCCGGTGCTGCTTGATCATGGTCGCCGGTAACCGGCTCAGCTCCGTTTCCACGCCCGCGGTTGAAGTCCTCATGAAACGCCGAAACGGTCGGTTCCGACTGGCCCTGGTACTTCGAACCTAGGCCGGCCGAGCCGTACGGCCGATCTACCGGGCTCGACATCTTCAGGAAGCTGATCTGCCCGATCTTCATTCCGAAGTAAAGCGCGATCGGCAGGCCGGCGACGTTGGAGAGCTCGAGAGTCAGGGTGCCCTTCCAGCCCGGATCGACGTAGCCGGCGGTGGAATGAATGAGCAGCCCGAGTCGACCGAGCGATGACTTGCCTTCGAGGCGAGCGACGATGTCGTCCGGCAGCTCCACCCATTCGATCGTCTGGCCGAGTACAAATTCACCGGGATGGAGGATGAACTGCTCGTCATCGGCCACAGTCAGCAACTCGGTCAGGTTCGGCTGTTGCGACCTGACGTCGATATAGGCATAGCGGCTGTTGCGGAAGACCCGGAAGCTTCGATCGAGGTGGAGGTCCACCGAGGACGGCTGCAGGTCGGCAGGATTGTAGGGCCGGATCCGAATACGATCGGCGGCCAGCGATGCGGCGATGTCGCGATCTGACAGAACGCTCACTTTACGGCCGCTCCGCTCTCACGCTGAGAATACAGATTGTCCACCTCGCGCTTGAGCGTCTCGAGATCCTCAAAGCTCTGGTAGACGCTGGCGAAGCGGATGTAGGCGATCTGATCGAGCGTTCGCAGCTTGTCCATCGCCAGCTTCCCGATCTCTGACGAATCCACCTCCGTAACCCCGCCGGAGCGGAGTTGAACCTCGATCTGGTCGGCCGCCTGCTCGGCTGCGTAGTCCGGGACCGGGCGTCGCGTCAGCGCCTTGCGGAAGCCCGAAAGTAGCCGTTCACGGTCGAAGTCCTGTCGAGAGCCGTCGCGCTTGACTACGCTCAGGCGCGGTGCCTCGATCCGCTCGTAGGTCGTGAAACGCGCTCCGCAGGTCTCACATTCGCGCCGACGGCGAATGCTGGCCTCGTCGAGATCGCGGGAATCGATCACCCGCGTCTCTCGCTCGCTGCACCGCGGACAACGCATTCGATCCGTCCTCCTCCACCGCTCCTTGGATCAGGAGAATAGCACCGCCTGCCCGCCGCCCAGTTTGGGGCGTCAGCCGTTCCGGCGCCGCGGCCTCGGCACGGTAGCGACGTGCCCCGAGGCGGCGTCGGCTATCTCGCCTGCCCGCGTTTTGACGGCCTCCCGAGCATGAAGCAGGTTCAGGTAGCCTCGCTTGACAGCTGTCTCTCCCTCGGCGTGGCCATCCTCCCTGGAATCAAGCATCAGCGTTCGGCCGTGTTCGATGAGGTCAACTGCCCGCTGAGCGCGCTCGATCTCGGAGGCGAACGTTGGCGTTCCGGCGGCCCGGAGTGTGTGGTTGTCAACTTGCCCAGCTTCTCGGGCGTAGTCGCGGAGCGCCTCGGCAGCGGCCCGGAGACTGGCCACGCTCGCCTCCGGATTGGCTTTCCGGCGGCGCAATTCGTCGATCAGTTCGCCCAATTCGGCCAGCGACACGTCCACGCGGCGGGCGATATCGAGAGCGGCGCGGCCATAAGCAGCGTCGCGTCGCAACTCGCCACCCACCACGAAGACACGCCACAACAGAAAGAGAATGGGCAGGGCGAGACCGAAGAAGACGATCAGTGGCATGATCACACTGCTCGACATGGCCGATCCTCAGCCCCGATGGTCTCGATGGTCTCGATCTCCGAGGCGAGCCGGCGAAGTGATCGCCAGTCGGCCCCGAGGAACGACAGACTCACTGTAGCGGCTCGGATGCCGATCGGCGAGCCCGGTTAGGGCGTTCTCCGTCGGGGCAGGGCCTTGTAGTTCGTCGCCGGACCGGGAGCCGCGCCGAGCCGGCCCGCCACTCGCACACCTTGCGGGGCCCGTGGGACGTCCGCTCGATCAGGCGCCCGCCACTCTTCCGGCTGATCGCCCGAACTGGACACCAGCCTGACGGATCGAATGATCGCCCCCGGCTCAGCCTCACGGACCATGTCGTAGACCGTGAGCGCGGCCACGGCAGCGGCAGTCAGCGCCTCCATTTCGACGCCACCTGGACCTATCGTGGCCGTCTCGGCCCGAATACGGATCACACTGGCGGCACGGTCTGGGACGGCGTTGACGAGCAGTTCGGTCAGAGCGATGAAATGGACCAGCGGCACCAACTCCCCCGCCCTCTTGCCTGCCATAACGCCCGCCAGCTCCGCCACACCCAGGACGTCGCCCTTGAGATTTGTGCCGTCGATAATGGCGCTCAGCGTCTCCTGGGAGACAGCGACCTCGGCCTCCGCCACCGCGCGACGCGGGACCACCGGTTGGTTCGTTACGTCGCTCATGCGCGGCCGCGCCATCCTTCCAAAATGGGCGGAACGACGCCGTTCCGCCCGTGAATGTTCGTCAAATCCAACGCTGCCCGGCTTCACATTCGGGGACATGACACAGCCCCATCAACGGTCTCAGCGACCACGGAACCGGCCCTTCTTGAGCTGGCCACCGGCCGAGAGTTCGCGTTGTTGTCCCTCGACTCTTTCGCGGACCATGCGTGCGGCCGCTCGGCGAGTCATCAGAACCGGCCCATCGTCGCTTCCGCTGACCAGCATTGCGTCCAGTCCTGTCCGCTCCAGGACCTCCAGCGCGGCCCACAGATCCGAGTCTCGAGCGGCGCTGGGAACGGATCCGATGGGCACCATTACCTGCTCAGTGTGTGTGTTGGGCCATGCCCGGCGCGGAACCCTGCGGATCTGGGCCGTACCGATGAGCCCGAGCAGCTCCGCGCCACGCTCAACCAGCGCGGCCGTGCCGGTGCGCTCCGCCAGATACTCGCCGGCATAGACATCGAGTGTCAGCTGGGGCGGGATACGGGCGGGATCGGGGTCTTCCGCGTCGGCCACGCGCAGTCCCGTCACGAGGATGCGAAGCTGCGCGCGTCGGTCCAGGACCTTGCTCGATCCGGCGATCAGCCAACCAGCGACGCCCAAGGAGAGGCCGGCCATGGCATCGCTGTAGAACGCCACAAAGACTCCCGTGGCGACAAGTGAGAGGCCCGTGTATCGGCCCAACTTGACGGCGGTCGCCGCCGCGGCTACCTCGTCACCGGTCTTGCGCCAGGCGATTGCATGCACGACTCGGGCTCCGTCGAGCGGATAACCGGGCACGAGATTGATGCCACCGAGGAAGCCGTTGAAGAGTGCCAGGATGAAAGTCACGAACTGCAACGCTTGGAGTGCCAAAGGAGCTGCGTTCATGTCGAGCGGACCGACGGCCAACAAGAGCGTTACGCCGCCGAAGAAGAGCAGCAACAGGAAGCTGAGGGCGGAGCCGGCCACTGCGACGCGGAACTCCTGGCCTGGGTTCTTCGGCTTGACGTCTATGGCGAAAGTGCCGCCGATTAGCTGTATGACGACGGCCGGGGTGCGCATCCCGTTCCGACGGGCCACAGCCACGTGAGCAAGCTCGTGAACGACGACCGAGACGAAAACCATCGCCGCCGTGACGATCGACGTACCCCACGCCCAGGCCAGATTCCAGCCCGCCGGGGACGACGCCTGCACGCTCAGGTCTGTGCTGAAGATGACCGCGATGAATGCCAGGATGATGATCCAGCTCCAGTGAGCCCGGACCTCCGTGTCGAAGATCCGGCCCAAAGGCACGCTCCAGTTCACGAGTGGGCCTCCCCCACAGCCGTCGGCGACTCGGCTGGTTCGCGGCCCAGTCGTCGGGCTCCGAGGGCGACCGCGACAGCCAGCAGCAGCACGGCCAGGGCTATGGCAACGCTCGTCTCTGACCAGAACTGGTCTGGGAAGAGCTGCACGAGCCGGTCAGTCCGAGGGTCGAATATGTATGTCCCCGGCGGGAAGAAAATCTCGTGGAATAGCTCAAAGGCCTGGTCGAAGAAGAGCGCGAACGCCACGCCGACCACGATCACGCCGCCAACCAGCACCGAAGCCCCGGTCTCCACGGCCCGCCAGAACCAGCGCCGTCCCCGGCTGGCAACCCCGAGTGCGGCCAGCAGAACCGTCGCCGCCAGCGCCACAAGGCCGAGGCTCATAAGAACCGTTCGGACGTCCACCATGTGGCTCTGCTCTCGCTCACCGAGCACCGCAACATCGTTGACCTTGGCGCCAAAGACTGGTGGCCCAAAGACCAGGTCCGAAAGAATGCTGCCCGTGACGTCGTGGACCTGAGCCGGCGTGTAGCCGGTTATACGCGCCACGTCACTCCGATCCTGGTCGAAGCCAACCCAGACCGGATTGAGAAAGAGCAGGACGGCGGCGCCAATGATCACGCAGGGCGTAGCGATGGCCGTAATCACTGCGGCGATTCGTTGGGCAAGGCGGAGATTCACGACGCCATCGTACCGCCCCGACGGCTCCCGCCTCTGTCCGGGTCGGTCGCCCGGGCTACTGGGCAGCCGAACCGAGGACTGCGGCCTCGCGCCGGACGATCTCCCACACCAGATCCAGGTCCGAATCCTCGATCCGAAGGTTTGAGACGTTGAGCCGGATGGTGAACCGGTCGTTGAGCCTCGTGTGAGACAGAAAGGCCCGCCCGGTGCGGGTAACGGCGTCCATCAGACGCAGGTTTAGCTCGTCCAGCTGCCCGGCGACCTCGGGCTCTTCCTCACGTGCGGCCAGCTCGGCCGGTCGATATCGGAAACAGACCAGCGAAAAGGGCGCCGGCGCCATCAGCTCGAAGTCCGGATCATTCTCGATCCATGACTTCAGCCGGGCGGTCATCTCGAGATGATGCCTGATGCGCCGACGCAGGCCCTCCAAACCGAAGTAGCGCAGGTGCATCCAAATCTTCAGAGCCCTGAACCGGCGACCAAGTGTCGGCGTGTACTCGTTGTAGTCGCGAATTGGGCCGTCGCGATCCAAGGTGCGCAGGTATTCCGGCACCAGGCTGAAGGTGTCGCGCAGCACGTCCATGCGCCTGGTCAACAGAAGCGATGCGTCAACCGGCACGAACCACCACTTGTGGGGGTTGGTCACGACCGAGTCGGCCAGTTCCCAGCCGCGGAACGGATCCCGCAGGTCTGGCAGCATGGCTACGGCGCCGGCATGCGCGGCGTCAACATGGAACCACAGCCCCTCTCGCGCGGCAATGCTCGCCATCTCGGCGATCGGGTCGACCGATGTGGTTGACGTGGTCCCAATCGTGCCGACCATTGCGATCGGCCGACGGCCGGCCTTCCTGTCGGCCGCGATGGCTTCTTCGAGGGCATCGATGCGCAGCTCGAACCGCTCGTTTGTCGGGATCTTGACCAGCCCGGCCTGACCCAAGCCAAGCGTCATGCAGGACTTCTCGATCGACGAATGCGCCTCAGCCGAGGCGTACACTCGAAGTTGCGGCACGTCGCTCCGGCCGGCGATCCCCTGCGCCGACGCATCGAAACCGGCCGCCTGGCGAGCCGCCGCAAGGGCCAGCATCGACGAAGTCGAGGCGGTGTCCGTCAGCAAGCCGTCGAATTCGGGCGGCAGCCCGATCGCCTGGCGTAGCCAATCCACGACAACCTGTTCCAACTCCGTGCCGGCCGGGCTGGTGCGCCACAGCATCACGTTGGAGTTGAGGACCGCCGTGAGCATCTCGCCGATAATCCCCGGGCCGGACGCCGAACTAGCGAAGTAGCCAACGAAGCGCGGATGCTGCCAGTGGGTGACGTTGGGCTCGATGAGGCGCTGATAGTCGGCCAGAATGTCGCGTATCGCCTCCGGTGTCTCCGGCGCGCTGGTCGGAAGAAGCGGCCGGATCGATCCCGGCTCTATCTGAGGCATCACCGGCCGATCGCGGAGCCCCTCGAGGTAGTCGGCCATGATGTCCACAGTTGCGTGGGCAGAAGCACGGAAGCTCGCCGGGTCCATGTCATTTAAGCCCACGAGCTGCTGCTCGTCGAGCGCGGGGGCGTTGGTCGGCCCGTTTGCTGATGCCTGGGTCGTCTCGGAAGCCATGGTGCGGGTCCCGCAATGCGGATCCGACCGCGATCGCAGGCCGATAATCCCGTCCGAGTGTAAACCGGAACGGCCGGAGAGGCCTCGATCGGAAGATGGTCGGGGCGGAGCGATTCGAACGCTCGGCCTCCTGAACCCCATTCAGGTGCGCTACCAGGCTGCGCCACGCCCCGACGCCGACAGAATACCAGACGGCGCCATCATCACCGCGTCACCGCGGGTCCGCGGAGCCAAAGACTCGGCGGGACGCCCCGGGGGAAACCGCGGGGCTTAGCCCTGGGGCTTGCGCTGGCCGAGAATGGTGCGCTTGGAGCCGCTGACTCCCTTGCGCGTCTGCCTCACGGGCGAGCCGGCCTGGGCGCCGGACAGCGGCCTGACCTTTCGCCGCCCGTCGCCGTCTATCTGCGATGATCGGCCGCTGGCGCGCTCGCGGAATATGAGCTTGATGGGCGAGCCGTCGAAGCCGAACTCGGCCCGAATCTGATTCTCCAGGAAGCGCTGATAGCTGAAGTGCACCTGGTCGGCATGGCGGGCGAAGAAGACGAACGTGGGCGGGGCAATGGCAACTTGGGTTGCGTAGAAGATCTTGGGCGGGCCGAGCTTGCCCGCGGGCGGCGGCTGGCGGAGAGCGGCCGCACGAACGAGGCGGTTCAGTTCGGGCGTGGGAATGCGTTTGCGACGCTCGCCCCAGACATCGATGGCAAGCTCCAGCACCCGTCCCACGCGCTGCCCGGTCTTAGCGCTGATTGAGACGAACGGGGCGAAGTCAAGGAACGGCACCTGACGGCGCATGGCGTCAACGACTTCATCGAAGGTGCGATCCGTCTTCTCCGCCAGCAAGTCCCACTTGTTCAGGGCAATGACCAGTCCACGGCCCTCTTCGGCGACGAACCCCGCGACGTGGGCGTCCTGGGCGGTCAGGCCGTCGAAAGCGTCGATGACCAGGATGGCGACATCGGCACGATCTACTGCCTTGAGAGCCCGCAGCGTGGAGTAGCGCTCCGCGTCCGGGCCCCGCGAAACCTTCCCGGGCCGCCTGATGCCGGCCGTGTCGATCAGGACGATGTCGCTCCTGCCCCACTCGAGGTGCGTGTCTATGGCGTCGCGAGTCGTGCCCGGGATTTCGCTGACGATGGCCCGATCCTCGCCCAGGAGCGAGTTGAGCAGGCTCGACTTGCCGACGTTCGGCCGCCCCACGAGCGCAATGGAAACGCCCGCCTCTTCCTCATCGGGCTCCATCGACAGGTTCGGGCCGCCCTCCCCTTCCAGCTCAATGGCCTCGGCATCGCCCTCACCGATCCGCGACAGCCGACCGGCCGCCATGTCGCGGGCCCATTCGTCGGCTTCGGCCTGACGGCGCTTGCGAGCGATTTCCTTCTCGCTCTCGGGCGGCAGCGCCCACACGATGGCATCGAGCAGGTCGGCCACACCGCGCCCATGAGCGGCGCTGATGGCGTAGGTCTCTTCCCAGCCCAGAGAGTAGAACTCGGCGGCCTCAAGCTCTCGCTTCTCGTTATCGGCCTTGTTGGCCGCGACCAGCACGGGGGCCTTCGCGGTGCGCAGGAGGCTGGCGGCTTCCCTATCTGATGGCGTGAGGCCAGCGATCGAGTCGACGACGAGGACGATTACGTCCGCTTCTCCGATGGCCAGGCGGGCTTGATCCTGGACCTTCTCCTCGATGGGGTCGCCGGGATGAACCTCCAGGCCGCCCGTGTCGACGACGATAAAGCGGCGGCCGTTCCAGTCGGCGTCGCCGTAGATACGGTCGCGGGTAGTGCGGGCCCGGTCCTCGACAATGGCAGTGCGCCGACCGACGATTCGGTTGAACAGAGTGCTCTTGCCGACATTCGGGCGACCGACGACGGCGACGATGGGAAGTGAAATCACCCCGTGAGTATGGCCGATCGCGAGCGCAACGCCCCGAAGGTCGCGCCGGACCACGTAGCAAAGACGAAATCTCCGTCCGAATTCGGGGCGGCCACCAGTCCGTTGACGGGCTTTGACCACCTGGTTCGCACATCTGACTTCTCGGCCGAGCGACATACGATCTAGGCGTCAGTTCTGCTCAGAATCGAAGCCACGTCCGACCACACCTCTGCCGCCGCGGCGTCATGTGTCGTTTCTGCCCATTGGGCGAGCAGAAATAGCACGTTCGGACCTGTGTCTGGCCGATAGCCGTCGTATGTGCTCACTACGTGAGCAGGCCACCTGCCACTGGATGCCGATGGACACATTCGGTATACGGATCCGGCCAGGACCGACATATCGCCTGCCCAGAGCGTCGCCCTATCCGGCGAGCATCTCCGTCAGAGACGTCGTCCGGCCGGCGGGAGTTGCCGCCGCCGCGAGCGCTGCCGTGGCCAGCTCTTCGGCGCGGCCCGCGGCATCCGGCGTGCCGGCCAGCCGCAGGATTCGCTCCGCGACGCAGCGCAGATCCTCGATGGGAGTGGAGGTCCCGCCCGTCACCCCGACCACAGTTGCGCCGGCGAAGAGGGCCGGGTCGGTCAGATCTTCCTCCGACTCGATCTGGATCGCTCGCGTGCCGACGATGCCGCACAGCCGGGTCAGTTCCTTGGTATTTGCGCTCGATCGACCGCCGACGACGACCATCAGGTCAACCTCTCGGGCTGCCTCCACCGTGTCTTCCTGGCGTCGGATCGTGACCGGGCAGACGGTGTTGACGATCTTGAGCTCATGGCACCGGCCCACCATGAACGCGGCCAGCTTCTCGAACTTCCAGGGCGGCTGGGTGCTCTGGCTCAACAGCGCCATCTTCTTGCGCCGTGGGATCTTCTCCCAGTCCGCTTCTTCGTCGACGACGAGCGTGTCCGGCGCGAAGCCGAGCAGGCCTACCACCTCCGGGTGGAGAGGCGTCCCCAGGAGAACTATCGAGTAGCCCTCATCGACGAGGCGCTTGATCTCGCGTTGCTCCTGGATCACCCAGGTGCACGTGCCGTCGATTACGTCCAGGCCGCGCGCGCCGGCTCGGGCGAGAACCTCTGGCCGCACGCCATGGGCTCGGATCACCACCGCCGCCCCCGACGTCACCTCGTCCAGCGTATCGACGGTCTCGATCCCCTGGGCCTGGAGCTGGGCGATGACGCCCTCGTTGTGGACGACCTGGCCGAGCGTGGTTGTCCGTTTGCCCGCCGCGGCGGACTCCTTGGCTTTGTCGATCGCCTCGCGCACTCCATAGCAGAACCCCGTGCGCCGCGCGATCCGGACCTCTCGAACGTTACCCATTGCGCTTAAGTATCCCACGACAGGTTCTCGGGACGCTCAGGGAGGAGCCACTGGCCCATCCAACAGGCCTCAGAATCATTTGACCGTTTCCGCGTACACGCCCCGCTGCTCAGGCGCAAGCAACTCCGCGACGTGGCGCATCAGTTCAACCGTGGCCAGACGCAGGGATTCGTGGCGATCGCCGCCCTTCGGCAGGGCGAGTGTGAAAGTCTCGCCTACCCTCACGCTCATCCACCGGCCCGGCC
>Ga0066798_10001500_pt1 | contig 10120 bp, 8 predicted proteins | sample PersoiDNA2013203_FD_70961 | JGI IMG/M metagenome (GOLD analysis project Ga0066798, IMG submission 70961) | Permafrost soil microbial communities from the Arctic, to analyse light accelerated degradation of dissolved organic matter (DOM) -... | ecosystem: Environmental > Terrestrial > Soil >...
ATAGGCAGCTTGAGGGCCGCACCCGGTCTCTTGGAACGGATCGATCTTCCGAGACGCGTCGTCTTCCTGGCCGCGACCTCGATGATCGGCATCGTCGCCCTGCTGCTGACTTTCATCACCTGGCAGGGGCTGCAGCTCTTCCTCAAGGACGGCGTCTCGATCGGACAGGTGCTCTCGCCGACCTGGCAGCCAGACTCCACCAGCGGCACGCCCAACTTCGGCGTCCTTCCTTTCATTGCCGGCACAGTCTTTGTAACCGGAGTCGCCCTGCTCATCTCGACCCCGCTTTCCGTCGGGCTGGCTCTCTTCCTCTCCGAGGTCGCCCCGGCGTGGGCCAGGGCCATCGTCCAACCCGCCCTTGAGATCTTCGTCGGCATCCCAAGCGTCGTCTGGGGCTGGCTCGGCCTGACGATCCTCGTGCCGTTCCTGTCCGACACGTTTCACCAGAAGATCGCGATCTCCTTGCCGTTCGTCGGAGAGGTGTTTAGCATGCCGGGCTTCCTGACCGGCTTCTCGTGGCTGGCCGGTTCCCTGGTGCTGTCGGTCATGATCCTGCCGACGATAACGAGCGTCTCCTACGACGCTTTCCGCGCCGTTCCCCAGGAATTGCGCACCGGCTCGCTGGCCCTGGGCACCACCCGCTGGCAAACCATCCGCCACATTCTGCTGCCGGCCGCCATGTCAGGCGTCCTGACGGCGGTGGTGCTGGGCATGACGCGAGCGGCCGGCGAGGCGCTGGCCGTTCAGATGGTCATCGGCAACTCCCCTACCCTGCCCGCCGCGATCACCCAACCGGTCACAACGCTCACCTCGCAGATCACCCTGGACATGGGCAATACGGTCTTCGGTGAGCCATGGCAGGACGCACTGTGGACGATGAGTCTGGTCCTGCTGATCATTTCCGTCACCTCTGTAATGCTCGTGCGGCTAATCAACAAGCGGAGGATGGGCTCGTGACCAGCGGCGTTTCTGCGGCCCAACAAGGTCCCGGTGGGCCTCATCAGAGTCTGCACCGCAAGGCCTCGCGAGGCAGCATCCTGGCCGACCGCGTAGCAACGGTGGCGTTATGGGGCACTGGCGTGTTCGTTCTGCTGCTTCTCGGGGCGATCATCGCCCATTTCGCCATCGCGGCCCTCGGCGTCGTGTCGCCGAGCTTTGTCCTGGACGATCCGAGCGACACCGTCCTCGGCGGCATCCTGCCGATCCTGTGGAACTCGATCTACATCCTGGCCCTGACGATGCTGATCGCTGTGCCGGTCGGCATCCTCGGCGGCATCTACATGTCGGAGTACGCGGGCGACAACGCCGTTACCAACGCCATCCGCTTTGCCGAGGAGTCGATCAGCTCCGTGCCCTCGATCGTCGTCGGACTGTTCGGCCTCATCCTGTTCGTGAGCGCGTTGCACATGGGTTTCACGGCGCTCGGAGGCGCTATGGCCCTCACCATGTTCAACCTGCCGTTGATGACACGCTTGGCCGAGCAGGCTCTGCGGGCCGTCCCGCAGGAGGAGCGGAGTGCCAGCCTGGCCCTCGGAGCCACGAAGTGGCAGACCATTCGCCATGTCGTGGTCCCGCTGGCTATCCCGGGGCTCGTCACAGCAGTCATCCTCACGGCCGGCCGCGTCTTCGGCGAGGCCGCCGTTCTTCTGTTCACCTCGGGCACAGGAACTCCGGCCCATTACGACTTCAGTTTCTTCAACTTCAACGATCCGGCGTGGGCAACAACCTCGCCCTGGAGCCCCTTCAGGCCGGCCACAACGCTGTCCGTCTACATCTGGAAGCTCAACAGCGAAGGCCTGGGCGCCTTCAAGAACCAGATTGTCGATGGTTCGGCCGCAATCCTTATAGGGCTGGTCCTGATCTTCAACCTTGGTGCTCGAGGCGTCGGCCGCTTGCTCACCCGACGACTGACGGCCGTATGAACAGCGGAGACGACATGCTAGCCACTGCTATCCAGCCCGCACCCGTCCTTCGAGCCATCGACGTGCCCGCACGGATGGCCCGAGACGAGGCGGCCACGGAGTCGAATTCCATCAAGATCGACGCCCGGCATGTGTCGATCAGTTACGGCCAGAAGGTCGCGGTTCGTGATGTGTCGCTGCAGGTGCAAGCTCGCTCGATCCTGGCCCTCATAGGTCCTTCCGGCAGCGGCAAGAGCACCTTCCTGCGCTGCTTCAACCGCATGAACGATCTCATTCCTGGCGCTAGTGTCCAGGGCACCGTGAGCCTCGAAGGCGAAAATGTCATGGACCCCGACGTGAGCGTCGTCGAGCTGCGGCGCAGAGTCGGCATGGTCTTCCAGCGCCCCAACCCGTTCCCGATGTCCATCTTCGACAACGTTGCCTACGGGCCGCGACGGCGCGGCATGAAGGATCGCCGCAAGCTCGAGGAACTCGTCGAGACGAGCCTCAAACGGGCGGCCTTGTGGGATGAGGTCAAGGACGACCTGCGGCGCAAGTCCGGCCTGGCCCTCTCAGGCGGGCAGCAGCAGCGCCTGTGCATCGCCCGAGTCCTGGCCACGGACCCAGAGGTGATCCTGATGGACGAGCCCGCGTCGGCGCTAGACCCTGTCTCGACACTCCGCATCGAAGAGTTGATGCGCGAGCTGCGAAAGGCGTACACCATCGTCATCGTCACTCATAACATGCAGCAGGCGGCACGCGTGAGCGATGTCACGGCCTTCTTCACGATGGCCGAGGATCGGGCCGGCTACCTCGTCGAAACCGGCCCGACCGGCCGCATCTTCACGCGGCCAACCGAGCGCCTCACCGAGGACTATATCTCCGGACGATTCGGATGAGCGAGGACCACAACGAGGAGCGAATAATCATGGGGTCCGTTGAGGACGCACTGGCCGCCGAGGAAGAGCGCCACGCCTTGCGCATTCGCCAGAGTCTCGATGTCGAAATGCGAGACGTGAAGGATGGGGTGCTGCGCATGGGCAGTTACGTGGAGGAGCAAATCCTCGCGGCCCACGACGCCCTACTGAACCGCGACGCCGCCCTCGCCCAGAAGGTCATCGCCGCCGACGGGCGCGTCAATGAGGTGCAGCGGGCGGTCTCTGGGATCGTGGGAATGACCATCGCCACCCAGGCACCTGTGGCCCGTGACCTGCGCTTCCTACTTGCTCTCGACCGAGTCACATACGAGCTGGAGCGGATCGGCGACCACGCCGGCTCCGTCGCCAAGCAGGCCCGCAAACTGGCCGGCGTAACCAGCATGGTGACGTACGACGAACTGACCCCAATGGCCCAGCTGGCAGCCCAGCAGGTTCGAGACGTGGTCATGGCGCTGGTCGACATAGATGAGGCCAAGGCTCGCGAAGTCGCGGCTCGCGACGACGAGATCGACCGCCTGTACCACCAGCTCTTCGATGACGTTTTGGCCGAGATGAGGACGGATCCCGCGAAGGTGGACCCGGGCACTCGAATTCTCTTCGCGGCCCACTACCTCGAGCGGATCGGCGACCGCGTGACGAACATCGCCGAAGATGTGGTCTTCCTGGCGACGGGCGAGGTGGAAGACCTCAACCCGTAGCCGCGCATCGGTCGGCTCTACCCCACCCCAGTGCGTCCGCGGCGGCTTGGCAAGGCGGGCACGGTCGCGATTTGTTAGCCTCTCGGTGGACGGTGCCCAGTCGCCACCATTTTCCGTCACCGCGAGGTCGCCCGAGGTTGTCTCAAAGCACACTGCTGGCGTTGGTCGCCATCTTTGCCTTGGCCATTTGCTTCGACTACATCAATGGCTTCCACGACACCGCCAACGCCATTGCGACATCGGTGGCAACCCGAGCCCTCAAGCCCGAACACGCGATTCTGCTTTCGGCCACGGCCAATTTCGTGGGCGCGCTCGTTTTCGGGACGGCGGTGGCTACAACCATTGGCAGCGGCATCGTCAAGGACGACCTGATCCTCGGCGAGGGATCCACAGTCCTGTTTTCGGCCCTCCTCGGGGCGATCGCCTGGAACCTGATCACGTGGCGGTTGTCCATCCCCAGCTCCAGCAGCCACGCCTTGATCGGGGGCTTAATCGGCGCGGCCTGGGCAGCAGCCGGCTCAGGGGCTGTTCAATGGAGCAACTTTGCCGGCAAGATCCTCGTCCCCCTGTTCTCGTCGCCCTTGCTGGGCATCGTTATCGGCTTCACCTTCATGGTCGTCATCCTGAACCTCTTTGTTCACGCAAACCCGAGTCGAATGAACGACCGTTTCAGAAAACTGCAAGTCGTCTCGGCCACCTACATGGCCCTCGCCCACGGATCGAACGACGCCCAGAAGACGATGGGCATCATGACCCTGGCGCTCTTTAGCGCCGGCGCCATTCCGGGCAAGACGGTGCCGATCTGGGTAATCTTGATCGCGGCCTCCGCCATGTCGGCGGGAACTGCCGTCGGCGGTTGGAGGATCATGAAGACCATGGGCCAGCGCGTCGTCAAGCTGGATCCGGTCCACGGCTTCGCCGCCGAGACGACCGCCGCCTCGATCATCATGGTCGCGTCCCACTTCGGGATGCCCGTTTCCACGACGCACGTCATCTCGACGGCGATCATGGGCGTCGGCACCAGCGATCGCATCAAGGCGGTCCGCTGGGGCATCGTCCGCAGCATCGTGACGGCCTGGATCCTGACGATCCCCGCAGCCGCGATCATCGCCGCGACCTCGTACCTCGTCCTGCACCTCGTCGGGCTGTAGTCTCGCCAGAGCCGGCTCGGAGCAGGTATCCGGAAGTCCGACTTTGGTCGGCGCTCCGACCAAAGTCGCAAACCCGACCTCAGTCGGGTCGGCGCCTCAGGACATAGCCCACGCCGCGGACCGTCTCCAGGTATACCGGCTCGGCCGGATCGGCCTCGATCTGGGCTCGCAGCCAGTGCACGTGGACATCGACAGTCCGGGTTTCCCCGGCGTAGTCGTAGCCCCAGACGCGCTCTAGCAGCTGGTCACGGGTAAAGACGTGACCGGCGTTCCGAAGCAGGAAAACCAGCAGATCGAAGGCCTTGGGCTTGACAGGCAGAGTCTCGCCGTCCCGCAGGAGCCTCCGTCCCGCCAGGTCGACCTTGACAGCCCCTAGATCGATCGTCTCAGGTTCCGTCACCTGGGCCTGCGCCTCGGCGCGGCGCAGCAGGGCCCGAACCCTGGCCAGCAGTTCGCGGAAGCTGAACGGCTTGGTGACATAGTCGTCCGCGCCCAGCTCCAGGCCGACGACTTTGTCGATCTCAGCGCTCTTGGCGGTGAGCATCAAGATGGGCACGCTGGACTCGGCCCGAATTATCCGGCACACCTCGGTGCCACTCAGCTCGGGCAGCATGAGATCGAGCAGTATCAGGTCCGGGTGATGACGCCGGAACGCCTCGACGGCTTCACGGCCATCGGCTGCCTGGAAGACGGCAAAGCCCTCTTCCTCGAGGCCCTCGGCGAGGGTCTCGCGCAGCGTGCGCTCGTCGTCAACGACCAGGATCGAACGGGCCATCCGAAATCGCTCCTACTGAGCGGCAGCCACGGCTTCGAGCTTCTCGATCGCCCGGTCCAACCGGGCCAGCGTCCGCTCGTAGCCGAGAGCCACCATCGTGTCGAAGAGTGGCGGTGTGGCTGTCCGGCCGGTGACGGCGACGCGGATTGCCATGAATAGATCGCCGGCCTTCCAGCCTCGGTCCTCGACCAACCGCCGCAGCGGTGCCTCGATTTCGTGGGCGTCCCAGGTGGCCTTGCCCGTCTCAGCGATCGTCTCGCGTGCGGCAGCCAGGGCGGTAGTGGTGGTCGCCGTGTCCCAGCGCTTGGGGACGATCAACGCCGTATCCGGGTCTAGATCCCTGATGAAGAGGAAGCCGATCAGGTCACCGACGGCGGCCAACGTAGGCAGTCTCTCCTGAACGACCGGCAGCAGAGCACGCATTTCGGCGTCCGAGGGGAGCCAGTCGATGCGGCCGGCCGCCAATTCGATCTCCATGAACGGCCGCAGCCGTTCGATCAGGTCATCGGCGGAGAGGCGGCGGATCCACTGCCCGTTCAGCCACTCCAGCCGCTCGCGATCGAAGATGGCGCCGGAGCTGTTGACCTTCGAGAGGTCGAACTTCTCGACCAGATCGGCTTGCGAGATGACCTCCTCCTCCGTGCCGGTCGACCAGCCGAGCAGGGCCAGGTAGTTGACGAAGCCCTCCGGGATGAAGCCCTGGGCCCGATACGCGGCAACGGCGGTCTGGCTCTTGCGCTTGCTCATCTTGGTTCTGTCCGCGTTGAGGATGAGCGGCAGGTGGCCGAACTGCGGAATTTCGGCGCCCATCGCCTCAAACAGCAGGATGTGCTTGGGCGTATTGGAGAGATGGTCCTCGCCTCGGATGACATGGCTGATGGCCATCGCGGCGTCGTCCACGGCGACGGTGAAGTGGAAGACAGGTGCTCCGTCCGACCGCACGATCACCAGGTCGCCGCCGAGGGCGCTGGTGTCGATCTCGACGTGGCCGCGAACGATGTCGTCGAAGGCGATCTTGCGGTCTGGCGGGATGCGAAAGCGCAGGACGGGCTTGCGACCCTCGGCTTCGAAGACGGCGCGTTCGGCCTTGCTCAGGTTCGCGCAACGGCCGTTGTAGCGCGACGCCTGGTGGGCGGCCTCCTGGCGCCTGCGCTCCGCGTCCAGCTCCTCCGGGGAGCAGTAGCAGTGGTAGGCCTTGTCCTCGGCCAGGAGCCGCGCGGCGGCCTCCGTGTACCGCGCCATTCGCTGCATCTGACGGTATGGCCCGTAGTCGCCCCGCTCCGGCTCGTCTCCGACGGCCGGTCCCTCGTCCCAGCGGATCCCGAGCCAATGGAGGCCGTCGATAATGTCGAGCTCGTGGGCCTCGGTCGAGCGGGCCTGGTCGGTGTCCTCCAGGCGAAGGATGAATGTTCCGCCGGTATGGCGAGCGAACAGAAAGTTGAACAGCGCCGTCCTGGCTGTCCCGAAGTGGAGAGGCCCGGTGGGACTCGGCGCGATTCGAACGCGAATGTCGGTCATGCCCTAAGTGTACGGGGAGATCGCCACAGCCAGGCTAAGCCTGGCTCGCGGCCGGCGATCGAGCGCGGCCCGGGCGAACCTCAGAGTAGCTCCCCCACCGGGACCAGCTCGAACTCTGCGACGGCCTCAGCGACCGGCTCGCCGCGCGGGTCCAGGGCCACCGGCCGGTGATAGCGGTGGAGGGCGCGCAGCGCGGCCGAGTCCAACGCGCCGACCTGCCGGAGCGTCTCGACTGACGCGGCTGAGACGGCCCGATCGAAGCCGCCGCCATCCTCGATCTTCAGCGCCACTCCCGAGGCAGCGCGGCCTTCGCCCGGCAGGAGCGCGAAGCCGCGCAGTCCCTCCGCCCCGCCCTTGGAGAGAACGCGGCCCGACGCCGCCTTCATGACCGATGAATCGAGCCGCTCCCGCGTCCCGCCCACCATCTCCGGGCAGGCGATCATCGCATCGCGTATTCGGATCAGGGCCGGGGCCAGGCCCGCACGTGCGTCCGCGACCGGTATCGCGCCCGGGTCGGCTAACATCGCGAAGGCGCGGGCCACCTCGTACAGCGGAAACGCGAAGGTGGGAACTCCGCAGGCATCGGTCGAGAGGACCATCATCTCGGGCGTCGTATCGAAGGCTCGGGCCACCGTGGCCGCGTAGAGGCGCTGGACGGGGTGATCAGCCCGCCAGTACTCCTCGAACGGCCAGCTGTTCAGCCGGCACAGCAGCACCATCGAGGCATGCTGGCCTGAGCACATGTGGCGGACCGGACCGGGCTTTTCTCCGTCGCGGGCCAGGCGGGCGGCGGTCAGCGCGTCGAGAGGAGCGCCAGCGGCGCCGCAGCCGAGGATTTGCTGCGTCACTCCGGCCCTTCGGAAGACGCCCTGCAGAGTCCTGACGTGGAGGTCCTCGCCCGAATGCGAGCCGGCCATGATCGCCAGCTCGGCAGCGCTTAGGTCGAACTCCGCGACGCCACCGGCTTCGACGAGAGCCGCCAGCCCAAAAGGCTTGACGGCCGATCGCAGGTTGACGACCGTCTCAGGATCCCCGATCAACCGGCGGATCGAGCCATCGGTCCCGACTTCCACGACCGAGCCCCGATGACGGCTTTCAACCACTCCGCCACGAACCTGGCGGACGAGGACGGACGAGGTTGCCGGCGACTCGGCGGGTCTGGGAGCCGGCCGGACACCGCGCACGTTCTTGCGGCTGGCGGATCGGCCGGGAATCACGGGTGGGGTGGCCGGCCGAGCGATCGCGGCGGGACTATCCGGCGCGACCGGCCCGCTGAGCGTGGCCACCTCCGCGGCCGGCACCAGCGATGTCTTGGATGCCGCCGGCACGTTCGTTGCCGCTTCGTCTCGCCGGTGAGCCTGGACCCACGCCTTACGGGCAGGCGTCTTGGCCGTCGACGCAGGCCGCGCAGAACCGTTTTCGGCGTCCTCTTCGAGGCGTGGCGGCGGCATCGGTCCTCCTGTCCGGCGGGCGCGCTGAGAATCGTCCCGCGGCAAGGGCGAGCATACCGCGACGCGGCTCCGGCAGGCTCAGCGGTGCGTATCGTTCGTGGAGCGACGCCTCCAGGGGATCGCTTTGGTCGACTCGGTCGGCTCGACTTCTGGTTTAGGCGCCTCGGCTGCACCAGCCGCTTCCTGCGCCGCCCTCGCGTCCGTAGCGCCCTTCACCTGATCGGCCTTCTCCGCCTCTTCGACCTCGGGGGCTTCTTCGGCGGCCTTCGCCTCGGCCACCCGCGCTTCGGCTTCAATTCTGGCTTCGGCCGCCACTGTCGCAACCTCAGCAGCTCGAGGCCGCCGCTCCTTAAGAGCGACGCGCCAGGCCAGGACGCGGGCTCTGGCCGGGCGCCGGGCGGTCACGACGAGTGGTCCACCAAATGCCAGCACCAGGACGGCAATCAGGATCATCTGCTCAGCCGCGAGCGGGCCGAGGACGTGACCGTCGCGCCAGGTAAAGACCGCCACAAAACGAGCCGCTGCCCACAGACCAAGGACCGTCAGGAAGCGCCGGCCGCCGGTCAGCATCGCCCAGTCCCGCCGGGGCGCTAGCACCGGGCGGGCGATCACCCGCCAGCGGGTAAGGCGCAGCCGCAGCAGGAACGGGACAACGAGGACCGCTACAAGGACGGCGAGGACGAGCGTGCCCTCCAGCGCTTGCGACGGCACGGCCGCGAGATCCGCATTGGCGCTTCCCCACGGCCCCGGGCGGACGTAAAGGGTGGCGTAGGAGGCGTCCGAGTAGAATCCCTGCCCTGCCCCGCCCAGAACCATGGTCAGCTTGCCGAGGCCCAGCCCGACGAGAAGAGGGACTGCCGCCACGCTCAGCCAGCGGCCGATGGGCGCCGCCAGCAGCCTGGCCACGGAAATCGCCGTCAGGCTGCCGAGCAACACCGCAAGCGTCAGCTCCATCCCGCCCCGGCCGGGATCGAAGAGAGTACTCAGATCGGTGCGGTAGTAATCGAGGTGAATCAGGCCGTACCCAAGACGTCCGCCAATCACAGCCCCCGGTACCGCGCCGAAGGCGATAAGAATGAGATCGTCTCGCCTGAGCCGCCGCGCGGCTTCTGCCCCATCGGTGCTCGCCGCGGCGTCAGACCGGCCCGCACGCAGAGCAGTGATTACCAGCACCAGGAAGATGACACCTGCCAGCGCCAGCATGTCCAGGCGGACCGCCGTCCCAAGGACTGTGGTCGAGGGATCGAAGTCGAGACGGACGGCGGCAGGCACGGGCCGAGTTTAGCGGCAGCGGCGTGTGGGAGTCTGATCCGCTGGCATTGGCAGTTCGGGCGCAGCCTGCTCCAGCGCGCCCCCCCTCGACTACGCGCTCCCTCGCGTAGTCGCAAAGTCAAGATCGGGCGCAGTCCGAGCTTGACTCGTGCTCCCGCGCGTAGTCGCAAAGTCAACTCGGGCAACGCCCGAGTTGACTCGGTGTCGGCTGGCCGACACTTGAAGTGTCGGCCAGGTGCTCCACGTGGCGGCGCGCGCGTGGCTTGATTCTCAAGCGGCGAAAGGCTTGGCAAAGTGCCAGACGCTCGGCGCAACAACGGGGGGAGATCGCCCGACGTGCGGCGTGGCCGCTACCGAGGGAGGTCGGACGATCGAACCGCGCTGGTCCCGGGTTCTCGGGGGCCGGGACCGGCGCA
>Ga0066798_10001502_pt1 | contig 10118 bp, 6 predicted proteins | sample PersoiDNA2013203_FD_70961 | JGI IMG/M metagenome (GOLD analysis project Ga0066798, IMG submission 70961) | Permafrost soil microbial communities from the Arctic, to analyse light accelerated degradation of dissolved organic matter (DOM) -... | ecosystem: Environmental > Terrestrial > Soil >...
GACGCGTTGTTTCATACCGCCGCCTATTTCCGCGATAGCTACAAAGGTGGAAAGCACTGGCAGAAACTGTATGACACTAATGTGACGGGGACCGAGCGACTATTGCAAGCCGCTTATGCGGCCGGTATTCGTCGTGCCGTGCATACGTCCTCCATTGCCGTATTGAACGGTCATAGAGATCAAGTGATCGATGAAAGCATGTCGCGCAATGAAGCGGAGGCTGACGACTATTACTTGAGCAAGATACAGTCCGAGCATAAAGTCCAAGCCTTTCTGTCACAACACCCGGACATGTTCATCGCCATGGTATTGCCAGGCTGGATGTTTGGCCCTGGCGATATCGGCCCCACCTCATCAGGGCAGTTTCTGCTCGACTTTGTTGGACAGAAATTACCGGGCGTGCTGCCGGGAAGCTTTTCCGTTGTCGACGCCAGGGATGTCGCGGAACACCAACTCGCGGCCCTTACACGCGGCAGATCCGGAGAGCGTTATCTGGCAGCCGGCAATCATATGGATATGAAAAGCATTTTCCAGGTGCTGTCCCGTGTCAGTGGCGTAAAAGCCCCGGAGCGAAAAATTCCGCTGTTCATGCTGCGGGTAATTGCCTTGGTGTATGAAACTTATTACCGGGTGACAAAAAAGCCGGTGCTGATCAGCACCTCCACTGTCAAGCTCATGGAGCAAGAGCAAGGACGTACCCACTTCAGTCATCAAAAAAGTTCACAGGAACTGGCGTGCGAATTTCGCCCTGTGGCTGAAACACTTGCCGATACGCTGGACTGGTATCGGAAAAATAACTACATCAAGGCCTGACTGAAACAATTCGCTTGTAACCTGCCTCTGCAGTGCTTTTTTGTCTATTTATAAATTCAAGGATTGAAAGAGGTAGGTCAATGAAAAGCCTTTCATATAAAGAAGGTTTTCTGCATCGCTTCGTCGATTTTTCAGAATCTTTCCCCGAACACATTGCCATCCGCAATATGGACGCGGAAGAAGATACCGTCACCTACCGTGAGTTGCGTATCAAAGCCGAAGTGTGCAAGGGCAGCCTCAACGCCCTGAATGTCGTGCCTGGCGATAAAGTAGCGCTGGTGCTACCCAATGGCGTGGAGTTCATCGCTTATTATCTGGCGGTCATCGGGTGCGGGGCGATTCCGGTCATCCTCAACCCCAAGCTGACGCCATTCGAAATGACCAGCGTCATCGGCATCGCCCGGCCGACGCTGGTCGTCACGAGCGAAGCACTCTTCGAGCAATACGGCCCGATATTCCAGCCCGACCATGGCGTTCGTCACTCCTTGCTGTTGAACGCCGCCGGCGATCCACCATCGCCCCTGCCCGACAACGCCACGGCCGTCTCCCGGCTACCCCGGCAGACCGTGCCCTTGTCATTGCCCGAGGGCAATCCGATCGTCTCGATGCAGTTCACTTATCGGGGTATCGGTAAACCTCTGGCCGTGTCCCACCGCTACCTTGACCTGACACAATCGAGCGATGGGCTGCATGAGCAGTTCCATCCTCAAGGCGTCGGCTCCGTTCATCTGGTGACGCTACCGCTGTATGCCATCTTCGGACTGTCCGTGATGATGGTTTTTCCATTGAGTGTGGGCGCCACCCTGCTCATGACCAACACCCTGCTCAACAGGGATCTGGCAGAAGTCTTGTCTGAACATAAGGTCACCTTTGCCTGCCTGGTGCCCGACGTCATTCGTTACTTCAATACGCGACTGGCCAAACGCAAGGGAGCGCTTTTGCCGCTGCACCCTCACCTGATGATTTATTCCGGTGGCAGCCATCTGCCAGCAGACGAAGCCGAGAAACTGGGAAGGCTGTTGGGCTGCAATCCGGTGCTGCAAGGCTATGGATTGACCGAGAGCATGCCGGTGATTGTCCAGAGCTCGATTGGCGAAGTCCATCGCGGCGCCATGGGGCAGCCGATCAGCGGCGTAGAACTGCGGGTCATCGATGCCAAGGGGCAGGATGTCGCGCCTGGGCGCATTGGCGAACTGCTGATCCGCGGCTCGATGGTCATTGACGGATATAGCGATGCAGAGGAAGTCAATGCCCGGTTCTTCCAAGATGGCTGGTTATACACCGGTGATCTGGTCTGGCGAGACGATGATGGTCATGTGTTTTTCTATTGCCAACGCCTGCGAATCTCGAAGATCAAGGCGCAAATGGTCGATCTGACGGAAATCGAATCCATTGCACTGAAGCACCCCGATGTGGTGCGCGCGAAAGCTTTTATCGTCCCTGACAACAAAGAGGTCAACGTATTGCACCTGAGCGTCGAGGGCACCGCCGACCTGACCCAGGGCAGCGTCTCCTCGCTGCTCTCGGGCTACCTCTCGGGCTTCAAGCTGCCCAGGACCATCGAGATCATCTCTCTCAAGGAAGAGAATCATGCAAGCTGACAGCACTCATCCGGTACTGGCCATTTTCGACTTTGACGGCACATTGACTGACAGGCATACATTCTGGCGCTACATGCGCTTTATCGTGGGGACCCGATCGTTCTGGCTGAGGATCATTCCCCTGTTGCCCAAAATGCTCAATGTGATCCTGGGCATCACACCGTTGATGCAAGCCCGACTGGCATTCATTGCCTGCTACCTGGGTGGCTTGTCAGTCGAGCAAGAGCGCGAGCATGCCAAGTATTTCATTACCGAACAGCTACCGCTCTGGCTCAGGCCCGAGGCCCTGCGTCGCTTGCAATGGCATCAATCCATGGGGCATGTCACTGCGCTGGTCAGCAACTCGCCGGAAAACTATCTGATTCCCTGGGGCCAGGCAGCGGGTTTTGATTATGTGTGCGGTACTCGCCTGGCAACTGCAAAGAACAAGCTGACCGGGGGTATATCGGGGACCAACTGTGTCGACAGAGAAAAAGTCACTCGGCTGAAAGGCTGTTTGGGCAACCTCGATGACTTTTACATTTATGCCTACGGAGATTCATCAGGTGACGATGCCCTGCTCGGCATCGCCCACTCTCCTTTCTATAGAAACTGGTACTGACAGATGAACACGCTGAGCACGCTGGCCCCCAAGCACTTCAGACCCTCCGATGACACTGCGACAGTAACCATCGTCGGCGCCGGCCCGATTGGCTTGTCCCTGGCAATCATGCTGAAAAAGTGGGGCGTCTCTTTTCGTATCATTGAAAAGAATGCCGGCCCTTCGACCGCGACCAAGGCGATGGCCATCCATTCCAGAACCCTGGAAATTTTCCGGGACCTGGGGGTTGCCGATCAGGCCATCAACGACGGTTTCACGATCAATCAATTTTCCGTGCAATCGAACGCCAAACGGGTGCTGAACTACAACTTCTCCTACCTGGATGCCACCTATCCCCTGCTCCTCAGTCTGCCACAACCGCAGACCGAGAAGATCCTGCTTGAACGACTGAACGCCTTGGGCGCAACGGTCGAGTGGAATACCGAGCTGGTCGATATAGAAAACCAACCGGGTTCAGTGCGCATGACGCTTCATCATGCAGACAACAGCGATGAAGTCTTTAGCAGTCGCTGGGTGGTCGCCTGCGACGGTGCCCGCAGCAACATTAGAAAACGCCTTGATATGACGTTCGAAGGATCTTCCTACGACCGATTCTTCATGCTCGCCGATGCCGATATCGAGTGGTCCGGAAGCAAGGACGAAGGGGCTTTTTTCCTGGGGGCGCAGGACGGTTATGTGGCGGTCGCGCCGATCAGCGCACAATCGCGTTATCGACTGTTCATCGAGATGCCCTACAACCTGCCGCCAGAAGGCGAGCGCCCTTCCTTGAGCCTGGAGAACTTTCAGCGGTTGTGCGAAGGACGCGGGCAAAAGATGACGCTGTCCAATATTTCATCGACCACCATCGCTTCTTTCCAACATCGCCGCGTGCAGTCGCTGCAGCAAGGCTCTGTGTTTCTGATGGGCGACTCGGCACATATCGGCAGCCCGATCGGTGGGCAATGGATGAACCTGGGGGTTTCCGAGGCTTATAACCTGGCGTGGAAAATGGCCTATGTCGATCAGGGCCTGGCGGATCAATCATTGCTCGAGAGCTACAACGAAGAGCGCTACCCGGTAGCCCTGGAAGTCGAGAACACGGCACACCGACTGACCGGACTGATTACCGTCAAGCGGCGCGCCCTGGTGTGGCTGCGCGACAATGTTCTGCCACTGCTGAGCAACAGGCGCAAGGTTCAGCGCAAGTTGCCCTCGATGATTTCCGGTCATCAGTACCACTACGGCAAAAGTGATTACATTCAAGAATCGCTGACGAAAAAGCAGCGCACGAATTGGGACAAAAAAGGCAAAAAACCCGAATTCCAGACATCCGCGCCTCGCGCAGGTCAACTGGCTCCCGATGTTGAGTTATGGCAATTACAAGGTCTGCCGCCAAAACGCTTGATCGATCTGTTCCACGGAACGTTCACGCTGCTGATTTTCAGCGCAGCCGATCAGTTTTCCCCCTTGTTACCAGGCTATTACTCGCTGGCCAAGTCGGTGGAAAAGGACTACCCGGGCATCAAGGCTTATTGCGTTGTTGATGCCCTCAATAGCGCTGAGCTGGCTGCCTGGCACTCGACGTTGCTGGACCCCGATTGGCGCTTGCACAAGCGTTACCATGCCAAAGCGGGCACGTTGATGCTGATTCGTCCTGACGGCTACATCGCTTTCCAGGCGGCCGATGCAATGACGCTTTTCACTTATCTGAACGTAAGATCCGGGCTGCTCAAGGGCGCCCAAAAAACAACATCCGCCGAGATCGACGCCGTGCAACTCCAACTTTAAGTCTCTCTATAGCTACTGCCAATCTAGTTCATTGATTCGCACAAGGCCCCGTCCTGGGTCATGACTGTGAATGCTCATTTATAGAAACATATACTGACTTTGGTTAGGAGAACCTCATGCGCGTCCAACTCAACGATGTGGTGCAGGAATTTATTGTGTCCAATGGAAAAATAGCGCATAGCTATTTCTCTCTCTCGGAAAAAATAATTGATTCCCTTTGCGAATCCAATATAGCAAAAGAGTCAATATTGCTGCGTTTGCTGGAACAGGCCGAATCCGTCACCGCGCATTACTTTAATGCCCATCAACAAGTCCTCGAGGGCGTTTATGCCCATGGGCTTGAAGCCCCGGTGAATAAAAGCCTGCCGGCGCTGGAGCCCGTACAGGCGAACCCGGTAATACTGGCGTCGGCCCACGTTGCCGAACAAACACCGGCACTCAGCTACGAGCAATGGCTGCGCGCCGAAATCAGCTCGGTCACTGGATTCAACCCGGAACACATCAACTTCGATCACAGTTTCGAGAGCCTGGGCATCGACTCCCTGGGGCGGATCGATATTTTCGAATCCTTGGCCCAGCACTTCCCTGAAAAGAAAGAACTCACCTCGCTACTCTTTGACACCCCGACCCCCAGCGCCTTGCTGGCACGGCTTGAAGCCAATCCGCAGGTGCCTGCCGTGGATATCGAAGCCTGGGTATTTGAACAACTGGCGAATATCACCGGCTTTGCGGTTGAGCAGATCGACCGCAAACAGAGCTATGAAAGCCTGGGCCTGGACTCTCTGCTGCAACTGGACTTCCTCGAGTCGATCGTCGCCTTGTGGCCGCCACTCAAGGCCCACGGCACGGCACTGGCCAACGCCAAGTTTGCGCAGGAAACAATCGCGCTGATTAAAGCCGCCCTGGCCAACCCCGAATCGACCTTGGCAACTCCTGGCGAAGTGCAATCACCTGCCACAACCGATTCTCAAGGGCCGACCAGCAGTGTGCTGTTCAACGCCCTGTCCCCCCTGATCCCGGACGCGCCAGAGTCAATCGACATTGAGGCCCCCTTTGCACAACTGGGGCTCAACGGTTTTGCCCGCGAGGCCCTCTGCCAATCAATGGCACAACAGTGCCCAGCCAGCGAGTTTGCCGGTGAAGCGCTGATGTCCCGTCGTACGCCGCAGGAAGCCTTGTCGCTGCTGGCAAGGCTGAGCTGAAGCACTGAGCCGCGGTAAAAAATGACATGGAATCCGGGCGATCGAGCAGATCACCCGGACTGTTGGCGATTGGGAGATGGAATATGAGTGGCGCAGGAACAACAGGGGACGATTTTTGCTTCAGCGCAATGGCTGGCGAGTTTCCAGGGGCGCCGTCAACGGATGCGCTTTGGCACTTGCTCTCGGAAGGGCAGATAGCGCCCATCCATTCGATGCCGACGCACTGGGAGCTGAATAGAGAATCGATATATTCAGCAAAGGCCGGAGAAAAGGATCGCACGTATCTGGACAGTGCTTTTTGCCTGACCGATGACGCATCAACCCCTTCGCGGCATGAAGGACGGCAGGTCGCCATCGGCAAGAGAGTGCTGCAGAAACTGCTCAGCCAGCTTTCCGGACAAGGCTCGCCGTTGATCAAGGAGCGCACCGCATTGGTGGTCGCGACGTCCTGGAGCGATGAGAGTTATTTTGTCAGCCCAATCGATGCCCCACCGGGCGATTCATCCCGGGGCTATACACCAGGTGAGCAAGTGGCCGAACTGGCGGCGGCTTTCGCCCTGCATGGCCCGGCGTTGTCGGTCGACACTGCCTGCAGTTCGTTCCCCTATGCAATCGATATGGCTCAAGCCCTGATCAACAGTGGCCAGGCGGATAACGCGATTGTCATGGCACTGAACACCGTGCTGCCACCGGCGCTGTTTCTGGGATTCTCGCAGTTGACCGCCTTTTCCTCCCGGGCGCGAATGCAGGCGTTCGGCCAGGACGCTGACGGCATTGTGCCGGGCGAATGTGCGGTCGCTTTTCTGGTCGAACCCGTATCACAGGCCCTGATTGCGCAGCGCCGCCCCTTGGGCGTCGTGCGGGCGCTGGGGCTTTCCGCCGATGGCGCCGAAGGATCGGTATTTGCACCTGGAAAACAGGCCCAGTACACGGCTTACCAGCGTGCCTATAGCGGTCTTGATCCGCGTGACGTGGATTACATCGAGACCCATGGCACCGGCACACCGCTGGGTGATGCGACAGAGCTGGACTCGTTGAACAGCTTCTTCGCACCCCATCGCACAGACGGTAAGAAAATAACCATCGGTTCGATCAAGTCCGTCATTGGTCATCCGCTGGCCGCCGCCGGAGGCGCATCGCTCGCCAAGGCGTTGATGATATTGCGCCATAAAGGTATTCCACCTCAGCCCGACTACCGACCCAGCACAAAAGTCGACGAGACCTGCCTGCGCCTGGCCACGGAGCAGATACAGCCCCTCGCCGATCGTCAGTCGGCGATCCGGGTAGGTATCTCCAGCTTTGGTTTTGGCGGTGCCAATGCGCATCTGGTGGTGGATGAATACATTCCTGACAACCGCCCTGCCATCCCTCGGATCGCCTCCGGCGTGCTGATGCTGGACCTCGCCATTGTCGAGGCCGAGGCGGCACTCGGTAGTCACGACTCATTGCAGTCGCTCAAGCAACAGCTCGATCGACCAGCAGCACCGGCGGTCATGTTCCCTTATGGGCGTTTCGTTGATTACACCGCAGCGCCTGCCCAGCCTTTACGAGGACAATTCCTGGCGCAGGATCGTGTCATTGATATCGACGGTTTCGGCATGGGTCCAAAACCTCTGGCCCACGTCGATCCGTTCAAGCTGCTGATCACCGATCGCGTCAACCATTTGCTGCGACGCCTGCCGGGCGTGGCCGGCTCCCTCGGCACGGCCATGGTCATGTGCTGCAACATGGGCGGGGAACGCTTCAGCAATGCGTACAGCAGCGCTCAAAACTACTACTCCCGGGCTCAAGGCATGCCACCGGGCGTGGAAGTGACGGACGTGGCAACCATGTTGCCGAACATGGTGTCCGGCTACCCGGCGCAGATCTTTGACTTCAAAGGTTTCCATCAGACACTGGTCGGCACCCCGGGTTTGTTCTGGCAAACCTTGCTGGCATCGCCGCAATGGTTCAAGGAAGGCGTAACCACCCTCTTGCTCGGGGCGGGACGCTTTATCAGCGGTAAAATCGAGATCGAACGGGCCCGACACTCAGCGACAATGCAAGGTGAAGGATTGGGGCTGTTTGCTCTGCGTCCTTATCAACCCGACGCCAGCGACAAACCGTTGCTGGTGATCCGCGCAGCGGTCCTCGCCCATGCCGCGAACTCGCTGGAGCAAGCTTGCCAGCTGTTGGGCAAGGAGCCGAGTCAATACCAGAACATTGAAGTCTGCGAGCTGCGGCCTGATGCGACTCATGCAAGCGGATCCCTGCAAGAGATGACCGGCTTCCTGGCTGAAGCCAGTGGTATCGAAACCCTGTTGGCGGTGATGTTGAGTGCATCGGCCCACACGGTGATCGAGGTTCGCGAAGCCGGCAAGGCCGTGATGTGGTTATTTACCGAAAAGCTCCGGGAGTGGCGCCCGGCGGCGGCCGAACCCAGCCCAGCCATCAAGCATCCCTTCACGTTGCGCTTTGCTCACTCGGCCGCCCACGAACTGCAGCAGGTCATCCCGCCTGCCCGCCCTGTCAGCCTTGTCCGCGAGCGGCAACACGACGGCGTCGACGTGCTGCAACTCAGCGACATGCTGACCAGCACCCTGCTCTCAGGGCTGCGTGTCAGGGTTCGCGCCATGGAGGGCCTGTTCGCCTTGCACCGTGGCGCTGAAGCCCAGCGCCCGGCGCACTGGCAACGGGCCCCGGAAAATATCGTGATCGCCAACGTCCAGCGCGGCCCGCAGTCACTGCATGCCCAACTCGTGGTGAACGAAGCGCACCCTTATTTCTTCGATCACCCCCTTGATCACATCCCCGGAATTTTACTGCTTGAGGGTGTGTTGCAACTGATTGAACTCGCCATGCCCCCACTGAATGGGCGAGTCGCCTATGTCAAAACCCTGACTATCAAGTTCCAGCAGTACGTACAAAAAGAGGGTGTGATCGATCTGCATCTGGAACAAGGCAAAGACCCCCACGTATTCAATGCGAAGGTCATGCAGGCCGGAAAACTGATGTGCACCTGCATACTCGGGATGGCCTACAGCTCGGCGTTCGAGACAGCGCCCGCCGCCGAGTTCACCGCTACCCGCTGCCGCGACAAGGCCTTGCTGCACAAGGCCAGGGAAGAAAACGTCATCGTCAGTGACATCAGCGGCATCGCCCAGGGCTTGAGCGTGGACACGCTCAAGCTGGCGGACGAGCACTTCTTCCAGGAAGGTGACCCCGAACACTATTCGATGGTGTATTTCCTCGAAGTGGCCCGCCAGTGCTACATGCAGATTGCCCACAGCCATCTGCGGATTCCACTCAACACCCCGATGAACTTGCTGGCCTTGAGTTTCACCCTGGATCGAGCAATCCCCAGGAACAGTCCGCTGTCCTTGGCACCGCAAGCCGGCTTTGACGCGCAGGACCAGCCATTCAAGACCAACCGCATCTATATCGATCTGTTCAACCGGGGCGAAAAAATCGGTCAAGCCAGTATTACAGCCCAGGTGTTGAGTCAATCAACGACCGCAGCCTGATGCAGCGAATGGATCTCACTTTCCAGCATGACCGAACCCTCAACAACCAAGGTGTCGCCGTGAACGATGTCAACGTGCAAGTCCGAGTCAAATCGCCGCCTTCTGAAATATGGAAGATCTGGAGCAATTTTTCAGAAGCACCGTTATGGGATACCGATGTCAGCCGTTGTGAACTCAATGGTCCGTTCCAAGCTGGAACGCGAGGCCAGTGCATCCTCAAAAATGGCCTGACCATGCCGCTGAAACTGGAAGCGGTGAAGATGCATGAAAGCTATCGGAACACGGCAAGACTGCTTTGGATCGACCTTGAGTTCGATCACCGGATGCACAGGCTTTCCCCGGATGAAACCCAGGTCGTCCATAGCGCGAAGATCTCTGGACGCCTGAGTTTTCTATACCGCGGGCTGCTACGCAAACTGCTGACCGCGGCCATGACCAGCGCACTGGACAACCTGTGCGCGTTGGCAGAACAACGGGCGAAAGCCACCAGTCCTCCAGGGCTCGAAAGGCCTGGAACGCATTTGCACCCTGTATGAAATATCCCGGGAGGGGGCGTGTTGAACGCTTGCTCCCCCAACACGCTGCGCTTACTTATCGATAACGGCACACTTCGGACCGAGCATGAACCTAC
>Ga0066798_10001504_pt1 | contig 10110 bp, 7 predicted proteins | sample PersoiDNA2013203_FD_70961 | JGI IMG/M metagenome (GOLD analysis project Ga0066798, IMG submission 70961) | Permafrost soil microbial communities from the Arctic, to analyse light accelerated degradation of dissolved organic matter (DOM) -... | ecosystem: Environmental > Terrestrial > Soil >...
CGGCTCGACAGCAACACGCCGGCGATGCCGTACAGGACGCCCGCGTACAGATACACCAGCACCAGTTCCCGTTTGACGTTGATGCCCGACACCCGCGCCGCGGCAGGGTTGCCGCCGATGGCGTACAGGCTGGCGCCCTGGCGCGTGTGGGCCAGCATCAGGTACACGGCGGCGGCGGCCAGCAACGCGAACAGCGCCAGATGGGGCACGCCAAACAGCGCGCCCTGGCCGATTTCCTTGTAGGCGTCCGTCAGGCTGCCGACCACGTTGGCGCGGGTGTAGATCAGCTGGCAGCCGAAGGCCACCGACATCGTGCCCAGCGTGGCGATGAAGGGCGGGATGCGCGCCAGCGCCACCAGCAGGCCGTTGAGCAGGCCGAAGGCGGCGCCTGTCAGCACGCCGGCCACCACCGGCAACCACAGCGGGAACACGACACCCGGATACAAGGCGGCGGCGTAGTCGCTGTTCTGGGCGAACGAGGCGGCCACGCTGCTGACCAGGCACACGACCGCGCCAATGGACAGGTCGATGCCGCGGGTGATGATGATCATGCCCACACCCAGCGCGGCCAGGGCGCGCACCGACTCGGCCACGGCCAGATTTTTGATCGATTCCGGCGACAGCGAGGCGCCGTCGGTGAGCAGCGCCAGCGCCGTGGCCAGCACGACAAAGGTCAGCAGGTTGGTGCGCGCGCGCAGGTAGGCGAGCAGGCGGCGGCCCGGCGCCGGGGTAGAGGTAGGACGGGGCGCGGGCGCGCCGGGGGTGGCGGCCTCGTCGGCCGCCTTGGTCAGGGTGTTCATGCTAAATTGTCTCCGTTTGTGGTGTGGGACGGCGCGGGGCGGCGCCGGCGTCAGCGGTATTGCGTGGCCAGGCGCATGATCTCGTGCTGGCTGGCGTGGGCGCGTTCAAGAGTGCCAGTGTGGCGGCCCTCGCACAGCACCATCACGCGGTGCGACATGGCGATCAGCTCGGGCATTTCGGACGACACCATGATGATCGACTTGCCTTGCCGCGCCAGCTCGGCCATGACCGAGTAGATCTCGAACTTGGCGCCGACGTCGATACCGCGGGTAGGTTCATCCATGATCAGGATGTCCGGATCGGTCATCAGCCAGCGCGCGATCAGCACCTTTTGCTGATTGCCGCCCGACAGGCTGCCGATCGGTGTGTCCATCGAGGCGCTGCGGGTGCCGAGCTGGCGGTTCAGCCGCGCCGCCTCGGCGCCAGCACGGGCGTGCTGCAGCGTGCGCCAGCGGCCCATATAGCGCCCCAGCGAGCAGATCACCGTGTTGCGGGTGATCGACAACTGCGGGAAGATGCCAGAGCCGCGGCGGTCCTCGGTGACTAGGCCCATGCGCTGGACGATGGCCTCGCCGCTGCTGCCGATGCGCACCGCCCTGCCGTCGATCTCGATGCTGCCGGAGGCCACCCGGCGCAGGCCGAACAGGGCCTCGACAAACTCGCTGCGGCCGGCGCCGATCAGGCCGCCGATACCGAGGATCTCGCCGCGGCGCAATTCCAGGCTGACCTGTTGAAAGGAGCGCGGGTCGGGCGAGCTGAGCGCGTTCACCTTCAGGCGTGTCGCGCCTGGCACACTGTCCAGCGGGGGAAAGCGCTGGCTCGACTCGCGCCCGACCATCAGTTGGATCAATTGCTCCTCGTCGATCGCGCCGGCGTCGTAGGTGCCGAGCATGCGCCCGTCGCGCATCACCGACACCTCGTCGGCGATCTGGAAAATTTCGTGCATCTTGTGTGAAATGTAGACCACCGCCACGCCGCGCCGGGTCAGCTCGCCGATGATGCGGAACAGCTGCTCGGCCTCCTTGTCGGTGAGCGACGAGGTCGGCTCATCCATGACCACGACGGCGGCATCGCAGGCGACCGCCTTGGCGATCTCGCACGCCTGCTGGTGTGAAATCGAGAGGTCGCCGATGATGGCGTCCGGATCGATGTCCATGCCTAGCTTGCGCATCAGCGCGGCGGTGTCCGAGCGCATCTTGCGGTGGTCCAGCAGGCGTAGCGGCCCGACCCGGCGGGTCGGCTCGCGGCCTAGCCACAGATTGCTGCGCACCGAGCGCGCCGGAGCGTTGGCCAGCTCCTGATGGATCATCGCCACCCCGGCGTCGAGGGCGTCGCGGGAATGCTGGAACTGCCGCACCTGGCCGCGCAAGCGCACCTCGCCCTGATCCGGCCGAACCATGCCGAACAGGCACTTCATCAGCGTCGACTTGCCGGCGCCGTTCTCCCCCATCAGCGCGTGCACCTTGCCCGGGCGCAGCCGCAGCGTGACGCCGTCGAGCGCCTGCACGCCGGGAAAGCGCTTGCTGATGTTGTTCATTTCAATAACGTAAGGCGTGCCATCCATGTTCGTCCCCTCCAGTGACACAGCGCGCGGCCGACGTCGCGGCGCGCGCTGCCGGTGCGCCTCACTTCTTCGTGAAGCTCTTGTAATTTTCCTGCGTCACGGCCTTGAAGGGCACCAGATAGACCTGCCCGATAACCGCCGCGTTATTGGCGGGGGCTTCTTCGATGGCGACGGCCAGCGGCTTGTAGCCGCGCACCGTGGCGCCGCCGACGGCACCCTTGGTGGCCATCAGGTAGGCAAGTTCAAAGGCCGTCGCCGACTGTTCGCCGGCGTCCTGCTGCACGGTGGCGTAGAGTTTTTTCTCGGCCATCGAGCGGAGCGCCACCGGGGTGGCGTCAACGCCGATCACTGGTACCTTCAGCGAGGTGCCATCGCCGTCGACGTCCACGCCCGGCCGAGCAGGGTCATCGACATACTTGGCGGTGACCAGCGATTCGACCGCGCCCAGCGCCATCGAATCGTTATTGGCCAGCACCAGGTTGAACTTGCCGCGGTAGGCATTGAGCCAGGCGTCCATCTTTTGCTGCGCCTCCTCCGGCTGCCAGTTGGCGGTGTCCTTGGCCAGCACATTGACCTTATAGCCCTTCTGCTGCAGCGACGCCAACACTGCCTGGGTGCGGTAGATTTGCGCCGGGTGCCCCAACTGGCCGAGCAGCATCAGCAGGTTGATCGACTTGCCGGGGCCCAGCTTGGCGGGAAACTTCTTGAAGTAGTCGTCGACGATGCCGGCCTGAATCTGCCCAGCCACCGATTCGGGCGAGGATGCGAGGAAGAAGTTGCGCCCCGTCTTGAGCGCCTTCACCGTCGGCGCCGTGTTGGAGAATGCCGCGCCGCCGCCCTTGGCCGCGATCGCCTGAGCGATCTGGTCGCTGCCTTCGGTCACCACCGGCACCACCACGAAATACTTGACGCCCTGGCTAAGCAAGGTGTTGAGCTGGTCGAGCTGGGTCGCCATGTCGCCGTGGGCGTCCATCAGCTTCAGCTCGGCGCCCTTGGCGGCGGCGATCTTTTTCAGATTGCTGCCGTAGTCGCCAAGGAACTGGTCGTCGAGGTTGCGAATCAGGGCGCCGATCACCGGCTGGGCGGCTACGGCGTTGCCGCCGAGCGCGGCCATTCCGGCCAGCGCCAAGGCGCTAAACAATGTTTTCATCTGTCTTGTCTCCATGTAGGTAGTACTGGTCCGCCAAGTCGGCTGGTGCGGAGGCCGCGTCTGCGCGCGGTGCCATGAAACGGGCTCGCCGCGGTGCCGGCGGCCTTCCTCATTTCAAGCTCCAAATAGATAGTACGATACATACAAGCGCTTGCGCAAGCGCTTGCGCGGTGAAAAAACTACTATTTTTTGACACTTTGCAATTTCCCCCGTCTCTACGCGCAAGCGCTTGCGCCTGGCCGTGCTATCCTGCACGACTGAACACAAAACAATGGAAGGGCTGCTCTTTGGCTAACATGAACGACGTCGCCCGGGTTGCCGGCGTATCCGTGTCCACCGTTTCCCACGTCATCAACGGGACCCGGCGGGTCGACCCGGTGACCGAGCAGGTGGTGCGTCTGGCCATCGCCTCGGCCGGCTACATCCCCAACTCGCTGGCGCGCTCGCTAGCGCGCTCGACCACGAGCACGATAGGCGTGGCCATCTCGACGTTCGCCAACCACTATTTTTCGGAAATCGTCCGGGCCATCGACACCGCCTGCGGCAAGGCCGGCCTGATGATGCTGTTTGCAGACACCCACGACGACCCCGAGCAGGAACTGCGCGTGGTCCAGGCCTTCCACCAGCGCCGGGTCGACGGCATCCTGATGGCACCGACCAATGACGGCGCGCTGCGCTCGCTGAAGTATTTGGAGGCCAACCAGATCCCGGCGGTGCTGGTCGACCATCTGCTGCCGACACCATTCGACCAGGTCGGCGTCGAGAACACCGAGGCGATGCAGTCGCTGGTGGCGCACCTGATCGGACACGGCCACACCCGCATCGGCTACCTGTCCGGGGCGCAGTGGAACTCGACCAGTGGCGAGCGGCTGGCGGGCTACCGCAGGGCGCTGGCGGCGGCCGGGGTGGCCATTGACGAGCGCCTGGTGGCGTGCGGCGAATCGAGCGTCGAACCGGCGCGCCTGGCCGTGCACGCGCTGCTGGCCCTGCCCGACCGGCCCAGCGCCATCGTCTCCGGCAACAACCTGATGACGCTGGGCGCGATGCGCGCGCTGAAGGAGGCTGGCGTGGCGATACCGGGGGAAATAGCTTTCGCCGGTTTCGATGACCTCGACTGGGCCGACCTGTTCAGCCCCAGCCTGACCGTCACCGCCCAGCCACTGGAAGACATCGGTGCGCGCGCGGTGAGCTTGCTGATCCGGCGCATCAGGGAGCCGGATGCGGCGCGCAGCGTGGTGCGCATGCCCGCGACCATGCGCATCCGCCGCTCCTGCGGCTGTCCTTAGGGTGCGGCTGTAGCGGGACGGCGGCAGGCATCAGCACGCCGGCATCGCCCGTACGCTCATCGCACAACTCCGATGTGCGACTGATGGACGAGGTCTTTTCCGCGCTCGGCCTGTTGAGCCTGCGCTACGCCGACGCCGAGCATGTACTGCGCCAGGACGTCTTCGGTCAGCAACGGCCGCCCCACCTGCCGCTGACCGCGCGCATCCGTCAACAGCTAGAGCAGGAGCCCACCGGCACCGCGCCGGAGGAGCCATTCGTCGAATTGATGGAGGGTGTCTTCAGGACCGACGAGACCAAGCGCGTGCGCGAAGTGGCGGTCGACCGGGGACGCTACGGCGAGGTCCAGGAATAGATTCCACACCGACCGGTTCGAACTGCCGGACCCAGAGGAGGAATAGCCCGGCGCCGGCGCAAAAAAATCCCCCCCCCCGCCGCGGTGGTAATGCCGTTCACTTAAGCAGGTTTTCGTAGAATGCGAGTGGCGTAGTGTTATGGTGTTGCCTTAACGACCCGGTCGAATTTTCGATCGGGCCGTTCGTCATTCAGAATGCTAGCCGTCAAGTCGGTGGAGATCTGCGATGACTTGTCTGTTGCTCGACGATATTTGGCGCGTGGTGCAAGAGCGAAGCTCGAACGGTTAGAATATTAGCTTATCGATTTTCACTATACGCATATGTATCGACTACACGACATCTTGGCTGAACTCGACGCTTCATTCGTCACCATTGAAGCAGGAAATATTCTGCTAAAGAACGAGGCCAAGAACAGCTTCTGGAAAGAGGAGCTCCGTGCGTTTGCCATTTGCCGTTTTCCAGTGACAGAACAGCTTTACCGTGAGATTACTGGAGGTGAACTCTGCCCCGATACCGCAACCTGCCCGGTGGTCGATGTCTCCTGGCTCGACGCGATCGCTTTTTGCAATCACCTGTCGCACCTTGCCGGCTTGGCGCCCTGTTATGACATCGATGGCGAAAGCGTGACTTGGGACCCGACCGCTCAGGGCTACCGACTGCCTACAGAGGCTGAATGGGAGTATGCCTGCAGGGCAGGCAGCCAGGAAGTGCGTTACGGTGACCTCGACACTATCGGCTGGCATGCGGGAAATTCCAGTGGCAGCCGGCATCCGGTCGGAGAAAAAGTGGAGAATGCACTGGGCCTCCATGACATGATCGGTAACGTCTGGGAGTGGTGCTGGGATCGCTTTGACCCGGAGGTCTACGGAGAATATCGTGTATTTCGCGGCGGCGGCTGGCTCGATGTCCCCAACGCCTGCCGCGCCTCATGTCGGCGCAAAAGCCATCCTACCTACCGTATCGACGACCTGGGCTTTCGGATTGTAAGGAGTTGCATTCAGTGAGGTGGGATGAGGCCGAACGCGAACAGGACGGCGTCGCGACCGGCAACACAGCACTATAGGCGACCTCTCACCCGTCGAGCTACGCAATGGCTCGCAATGCTCGCCACGCGAATAATGACCCACGCGCCCCTATGCCGGATAGAATTGGCTTTCACAACAGATGCCGGTCAGCTCTTGCAGATGTGCCAACTCCAGGCCATGATGCGGCTCGACCAGGAGCCGCCCCGCTGTCCAGTACCAGACTATGAGCACCCAGGAAGGTCACGCGTCAGTGCTGCTTGCTTACCTTCGGTGATTTCGGAGCGTACGCTATAAAATCTTCTGTTAGCGATATCACCAATATCAGACTGGAGAGCATACCAGGTGGTGCGGCCGGATCGGTACCGCGTTTGGCGGCACGGCACCCACCCAGTTCGCCAGCGACCCTGTGGGATCGCGATTCGCTGCGCGGCTTCTTCCAGCTTTAGCCCTTGGGCCAGCACCAGTTGATTGCCTAGGCCCGCAACTTCGGTGTATATGTCGTTGATTTCATGTTTTCACTCCCTTTCACAAGCCTATCAAATGACAGTGTCCGACAATGCCAGGCTCGCTCAATAGTGAGGCGTCTCGCGGCCGGAGACGCCATGCGGTGTCTACATTGGCACAGTCCTTCAGAGGCGGTACAGACTGCCGGAGCCAACGCAGTCCACCGGCGTGCCGTCCGTGCAGCCGGCCATCGGCAAACCCTGCGCCCATCCTGCTGCCAGGGCATGCACGTCACGCAAGGGATCGGACGTCTTGGCGCGCTCATTGCGAATGCGGCAGGTTTCAGGATCAGTGGCAAACAGACCGCGCGCGAAAACTCGACCCTGCTCGGCCAGCTTCGCGGTCTTCGGCCCGCGGATCTCCGCGAAGCGCAGCAAGGCTTCATCGAGGCAGCCGTCCGTCCCAACCAGACACCTTGCCAGATGCCAGGCGTCTTCCAGCGCCTGACAGGCGCCCTGGCCAGATGTCGGCAACGGCGCGTGCGCCGCATCCCCCACGAGCAGCACATTCGCCCGGCTCCACGTGTGCAGCGGCTCCAAGTCGTGCACGGCAATCAGTCGGATGGCATGCACCGGTGTCGCCTGGATGATGCGGGTGACAGGCTCCGGCCATCCCGCGAACATATCCTCAATCTCCTTACGCATATCCGCTGCGGGCGCCGCACCCGGCAATGGCCGTGCCTGCGCCGCCGCCCAGTAGACCAAATCCGGCCGGACCGCCACGCAACCGAAGCGATCACCCGAACCCCAATAATCCTGAATCGCGATATCGCTCACTAATGCACTCTCCCCCTGCGCCACCCCCACCCAGTTCACAAAGCCCTGATAAACGGGCGTGTTGTCCCCCGCGACGAACCTGCGTGCCACCGAGTCCATGCGGCCATCGGCGCCGATCAGCAGATCTGGACGAATGCTTACCCCGTTTTCGAACCGCGCCACAGCTTTGCCGCTGGCATCGAGGTCGATCGCCACCGTCCGATGCCCGAATTCTACCGGGATCCCGGCCCGGGCCGCATGATCCAGCAGTACCGCCTGCAAGTCCCGGCGCAAAATTGTATGGGTCGGATGTCCCATGATCTGGTCTAGCAGCGCAATATCGATACCCCCCAAAGAATTGCCCGCGGCATCCCGACGGTGCATTGCCACCGGCCGGCCTCCCACTGCAGCTATGTCTTGCAGCAACCCTAGTTCCTCTAGCACAAAGCCAGCGTTGGGCCAGAGCGTAACGCCGGCCCCCATAGTCGCAGGCCCCGCCCGGCGCTCATATACCCGGGGACTGTACCCCTGCTTGCTCAAGGCCAGCGCCACGCTCAACCCTGCAATACCGCCGCCAAGTATTCCGATTTCCATGCTGAAGCTCTCCTATTCAATTCGTCCCGACGCGCCGCCGACGGCGATCCATCGGACGAGACGGCATCTTAAATTCCGCCACTGTGGAGTACTAGTATGTGAAAATGGGCAGCTTTCATACCTTAATCGGGATAATAATGCGCAATGCCCTCGACCTCAATACAGTCCGTGTCTACGTGGCGGTCGTCGATGAACAAAGCTTCGCCGGCGCGGCACGCCTGCTGACCCTGCCATCTTCCAACGTCAGCCGCCACGTCGCCTCGCTGGAACGCGTGCTGGGCGTCCGCTTGCTGGAACGCAGCACCCGCCACCTGCGCATGACAGAAGCTGGCAGGCTACTCTACGAACGCGCAAAACCCTTGCTCGGCGCCTTGCTCTCCACCGCGGAAGAGCTTGGCGCAGTGCAACGCGAACTGCGTGGTCCCCTAAGGATGTGCATGCCAGGCGAAGCGCCAAGGCTGCTAGCTCCTATCCTGGCCGAATTCTGTAGCCTCCATCCCGGCGTCGAACTTGAATGCGACACGCGCCTGACCGGTCTGGAAGCTCTCCGAGAAGACATGGACCTGTCCATCGTCTTCCATCGTGGGCGCCAGGATGACAGTACCTTCATCACCCGCGAACTCGCTACGCTGCCCAGCATCGTCGTCGCGGCGCCCGCCCTGCTAGCCAAAACTGGAATACCGCGTCACGTGCGCGAACTTAGGTCATTGCCTTGCATTACCACCTTGAGCGCGTTAAAGGGCCAGCCCTGGCAGTTTCTCGACGCCGCAGGCGAAATCGTGAAGGTATCTGTGCGTAGCCGCTATCGTGTTAACAGCGGAGAACTGGCATTGGCGGGCGCGCGGCAAGGCATCGGCTTCGCGATCGTGGCGGCCTATCCATGCCAGGAAGATCTTGCCGCGGGCCGATTGCAGGAAGTGCCGCTGGACCTGTGCCCTGCGCCGCTGCAATTGCTTGGCGTGTACAGCCATCGGCATTCCGTGACTGCACGGGTTCGGGCTTTACTGGAATTGATACAGGTGCGGTTGGAGGGAGTCGGGAGCGGCGCAAGATGAAAATCGAATTGAGGAACGCGCCCGAATAGCCGAATGTCTGCTCCGGGGCCGCGGTTTCCATCGTTGGCATATTCCGCCCCAACGCTTGATCATGCCTGCGCTCTTTGTAGTCAAGTCCTCGATTGAATGGCTGACTGTCAACTTTTGGCCGACAACCGAAGCACTACGAATCCCTCCAAACTGATTCGAACTTTCGATGGGAGATCGCAATGTATCCTGGCTCTGATAAATCGAGTGGAATTCCTGCTATCCCGCCAAATTCGTCACCCTCATGCTCGGCACTATAGCAAAGCAGCATGCCAGAAACATACTGCTCAATTTGTCGGGTAACCCATCCGGCGCTATCGACTTCAAAGTACCACCACGATGTTCCCCATGAATCGTACTGATCACCCCGATTCTCATTCCAGTGTCTCTTAGCGTAGGTGCGCATATTTGGATCGAATCAAGCAGGGTGAGAAGCGTCCGCTTTAGACCGGTTACGCCGTTCATGCGCAACAGATTCTGACCTGAAGCGGTCATAGAACTACCGAAGCAGGCGGATCAATGAAGTGAATTCACAGCGTCTTGGATATCGTTGATCAACAAGGCGAGATCAGACTGATCGCCGTACATGTCGAGTTCGCGAGTGCCAATCAATCCCATGGACAGCGGCCCTGGCGCTGGGTCGGAAGAATATCCAGACACAAATCCTGCGCACCAACCTAGTTGTCGTAGGATAGATTGCCCAGGCGGCCAGCCTTTCGCTTCCAGAGGCTGAAACTGCTGAATAGCTGATTGAATCTTCCGCAAGAGCATTGCTTTATCTTCCAATGTTTCTTGCTCGCACGAGTGACCGCTTGTGGCCCAGGCTGTGTAAAAACGCAGTTTTGTGTAAACGGATGTCGTTGGGTAAACGTTATGCCAGTATCTCATCAATACGAGCGCCAGATGAAACGATTTATCGAGGGTGAATGCCGGGGCCAGGGTACGTTGCTGCCTGAACTGCTGGACGATTACGTTGCCGAGAACAATCCGGTTCG
>Ga0066798_10001512_pt1 | contig 10079 bp, 7 predicted proteins | sample PersoiDNA2013203_FD_70961 | JGI IMG/M metagenome (GOLD analysis project Ga0066798, IMG submission 70961) | Permafrost soil microbial communities from the Arctic, to analyse light accelerated degradation of dissolved organic matter (DOM) -... | ecosystem: Environmental > Terrestrial > Soil >...
ACAGACGACTCTGTTGGAGTGCTGGAGTCGTTTCTTCAGGTCGTAGCGCAGAATAGGGTTGCTGTTCGTGACGCGCTGGATGCCTGGCAGCGGAGCGCGCACCAACCAACAGGGTCCCTCCGGAGCATTGCGAACAGTATCGCTGACATGAATCAGAACGTGGCAGAAGCGAAAGCCGGGTTTACGAAGAACGTGACTGAATTCGTGACCTATCTTCTACAGCAGCTTGTACCGTCCAGCCCTGACGATATGGCATATGATCAAGGCTACGTTGCCAGGCAGCGAGGATCATCGAAGTCCAGATCCCCCTGGTTTGGATGTCTCGGTCCTTCCGTGCTGGTCTTCGCGGTACACGCATGTTGTTCTGAACTAGGAGAAGCTCCCGGGACACTTGACGACCTACAAGATTATCTTCGAGACTACGGCATCGAGGCCTCAATGAATGAACTCCAATCAGGAGAGACCGGGCAGAACCTGATTCGTTTGGGCTTGGTTGCTGATAGTCCAGATGCGACGTCGGGTCGACTGTTGGTGAATCCGTTCTTGCAGCTTGGGAGGTAGCATGTGAGTACAATCGTTGAGATGCTGCAGGGACTGATCGAAGAGAACGTGAGGAGACAGATTTCGAGTGGGGCCGGTCGAATCCAACCGGTCCTGGTAGGCCCGCCCGAAAGCGTGCTTCGGGAACTGTACGCAGCCATGACGCAAAAGGATACGTGTGACTGGACTCTTCGCGTCTCCGAGGACATGACCCGCCAAGTGGCTGTGCTTCTCGTCACCGAGCCCGTGGACCAATCGAGTTCGCCAAGGTCGCTGAAGACTAGTCAGTGTGGCTGTGGTTGGGGCTACGTCGTGTCTGTTCGAGACTCGGCAGCTACTTGCGTGATACTGGCGACTCCCGCAGCATGGAACACGATTCCAATTTCCGTCCCGATTGCCACGAAACCGATTCTTACTCCTCCTGACGAGCAACCGCCCGATGTGACCCGGGTTGAACCTTGGTCGGGTGTCATTGGCATAGTCACACGGAACTGCAGTGTGTCTCCCGTACCCGTGAAACGTTCCATCCGAGAGGTATACTCGGCACTTGGCAGGACGTCAGCAGACGACGCTAGATCGGACAGGTGGGAGATGGCCAACGATCTGGTTTCCGCTATGTCTTCGGAGGAGGTCCAGCGCGCTCTGGGGCTTCTGCGGTCCAGCGCACCGGCAGGGCCAAGTTGGGATGACTCTCGGCATGCCCTTTCGGCGCTCGTTAAGCTGATCAAGGATGAGAGACTGACGCTCGATGAGACGCGACGCCAGCTGCACGAAGCGGTCGCGAACGTGACGGCAGAAGGCCCCATGGTAGACGGGGGAGACCTAGATGCAGCTATTGATGAGCTGTTTGACGATATCAGTAACGTTGCTGGGACGGCTCTCGAATATGTTCGTGCTCCCGAGCGCTACATGCGTGGTGCTGCACAGGATGGGTCTTGGTGGATGGTGCTGACTGCAGCCCGCCTTCAGGAACTGCTGGACTCTCTGGGAGGACGGACGTCCGACACCCGAGTTGATCTGATAGTGACTAACAGCATCTCACCCGAGCCTCGTCTGGACTGGCCACTTTCGGGTGTCGAGGTTGTGCAACGCGACGTGCGTCTAGAAGTGCATGGGAAGGACGCGCCCCTTCCCAACGATGCGCCAGTATCAGTCAAGGTTAGCCTGAAGGGACGGCACCGAAACCGGGTTCTGCAAAGCGGTCAGACGAGGCCTGACGGAGGCCTGCTATTCGTAGACGTTCCTCCTGTGAATGAAACGGGGTGCATCGTGTACTCGACTATTGGCCCCGGTGTCTCGATTGTCCGGCGGCAGGTCGTAGCGATCGATCTTTTGGAATGTGGCGGGCTGGCTCTAGTCGAGATGGCCGAATCCTGCGGGCTCCCGACGCGAGAGCCATCATCTCAGGACTTCGTTCAGAAAGTGACAGTGCACCATGCTGGAGATGCCACAATTAGGGTTGTTCTAGCTAGTGATGCTGTTGCTGCAACGATCGAGGTACCTGATGGTGACGATGTGCAGCTGTCTCGATCATCCGGCTCATTGACAGAAGAACGAGTAGTCGCAGTCGAGGAAGGAACCGAGTTAGTGATTTCTGTCTCGGCTACCACAGGCGGCGATACCCAGACGCAACGTAGGTGGCGACTCGTCTTCTCCATCGGTAGCGATGTCAGTGACAGACCTACGAGCAGGACTCAGCAGCTCATACAGATGAACATTACTGGCAAGAAGACACCCCCGATGGCGAAGAACTGTCAACTGAGGGCTCTGGAGGCCGCTGCCCTCAGAGATGATGCGAGCTGGCTTCCTGTAACTATCGGAGTAGGGTCTCCCAGTTTGATTCACGACTCTTTGCCTCTTTGGGGAGAGTCGAGTGGGGTTTGGGGAAATCTTGAAGTGAGCCCGGTGTACCCTCAGTATGGAGAGTTCCGCCCGCCCGCTGAGTACATTGAAACCAGAAGGGAGATCTGCAGGATGCTGGTAGCGGCGCAACGTCCCATTGCGGAAGTGGATCTTGGCTCTTCGGCCGTGCAGGCTCTTTGCAAGCGCTACCTGAAGGCTTACACGAGCTGGCTGAGTCAGGATTATGAGCATGCCACATGGGCCGATCTGTTCGCACTGCACCTGCCCAGGACTCTTGAGGGGCCCGTGGCCCGTCCTCAGGGGATGAGAGAGGCGTGGGCCATCTTGATGTCTCCTCTCCATCCGCTTAGACTCGGGTGGCACAGCGAGGCGCAACACGTTCTCAGCGAGTCTATCCAGCAGTTGAATCCCTGTCCTGGCGCTGGGATGCTGAACTGCCATGCATTGCCTTCGATGCTGACACTCCTCACTGGCTCGCCAGTGGGGCCGCATGGTCCCTCTCATTTCGTCAGGGCGAATATTGACGATGACTACTGGGCAGCGTTCATTAGCTGCCAACACATGGGTGAGGAGAGATTCATCGAACGCCTTGTGCCCTATTTCGAAGCGCTTGGGACAGGCTTCTCTGGCTACACTCCCGGATTCGGGGCCGATCAGACGCGTCGTACGTTGGACGATCTCGTAGAACTTAACCCAACACGCTCTGTCTACCGCGTTGGAGTTGTCGGAGTACCTGACAGTGATTCGGAGTGCGTGAAAGGGATAGTGGCTTGGTGCGCGGATAGGTTCGGCAACGTCGATTCACGGGACGTCTCGACCATGTCCGACCTGGACGGCGCCTTGGAGGTGAGACAGCAGGATCGTGGCGGGTTCCTGACGAATGCCGTTCGGTGTGACATCTATGATTTCCGCAAGAACGCTGTGTACCCATCGTCGACTGAGTTGTCCACTCTCGCTGAAGAATGCAATGAGCGGGTGCACTGGTATCGCAAACAGGAGTATGGCGAAGAAGGCCTCGACCTTCTTATTATGGATCAAGCGTCCAGGCAGGAACCGGACGAAGTGTCTGGAGAAGAAGCATCGGGCCTCGCGTCGGTGCTAAGTGCGAAGGGCCTACTTCGCATCGATCTTCGAAGGAGCGTCGGACACGGGGGCATTATCGAGGAGTCATCTGTCATTGCGGGAGCGAAATTCGATCCAGACTCCGCCCTTAGGTCCGCTCATGAGGCGTTTACGTCAGCAGGTGCGTCTTCACAAGGAATCGGTGGCGTGGTCTACAAGGCTTACCTCGACCCCTTGGAGCACGGTCTTGCTCATGGGGCTCTCGTAGCAGCCAACGTGGGAGACCTCGATATTGCAGGTGCCATCGGGGCTGCGCACAGTGATGGCGCCTGCATCTGGGACTTCCGGTTGCCGGCTCTTCCCAGTGAGCGAGGTAATTCGGAAGGCTACTACCTCATGACAAGGATCAAACCTGCAATGTCTCTGTCCGTAAGGCAAGCGGCCGCAGCCTTGTACCCTGATAAGCCTCCGCTAGACGGTTCCCGTCTTCTGGATCTGCTGTCACGCCGTGGAGTGCCGATCATCCGACAGTTGGGACAGAATCGGAATCAGGCCAAGGGAGCGCTTGGTATCCTCATGGCATCACAGCTCTTCCGGCCGATCGACGCCGCTGGCGGTTCGACATGGCCAGTGCCGCTGATGGCACAGGGTTGTCTGAACTTGGTGCTGCCGGTAGATCCTATTTGGGCTCCTATCGGGCAACTGGAACGAAGCAAGCTCCTTAAGCCTTTCTCCAAGAGCCATGCGGACCTGCTACTTGTCTCATCGATAGCGGATGGTGACAAATATACCATCCAAATCATCCCAATAGAGGTCAAGGTACGCACCAATGAAACCGATACCAGTTTCCTTCGGGGAGCACTCTCGCAAGCAGAGAATGTAGCCAACATAGCTGAGAGACTGTGGGCATCTGCACCGCCAAACACGCTGTGGAGTGAATGCTCACAAGGTCTGTTGGCTCGCTGCCTGGAGTTTGGCTTCCGACTACACGAGGAAAGTGGGCTGCTCGACACTCTTTCAGATGATGCACCTAGACCGCGTGATTGGTCTCAGAGGAAGCTGGGGCTTCTGCAGGCAGTGCTTGAGAAGCGGGTACATGTACTATTTCCTTCCAGAGGCATTGTTGTTGCGTTTGGCTGTCCGGGCGAGACCTGGTCTACAGTACTGGGAGAGTCAACCGCGCCCAATGTACTATTTGTTGGCAGTGATGATGCATATGCTCTGCTGGCAGGGCAAACGCCCAGCTCACATGCCCTTGAGGTTGCCCGAGCCATGATGATTCCCCTCTTGGCCAATGCCGTGGCAGTAGCGGAGCATCCCCCTGTCACTGGAGAACCACCCATTCCCCCTGTCACTGGAGAACCACCCATTCCCCCTGTCACTGGAGAACCACCCATTCCCCCTGTCACTGGAGAACCGGTTCCCGTTGGCAACGTGGTTGCTCCTGCTGGTCCCGGCCGCATCCCTCAGGAGGTCCGTAACAGCGTCAAGAGTGCGATGGTTGGCTTCATCGGGAATGAGAACGCGGTGTCCCGGGTCTCAAATGACCTCATTCTGGCACTTGTTCAGGATCCTCCTCATCTACCCAAGAACTACTTGTTTACAGGTCTTCCTAGTACAGGGAAAACAGAACTGTGCCGTCGCATAGCGAGGGTCATGAAGCTTCCATTCATCGCGCTAGATGGCCATGGCGTGGGGGACCGTGAGCACCTGTTTGACCTTGTCGATGGCCAACTCACTGCGGACTTTGGACCAAAGGGCGGAAAGGTCGACCTCCCTGTTGAGTCAGGGCTAGCTGCCGTGGAATATCCTCCGTGCGTCGTCATGATTGATGAAGTCCACCTCTTGTCACGTCCAGTTCAGGAGAGTCTCCTCAAGGCTCTGGAGATCAACGATCGATCAATGGCACTGAAGGAACGTGTCGTTCACCTGAAGAACATGACGTTCTTGCTTGCCACGACACGCCCCTCTGTCCTAGACAAGGCCTTCAAGTCGCGCTGCACTGTGATCGAGCTGTTGGCCTACTCTGAGTCACAAGTTGCTCAGATTGTCCACGATCGGGTCGTCCCAGAACTCGAAGGACGTGGTCTTGCTCCCTGGACTGAAGGGATCTACACCCGTCTTGCACGCCTCGGCGGGGTCGTCCCACGTAAGTCTCTGGACCTAGCTAAGGAGCTTCAGACGGAGATCGTAGTCTCGGACGTCGGCGGACTAAGTCTGGAGGAGCATTTGGATGCAGTGCAGCGCAGAATGGGAATAGACGACAACGGCCTTGGCCAACTTCATATCAAGTACCTCCGAATTCTTCAGAAGCGAGGCCCGTGCGGATTTGGCTCCATAATTGGCCAGCTGGATACGGTTGATGAAGGAACCATACTGGACGAGGTCGAACCGAGGTTGCTGACACTCGGACTCATAGAGAAGACACCACAGGGCCGCCAGATCACTACAGCTGGACTGTTGTACCTTTCCCGGTTCGACGGCACGGCTTCATCCTAGAACCGGGGTGGAGCGAGACAGGCTGGGCTCTACTGGTGGTCGGCTCCCATGAAACGCAGCAGTTCTTCAGCGGGTTGTCCTCCAAATCCGGACGTCGTAGCTGAGACTCAGCGTTCTCTCCTGACGTGGTACTCGGAACATGGCAGAGCCTTTCCGTGGAGGGATGCTGAAGCGAGTCGGTACGAGCGTATTGTCGCCGAGTTCCTTCTGCAGCGCACAAGAGCCACTACGGTCGCACTATATCTCCCGCGTGTTCTTGAAGAGGCATCGGATTGGAGGCAGCTGGCTCAATTGCCTCAGGATCGGCTTGAGTCGGCTCTCAGACCCATGGGTTTGTGGCGCAACAGGGCTCGGACTCTGCACGCTCTCGCGGAAGAAATGGTACAGAGGAGGGGACGGGTACCGAAGACCCTCACTGCCGTGTTGCAGCTACCCGGAGCCGGGCAGTACCTTGCACGGGCGATGCTCCTGATCGCTCATGGCACTCCCGGTGCTCTCTTGGACACCAACATGGACAGAATGCTCGAGAGGCACTTCGGCCCGCGAAAGCTCTCAGATATCCGGGACGACCCTTGGCTGCAAAAGGTGGCAGCAGCACTGACGACATGCGAACGTAGCTTGGACGTGAACTACGCGATCCTTGACTTGGCTGCCGTAGTGTGCAAGAGCTCGAAGCCAACCTGCCGTGTGTGTCCAATCAGTCGTGGCTGCCTCTACTGCGAGACTGAAAACCTACTCTCCGGGTAACACGTGTTCGGGGCGAGAGTCCGCGAGGTGGATTAGCCTTGTTCGCAAAGCTGCAAGTTGGCACTCACAGACTTCGCGGGCAGGACGTCATGTGCAATCTCGCCTCTGGTCAAAACGGAATTGTCTGTTTCTTGACACCATGTGAGAACCCACCCAAACCTCTTCCATATGTATCTGGGACCGACCATAGGGGGTTCTACAGTGCCTTTCCTACTCGCTTTGCTCGTTCGATCGTCTGCACGTACAGCTCTCGCCGTCTCTACGCCCTCACCCATCCTGGTGGGACCTTTTGCTTCGCACATTGCTGATTAGTATGCTCCGCCGCCAAGAGAGGCGCCGTCGAGACTGAGTAGTTCAAGTACGGCGCTCGCATAGAACGCGTCCGCCCCTTCCCGGGTTTGCGACTCATCCGGTACCAGATCCAAGTGCGCGAGCCCCAACTGCAATTACAGATGCAGGGCTCGCTTTCTGGTATTTGTGTACCCATCTCTTACCCAGGAGGTTCCCATGTCTTATCGTTCCGACGATCCAGCTGACAATGCTGACGCTGACCATGATTACTTCGCAACCCAGGCAATGAACGCGTCTCCCGAGGAAGAAGACGCCCTGTATGCCAAGTATCTCAAGATGACGTACGAACTCCCCGCCGACGAAGAGGAAGCTGTTGCTCGTATGTCCGTGGAAGACCTGAATGCAATCCTTGCCCCTTCGAGCGGCAAGCGTTTCATCTACATGACGCCGCACGAATATGCCCTCCGGTTTGCTGCCAAGATGGCGCTCGAAGACCGGTAGTGAAGTCTCCAGCCTTTTCGTAAATCTGACAAAACCTTCCTTGCGTGTGTAGTGATGCACCCTCCAGACAGGGCAGGTTTTCTTCATATCATGGAGTGCTGTCAATTCTCAAGGAAGAGGGGGATTTCGACAGAGATTGCTCTGTCTCGGGTAATACCAAAAGCACCCTCCGGCCAGATGAATACTCACTATTAGCCAAGGTCACTATACTCTCTTCTGTCGATCAAAGCATCCAATCCTCAAGAGACATGTCAATATGCATTCATATACTGCCTACCATCTCTTGATCAGCGTGTCTTGAGGTCTCTCGCCCGGCCAAAAGTGTAAAAAGCAATATCGCATCTGCGATGTGCTGTTCACAAGTTCACAATATGGTGTCTCCCGTCTTACCACAGCAGTTCCCGGAGAGAGTTTCTCCCCCGCCCGCCCGATGCGTCGGACTCGTGTTGAGGGAGTTCAATCATGGCGGCCGCTGAAAGACGCACCCTCCTTTCCCATGGTTTGTGTTCTTCGAGACAGGACAACTGCGCCTCCGCCAAAACAACTACCACGGCGGCGGAGGCTTTCTTTGGTTGTTGTCTTTTTCTTTGCGTTTAGCCAGGCCTCGCAGAGCTGGCGACGAATCTGGAGGTGTACGATGTCCCAAATCGTGACGTTGCAGAGCTTGCTGAAAAGAACCGTTCGTTCCAGTGACGGCAAGGTTGTCACGACCCCTATCAATGGACGCATTAGTGCAGTTCTCGATAATTGCGGGACAGCAAAGAAGCTGGGTGACAATTTCGGTCGTGTCAAGCTCTACGTTCTGGATACCAATACTGGCGACGTCGTGCGCGACGAAAACTCACGTCCATACACGTTCAACCGTCAGTACAAGAACCTCAGCGTCAAGCCATGGCTGAAGACTTCAACCGCTACTGAAAGCAACGCACAGGTCAAGCATGCCGTCATCCACTGCGATGTCGTCTGCGACGATGAGGGTAACTACCTCCTCAACGCCGATGGCACCCGCCAGTTCAAGTGGACACTGGTAAAGGACACGTTCGTCTGGCTGGCGAATGCAGAGCGTCCAGAACTCCAGGGTGTTCACACATTTGGAGCTGACCTCGAGAGCATCATCCTCGCCGCCAAAAGCAAGGACGGCCCGACCAACGCAGCACCGACCACCGACACCACTGACGACACCACCGAAGACGACGCCTTGCTCGAGCTCGTAGAAGCATAATGCTGACATTTCGGTGTGTACTGAGGGACCCGTGCGGAGGTTCCCTCAAGGAGCAGCTGAGCCTTGACCAACTGAAGCGGGAATCCCCCGCCGATGCCGAGACCATCGAGAAGACGCTCGTAGCCGGCAAGAACTTCCATGTCAGCTCCAGCCGTGGGGAAAGCTTCACCGTCTACGCCAATTGAAACCTACAGGGCAGGCTACCCGCCTGCCCTGCTAAATATTTACATTCAATTGTTTGCTCGCAAGCTCGCCAATTGGAAGCGCGACACAGTGCTCGGCTGGAGCCTCGCGTCGCGGCAATCATCCTGGACGTTGTCCTTGCCAATTCAGAGATGAACTGGGCAAAGGACATTTAGGACCACAAGCACTCGGGGGCTGGACGCGCGTTCCTTAGCGTCCAGCCCCTTTTCTGATACCAGAGTCGTAGCAATGCATCCGGACAGCGTCAATTGCATGCCGCCTTCTGCGTTCATGTTTCCATCGTTCCTATCGTTACCACTCCAATTCGTCGAGGAAGACCTAGAAAGGAGACCACTATGCCCGAAACTTTTTTATTTGGTAGCTCAGATGCGGAGAGAAGCACCACCCGACACACCCGATACAGTCAACGAGATGCGGCCGAGTTTATTGCTACGGTCCGGGACTTGCCGCATGACGCACACAGTCGACCGAGCGACGCCCTCGCCGCCATCATCGGGTTGGAGAAGTCTCGCGAACTCCTTGTCCATGTGAACCGCACGAACCCTGGCCGCAATCCCACACTTGGGGCATTGTACCATGCCATTCGAGAGGAACCAGGTGACTTCACTCCAGTTCTGGGCGTCCGGAAGACCGCCGCGCTCCTCGCCGCCCTCGACCTGGGGCGCTGCATGCTGGACGAGGGAATGGTCGCGACGCGACGGATCACCAGCGCCGAAGATGCCATCGAGCACGTCTGCGAAAAGTACACCCTCCTGTTGCGCGACGCCGGCAAGGAGTTCTTTTATGTCATCCTGCTCGACATCCGCAACAAGGTCATCAAAGACTCCGAGGTGAGCCGCGGAAGCATCACCGCCAGTGTTGTCGATCCTGCAGACATTCTTCGGGAGGCCTGCATCCATCATTCCAGCCGTGTCGTGCTCGTCCATAACCACCCGAGTGGAGAAACGGATCCAAGCACGGAAGATATCGACACGACAAACAGGATCGTCCAGGCCCTGAAATTTGTTGGCGTGCGCGTCCTTGACCATATCATCGTGGGCCGTACCCGGCAAGACTACTTCAGTTTTGCGAAGGCGGGGATGGTCTAGCGTGAGGTGCTCATCCATGAAACGCAAGGCCACCGGATGAACGACGCCGGCATCGTCGCCCA
>Ga0066798_10001514_pt1 | contig 10072 bp, 13 predicted proteins | sample PersoiDNA2013203_FD_70961 | JGI IMG/M metagenome (GOLD analysis project Ga0066798, IMG submission 70961) | Permafrost soil microbial communities from the Arctic, to analyse light accelerated degradation of dissolved organic matter (DOM) -... | ecosystem: Environmental > Terrestrial > Soil >...
CGGCAAAAGCATGCTCTCGCTGGAGCAGTCGGCCCATGAAGTCACCTGGTCCGCGGGCAACACCATCGAAAGCGATGTCGTGGCCAACGCCTTCAAACTGGGCGACAAAAAAGACCTGCTCAAACGCAGTGACGTGGGCCCGGCCAGTGCGGGCCAGCGCGTCGGCTTTGGCACGATCATCGTGATCATGCTGGTCATCGTGCTGTTTTTGCTGCTTATCCGCAGCTGCGCCAGTTGCGACCCGGCCACTCAAAACTGCTCCAGCAGCAGTTCGCGCAGCTCAGGCGGCTCGTTTGGCGGCGCCTCCAGTGGCGGCGGACATAAATAACTTTTTGAAGGAGATCACCATGGAAATGGAATGGATTAAATCCGGGGCCTTGATTGGCTCTCTTGTGTATGCGCTGATGGGGGTGGTCATTTTCGTGCTGAGTTTTGTCATCATTGACAAGCTCACCCCCTACGACCTGTGGCTGGAAATCGTCGAAAAACAAAACCGGGCGCTGGCGCTGGTGGTGGCCGCCATGTCGCTGGGCATTTGCATCATCGTGGCAGCCGCCATTCACGGGTGAGTTCGGCCCCGCAAACCGGGCCGCGCCCGGTTGAAGTCGCCCTGCTCGCCTCGGTTTTCATCGTCTCGGCCTGCGGGCTGGTTTATGAACTCGCGGCGGGCGCCTTGGCGTCATACCTGCTGGGCGACTCGGTGTTGCAGTTCTCCACCGTCATCGGCACCTACCTGTTCGCCATGGGCGTGGGCTCCTACCTGTCACGCTTCTTCGAGCGCCAGCTGCCCGCCCACTTCTTGCGCATAGAACTGCTTGTAGCCCTCGTCGGTGGTGCGTTACCCGCTCTTCTTTTTATAGCAAATGCCGCCTTGCCGGGCGCCTTCCGCTTCCTGCTGTATGCGCTGGTGATGGGCGTCGGGACGCTGGTCGGACTGGAGATTCCGCTGGTCATGCGCATTCTCAAGCGCAACGTGGCGCTTAAAGACCTGGTGTCGCAGGTGCTCACCTTTGACTACCTCGGTGCGCTGGCGGTGTCACTCGCCTTTCCCTTGATCCTGGTGCCGCAGCTCGGACTGATCCGCACCGGTTTGCTGTTCGGCCTGATGAACGCCGCCGTGGCGCTGTGGGCACTGTGGCTGTTTCGCCATGAGCTGCGGCAGTTCAAATCGCATGCCGTGGCCTGCGTCGCGACCCTGACGGCACTGGCCGGTGGCATGGCGGCTGCCGAGCACATCACGACCTGGGCTGAAGACAAGATGTACCAGGACCGCGTGGTGCTGGCCAGCACCTCGCCCTACCAGCGCATTGTGGTGACCTACGGCGGCGGCGAAGGCCGGGCCGGTTACCGGCTGTTTTTGAATGGCAACCTGCAGTTTTCCCAGCGCGACGAGTACCGCTACCACGAGGCACTGGTGCACCCGGTCATGGCCGCCTATTCGGCCACCGGCGGCGCGCCCAAAAAAGTGGCCGTGCTCGGCGGCGGCGACGGCATGGCCGTGCGTGAAATCCTGAAATACCCCGGCGTCGAAAGCGTCACGCTGGTCGAGCTGGACCCGGCCATGACCCAGCTGTTTTCAAAGCAGCCGGTGTTGGTGAAGCTCAATGGCAACGCGTTGAACTCGCCCAAGGTCAAGGTCATCAACACCGACGCGTTCAGCTGGCTGGAGAGCACCACTGAGATGTTTGACGTGATCGTGGTGGACTTCCCCGACCCCACCAACTTCTCCATCGGCAAGCTCTACACCAACTCGTTCTACGCCCTGCTCGACAAGCACCTGGCAGCCAGCGGCTATGCCGTGATCCAGACCACCTCGCCGCTGGTCGCGCGCCAGAGTTTCTGGACCGTGGTGAACACCATCGAGTCGGTCGGATTCACCGCCACGCCCTACCACGCCCATGTGCCGAGTTTTGGCGAATGGGGCTACGTGGTGGCCAGCCGCCGCCCCTACCGCCTGCCCACCGAGTTGCCCGCAGGCCTGCGCTTCTTGACCACGCACAGTCTGCCCGCCTTGTTCGACTTTCCGCTGGATATGGCGCGGCTGCCGACCGAGGTGAATCGCCTGTCGAACCAGGTGCTGGTGACGACGTACGAGGCCGAGTGGGGCAAGGTGGCGAAGTGAAGCGGGTGCGTATGGGAACTGGCAGGGATGACCTCAGATTTGTTGCCACGGTCGGCAACAGACCCGTTCCTGACGTAGCGTTTGCTGAACTGCCTCCTCTAAAGCCGATAGACTTCAGCAACCGACCGTCGGTTATTTAGCGCTTATTTTGATGGTCTTATCCAGTCATCACGCTGTAATCAAGCGCCTATGAACACCACATATATGCGGGGGAACCTCTTCCTTCGAAATAGCGCGCCTTTAAGACCCGCATCATGAACAGCACAGTTGGCAGTTCAGGTTCTCAAACCAAATGCTGAGTGCATCGCATATTTATTCCTCATGAGCTTGTGGCAAACATCAACACCACGGCAGCTGCCATGACCAGCGTAGCCGACCAACCCAAGAAACGATGACGTTGGCTGATGGTGTAGTTCCCCATGAGCCGCGTCGATTGCCCAATCCACATAAGCGCTGCCATGATGGGCACCGAGATGACCCCATTCACGATAGCGCTCCAAACCAGCGCTTTGATAGGGTCAATCTCGAAATAACCCATTAAGGTACCCAGTGCAGTGGCGGCCACGATGATGAGATAAAAACCCTTCGCATCCTGGAACCGGTTCGAAAGTCCTACCTTCCAGCCATAAAGCTCACTTACCGCATAGGCGGCGGAACCGGCCAGAACCGGGACGGCAAGCAGGCCCGTTCCCACAATTCCCAGGGCGAAAATAAAAAAAGCAAACTCTCCAGCGACCGGTCGCAGGGCTTGTGCCGCTTGTGATGAAGTCTGAATGTTGGTGATACCTTGCATATTCAGGGTCACCGCCGTCGCCGTCACGATACACAGAGCAATCACATTAGAAAAAATCATTCCTACAAAAGTGTCCTGTTTGATGCGCGACAACTCACGGCTTGCGTTTTCGGGGAGAAAGCGCATCTGGTCAGACTCTGGTCGGCGATTTCTGTCTTCCACTTCCTGGGCTGCCTGCCAGAAAAATAGGTAGGGACTGATGGTCGTCCCCAGCACTGCGACCACCATCGCGGTGTAATCTTTGAGCAGAACTCCCTGGGTGAAGATAGACCAGGGATGTAAGGATTCGGAAATGGCTTGTTGCCAAGGCGTATGAACAGTCAGCACGACTGCAACGTAAGCAAAAAGGACCAACGTCAACCATTTGAGAACACGTACCGTCCGTTCATAGGAAAAATATATCTGTGTCGCCATGGACAGCGTGCCGAATCCGAGTACGTACAAGGCCAACGGACCCCCAACCAACATTCTTACGGCCTCAGCCATGGCGCCAATGTCTGCGGCGATATTGATGGTGTTGGCAACAACCAGCAGACCCACTAAAGTTGTCGTCAGCCACCGGGGAAACAGCTTGTTGATGTTGGCGGCCAGACCTTCTCCAGTCACCCACCCAATGCGTGCGGACAGCATCTGGATGCCAATCATCAGCGGTGTAGTGATTAACAAGGTCCAAACGAGAGCAAACCTGAATTGTGAGCCGGCTTGGGAATAGGTCGCAATGCCACTCGGGTCATCGTCTGCAGCCCCGGTGATGAGACCCGGTCCGAGGCTGCGAACAAAAGCTCGCAAAGTTTCAATGTTCATGGTGTAAGGGCTTTCAACATATCTTTTGGTTAAACCTTCCCGCGACAGCCCGTGCCAATGCGTTAATCAAGGTATAGGCCACGGGCGCATAGGAGTTGCCATTGGCCAACGCTGCAGTAGCAAGTTGGAAAATAGTGAGACCTACTCATTCAAAACCAAGAACAGCAGCCAACCTATGAATCCCTTATTTGTGCATCCATTCCTGGAAGTGACTCGATTTTTAATTTTTAACTTGGATGGGGCTCTGTCACTCTCAATATTTGTATTCGGTAGGTTGAACTATTTCACCGCCAAAAATATTTCTCCCCCATTAGGTTCAATACGTCATTCATTTCAAGATTCGACTCGGCGCTGGGGATCGAATAATTCGGTTATCAATCATCGCCAATGTGAGCGTTTAATTGGTCGGATAGGCAGTACCAGAGCAGCATATCTAACAGAGTCTACAAAGGTAGCCAGGCCTTCTATGTTGGGAACCCAACATAGCGCAGAAATTACACAATTTCAGTACCAACCTGGTGCCACCGGTTCATCTATCCGCAAACTATTACCGTCGGCAGCCAAACTATGGCGCTCCAGTCGTGTGCTTGCATGTGTCGCAAAAAGTAGATGGGTACACATTTCATCGACGAATGCCCCTCAAATCAATCAGAGCGAGGGCTATCCAATAAAAGTTTCCGAACATCATGAAATTTTTGATGATTCAGGGCTATGTGTCAGGTTGGCGAGGGGCCTGCTCGGAACTCAACTCAGACGTTTGTACGTTACAGCACAGACCAACCCCATCTGCCTGGGTATCGTTGACACCAGTTGCGTAGTGCGCTCAGTTTGCCGTGGAGAAAAGTGACTCCATGGCAGGCGATGCCAAGACCAACTGTGTGGCAGCTGCCAACACCCCGTTCAACAAGAACTAAATCGTTCACTTTTTAAGGAAACCATCATGAACAAAAATCAAATCAAAGGCACTGTGAAAGACCTAGCTGGCAAAGTTCAAGAGGAAACCGGGAAAATAATTGGAAGTAAGGAACAAGAAGCTAAGGGCATCCACAAGCAGGTCACGGGCCAAGCAGAAAAGAGGCTTGGAGATGTCAAGGAAATCGTCAAGGACGCAGTCCATCATCGTTAAACAATAATGGGTCACGCCGCAGTCGCGCCAACTATCTATTTAATTGTCAACAGCAAGGAATTACCGCCATGACACAACGTACCGAATATATTGAAAAGATGGAACTTCAACTCGACAAGTTGAATAAAAAGATGAGTGGACTTGAAACTACCGCACAGGAAGCGAAAGAGGAAGCCCGGCAAAAATTCAAGGATGAAATGAGCAAGCTTCGTCAGCAGTCAAAAATTGCCGTCGCCAAACTCGAAGAACTAAAAGTGGCCAGCGAAGATTCTTGGGAAAACATGGTCACTGACATGGAGAAAATGCACGATGCCTTTACGCATTCTTTTTTCTCTTTATTTCAAACTCCGAGCGCCAGCGCTCCTACGAACAACGCTGAAAAAAAAGCCAATTCAAACGGTCACAAGAAGGTCTAAATTAACAAATTTTTGTTGCCCGCTTTGGTTGCAGTGCTGAAAGTCACGAGTGGGCATGGCTGGCTCTGATGACTTTCACAAAATTCTGTTGGTATGTGCAGTTGTGTGCCGCAAGCCACCCGCAATGGCACTATCTGCATAGCCACGATTTGCTCGACGGCTGCGCTGCTGGCGGTCGCCACTCCGCAGTATCCAGAGGTCTTGCACCGCCCGGCCGCTGCGTGCTCGAATCGTTGAAACCGAGCCGAACCGAAGCGGTCGTACAAGATGTGCGGAAGCCTATTGAGTCAGCCATAATTGCGCGACCGGCGCTGAGGCACTCCCAAGACAGGTCATTCGTGTTGCACAGCGGCGTCATGCGGTTGGTGCAGAGCAACACCCTCGGCACGCCGAAGGCGAATACGTGCTAAAGCCGCCCCATCAACAGCAGCACGATAAGGATGACCACCACCAAGCCCAACGCGCCACTGGGCCCGTAGCCCCAACTGCTGCTATGCGGCCAGGTCGGAAAGACGCCGATCAGCATCAGGATCAGAACGATCAACAGGATGGTTCCTAAACTCATGGTTATTCCTTGTAGTTTTGAGTAGGTAAATTCAGTTCGCCGGCGCTGAAGCGGGAGGCGTCACGATCACGGTGGTGCCATCGCCAGATTTGCCGGTTGCACCTTGACTTCCCTCGCTGCCTTGGGCGCCGGTCGCGCCCTGCGGACCCGCGGGTCCGGGGACCGCGACGGGTGCGGCGGGAACAGTGACGACTGTGGGCTTCCTGTCACAGGCAGCCAGTGTCAGTGTGGCAAGCAGCGCCAGAATCAGCATCGAACGGTTCATGGGAAATCCTTTCAAGTTGAAAAATCGTCGCACGGATGGCGTCAAGAGGTCCGCGCACTGGAGGTCTCCGCGCCGCCCAGCCGTTTCTTACTTCTTGTCTTTACCAACCTCGTTGCCGATGACACCGCCGACCGCTGCACCGCCGACAGTTCCGACAGCGCTGCCCCCCGTCAGCACGGAACCGGAGACGGCGCCGACTCCAGCGCCAATCGCCGTGTCTTTCTCACGCGTCGTCATGCCGCTACATGCACTCAATGCGAGCAGCAGTGTTGCGACCCCGGCACTCATCGCAAAAATTTTCATCGTTTTCATAGTGATACCTCTTTCTAAAGATTCAGTAAAAAACTAGCGCCTGACAGATTTTCTGAAGGTTCCTGGACTTAGGTACGAGCCATCCTTGACTTAAGGATATGTTCCTAGTTTTTCTTGACGGCATTCTTGAGGGCCTCTTTGGCATCCTTAACGACTTCCTTGACATCCCCAAGCTTCTTCTCCGCTTTTCCCTCAACCTGTTTTTGCAAACCCTTAGCTTGTTGCTCTTTGTTTCCAACTAATTTCCCGGCTTCCTCCTGGACTTTGCCTGCAAGATCTTTGATATCGCCCTTGACTTGGTTTTTGTTCATGACCATATCTCCTAAAGTTGATGAATGTGATCTTGTCCACGAAATACGTAGTTCTCACTCAATGATTAAATTCAGATATCGGAGATTACTAATTGAGAAAACGCAAAAAACGACAAGCGCCGGAAAATGGACCATGGTATTCAAGTTGCCAAGACGACAAGCGGCCAGTTTGGGCCTTTGGCTCCAATTCATCCCCAATCATGTGGGTTCGCCAGCCTGTGTTGATGGAGGTCAAATGCGCTTAGCGCACGAACAACGCAATCAAAATAATGATAGGGATCGGGACGCCAAGAAAGAGCAATATTAGTGAACGCATAGTCGCCTTCGCAAGTTGGAAGTTTGGATCGGCTGTCAGGTGTCTCGCTGCCGACCGCCGTAAGTAGCGGCCAAGCTGGCGACGAATGCACCGATGAGCAGCGAAATGAAGAGCCACAGCGCTGCGTAGGCGGAAGCCTTGCGCGCCTTGTCGGCAGCGACTTTCGCCGCGACTTCTGTTTCAGTCAGCTTTGCTTGCACGCGTGCATACGTCTCAGTCACTCGCTTCTCTGCCGCCTGCTGCGACAGACCGGTGCGCTGTGCGACAAGCTGACCGACATACCGAATGTCGTCTGCGGAAAGGGGGCCAGTTCGAATGGAATGCATGAAGATGCGGGCCACTTCGGACAGGGGCGCGGTCGTGGCAGCTGCCGCCGTATTCAAGTCCTTTCGGAATAGTGACTCAACGAAGTAGCCCATCGCCCCAATTTCACTGTCAGACTTCGTTATCTCGGAGCCAGCCGCGGTAGTGGCAACACCACCCGCCACAGACGCGCCAGTCTGAATTCCAGCGCCCACGATCGACCCAATCACCGAGGTCAGCAGCGCGGCGGTCGCCAGCGACGCGACCGCCCAGGCGAGAAAGCCATGCGCCGTGTCGCGGAAGTAGACCTCGTCCGTATGAACTGCAACCCACTTGGTTCTCAATCGCCCGGCCAGGTAGCCCCCCATGGCGCAAGCAAGGAGTTGCGTCAGCGTGACCCAAAGGATGGTCGATACGCCGAAGGTCGCGGCACTTGCGCCGTAGTGCACCCATGGCGAAACCGAAGACAGGCCCAAGCCGACACCCAACATCAACAGGATCAGCGACAGTGCTGCGGCAGCGACGGCCCCCGCCAAGATGGCGCCCCAAGACACTGCGCCAGCGTGGGCAGGCGCAACTTCAGGGAAGACGTTGGCTGAGGCGCGTTCAGGTCCGATTTCGTCTACAGTTTCAGCGTAAATAAAGGTCATAGTGAACTCCGTGAGGTGATTGGGAACGTCATGAGGCGTTGCGCCAGTGAACCTTGTCGAACGATCAAGTGAGTTCGTGTTGATCCTCTATTTTTTCGCAGCTTGTCGGCAAGGTAACCCCCCATTGCGGCAGCCACCAGTTGTGAGAGGGTGACCCAAAGGATGGTCGTTACGCCGAAGGTCGCTGAACTAACGCCGAGGGCGACCGTGGCGGCGTCCCTCGTCACGATGGTGCCCCACGACGCCGCGCTGGCATCCGTTCGGATGTTCTCAGGGTAGACGCCCGACAGTGTGCGCACGGGTTCAAGGTCGTCAGCGGTTGTTGCATAGGGAGGAGCCATGATGAGTCTTCGCAGAGTTCTGCTGACTTAATTCTCGCGCGAGGCAATACCCAGCATCTGTTCGCCACCGCACACAGCGGTGAATAAATTCTTGTTTCCGGTAGCGACTGGATTCGACTAAGTCAGTTGGCCTTCAATGTCCTATGAAAAGCGGAACCGCGACGTGTACAAGTACCATGAACCTTTTCTGCCCAGTGGATTACCCGCCAAGTGTCTGGTCCTGTTTTTTATACCAGGCAAGTGCGTGCACAAAATGCTGGGGATCAAAATCTGGCCAAAATTCGTCCCTGACATAAAAATCCGCATAAACCGATTGCACTGGAAGAAAACCACTCAAACGACGACCTCCACCCCAACGCACGATCAAATCCAGACGTGAAATTTCGTCGGAACGCAGGCTGCCATTTTTAAGACCGTCCAGATCCCATTCCCATCCATAGTTGATTAGCAGATTGACCTTGATCCCGGTACCTTGGCGCTGCCGGAATTCTTTGAGTGCTGCGGGGAACTGCGGCGAGGTCTCGTCGCCGACAACCAGCAGGGCTGCACCACGACGTGCAATTTCGAAGGCGAATGCAACGCTGGCACCACTGAACGCCTCTTTTTGAATGGAAGGACGCTTGGTGTTGTCTTGGGTAAAGCAATAGATGGACGTTTCCTCGATCCCACGCTCTTTGCATTGCTCGTACAGCAGCAAGCCCGGTTTGATCCCCTGCGCATAGCCGTCTTGTTTGGGCAGTCCATGGTCCACCGCCCAGCGGCGATTGCCATCAGGAATAAATCCGACGTGACGTGGAACATGATTTTTTGCCATTGCGATTCTTCTTTCTATAGGCCGAAAACTGTCAATTTGGCGCTGCACAAAATATTGATCTATTGCGAAATAGCTTCAACCTGGGCGCACCGACGTTTTGCAGAGGGTCTTGAGAATGAAAGTGGGCGCAGGCAATACGGCAGATCAAGTCATCATGTTACGCAAGGCGATTCCAATGGTCTGTTCGGGAGCGCACGGACCATTGATGAGGCTGTGTATGCAGGCGCACAGACAAAACGCTTGGCCGTGGCTAATCTGCGTTTGGGTCTGAATCAGGCTCGTGATTGTATTTATCCATTTCATCCAAAAGGAAATTTCCATGAACTATGTAGAACAAGACAGTTACGGCATGTACGCGGTGTCTGACAGCAACGGCCCCGGCCCCCGGCTGATGGGTGCAGACACCCTGATGGGAAACGACGTGTACAACCGCCAGGATGAAGACCTGGGTGACATCAAAGAGATCATGCTCGATGTGGCTGCTGGCCGCATCAGTTATGCCGTGCTGTCGTTCGGCGGTGTTTTCGGTATGGGCGAAAAATTGTTTGCCGTCCCCTGGGAAGCGTTGACCCTTGACACCGACAACAAACGCTTCACCCTGGATGTGTCCAAAGACCGACTGGAGAGTGCTCCTGGTTTTGACAAGGACAACTGGCCCAACATGTCAGATCAAACTTGGGCCAAGGGCATTCACACCTACTACGGCACCACACCTCCCGAAGTCGTGATACTTTAAGCGCGCTATTTAGGAACAGCCTTTTTCGTATCCGTACGAAGAGGTTGTGCCGTAGTATTTGGTTTGCCAGGCCGCAGGAGAGTACCCGCTAACGCTGCGTTGCTGACATCAAAATTCGGCCACTATGGTCTGAAATGGGCAGGCACCAATTTGGTTTGTCACCCTGGCAATCCAAAAATAATCGCCTTCAGGCAAGAA
>Ga0066798_10001519_pt1 | contig 10061 bp, 12 predicted proteins | sample PersoiDNA2013203_FD_70961 | JGI IMG/M metagenome (GOLD analysis project Ga0066798, IMG submission 70961) | Permafrost soil microbial communities from the Arctic, to analyse light accelerated degradation of dissolved organic matter (DOM) -... | ecosystem: Environmental > Terrestrial > Soil >...
TCGCCATCCAGCCGGGCTTCCGCAGCGAAATCATTCAGCGTGCGGGTGCTCAGGAGCCCCTGCAGCGCCTGGGCGTGGTTCTGGATGGAGAGGGTATCGACGACCATGGGGTGTCCTTTGGAGGTGAGGCGGCTTGCAGATCCACCGGCCCGACCGATGTGACTCAAAAGCCGACAAGGCTGAATTCGGCACTGGGCCGACGCAGACAAACAGAAAGCCCCCCTGCCGGATGGCAGCATGGGAGAGGCCCGAAACGAAAAAAACCTTAAGCGATTGATTGCTTAAGGCTTTTTGGTCGTGTGGTTCCCCGCTACAGAAAACCGTCCTGCCGTACAAGCAGGAGGACCATGGGCGTGACTATACAACATGCGGAAATCCGGGGAGCGTTTGGCTGTTTCCGCGCAGGTCTAAACGCCCGGATGACGTCAGTGCAACGGTTCGCGGCCTTCGGTCTTGATCTGCAGGCATCGATGAGCACTGCGGTACGCCCCAGGTCCGGCGAAGGTCTCAGAAACCTCGCGCCAGTTCCCACCGGGTGAACGCCACCGGGGTTCTCTCCTGTGCACTTGCAATGGAAGACCTCCGCGCCACTGTCGAAATTTCTCGGCCCTTGAGCTGGACACCCAACCTGGGTTTCGCACGTCGGTCACCTCAGACCACTCCATGCCCCCGTCAGCGAATGGGATGCGCGCAAGAAGCGGGACTGGCCGAAGAATTGCGCCTGGCCCTGGCCGAATGCGAGGCCAACACCTTTGAGCCCCAGGTGCAGGCCTCCAACGATGCCAAGAGCTACCTCATCGCCCATCGCCCATCGCCCATCGCGCCGCGTTCGAGGCGTAGGCCCACCGTTTGCCCACCTGCAGGTCTACCAGGCCTTGGCCGAGATGGGTGAGTCCTTGGCCCGTGCGCTGGCCCTGGTGCGCCATTGCGAGCTGCCCCGGCTGTTGACCATCACCGACGATCCGGAGGCCCGCCGCGAGGCCTTTGTGTGAGCCTGCATCAAAGAGATGGCCAGCGCCAACCCGGTGGCCGACGAGCTGCCGGCGATCGAGGCGCTGGGCGCCCTGGAGCTGGGGCCGTATGCGAACCGCCAGTTCATGAGCCCGGTGGAGATTCACCAGGCGCGGCATGCCCAGCAGGAGGCCGCTAAGACCTGAGCCTGGGGCTGCACCTGGTCAGGCACGTGACAAAGCAAGAGGGGCGTGTCCTGTGGAGGGCACGCCCCTTTTGCTTCTACAGGCCAGGTATCTCTGTGGTCGATTGGCGGCAAGGGCGCTCGGCGATGCATTTGGAATGAGGAATGAGGAATGAGGAATGAGGAATGAACAGAAGTGACGAAGGGAGAAGTTCGACTCGAAATCGGAGAGAGGCCGTTTTCCAAGGCTCCCCATGCATACCAAACACCACCTCCACAGGCGAAGCAGGACAAGTCAATACCGCCGTTGGATACGCGTCCGGTCGTTCCTCCATGGTTGCTCTAGTCACAAGGCTTTCCTCTGGGCCTCGCGGCGCTGCGCAGGCGGATTTGAGCGAAAATTTATAGCTTATGAAGACTTTCCAGGGCTCATGCCACTGCGGCGCGTGCCGCTTCGAAGTAGATACAGACCTAGACCACGTCCGAAGCTGTAATTGTTCAGTGTGTAGGCGTCGAGGTGCGCTCATTCATAGGGTGCCCAAGTCAGCGCTTCGCCTGCTCACGCCGCTGGTGAACCTGACCGTCTATGAATGGCATTCGCGGACTGCAAAAGATTACTTCTGCCCTCACTGCGGAATAATGCCATTTCGGATTCCGAGCGCACTGACCCCAGAAGAGCTAGCGGCAGGTAGGCAGCCATTTGAGGGATGGGCCGTCAATGCTCGCTGCCTTGAGGGTATCGATTTATCCGATGTACCCGTTGAGCTTGTGAACGGCGCCGACCTGTCTTAATTGTCAAGCAGGTTGCAAAGTTGGCCGAGCTTCCGGTGCTGTAGCTTTGAGCGGGCTAGGTCTCATACCCATTGCGTGGGAGCACGCGTCGTCGATACGGCTGTTCAACTGCATGGGCACTGGCAGCAACGGCATCCGCTGCGGCACCTGGTGCCGGCAATGGTCAGCTTTGGGTCAACACCAAATCGCACGCGGATCACGGCAAGGCCTGCACCAAGTAATTTGGGGCGCACGTGGAAGCATGCAGGGGGCGTTTAGGCGCCCTTTTTCATTGGCTGAGGATCTTCCTAGAAGGCATGGCCAAAAAAACGCTGAGGCGCGGGAGGACTGCGGCACCTACAGGCAAACGATCACATTGACCTTCCAGAGTCGATGGTCCCCCCTGTATCGACATGCGCAGTCGGCGTCAGTTGGCCCAGCATCTCGCAAACCACCCGGGCTTCGTCGAGGTCATCTTGCAGCCCTTGTAGATCAATATATTTCCGAGGGACCCCGGCAACAATGGCCGCAATTGCCATCTGCAATGCGCCCACTGCCTTCGCCCAATTCGCCAGCGGGACTGGCAAAGACTCTGTTGAGAGTTTTATTGAAAATTCCATCCCCGTGATGATGCCAAACCCTCAAAAAAATTCTGTTCGTTGCCGCACATTGCGACGAGACACGCGGCACGCCAGCGCTTGGCGCGCTTGACCAAAATCTCAGGCCCTTGGTGCGCCGTTCGGCCCGAACATTGGTTGCCACCCGTGGCGCAAGCCACGGTTTCACCGCAAGGGCAACGTCTGGTATCACGTCAGCGGGACACCCCCCCCGTGTGTGGACCCGTCTTGCTGATGATCGGGCTGAAGCCCTGCGCCTTTGGGCCCTGCGTGAAGGCGTCAGAGAAGATGATTCGACGAAGCTGTTCTCAGTGATTGCCAAACGGTACGTTCGTGAGGTCTACCCCACCAAAGCCGTGCGAACGCGCCGGGACAACGACAAGGAATTGGCCCAGTTGCTCAAGGTGTTTGGGCACAAGCCGATTGATGCAATCACCCCGATGCACATCCGCGAGTACATGGACACCCGAGGCCAAGAAGCCAGGCTCGGGCCAACAGGGTTTGACAAAGCACGAGAAAAGGCTGGGGTTGATTTCCAGTTTCGAGACATTCGAGCCAAAGTGCAACAGACACAGGAGATCTCGCTCATTCGCAGAGACTGCTTGCCCATAAAACAAGGGACATGACAGAACACTACGTCAGGAACAGGATTGGGGGGAGCTGCTGCAGCGCTGTGAAGAACTGCGCTCGAAGATCACCGCCCATGACCAGGCGGCTGCTGATTCACACGACCTCTTCCGCCGGGCCTTTGCGGCCGCGAACTACACCCAGACCAAGGAAGTAAAGAACGCCCTGTTCAACAAGAACGATGCGGCCACCATGGCCGAGGAATTGCGCCTGGCCCTGGCCGAGTGCGAGGCCAACACCTTCGAGCCCCAGGTGCAGGCCTCCAACGATGCCAAGAGCTACTTCATTGCGCACCGCGCCGCCTTCGAAGCCTATGCCCACCTGCAGGTCTATCAGGACTTGGCCGAGGTGGGTGAGCCCCTGGCCCGGGCACTGGCCCTGGTGCGCCATTGCGAGCTGCCCCGGCTGTTGACCATCACCGACGACCCGGAGGCCCGGCGCGAGGCCTTCGTGTGGGACTGCATCAAGGAAATGGCCAGCGCTCACCCGGTGGCCGATGAGCTGCCGGCAATCGAGGCGTTGGGAGCACTGGAGCTGGGGCCGTTTGCGAACCGACAGTTCATGAGCCCGATGGAGATTCACCAGGCGCGGCATGCGCAACAGGTGGAGGCGGCTGAGGCCTGAACCAGGGGCTGCGCCTGGTCAGGCGCATGACAAGGCAAAAGGGGCGTGTCCTACAGAGGGCACGCCCCTTTTTCGTGCCCTCATTGCGCGGGCGAATGGGTAATATCGGCCAGGAGCAGCCGGTGGCATTTAGGCAGAGCGGATGCTCAACGCCCTAGTTAACCTGCGCCGGAGCACGAAGTGCGGAGGGTACCGACGCAGGTCATAAGAATGCCAAAGGCATGACCTGTGTTGACGTCCCCGTTGAACGAGTAGTTAGGCGTGCTGCACGCAGTAGTAGGCTTGGCTAACTATCGTGGCCTGCATTTGATTTGGTGCTGCACTCGCTAATTGAAACTAAGCAAGATCGTCCGCGCAGGCTTGAACAAAGTCGCGTAAACGTTGCTCTGACAAAATTCCACCGTATGTGGGGTTTGCAGCATAGAGCGTGATGTTTGCTGCTTGTTGAATAGGCTCACCCAGCGGTGGATTCGCTTGACCTCGGTGTCCTGCTTCTGAGTGAGCATCAATAGTGAAGTTGTACACATTCAGATTCGCGTGGCAGACCAAGCTTCGGAAGTACGCCAATGCAGGGATTACATGATTAAACCAGTCTTCTGAAACATTTGCTGTTCCCAGCGCAGGGTACCTCCATGCGGATCCACCAATGTGCTCCCATCCAAACCGCTGAAAGCACGCGATAATTCTGGTTCGATCATTGTTGTCTGCGACAGATGCGTTATCAATATCAAAAGTGATGGTGATTGGCATGTTGCTCCTTGGTTGAATAATTTTGTGGCTTAACGTAATTCCGATCGCACCAACTCGCAGCCCACATCTGGCGCGTGCGGTCTAAATTGGCACAGAAATAGTGTGGAAAGGGACTTGTAGCCTGGCATTGCGGCATACATGCTGTTCAAAAAGACAGTACCAAATACAGTCATAAAATCCGCCGTCCCTCTTGTTTTGCACGCTACACGATTGCTGGATCGGGTCCGTGAGCAAATTCATTACAAACACTATAACCTGGGCGACGATCAGGCCTGTGTGCAATGAGTACGCCTGTTGGTGAAATGGCACGGTCTGCGACATCCGCGAGACAGGGGGCAGGAAATTGAAATTTCTTTGGCCATATTGACCAATGTGTGACCGCCTTCGAGCTTCTCGTCGGACAGCACCTCAGCGCCCGAAGGCGCCATTCAACGAGTTCAGGAATTGACCCTGCACATTCCGTACATGTCAGGCCGTCCGCGCGTTCCAGAACTCCTTGGCCCTAAGATTCATCGGTTCGCGATACAGTTGGCCTGCCCAGATCTCTCTGGGGCTCCTGTTCACACTAAAATTTCCCAGCTACCAAGATGCCCTCTCTCTCCGAAATCACCGCAGCCTACGCTAGATCTGTTCAGCCACTTGTTTTTGAAACTGGGCTACCTGAGTTTCCGTACTCGATAACCGGGACAGTCTTCCTTGTTGGTCAAGGTGGGAAGGCATTCGTGATCACTACACGTCATGGCCTGCGTCCTGATTCTCCTTTTCCGATCTGCGTGTTCCCATCAGACACATCGAACCAGCTTATTCCGCTCGGTGACGTGTTCTTTGTGCCTGAGCGAGACGAACCAGAGGACTATATGGACCTGGCCGTCGTCTCAATCAATGCCTCGCGCATCGTGAGCGCTGAGGTCGCCAGCGCACACCTGATTGCGCTCACGCCAAGTCTTGTCGGCTGGCCAGAGCATGCGGCTGAACTGATTCTTTTTGGATATCCGGAGGATCATGTTTGTGTCGACCCGGATAGTCACTTGCTCCGTGCGGAGAGGGTCATATTGAATGCTCGCTACATAGGCCCGTCGACCTTGCCTTTCTTGCATGAAGCGCGAATTACCGACCCACATCACCTCACCACCTTCAGCGGTTTCAGCGGGGGCCCAGTTTTTGCGGTGCTGCGCCCACCTGGCGAAGCACCCAGCATTGGCCTGTGTGGTATGGCCATTCGTGGAACAAGTTCCTCCAATCTCATCCATTTTTTGGATCGTTCTGTGCTAATCGACGCACTTAACGTCCGGTTGGCGCGCAGTACCTGCTAACTCTTTTCTGTAACCGACGCACTACGGCATTGGGCAGTTCAAACTTTATAACGCCGCTTTCATATATCCCTACCGGCTGCTCTTGGCCGGATTCCGCTCCATATCGGTGAACCGCGGTGGACCCAAAGGCGTCCTTTGCAGGGCAAATTTCTGAAGCACGCATGCAGAAGTCGGCGAAGGTCTGCTGAGTCGGACATGACACCTATCAAGCTCGATCCCGGAAAATTGGGCTGTACCCTACAGCGAAAGCAGCAGATACGACACACCAGAGGACGAGGAATAGGTTAGACACCATGGCGTCGTATGCTGACTCGCCGATGAACTGCTGAATAATTGGTGGTTGAGGGGGATACCACAGACCAGCAGGCATTGCCCCCTACCAGAACCAAGCGAAGGGGACAGCAAAGCAAGCGAATGTGACGAGGCCATATTTCATCCAGACGAGCTTCAGGCGAGGTTCACGTATGACGGCAAATACAAGTCCGAACGCAAAGGCACTCATCGCGAACAGCGCCAAATCATGCCCATACGGATAGGGTTCAATGGAAGAGATTGCTACCCTAAAGAGCATCGCAACTATCGTAGGGTTCACGAACGTCCAGCCCATCTTTGTATCCCTTGTCCTAAATCGCTTCTGGCAAACATGCGGCGCCGAGTGTCGTCTATTGGCTGTCTGCAGCCATCGTATCAGTCAGGTTCGAACGCCTTCTCTAATCGCGTCAACGCTGGCCTGCCTAAGCCAATCAAAGCGGAGCCACCTCCAGCCGCCGATGATGCAGCTGGCCTTCCTTTAAACCTGTGACGTCACCACCCACAATAGCCGAACGCAGCCTTACTAAAAATTTTCGTCAAACCTCGTGATTTCAATGACCTCAAAAATTGGCCACTAGCCCGCACCGGGCCTATCGAACACTTGGGCTAGCAGTGCCGTCAAAAGTGCCCCACAAAGCCCGGGGGCGGGGCGGGGTCTCGACAGCGCGCCCGGGGAACAAATCTTAGGCAACCAATCTACAAACGACCAATGCCCCCCAAGGCAAACATCTGCTGCCTCTTGGTCACCTTGTCTTGATGGCGCCAAGTTCACTACTAGGGAGGACTCCCTGCCGTCACAAAGCGGCGGAGCCTCGACAGCACGTCGAAGGCTTGGACGCATTTGAGAAAGTGCTAGGCTTACAGCGTGATTGCATGGGTATGCAACTAGCTGCATCTAGCTAATTCGTTGGCGGATTGACACATTAGAATTCGTTGACTTATCGAATATATTGAGAAGGAAGCACCATGTCGACAGAACCGAAAGCATTCATTTCATACAGCTGGTCAAATCCAGAACATGAACAGTGGGTTGTAAACCTTGCCGATGAACTTGGAGATATGGGAGTCCACGTTCTTCTTGATAAACTTGATCTTCGGGAAGGCAATGACTCCATTGCCTTTATGGAGCGCATGGTTAATGACCCCGACGTAAAGAAAGTTCTTTTGATTTGCGATGAAAAATATGCCGAAAAGACAAACCGCAGATCTGGAGGCGTCGGTACGGAGGCCCAAATAATTTCCCCAAAGATTTATGCAGAATCGGATCAAAACAAATTCGTCGCCATCATCAAAGAAAGAGATCAGGAGGGTCACCCATACTTACCCACCTATTACTCATCTCGTATCTACATTGATCTCAGCAGCCAAGAATCCTATGCAAGTGAATTCGAAAGATTAATTCGCTGGATTAATGACAAACCAGTCTATCAACGTAAACCGATTGGTCAACGCCCAGCCTTCCTGGATGAAGACCCTGAAATTTCATTTGGCTCCTCACAATATTCACGCCGTGCAATTGAGGCAATCAAACACCAAAAGGCATCCGCAGCAGGCTGCCTAATCGAATACTTCAACACAATCTCCAAAAATCTTGAACGTCTTAGAATCAAAAGAGATCCGTCCAGAGAATGGGATGATCAAGTAATTGACAATTTAAGTCATGCAACCCCCCTAAGAAATGAATTAATTCAAATCTTCGAGACGATTGCCCTATACGACACTACCGGTGAGCTAGGGAATAAGATCCATCGCTTCTTCGAAGCATTAATTCCGTACTTCCATCGTCCGGCAATCGTCACCTCCTGGAACGAGACCGACTACGATAATTTCAAGTTCATTGGATACGAACTATTCATTCATGCAATAGCTATATTTATTGAGCATGAACGTTTCGACCTTTGCGCGCAGCTCATAAACAATGGCTACTACTACGCAGGCAATCAAGACGTTGGAAGAGATGCAATGACAGATTGCTCCGTATTCAATGGAAGCATAGAAACATTAGAAATTCGAAAAAGACGATTAAACACCCGATACCATTCCCCAGTCGGAATGCTAATTAAAGAACGACTTGCAGGAACTAATGTCACAGAATTAAAGCTCGCACAAGCCGAATTCATCGTTTATCTTCGCAGCGAGATGGAAGCCGTATCGAAAAATATATGGTGCAACTGGTGGCCGCCGCATATGCTAGTCTTCACCCTGAACACCCATGGTCCATTCGAAATATTCGCACGCGCTCAATCAAGAGCATACTTTGACAGGATCAAAATCCTATTCAATGCAAGAGTCCCCGCCGATTTTGAACCAGTAATTCAAGCACATGCAAAAGAGCAGAGAGCGCCTCGCTACGATTACAGAAGAATACAAATTTCGTCACTCATTGGTGCAGACAAAATAGGCATTCGCCTTTAAAAAACTGCATAGCAATTTACAAACCATCCAGATAGTCAGCCCACAGCTGCATCATCCTCAACCGCTCATCGGTGAACTCCGTTCGGTTATAGGCACGCCCTAGGCTGTCTCTAACCGAATGCGCAAGCTGGGCCTCAATTACAGTCTCTGCAATTCCTAACCGCTCCGCCAGCATAGTCCGGGCGGCGGCCCGGAAACCGTGCCCCGTCACTTCATCAGCAGAAAACCCCATCGCGCGCAACGCGGCATTGATGGCCGCATCACTCATGGGCCGATCATGGTGCCTCTCCCCGCGAAACACGTAGGGACTTGACCCGGTCAAACCATGCAGATCCCGCAATGCCCCGACAACTTGCTTTGCCAACGGTACGACGTGGGGCTTACCAAATAGCTTGCCAGCCTTCTCCCGCTTCATCCTCTCGGCAGGCACCGTCCACACTGCTTTATCGAGGTCGAATTCCGCCCAAGTCGCATTGCGCAACTCACCTGGCCTCAACAGAACACGTGGCAGCAGATAGAGGGCCGTCCGGACCACATACGTGCCCTTGTAAGAGTCGATCGCACGGAGCAACTGGCCAAGGCGAGCGGGGTCTGTGATGGCCGGAAAGTGTTTCACCATGGGTTTGCGCAAGGCATCTTTGAGGTCGCGTGCCGGGTTGCTTTGAATACGGCCCGTGGCCACGCCGTATCGGAAGACCTGGCTGCAGTTCTCAAGCGCTCGATGGGCTGTCTCGACCACACCACGCGATTCAATGCGGCGCAGCACGGCCAGGAGCTGGGGCGGCTTGATCGACTCGATGGGTTCGGCACCGACCCAGGGGAACACGTCCACCTCAAGGCGCCGCATGATCTTGTCGCCGTAGCTTGGCGCCCATTCCTCACGGCGCGTTGCAAACCACTCGCGGGCGACATGCTCAAAGCTGTCTTCGGCCGGTAGGCCAGCGTCGGCCCGTTCGGTGGCTGCCACCTGGATGGCCAAGCGGGCCTTGTCAGCCTAGCGCTGCTCACTGGGATCGAACCCTTCCGCCAGCATGGCGCGAGCTGCCTCGGCCTTTTCACGTGCCTGGCGAAGTCCTGTCTCGGGGTAAGTGCCCAGGGATATCCGCTTTTCCTTGCCTGCGATGCGGTACTTCAACCGCCACCAGCGCCCACCCGCAGGCGAGATCTCAAGGTACATGCCTTTGCCGTCGGCGAGCTTTTGAGGTTTGGGGCCGGGCTGAGCCTTGCGTATGGCTGTGTCTGTCAGAGGCATTGGGGGCAACTTTTACGGGGGTTGCCCCCAAACTTGCCCCTAAAAATCACCGGCTTGGTGCGGATGAGTACGGACGAGTCTGGAATGAAAAAAGCCCTAAGTAGTTGATTTACTTAGGGCTTTTGGGCGTTTGCGGACGTCTATGGACGACTACAAACTGTGTACTGGTGGCCTGGGACGGAATCGAACCATCGACACGCGGATTTTCAATCCGCTGCTCTACCAACTGAGCTACCGGGCCTGCT
>Ga0066798_10001520_pt1 | contig 10054 bp, 6 predicted proteins | sample PersoiDNA2013203_FD_70961 | JGI IMG/M metagenome (GOLD analysis project Ga0066798, IMG submission 70961) | Permafrost soil microbial communities from the Arctic, to analyse light accelerated degradation of dissolved organic matter (DOM) -... | ecosystem: Environmental > Terrestrial > Soil >...
AATTTACTTCGTAACTTTTTATATTCCGGAGAATCTGCGAAGCTCACATGCAGCGATTCGTTCTGGTTACTTGGAGTCTTATGCGCCAGTCTGGCGTCTCCTTTGCTTAGCGCCGCATCCAATTTTAGCTCCATGTCCAAGAGTTTCGGGGTTTCGACATCTGAAAAGTCACGTTCGTCAAGCTTATCTCTAACCCGTACGAGCTGGCTGCCTAAGCGTTCAATGCGCGCTTTTTCCGTCAGCCAATATTTCTCTAGAAGAGCTTCGAGTTCCAGTGCATTTAGACTCTCGATCTGTTCCTTGAATTTATTATCCCAACGCTTAGCTGTCTGCACTCCGATCCCAAGCTCAGCAGCGACTGTCCTCTGCGATTTGTCCTGCGCCCGCAGCTCAATGAATCGGTGTTTCTTTTTACTGTCTTTCACATCTAATCCTAGACCTCGTATGGTACGTTCGAAGCTGTTGTCTTTGGGTGGATACATAGTATATCTGAATTTAACTATTTAAATTTTTTTTAGTAGTTAAATTAATTTTCCCATTATAAAAAGGCATCTTTATCTATTCTCAGAGTTATCGAACTACAGAGGCACCAAGAGCAATGGCGATGTTAAAGACTGACAAGGATACCCATACGAGGTTTATGCGCTACATAGCGAAGCGGTTTATCCAGACCAAAAAAAAGATGACGGTCACTGAAGCGCTCAATGAGATGCTTGACTACGGCGACGAGCAGATCAAAAAGCAGCTGGATGCGGAAAACAGGTTTGACCCTATGCCTGAAGACGTCTTGAAACAGCAAACAGACGATATAACGAAAGAACTTCTCACTCAAAAATAATCCACAAAAGGAGGCCTCCTCGGCAATATGCCGGTCTTTTTTAGGTGCCGATCGGTTAAGAGGCGGATGGAACTTAACGGGTTCCTTTTTTGAAGCTTGAACACAGCTCTGATCAATTTCATGACCCTTTTCGCGCAGGTGATGTCAAGCAGCAATAGAATTCACTTATCCGCCAACAGCACGCTTTTTAACGCGATAATAGACAAGGTTAGGCGGCTTGAGTTCGATCACTGACGCTGGGGCTCTCACGTTCCGCAGGTGAGGGGGCTTTCGCCCGTCTCTTTGTTTTTAGAGTCGAATCCCGTCGGAGTTGGCTTGCATACAACCGCCTAGCAAATATATTTATATATTTATATATAATTTTATAAATAATTGATAATAAGGCCTTTCGTTTGACTAAAACGATTCAGCGACGTTTTCTGCCTAAAGATCAAACGCTGCTTTTAAAAAAAGTGACATGGTTTTGGTAAAGTTTTGGTAAAGTTTTTCCGTTTGGCTAGATTTTGTAACTCCCAGCCAGAAGGTTTCCTAAAGTGTCGAATGCAGCTACCATAAAGACAAGCTTGTGATTCGCAGAAAAGAAGAGATATCGGTCTTTATTTTATTCTGATTCGGTGACTGCTTAAGTTATCGTAATTGCGCGTGTAACAGGGCGATTTTTTTCAGTTATTTCCTGCAGAGCACGCTCAGCAGCCTTTTGCACGCGCTGGTCGGCATCCTGGAGCGCTTCGTTAAGAGCGTCCGCCGCACGAGGATCACCCAGTTGTCCAAGCGCCAAAGCTGCAGCTTCTCTCACCTCTGGGTACGGATCGCGCAGCGCTTTTATGAGGGGCTCAACCGCTTTTGTGTTGTTAATTTCCCCAAGTGCTACGGCCGCAGCTTGACGCACATTTTTGTAACTATCGGAGAGCGCTTCAATGAGTGGCTGAACAGCGCGGGAATTTCTGAGCTGGCCGAGGGCTTCGGCGGCGGCCCGCCGGACGTCACTATTTTCGGCGTATAACGCGCGGATGAGTGGCTGAACCGCCCGGGAATTTTTAAGCTGGCCGAGGGCTTCGGCTGCGGCCCGTCGGACGTCGGTCGATTCGTCTCCCAAGGCGTGTATGAATGGGTCTAATGAACGCAGGTCGTTTAATTGTTTAAGCGCACACGCTCCTGCAAAACGTACGTGCCAGTCCTGATCTCTTAGGACAGATATGAGCGGTAGAACGGCGCTTGGAGTTCCCAGCTGGCCGAGGGCTTCGGCTGCGGCTCTGCGTGCGTTTTTGTTCGTAGATTGCAGTGTTCGTATCAACGCTTCTATTGATGGTTCTCTGAGGTGAACTAATCCCTTAACAGCGGCGAGTTGAACACGCCGGTCATCATCATCTAAGCTCCCTATGAGCGGTACAACGGCGCTTGGAGTTCCCAGCTGGCCGAGGGCTTCGGCTGCGGCCCGGCGCACCTCGTTATCCTTTGAATGCAGTGCAGTAAAGAGGGGCTCAAATGCCTTGTGCCTTTCGAGAGCTGACACGGCGCTTACGCGCACACGCCCGTTTTCATCCTGCAAGGCTCCCTCGAGAGGAGCAATCGCCCTTTGATCTGTAAGACTTCCAAGCGCGTCGACGGCTTCTCTGCGCCTGTTTTCATCGTGGTCGAAGCTAGGGTTGCCAAATTCGACGAGGTGAGCGAGGTTTTCAACGTCACTGTCACCGACCATTTTTGAAATATTGGGTTTGCTGTCGAAGATGCTCACGAATTCCAACCCCTACAAACGATTCACTTTATCGATTATTAGTACGCCCATCAAACGTCATCTTAGAAGAGCGTATATGTTTTGAATCGCATAGACTTGAGTGCTGGAGTAACCATGCCAACAGGCTGACTAACAATCAACGACACATCGCAAAAGACCGCACTTAAAAAAAGAAGCTTATCACTTGTAGGCAGCGCCACAATAACTGCCACTCCTTATGCAGATTGGTTGCCAGCCAAAGGCCTTACCGTCTTGGTTCAGCCCACTTTTTCTGCAGAGCGGTTACACTAACCGGCGAGAGGGTCGCCTTAAATCCTTGCCCCGATACGCGACAGTTGCAGCCCTATTTATCTCGAAGGCCAGCATCCAAAGCGGCGGAAATAGCTTTCTACTAAGAGCTAAGCACCCGTATGCATAGTGCTCTGCCTTCGCGCGCTGCGATATCGTCAGGTGCAATCTCAAGAGCCTTTTTGAACGCTTCTAAAGCCGCGTCGGACTTGCCTAGACGCCCCAATGCACAGCCTTTGTCACTCCAGGCAGCTGCCAGAGCTGGATCGGATTCAGTCGCTTTTTCAAACTTGCTTAATGCGCCGTTATAGTCACCTTTTTCGTACAGCTCAACGCCATCGTTGACCAGCTCATTTGCAGTTGACGGCTCCGCCGCTGTCTCTGCGGCAGCTTTCTCTACTGCCGCTGTCGATGCGCTCTCATCGACGCTGTCCGGTTTTAGTACAGGTGTTCCGCATTCCCTGCAAAAATTAGCTGTAGGGCTTAAAGGCGCTCCACAAGACTTACACAACTTTATTTCGGTCATAAACTCAGTTTACATTATCGCAACAAAGCCATAAAGCTTGCGTATCAGGTTAAGTTTAAAAGCAGACGATCTGCTGCAGGAATCTAGATTTGAGCAGCCGCATCATTCAAGAATGGTTCACATATGTAAAATGCGATATCCCACAGGATCGCCGTATATCACACAATAAAGCAGTCAGCATCGCGCGTTGACTCAGTCAGTTGCCGTTAGAAGTCCATTGCATTAACTATCTGCTTGTTTAGCCGTGCACACTGGGCTTTAAGGTAATATTTGCTTTGCGCAATCTGTTGTCTGAGAAGTGCTTCCATCTCTTCTGCGGTCCGATACGTAAACGGATTAAGTTCCTGTAAGCGTTCTTGGGACAACCCCTCAACAGCGGTTGGTACAAGCACACTGTCACCCCAGAGCGGGTGTGGTTGATAGTCAACTGCTCCGCGCATTGCTTGAATCAAGAATAGCTGTGTCTCTTCGATGGTCGGGCCCGTCCCTCCGACAGGCTTCTTTTTACCATTAACTTCTTCAAAAAGAGTCTTTGCCAGCCAGACGGGTTCGTCACCAAGGTGCGTATCGACCCAGACATATTTAGCGCCGACGCGTCCCGTCGTGTTGATCAGGTACGATTCGATCGGATTATCAGTGCCCACCCGCTCCTTCATAGAGGAATAAAATCGGTGGACGTGGGCGGCATTTCCAACGCCCATCGTGAATGGAAGACAATATCTAGATTCGTATTTCTCACCACCGACGCCCTCTCGGCCTTGCGCCGGGTGACCAATCGTTCTTCCGTCTGCGAGCACTTTTGCGGCGAACGCCGGATCATTCAGCTTAACCCACGCATAATCTGAGATATACCCGGGACTGATGAATACTGCCATATTGAGCGGCCCAGCAGAGTCGACATTTCCATCGAAGTAGCCGGTATCTTCCAAGAAAATAATGCTCCGCGCGTTTTGATTCAATTTTCCATGATACTGGAGTATCTCTCCACGGAAACTCACGTTTCCATATTCGTCCCACTCAGTGTTTTCGTGAAGTGCGTTCGGCGACGTCCCGGCGTTGTAAATGGCATGCTGCGTAACGTCGACGTCCTCTGTTTTAGTCCAGCAGCCCCGTTCTGGACTGGCTACTTGGTCCTCGAACACTGCCACGACGTCGTCATTTCTTATCAGTTGGTTAGAGATGAACGCAAGCGGATCAATTCCAAACTTATCGATATAGATCTGTGCAATGTTTTCATCATAGACATAATGCCCGTGCGTGGATTTTCCGCTGCCTGTCAATCCCCACACACACATTACTATGTTCTTGCTTGTGCCATCAAGACGCTTGACCGTAAACTCTTTTAGCGAAGCGTGCTCGCCTGTCCCCCCCCTTTTATAGACCTCATATATCCAGTGTGAAAGGAAGGCCTTCTTCGCTTCTCCCATATAAGACGATCCAACGACGATCGAATAATTGTGGAAGGGAAACCTGATGACCTTGAGCATCTCGTTTTTCCCGGGCACATTGGGATTCTCAAGGTAATGAGGGATCATAAAGACCTGCGCGTCAGGTTGTGCATCAGGATCGCCCGGAAAATTCACCGCTTGCCAACGATATGCGATGTCCGGAAACTGCGAGTCGCAGTAGAGTCGACATTTCATTTCACCCTTTGAACCCTTTTGGCCGAGCGAGGCATCTGCCTGAATCATCGGCTGATCAAGAATGTGCTCCAACACGCGCAGCATCAATAGCTGATGCTCGATACGCAAATCCTCTTCGCGCTCGACAACGACGCTGCCTGCAGCACTTCGGCTCCAAATGTTTGATGCCCAGTTCCAAGACCCATTCTTAAACTGCGTTCCGTAACATTTTGCTCGATCTAAGAGATCGGACGGATTATTCTGGATGGGTGTCAAACCCACCTTCTGCTTTTGCTCAATGATCTGGTCAAATAGCGTGGGAAAACTTTCTATCGTTATGTCGTCAGTGGAAATTGGCATTAGAACCTCTGCGCATCCGGGAGGTACTCCCAGAACTCTTACTTACTCCTGTGCTAAAGAGTATATAACTTTTCGTCAGCGAGTGCAAAACAACTACAAATGAGCTTTAACGTGTCCTTCTGCTCTTTATGCTCTTACGTTACATGCTCTGTGCTTACGCGAAACATCTTGAAAAGCCTCAGAATTACCAAAAAATCGCGGCCAAAGACGCCGAAAAAAATGAGCGGACCCGAACAAAGCGCTTGAGAGATCAAACGACCGAAAAGCAAGAATATTAGCAAAACTAGCTAATATCCTAACTAACAAGGGATACGATATTCGGACACGTAATCGGTGTATTGGCGACGCTGTAAGTTTGGCAGATGCAGCTCTGCTCTCACAAGCTAGGTGAGGCAAGCGGTGGTGAGCGACAAAGAAGCTCGTTTAGCTGAAGAGGTCACCTTCATACTTAGTAGCGCCCATGCTCAGCGCCATTTCAACCGATTCCTGATCCTTCATTAGAAAGATCTTGTCGTCCCCAACCTCCTGGACGTCGACGCTGTTTTTTAGGATATCTTTATGTTTCTGAAATCGGCCGATCGTTACGACGAACTCTTTAAGATTGTCGATCATAGTAATATCGTACCCTGCTGCCTGAAGGATGTCTTGAACCTTATCTAGCTCCGCCTCGGGGATTTCAAAACGATATTGTGCTCCGTTGTAGTAATCGCCTAACTGCTTGAAGAGTCCGGGATCGCCAAGGTACTGTTTAAAGACGTAATCGTTTTTGAGCTTAAATATATTAATACCAGCCATTTTAACCACGGGATGATATGTTTACATGTATTTATCTCTATTTCCGTCAGGCTAAAGAACGTTAGCTCTGGGAAATCTCGATCGTCTTTTTGTTATTCCAAAAAAAATCCAACACGAGAAAGGTTAACGTATATCAATCACAATATCGTTGATAAGGAGTCGTTTCTTCTCCGGTCGGCTTGTCAAGAGAATGTAATGATTAGAGACATCAGTGAATACTTTGAAAAACTAGAAACTGAGCTTCAGGCCTGTTTCGCTATAGCCTCTGAAGCACGGAAAAACGGCGAAGATCCATCTCTTTCTCCCGAAATCCTACCTGCTCGTGACCTCGCTGAGCGCGTTGAGAACCTCATCGGCATCCCTGGAATTGCGCAGCGCATAAGGCAGCTTAATGAAACAATGTCCCGCGAAGAGGCTGCCCTCGAAATTGGTCTGGACTTTGCTAAGGGCGAATTCGGCACTTATGAGAGTAAGGTCCAAGTTGTAGAAAAGGCCGTTCGGACCGCAGTTGCGATGCTGACCGAGGGTGTGGTAGCAGCGCCCATCGAGGGAATTGCACGCGTAGAGCTCGGAAAGAATGACGATCAAACCGACTACTTACAAATATTCTATTCCGGCCCCATAAGAAGCGCGGGTGGGACTGCTCAAGCCCTCTCTGTGTTGGTCGCCGACTACGTTAGGCACGCAGTCGGCATTGGCCGATATGTGCCACGGGATGATGAAATTGAGCGATATGTTGAAGAGATCCCCCTTTATAAGACGCTCGTGAACCTGCAATACACGCCCCCGGCTGATGACATCAGAACCATTGTCACGAATTGCCCTATCTGCATAAATGGCGAAGCAACAGAAAAAGAGGAGGTTTCTGGCTATCGAAACCTTGAACGTGTGAAAACGAACGCCGTTCGCGGTGGCATGGCGCTCGTCTTAGCAGAAGGACTGGCTCAGAAAGCGCCAAAAGTGAAGAAGTACGTGTCGCAGCTCGGACTGGATGGGTGGGGGTGGCTAGACGAGATCATTCACGTTAACGTGTCTGAAGAGGGGGGTGAAGAAGGGTCAAAAATCTCCAAAAGGCGAGGCGGCGAAAGCACGATTGCCCCAAGCTGGAAGTACATGGAGGATATCATTGCGGGCCGGCCGGTGTTCTCGCATCCTTCCCGTAAGGGAGGCTTTCGTCTTCGCTATGGGCGAGCACGTAACACGGGCTTTGCCTCTGCTGGCATCAACCCCGCAACGATGGTCGTGCTCGGTGAGTTCCTCGCTCCGGGAACGCAATTGAAGATGGAACGGCCAGGTAAGGCTGCTGGCATTTCTTCAGTCGATTCGATTGAAGGCCCAACCGTTAAACTATATAACGGAAGCGTCTTCCGCATTGACTCGTACGAAGCGGCCCTCAAATATCAAAACGATATCGACGAGATTCTCGACATTGGAGAGATTCTCGTAAATTACGGTGACTTCCTAGGTAATAACCATCCACTGATCCCTTCACCGTACGTGCACGAATGGTGGATACAAGATCTCGAAGAAGGAGCAACGAGCTTGCACGAACCCGCCCCTTCTGTTGATGTAAAAGAACTCACTGCATCATCCGCGCTGAACCTATCGCGGCACTTCAGTGTCCCGTTGCACCCCAAGTTCACCTATTTATGGCACGATATAACGCTTAAACAGTTGACACTGCTCGCGGACTTTGTCAGCCAAACGGGCCAGACATCGCAGGGCGAATTGATAGTTGAAGCCAAGCACGATTATGAAGAGCCTGTCGACCTCATTTTGCCTCGTGATCCCAAGATAAAGGAGCTGTTAGAAGCGCTGCTTGTCCCACACACTGTAACTGAAGATCAAATGATAATTAAAGACGCAGCGGCATTCATTAAAAGTCTCGGGCTTACCGACTCACTAGGCAAGGAGTGGTTTTCTCTTAAAAGCCCGAGCATCAAGTCGACGATTGACGCGGTCACGCTGCTTAGCAAGATCGAAATACGGAAACGCGCCCCATCAAGGATCGGGGGGCGCATGGGACGACCTGAGAAATCTCACGCCCGAGAAATGAAGCCCCCTCCGCATGTGCTTTTCCCTATCGGCAATTCAGGTGGGCGTGACCGATCTCTTCGAAGGGCAGCCGGGTCATCAAAAGCGGCCGTCGAAAACACCTCGGAAATTGACGCCCATTACCTCGGTATAATTGACGTTGACATAGGCGTCCGTCGATGTCCAATATGTCAGAACACAACCTATCAAACGCGCTGCGAATGCGGAGGTTTTACAGAGCCCATTATTTTCTGTCCGACATGTTCGCGCGATCTGCGAAATGGGGGCGCGTGTCCAAAGTGCGGTAGACAAGGTGTTAGTCATCGGATCCAATCTGTTGATTTAAGAAAGGTGTACCAGCAAGCGCTTGCCCGACTTGACGAAACGCCGCGATTCGACAGATTTAAAGGCGTCTTAGGCCTTATATCCAAAAATAAAACCCCAGAACCCCTAGAAAAAGGTATTTTACGCGCAAAGCACGAGATCTTCGTGTTCAAGGATGGGACCTGCAGATACGACTTAACTGATCTGCCCACGACGCACTTCACACCGAGGGAGATCTCAGTTCCTGCGAGCAAGCTCGTCGAGTTAGGGTACGACGTGAAAGACGACGATCAGGTCGTTGAACTGGCTCCGCAGGATATCATACTATCTGAGGACTGCGGAGAGTGGCTTCTGCGCGTATCCAAGTTCATTGACGACCTGCTCGTCAAATATTATAAACGACCCCCTTACTACGAGGCAGATTCGAAAGAGGAGCTCATTGGTGCATTGGTGATCGGGCTGGCACCTCACACAAGCGCCGGCGTATTAGGCCGCGTCATTGGTTTCACTCCTGCTTCAGCGAGCTTCGCTCATCCATTCTTCCACGCTTCAAAGCGTCGAAATTGTGATGGAGATGAGGACTGCGTCGTTCTTCTTTTGGACGGACTTTTAAACTTCTCTTTGTCGTATCTGCCGGATCGTCGCGGGGGCAAAATGGACGCCCCACTCGTCTTGACGACGCGGATCGATCCGAAGGAGATCGACGCCGAAGCGCACAACCTCGACATAATTGAGCAGTATCCGCTTGAGTTCTACCGCGCAACCCTGCGCTTTGAAGACCCGAAGCGGGTTCACGTAGCAACGGTAGCGTCGCGATTGGGCACGAATGCCGAATACACGGGCTTTGAGTTTACCCATCAGTCGTCGTCGATTTCGCTCGGTCCCTTGAACAGCTCGTACAAAGTGCTTGAGTCTATGATGGAAAAAATGGAGATGCAGCTTGAACTTGCTCGTCGCATTCGCGCCGTAGACGAGCGAGACGTCGCAGAGCGCGTTATCAAGACGCACTTTCTCCCCGACCTTATTGGCAATCTGCGAGCGTTTTCGCGCCAAAAGGTGAGGTGTGTGAAATGTAATTACAAGGTGCGACGGCCGCCCATTAGCGGCAACTGTCCGAAATGCGGTGGAAAGATCGTGCTCACCGTTCACGAAGGCTCGGTAACGAAGTACATGGCGCGTTCAATCCAGATCGCCGACGAGTATGGCGTGTCCAAGTATACGCGCCAGCGGCTTATGCTCCTTGAGATGTCAGTCAACTCGTTGTTCGAGAGCGACGCCTCGAAACAGATGGGCTTAGTAGACTTTATGTAGGTGCAAACGATCGGCTTGTGCGACCACACGAACTGCACTATTTCTGGGGCCTATTCTTTGCGCACTGTAAAACTTTGTCAAGGGAAGCTAATATAAACAACTCGCTCGACAAGGGACAGACAATAATGGTCGATATTCCAAGATTGGTGTTAAACTCCGGTCTGCAGTTCTTACGTTCGCCTGCAGGCGCTGTAGACTGGAGGCAAGTGGCGAAAAACGCG
>Ga0066798_10001522_pt1 | contig 10050 bp, 7 predicted proteins | sample PersoiDNA2013203_FD_70961 | JGI IMG/M metagenome (GOLD analysis project Ga0066798, IMG submission 70961) | Permafrost soil microbial communities from the Arctic, to analyse light accelerated degradation of dissolved organic matter (DOM) -... | ecosystem: Environmental > Terrestrial > Soil >...
AGGTCGCACTCGGCGTCGGTGGGAGTGTGGGGTTCGAGGTCGCACTCGGCGTCGGTGGGAGTGTGGGGTTCGAGGTCGCACTCGGCGTCGGTCCGGGTGTGGGGGTCGAGGTCGCGTCCGGCGTCGGTCCGGGTGTGGGGTTCGAGATCGTCGATGGCTGCTCGGTGATGGATGGAAGACTCCCGATCTGAGCGGAATCGGCTCCACCGATGACGACCGGCTGACCGCCGGTTGGCGCACCGTCGGGCGGCGCCGCGTCGGCGGAGGCGAATGGATTGACGGCCAGGGCAGAGCCGGCAACGACGATCGCGAGGATCGCGGCCCAAGCGCCGGCCTGTGAGATACCACGCAGGCGGCCGCAGAGAACGGAGCTGCCAGCTTGAAGACATCCGCGACGGCGATGCCGGACAAGGGTGGCCAACTCCCCATCGGGAATCTGGAATTCGATGCCCCACTGATCGAGTGCATCGTCCAGCGCCGGCCAGGCTGCGGCGATCGAGAGGCGCCAGGAAGAAATGACCTGGGCGAGGCTCGATGATTTCGGCTGCACGAGTTCATCGAGCTCCTCGGGGAGCAGCGGAAACTGGATACCCCATTGATCCCGGACATCGAGGGACGACCGCGGGGCCGGAGTTTGGCGCATGGAAGCACTGTCGGGGAAGCGCAGCCTGTTTCCCAGAGTACGACCGGAGGATTCCTCAAGCCCGGATGTACTGCCGGCACCTGACTGTCGCGGGTGACAAGGCGGCGACCAGTCGATCCTTTTGTTCATCGGCCCGCTCGCCGCACCAACATTCGGTCAAACGGGATGTCGACATCCTCCGATTGTCATGATCCCAAGGGAGCGCCCCCTACCGCCTCACCCGCCGAACGTCACGTCCTTCGTCTCCGTTACTCCAGCAGTGCGGCCGGGAGCCGTCTGGTACCGCCAATAAAGGTTCGTGTGCGCGATGACCTTGTCCGGCGACGGAGCACCCCACGCGCTCTGATCCTCCGTCGTGTGCGCGTCACCGACGAGCGTCACGTCGTAGCCACGCGCAAAAGCGCCATGGATCGTGGACCGGATGCAGGCATCCGTCTGCGCGCCGGTCACGACCAGGCGTCCGACTCCAGCCTTGGTCAGTACCTCCTCCAGGTCGGTGTCCTCGAAGGAGTCGCCGAACGTCTTGTGCACCAACGGTTCTGACTCCAGGCGTGCCAGCTCCGGGACGTACTCCCAGGCTTCACTCCCCTTCTCCAGCTGCTCGTCGGAGTGCTGGACCCAGACGATCGGGATACCCTCTTCACGAGCCTTGTGGACGAGCGTGCTGATGTTGGCGACGACCTCGTTTCGCTGGAAGGCATCTGCCACGACGCCTTTCTGGACGTCGATCACCATCAAGGCGGTGTTGGGTCGATCTGACAGGGTCGTCATGACGATCTCCTCTGCTTGTCGAACGTGGTTCTTCCCACGTGGATCATGCCAAGGCTGACGCAGCGGTGCCTGCAAAGCGCGGCCGCGTCCCGTGGAGTAGTGGGACTTTGGGCACTGTGTGATCCCTAGCCAGTCTTGCGACCTCGTGGCCGCGGTCGGTTGGGCAATTGACACGTCGCGACCTCGTCAGGATTCTAGGCCGGCTGCCCGAGACGGTACGTGGGCCACAGCGCGCCGGGGTCGGTTCCCGCAGACCAGATCTGTCAGAGTCTCGCCATGAGCACGGATGATGCCAAGCGCATCTTCACCGGTATTGCGGCGTCGTACGACCGCGTCGCGACGATCCTGTCGCTCGGGCAGGATCCGCGATGGCGGAGTGTGCTCGTCGACGCGATCGACGCCCGTCCCACAGACCGAGTTCTAGATGTCGCAACAGGGACCGGAATGGTCGCCCAGGTTCTGCACGATCGGTACGGTTGCGCCGTGGTGGGGGTCGATCAGAGCGCGGACATGCTGCGGATGGCCCGAACTCGAGTCGGGGTCTACGAGACCATCATCGAAGGGCGCGCGGAGACGCTGCCGTTTCCGGACGAGGCCTTCGACCACCTCAGCTTCACGTATCTTCTGCGTTACGTCGACGATCCTGCGGCCACAATGCGGGAGCTGGCTCGAGTCGTGAAGCCCGGCGGTCGGGTGGCGATGGTCGAGTTCGGCCTGCCCGAAGGCCTGTGGCGCCCGCTGTGGTGGCTGTACACGCGCGTCGGGCTCCCGCTCGCGGGTCGCATGTTCTCGGCGAAGTGGTCCGCGGTGGGCTCGTTCCTCGGTCCGAGTATCGAACGCTTCTACGCTCCCCATCCGCTTTCGGCCATCGAGCGGTACTGGCGCGAGGCCGGACTCGGCGACGTGAAAACAAGCCGGATGAGTCTTGGGGGCGGCGTCGTCATGAGCGCGACGAGGGTCGAGTCGACGCCGGCGCCCGTGTCGTCAGCGCCCGCGCCCACGGCCGCCTCGTCTCTTCTACAAGCGACTCTTCCACCGGCGTTTTATGCAACGCCAGGCGGCGGATGGCGTGATTACTGGACGCTCCTCCATCCCCCTTACACGGTCTGGCATCTCTCATACGTGCTGCTCGGCGCCGCTCTTGCACCGGCGCCCGATCCGCGGATCGTTGCGGGTGCGCTAGTTGCGTTTGGGCTCGCCGTTGGGGTCGGCGCCCACGCCTTCGACGAACTTCAAGGCCGGCCCTTGCGCACGCAAATCCCATCGCCGGTGCTCGTTGCCCTCGGCACGGCGGCGCTTTTGGGCGCGGTCGCGATCGGCCTCGTTGGGGCGACGATGTTCGGTCCGCTCTTCCTTCTATTCGTGATCGGCGGCGCGTCGATTGTCGTCCTCTATGGTTTCGAAGTGCCGCTGGTGCACTCGGATGTCGGATTCGCGCTCGGATGGGGAGCGTTCCCCGTCGCGGCGACCGCGTACGCGACGGGCGCTCATCCGGTTCCGACGGTGATTGCGGCCCTCGCCGCCGCGCTGCTGAGCCTGGCGCAGCGACGGCTCTCCACCCGCGCGCGCTCGATCCGTCGTCGCGCCGTGAGAGTGAGCGGCGAGATCGTCTACTCGGACGGATCGAAGGAGTCTATCGACGCGGGCGCGCTCATCGGCGCAGCCGAAGGAGCGCTCTCCATCTTGTGGCTCGCGATCTTCGCGGTGTCGCTCGCGGTGCTGCTCGCACGCTGGCTCTGACTGGAGAGCTAAGAGCGGTGCCGGCCCGACCTAGTACTTAGGGCGGCGCGTCTCTTCCTTCTTGGGTGGGCGGGGTTCGAAGCCCGGTCGCGGCGGGTGCGGAGCCGTCCCGGGGGCCATGTCCGGCTGCTTAGGCCGCGGACCACGAGCGCGGGCCGCTTCTACCTCGAGCGCGAAGGCTGCCGCGCGCTCAGGCGGAACGGCGCGCTCCCACTCGGCAGTGATCTGCTTAGCCCGCGCGTTTGCCGCCGCTCGCTGCTCGCGTTCGTGTCTCGACCTCTTCGTCATTTGGTCCTCATCTGGGATGCCCGGCATCTACGCCGACTGAGGCGACAATCTTGCCCTAATCGCCGCCGCCTGTCCTGCGCCCGCTGCAATGCCCAGACCGGCGGCTCCCGCCCGCGCAAACCAGGCTATTTAAGTGAGGCGGCGGTTGGGCCGGTTCCGGACTGTGGCGTGAGATCGCTATCCTAATCTGACGCGACCGGCGTACGGGTCGCCAACAGGAGGAGGGTCAAGTGAACGACTCCGGCCAAGTCGGCGGTTCGGCGCAGCCTGCCGAGTCCGCCGCGGCGCCTGCGGCAGAGATTGCATGGCGCAAGGCAACCCTTGCTGCCGACGTCAGCCAAATGCGCGGCATGGACACAGTGGATACCTGCCGTATGCGGCTGGTCGCGCTGCGAACCCGCATCGAGACTAACTGGCCCCAGACACGCGGCGGCGTCTTCAATCGCGGCCAGGGTCTTAGCCGTGAGGCCACTGCCGATGTCAGGGCGCTGCTCGTTGCCCTGCCGACGCCACTCCCCTTACAGGCCGGCGGAGAGCCGGAGCCGATCATTCGCGAGGTGGATACGGACATGCGGGAGGTGACGGGCCGAGCCGTGGATGCGGGCCTCGCCCTGCTCGAGGGCACGACGCTCGAGACCATCTACCGCGGCCACGTCAAGATGCTCGAGGACTATCACCCCGGCGCGGCGGAGCCGATCGTCGTGTCCAATCTCAGCGTGGGCGTGCTCGTGGCCACGATCATTGGTGCGCTCGATGCGATCTCGGAGACCGTGATGGAGGCTGCCGGTGATGGCAAGCACGGAGCCTCGACGCACAAGGCGGGGAACAAGCCAGAACCTGTGAAGGAGGCCGCCCCATCACGAGCTGCGCCTCCCAAGCGAGGCCGAATTGTCCCGCGTATCTGACATCTACCGGCCGAGCCTCTCCACCTTGACCGATCTGTACGAACTCACGATGGGCGCCGGTTACGAGGCCGCCGGCGTGGCCGACCGAGAGGCCGTCTTCTCGCTTAGCTTCCGCACTTTGCCCTTTGGCGGTGGCTATGCCCTCGCCGCGGGACTGGACGACGCCCTCCAGATTCTCGGGCAGATGCGTTTCGAGCCGGAAGACCTCGAGCATCTGCGGAGCCTCCGCGGCACCGGCGACAACCCCCTATTCCGCTCCGAGTTCCTCGATCTCCTGGCCGGTTTCCGGTTCACCTGCGACGTTGACGCCATACCCGAAGGGACAGTCGTCTTCGCCAACGAACCGCTCCTGCGCGTCCGAGGGCCGCTTCTCCAGGCCCAGCTCGCGGAGAGCATGTTGCTGACGGTGGTTGGGTTCCAGACGCTCGTTGCCACAAAGGCGGCCCGGATCGTCGAGGCAGCCGGCGGCGGGTCCATCCTGGAGTTTGGGCTACGTCGGGCCCAAGGACCTGACGGCGCGCTTTCCGCCGCGCGGGCCGCATATATCGGCGGCGTGGCCGCTACCTCCAACGTTCTGGCGGGACGCCTCTTCGGCATACCGGTGCGTGGCACGCACGCCCACTCATGGGTCCAGGTCTTCGACGATGAGCAACGCGCCTTCGATGCGTACGCCGACGCTCAGCCGGACAATGTCACGCTGCTCGTGGACACATACGACTCGCTTATCGGCGTCGCTCACGCCATCGAGACCGGCAAGCGCCTGCAGGCCCGTGGCCGGACGCTGGCTGCCATCAGGCTCGACTCGGGCGACCTCGCCTATCTCTCGATCGAGGCCCGCCGCATGCTTGACGAGGCCGGCTTCGGAGACACGAAGATCGTGGCTTCCAACGACCTCGACGAGTACACGATCGCGTCGCTTCGCGAGCAAGGCGCTCGGGTTGACACCTGGGGCGTAGGCACCAGGCTGGACACGTGTTTCGACCAGCCGGCGCTCGGGGCCGTCTACAAGCTGACTGCCATCTGCGAGCCTGGAGGCTGGCGCTATCCGATCAAACTCTCGGAGCACAGCGCCAAAATCTCGATCCCGGGTGTTCTGGGTGTCCGCCGCTTCGTGGACGGCGCCGGCCTATTCCGGGCCGACATGATCTACGACGAGGACCTTCCGACGCCGCCCGACGGAGACGTTATCGTCGACCCGGCCGACGCTCTGCATATGCGGGCCATCGAACGAAGCTGGCGGGCCCAGGAAATCGTGGAACCAGTGATGCGCTCCGGCCTGCGAGTCCGGCCGTCGCCCACGCTCGATGAGATACGGACTCGGGCGCGCGACCAGGTTGGATCGCTGCATCCGGCCATCCGCCGACTCCTGAACCCGCACATCTATCCCGTCGGACTGGAGATGCGACTCCACGAGCGGCGTAGCGCCCTCGTCCTGGAGCACCGCCGAGCCCAGACGCCGTCCTGACCTCGCCGCCGGCGCCCCAACCATCGCTGCCGGCGCAGTCGGCTATGCCACGCTGACGGCCTCAGCAGACTCCGTGGCTGGCGCCGGCTCGGGCGCCAATTCGGGCTCCGTGGCTGGCGCCGGCTCGGGCGCCAATTCGGGCTCCGTGGCTGGCGCCGGCTCGGGCGCCAATTCGGGCTCCGTGGCTGGCGCCGGCTCAGGCGCCAATTCGGGCTCCGTGGCTGGCACCGGCTCAGGCGCCAATTCGGGCTCGGCGGTCTCAGGCTCGGCGGTCTCAGGCTCGGTGGCAGGCACCGCTTCGGGATCGGCTTCGACCGCGGCTCCGGCAGCCGCGATGCCTGCGAGGCCAGCCTCGACCGTGGTCCAGCGTGGATCCATGATCAGATGCAGAACCGCCGGCCGGCTCGCCTCAATGGCCTGGCGCAGCGCCGGTTCGAACTCATCATCGGTCCGAACCGTCAGTCCCAATGCGCCGCAAGCCTCTGCGACGGCCGCAAAGTCGACCGCCCCGAACCTCGTGGCCATACCGCCGCCCGTGCCACGCCGATCCTGATCACGCCAGATCGCGCCATATCGGCCGTTGTCGAAAACGAGAGTAATCAGTCTGGCCCGCTCCCTGACGGCTGTCTCGAGGTCCGCCATGGTCATGGCAAAGCCGCCGTCGCCGGCCAGAGCCACGGCCAGTCTGCCGGGTCGTGCCAGGACCGCGCCGATGGCCGCCGGCAGCGCAAATCCCATCGGTCCGGCCGTCGAGCCGATGAATGTTCCGGGGCGGTGGAATCGGAGACCGCGCGCCGCCCAGGTGCCGAAGTCGCCGGCGTCGGTGGTGATGATGGAGTCGGCCGGTAGGACGCGGGCCAGCGTAGTGGTCACGCGACCTGGATGTGCGCCTGGACCGTCCCACGCCTCGGCGTCGACCACTGTGGCCGCCTCGTAGCCGGCGCGATCGACGACGTTGGCGGCCGTGCGCTCGTCAAGCGAGGTCGCCTCGAACGCCGCGTGGCCTAGAACCCTCTGGGCGGAGCGCAGGAACGTGGCTACGTCGGCAGCGAGAACGACCTCCGGTCCGTTCGGCGCCCCGCGCGGCTCCATGTCCACCTGGGCCCAGCGAACTCCGGGGCCGGGGATCTGATACCCGAAGGTCGTCATCTCGCCCAGCCGAGACCCAAGGACGAGGAGCGCATCCGCTTCTTCCAGCCGCGCCCGGAGGCTTGCCGGAGCCCCGTTTCCGGTCATGCCCAGATAGAGCGGGTGATCGTTGGGGAAGACGTCGGCCCGGCGCCATGACGCGACGACTGGAACGCGCATCGTCTCCGCGAACCGAACGAGGGCATCCGTGCTGCGAGCGCGCAGAACTCCCGCACCGGCGAGGATCAACGGCCGACGTGCATCAGCAAGCAGATGGAGGATCTTGCGCACGAGGGTCGGATCCGGCTCGGCCTGATGTTCTGGGCGGCTGGCGCCCGGCTTCGTGGCCGCAATGGGCGGCGCCGCAACCAGCGCATCCATCACGTCGGCGGGCACTGAGAGCAAGACCGGACCGGGGCGGCCCCTGGTGGCGGCCGCCACTGCCCTCTCAAGAATCGCCCACGCCTCGCCTGGATCCTTAATCTCGACGGCCCATTTTACGATTGGCTCGAAGGCCCGGACGAGGTCCATCTCCTGAAATGCCTCGCGGCCTCGCAGATCGCTTCGAACCTGACCGACGATGGCGATGACCGGCGCCGAATCCGCTCTCGCGGCGTGCAGGCCGATTGCCAGGTTGCTCGCACCAACACCGCGTGTGCCGATGCAAACGGCAGGTCGTCCGGTGAGCTGGGCCACAGATTCGGCCATGAATGCGGCCGAGCCTTCGTGGCGCGCAGCGACCACTCGAATGCGTCGGGCGGCCAGCCCTTCGAGAAGACCCAGGACGCTCTCGCCCGGAACCGTGAAGGCAATCTTGACGCCGGCGCGAGCCAGCCCTTCAGCTAAAGCTGCGCCGACCGTAACGGTAGCGCCCGGCTCTTCACTAATAGACATGGCCCAACTCCTCCAGAACGCAGCGCCGGCTTACCGGGCAGGTCTTATCGGTAGTTCGTAAATTGCAGTGCCACCGGTTCATCAAGCTCCCTCAATCGGGTGATTACCCGCTGAAGGTCGTCTCTGCTCTTGCCGAAGACGCGGATAGCGTCTCCCTGAATCTGCGGCTTGGACTTGGGGAACTCTTCCCTGATCATCTTGCTGAGCTTCCGGGCCAGGTCCTCGTCCAGACCTCGACGCAGAGTGATGTGCTGCCGGACCTTGTTGCCGCCGGCGGGTTCGATCTTGCCCCAGTCGAAGATCTTCAGGGACAGGCCGCGCTTGACCGCCTTCGATTCGATCAACTCGCGTATCGACTTCGCCCGGAATTCGTCGTCCGTCAAGAGCACGAGTTCTGTCTTGGAGGGGGTCAGTTCGTACGTCACCCCCTTGAAGTCGTAACGCTGATGCACCTCACGCTGGACCTGGTCCAGGGCGTTGCGCATCTCCTGATCGTCAAAGTCGCTGACCACGTCGAATGAGGAATCGCCTGCCATTGACCCTCCGATTGATGTGCCGAAAAACGGCGCTACTAGAAACCTTAGCCCGATGACGACGGCTCCGTAGGGAACCCGAGCACGGGCGTCTGCCCAGGACAACGAATTGTGCCGCACTCGGGCCAACTTGGGGGCGCGACCGTGAACCGTGGCGCGGCCGCGATCCCTATTCTGCCAGGGCCGCGACGAGCAGCTCAGCGATTCGGTAGCTCTTGCCGCCGCCCATCACCAGCACGGCGTCGCCGGCCCGGACTTCCTTTGCCAGCCAGGCCGCTGTCGCCTCGACCGAACCCGGCGCTGCCGCCGTGAGTCCCGGCCTGCGCCGGGCCGTTGCCTCTGCCAGGGCGGCAGCCGAGGTGATCGTGGTGTCGGGATCGCGGCCGGCCCAGATATCCGCGATGGCCACCGCATCGGCCGTGGCCAGAACCTCGGCGAACTGGTCGATCATGGCCGCGGTGCGGTGGTAGGTGAGCGGCTCATACACGGCCCAGATGCGGCGGCCCGGTTCCAGCTGGCGGATGGCGGCGAGGGTTTCGCGAATGGCCGTGGGGTGGTGGCCGTAGTCGTCGTACACCACAACGCCCCTCCCCTCCCCCTTCCGCTCGAGACGCCGGCCCACGCCCGCGAAACTGGCGAGTCCCGCCGCGACGGCGTCCGGTTGCACCCCGAGCGCGAGGGCCGCTCCAGCCACACCCAGGGCGTTGCAGGCGTTGTGGCGGCCGGCGAGGCGCAGGCGGGCGATCAGCGGCTCCGCAAGCCCGCCGCCGTCCACGCGAAGCGTGGTTCCTTCCGGGTCCGCCGCCATGATCGATCCGACCAGCACCTCTGCCGAGGCTGCTTCGCCGATGCCAGGTTCCAGCCTGGTCCGAACGACCCGGCCCGGCCACGACTCCGCCTCCAGGCTTTCCACGACCTCCACGACGCCCGCGTCGCCGACGTTGGCCACCAGGACCGGCGCGGCAACCGAGATGGCGGCCCGCGCCAGCCACGCCGAGAAGCAATCGACCACGGCGCGGCGGTCGGCGAAGACGTCTGGGTGATCCCACTCGGCCGAAGTCAGGACGGTCACAGCCGGTCGGTACGCGTCAAAGTTGCCGGCGTATTCGTCGGCCTCTACCACGAATGGCCGGCCCATCCCCCAGCGCGCCGTGGACGGTAGGCCCGCCGTCAACGCCGCCGGCAACAGCGCGCCGACGAAGGCGCATGGGTCCAGGCCGGCCCCGACCAGGACGTGGACCAGCCAGCCCGCCGTGGTGCTCTTGCCGTGCGTCCCGGCCACGCCTATTAGAGTCTTCCCGGCCGCGGCATCGGCGATTACCTGCTGCCAGGCCTCCACCGGCACGCCCCCGCGACGAGCGGCGGCCAGCTCCGGGTGATCTGGCTCGATCGCGGTCAGGGCCTTGGTGACGGCCAGTCGATCTGGATGCCGCTGCGTGACATGGCGGGCGTCGTGGCTCCAATCGAGGTGGATGCCGGCAGCCTCAATGGGCGGTGTATACGGCGACGGCCCGCCCGAGTCGCAGCCACTCACTGAGGCACCGCGGTGATGGGCCAGCAGCACGGCCGCGCTGGCGCCGGCGCCGGCGGCGCCGACCACGTGGATCCGTTCCCCGACGCGGATCGGGCGTGCCTCTCTGGCGGGCGCGAGGCCACTCCCGATGCTGGCGGGGCCGCGGACGG
>Ga0066798_10001526_pt1 | contig 10041 bp, 7 predicted proteins | sample PersoiDNA2013203_FD_70961 | JGI IMG/M metagenome (GOLD analysis project Ga0066798, IMG submission 70961) | Permafrost soil microbial communities from the Arctic, to analyse light accelerated degradation of dissolved organic matter (DOM) -... | ecosystem: Environmental > Terrestrial > Soil >...
GTCCACCCAGTGGCGCCTGACCGCCGGCATCGACAACCTCACCAACCGCCTGCCCGCCCAGGTGACCTCGCTGGCAAACTTGAATGTGAACGGCACCCAGCCCTACAGCGTGTGGGCGCCCAACGGGTTTAACGGACGCTATCTGTATGTGAAGGCGGGGTATAGCTGGTAGGCAAGTGCACCCGATAGGCCAAGACTAATCGTCGCCGACGCTCGATGCAGGGGACCGGTGCTAGCGCGCATGGTCCCCTGCTTCGCTTCTGGTACCTCAGCCGTCAGTCATACGAACTTCTTACCATGAAAGAGCTTTTTTTCTCTCTTGTTGCGCAGCGTCCGACGGTGAAATTCGGTACCGCTCGACTGTCACGCTCGCTTGGGCAGACTCCATGCGATCGGTATGACCTTCGGCCCGCACTTTCAATCCCCATTTCATCGTCCGGCTGCACCGGATAGGACCCACGCCTTCAAGAGGTGCCAATGAGTTCATCGCCATATCCGATCCGCCATACTCTATTTATACTTCAACACTGTCCGGCCAATTTCCTTCATCTTCCATCTCAACCTATCCCCAGTTTTCTGCGACAGGGTTACCCTATTATTTCGATCGGGTAGTCCCCATCACTGTATGAAGCACCCATGGGAAATGGCCTAGAACCCGACCGGTACCTTGACTATTCCCAACATCTGCAGGAGTGGTCTAATCTACTTGTATTTGACTTGGTCGGGCCAGTCACCCTCCTCTTCAAAATCCACCCAAGCGAAAATTTCTCCGCCCTTGTGAACTTCATCGAACTCCTCAATCGGTAACGCTTCGACTGTTCCGACAAATTCGTCAACAGCTTTATCGAAGTCCCGGTCGTATTCAGGCGCTAGATCACCCTCGTCTCGCTCGTGGTAATAGTTTTTGCTAATTATTTCGGTTACGTCCTCATCTAAAGATTCGGTTATTTCACCCTTGATTGCCGATTGCAGGATTGGAACAGTAATACGATAAAATTCAAATGGATCGCAAACCGGGTCCACTTTTTCCTCAATTTGCTCTAGCAACGTTGTTGCCCGTCGCTTCAGTGCAACCGGGTCTACTTCTGAGAAATGCCAATCATCTATATAACGAACCAATTTTTTATACATGTTACTTCCTATGGAAATGTTATGGTTGTGAGCGCAGGCGACGTAAATGGACTTCTATCGATAAGCAATGTTTGCATTTCGCCGCCAACTTGACTCCACACTCTTCCGTCCGCCCCTATTTCCGAGGTGGGCGCGATAACCGACGTAAATGAAGTAGAAGGACGCAACGCCCGAATTTCTACAACTTGAAACCTTACTCCTTGTTGCGAGACTAGGGGCAGACCAAGTCTCGACGCGATCTCGTCCGCCGACAGCCCCTTCAGTGCAGCAATGTCGGCTTCTTTGGCCCAAAAAGCACTTTCGGCCCCGACTCTTCCACCTTCCGTAATGACTTTGTAAAACTTGTCGTTAACCTCGATGGGATTTGCATGTGGAAGCGTTGAACCCGTCTTCATTAGCTTACTTGCTTTCTTAACAGCTTGCAGTCGCGAAAGGCCTTGCTTTTCGAACTCTATAACTAACCGCTTACCTTCTGGTGAGCGTAGTGGATTTTGCTTTATCCCATGAGTGACGTAGTCGGACCATCGACCACTAAACTGGGGCTTCAGCAGAGGGGCTACATGAACGCCGGAGCCCCCTGATAATGACATCGCAGTATCAACAACCGCGCCCTTTCCTAAGCGCAGACTTTTGGTCAAGCCTAGTCCAAGCGTACCGATCTCCATACCAGCGCGCGTTACAGCCTCGCCATACTGCTCTTTCTTCCACGGGTCAGTGACCGGCTTGACAATGGCACTACCGAGGGCAATCACGCCATTGCCCATCCTCGCCCAGCCGACGTTCCCAAGCCTGATATTCTCCGCCAGAATCTGGGAATCAATCTGCTTGATGAGATTGCCGTTTTCGGTGTGGTTTAGCTGCACAAGCTTGAATACGCCTTTTCCGCCTTCGTAGGCGATCTCCCCGAGGCCGATGGCCAGGTCTTTGCCGAACCCTAGGAAGCCGCGTGTCACCTGTGCGATTGCGTCGGCCGCCGTCCCACCTTTGCCACTGACCTGTTGTATCCATCCATTCAATTTCTCATCGAGATCATGGAACCGAACGTATTCGTCTGGAGCGTTCATGTTAGCCATGTGCGCCGCAACGTCGGTGCGCGCCCGCTTGAGTGCCTCGAGGCGCTCGCTGGTCCGGTCCTTTTGTTCCTTGTCCTTGCCTTCAGGCTGTACAGGCGGCGGTAGCACAATCGTGCTCTTGACTTCAGTGATCACTTTGCCTTGCGCGCCGCCGTTACCGCTGGCGTCGCAGTTGACCAGGCAGCGGCTGTCATGGCGGGCGATAGCTTGGCCGTTGACTTTGATCTTGTCGTGGCCGTCCAGGATCTTGACGTGGCCTGAACCCAGAGAGGTGCCGGAGACAATGTGTTTGCCGGCATCGCCCTGAACCACCTTGATGACGTCGCCTTTCCGGTACACTGCCGTGCCTCGCGCCTTCACGTTGGCAGATGCCGTCACCTTGTTGTCGAGCGTGGCATGGCTATTGAACGCGACCATGGCGTTGCCGACCTTACAGATGTCGGGGGCAACGCTTATCGCCTTCCAGCCTTCAGCGTGTGCAATGTGGCCGGAGTTTGTAGCTGCAGCTGCCTTTTTCCCCATTCCGATCCGGCCGGCATCAGCGATCTGTTTCTCTAGCGCTGCATTTCCAGCTTCGAGTTGGGCAATACGCTTGTTCAGCCCATCAAGCTGAAGTCTTTCGGCGATACTGTCTTGTAATGGCCGCTGCCCCAATGCTAAATTACCGTCCGGACGATTGCCAACCGGATCCGACAATGTGAGCTTGTCGCCCGGCGGACTCAAAGCGCAGCTCCGCCATCGTCGCCGTCGGGATGGGGAAGATCGTCTCGTTCGAATCGCGCCATAGTCGCGCCCAACGCAATCGAAATGACCGCGTCGTCGTCGTCGAAGTGGGCGCGCCATACAAGAGAAGCCTGCTGGACGTCGAGGTGGAAGCGAACGGTATCGAGCAGTAAAAAAGTAACAGTAGCGTTGCCGCTGGCGCGGGTCGCTACTGCCACCACGCGCCATCCCGGTAATTGCATCTTGCGCTCTTCCGGCAACAGACCGTACAAGGTGACCGCTTCATCGCCATTCAAATGGGGCGTGCAGACCATGTCGGCGGGTGCGCATTGGTAATACGCGGAGTCGAAGTCCTCGGGTAGCAGTGGGTACCGGGTCTTACGCCATTGCTCATCATAAGTTCCCTGCTTCGAGACCCTAGGAGCCCACCACCGTGCCACCGGCCCTAGCCCGCTCACGGATGCAGGCTTCGTAGGGGCGCTACGCGATTCTCCCGGCCCGTCAATTTGCGGAGCCTGTACCGTGGATTGTGCCTTGATCCATTTTGCTACATGCTGGCGCGCTGGCTTGGGTAGATGCTTCAGCTCGCTCACCGTGGGAAGCCAGCCGCAGCCAGCCGGGTTGGCGCCGTATTCAAGTGTGCTGGGACTACCGTCATGCATGAGCGCCGCCGGGATATCGATACAACCGCCGTACGACAGTCGATAATCAAGCGGGACCCGATTAACTGCCTCGGTCGCGACCAGCTTCCAGCCAAACACGCTTTTACGAAATTCCCGGGGACCGTGCAGGCGCAAGCGCTTTTGCAATTTGCCGACACTGATACCAGCCGTCCAGCAATGCGTCGGCTGGCCGTGGGGTGCAGTAGCGTGCCCAACGACCACGACATCGGTGCCTGGCTTATAAGGCAGCAGGTCTCCATCTTCCGCGATCACAGCGCGCAGCGGCTCATTTTCAACAGGACCGGCATAAGAGTCACCGAAGGCAATGTCCTGTTGACGCTCCGCCAGCGTCAGACGCCCACCGTCGGTGGCAAAATCAAATGTGGCGCGGACCACCAGCACGTCAAGCCGCTCCCCCTGTGGTCCCAATTGCTCAAACCAGAAGTGGGGCGCGCCTGTTTGGTTATCTATGTCGGCCATTGAGTGCCTCAAGAAGTAAGTTCGGTGGAGAAACGACAAACGTGGCCTACGGCACTCGATCACCGAAACCGTAAGTCCGGCATGGCGAAGCGGCGCTTGCCCCTGTCCACGCCAAACCAAGCACGGGATTGGCTGCAGACAGGGAGCTGGCTCCATGTTCTGCCGAACTGTACCGGCGGGATCTGCCTCGACGGGCCTACATCATCTGTTCAGAAACCGACCTCATCATTAGCGGTAGCATGAGGTGCTTCGGTGGTATCGGTATCGATTTGCTTGTCGCTTTCGATTTCAAATTCCCCGCCGTCGTTCGTTATATTCGCTTCCGGCCCCGTCTGCGCCGTCCCGGAATTCAAAAAAATGTCCCCGCTGGCGTCAGCGTGAATGTTCTTCTCACCCAGCAAGTGAATTGTCGTTGCTTCAAGATAAATCGCATCAGGGGTAATCGTGATACGTGAACTGCCGACGTTCAGACTGATCTGAAAATTTGCTTCCAGCACGAATTGCTTCCCGACCGTGACCGATTTGTGAAGACCAACTTGCTCGCTACTTGCCATGGCAACCGTCGAATTCATCGCCCCACCGACGGTTGTCTGGAACAGTCCACCGATCGTCAGCATATTGGCCATGCCAATCGTTTCGGTCTTCGCCATGACTACGCTTTCTTGCTTATTCTTTTGGATGTGGATATTTTCATTGCCACCCACCCGCTCGGTGCGGTCACCGCCGATGCTGATCGCTTCGCTGCGGCCGACGTGTTCGCAGCGGTCGTTCCGGACGTTGATGGTTTCGTTATGACCGACAATTTCACTACGGTCGCGCTTGACCTCGACAGTTTCGTCCCGGTCGATTATTTTTCTGCGATCGTTGCCAACCCAGTGCGACTCATCGTGTTCCACTTCCAGCCGCTGATTCTTCTCCGCGTGCAGCCAGACCTCTTCTTCGCCCCGCTTATCTTCGAAGCGCAAGGCATTCGCGTTGGTGGCGTTTGCATTCGTGGAAGAACGGGTCAACATTCCGCTTTGAGTTTTGTTCTGCGGAAGAGCCCAAGGAGGCATATTATTGGCGTTGTAGACGCAACCGATCACGATTGGCCGGTCCGGATTACCGTCCAAAAACTGGATCGCGACTTCCATCCCAATGCGGGGGAGGCTGATATGGCCAAACTGCCGGCCGGCCCAAGTCGAAACAACCCGAACCCATGCCGAGCTTTTCTCATCGAACTTTCCTTTGCGGTCCCAATGAAATTGCACCTTCACCCGACCGTATTCATCTGTGTGGATCTCTTCTCCTTGTGGCCCTACCACCGTCGCTGTCTGCACGCCGAATATCTTCTGCGCGACACTGTTGTGGTTGCGACCTGGACGCCATGGCAAATGATGGGGAAGGCATTCGAGCTCGTTTTGGTACTTCGACAGCGCCCCCCTGCCGTCTTGATAATTATTGGTGGCCTCATGCTTTACCGAGACAATCAAGTACTTCGGTTCCGTATCGGGCGCGACGCCGCAGAACTGCTGTCCAAAGTGGTTGCTCAGGGTGAACCAGCGTCCAGGTTCTGCAGTGCGATCGTTGCCAGTTCCAAAGCATTGCTGGCGGATCGCGTCCTGCTCTTCGATACGCAGTTGAGCCAACTCGATCCCGTCCGGAAAATCAGCAAAGCCGTAGGCGCCCAAGTTTTCGTAGATCTCAAGCGCAGGATCGCTGCTATTGCCAGATACCGAGGCATACTCCGCTCGCTTGGGACGCGGATGTTTGAAATTAAAACTGGCGAGATTTATTTTGTCGGAACCGACGCGCTGACGAGGACACCAATGATGGATGCCATCATCTTCTGAAGTACCTGCCATATGTTGAAACGGCATAGCCGAACATGCCCCCACAATCGGCGTGGCGGTGCGCCTGGTGTCATCGCTCAAGACAAGCGTGTGGCCGTCGGCGCGGTGTTCATAATGGTAGGACCAGCCGTGAGCCTCCCAGTGTCGGTGCAAGAAATTATGATCGCTCTCATTGTATTGGCAGCTGTAAGTGATCACTTTTTCATCGCCAGCGATCCGGTGACGCCAGTCGCGCTTTAAATACTGCTCGAAAATTTCTTCGGTAATTTGCTTGACATTCATGTTTTGAAACGTCGCGTTGTCATGACGTAGCTTTAAAAATGCTAGCCATGGCGCCAGGATCATTTCGTAAAATGCGAAGCCGCCATCGGTTTTGACAAAGCGAAATTCGAAGATGTAGCCGTTGAAGAAGCGTAATGTGCCATCTTCACGCACCAGTTCGATTGTCACCATCTTTCCCATAACCTCATCGAAGTCGACAGTCGCGCAATCGGATAATACTTCTATGGTAAATCGGAAATCGCGTCCCAGCTCCTCGGATGCACGCAAACTGTTCGCAAGCAAAATACCGCTCGCCGGCTCGTTGTTGCGTGGGAATCGCAGACGCAGCAGTCGGTTGCATTGCTGCTCGGTCGCCAACGCCGCAAGCGCTGCGTGATCGCCTTGAAACGGGGTCATCGTCGATTCCTGGATCAGATTCGTTTCGGAAAAAGCGGTAATGAAGGCACACTCTACTGTTCGGATAGCCCCTTACTTTGATCAATCTCAACGATGGCGCCGTTATCTTTCGTAAGTACCTGTCCTAGCAGCTTGATAGCGGGCGCAAGCGGCCAAGCGGTGACACATGAAATGGCGTTGCAGCACGATCGGCAGTCGCAGATGCAGACATCAGGAAACAGTCCTGCGCGAGTCGGGCGGCTCGGCCACTGCTGCGAAGGCAAATCCGCGTGACCGCGCTCGCCTCAAGGATTAACTTGATCTCATACTTGACGGTCAAATCTCCGTAACATTTAAGTAGATGGGAAAGCGATTTCGCAGCTGGTGCGCCCGGTAAGAAACTATCGAATTGTTTGCGGTCGAGCGGTCCGATCACTACACGCGCCCCGAGATCGGGTCGCCAGCTGCGCGAGCCGAGAATGGGTTTGTCGCCAAGGCGCGCGCGCTTGCCGCCCAGGCTACATTGTTCGCTGATAGTCAAGGGAAGCCAGCCACCGCTGAACTCTTCAATTCGTAGCGGTACTGCGAAAAAGCGCGACATTATTCTGCCGAGCACGATCGACGAAACGGGGCGGGACAGCGTCGTGCCCGTATGCTGCGCAATTGCCGCTGCGGCGATCCCCTGTTGCCCAGCGTTGCTGGTGGCTATCCCGAATCCGGCCAGGTTAAGCAACATGCCCAAAAGAGCATCTGATTGGTCATTAACGGTGTTCTCAAAATGATAACGGCGCCAGGCATCGAAAGATAAGGTCACCACCCGTCCGGAAAAGATATCTAGAAAGGCGCGCGCCTCGTCGCGCGCGGCCCCTTGAAACGAGAGTAAACGCTCGGTGTAATGCAGCGGCATGACACCGCTCGCGCCGAACAGCCCTAAGAACGCCGGGGTCAACTGAAATCGTACCGAACCTGCATTCGGTGTCGCTGCCGCATAGTCGTGCCTAGACGCGGCGTCATCGTCGACCAAGCGCAAAGCGGAAATCTGCCCCGGCGGAAAGTTCATCGAAAGATCGTTGGCAAAACGGATATGATCTGCCAATGCCTTTTCCGGCAGGATACCGTGTTCCCCGAGGTACTGGATCATCAGGCGCACGGCTTGGAAAAACTCGAAACGCTCAGGATGACCCAGAAGATTTTCAATTACGCTCGCATTTTTTCCGCGCTTCGAGGTTGGCACTTTAGTATCTCCTTTCCACTTTGCGCGGAAATAATTTCAAGCTGGGTGAAACAATTGAGCTGGCTGTGGAGGGCAAAATACTGGTCGAGGACCTGCGCGAATATATATAAGCCGCTGCCAACGAAGGCCTGTTCATCCACGGTCACGCGTATTCCAATTCCCGGCATCAGGCAAGACACCGGTAGAGTTGCCATCCAGGCGCGCACGGTCCCAATTTCGATGTCGAGCACCCCGCCAATCTGACGTTGAGAACTCGCTGAACGAGGCAAATCATATAAGGCCAGCATTTTTTGCAGATCGCCTACGCCCGTATTAGTCAGATTTGTCAGATTCAGCGTCAGGTGAGTTATCAGTCGCCAGTGCGCTCCACCATCCGCCTTGAAGCGATAGGACCGAGTGGGTTTGCGCAACAAGCGAATTGGCATAGCCGTAGGGACGGCGTCTGTCGTCAGGTCGCCATCGGCCTGTCCATAGCGCAGCGAAAGCGGGAGCTCGCGATTTGTGCAAATCAATTCGCTTGACAGGGTTGCGGTACCGACGTCGCTGGGTGTGAATTCCGCGTCGATAAGTGAAATGCGCGTCTCGTGCCCCGGGCTGATAGCAGCAATAAGGGGGTCACGTCGGGTCAACCAGTAATTACCGGCGGCACCCATCGGGCGGTCATGACTGCTGCCATACAATGGCGCGAAATCTGTCACGCTGTTTCCATTTGGTGTATCGCGCACCAGTCGCACATTGCTAACACTGTGGATTTCGTACGCCGCAGCCTTGCTCCCGTCGGCAATCAAGGGGTAATCCGAACTTGTATGGTTCAGCTGAACGGGAACGCCGCGCTTTTCGAATAGGTTGATTACGGGAGTACATCCCAGTAAAAAATTTCGGTGACTGGCTGATGCAAGTAATTTCGCTTCTTTGGAATCGCCTGCCACACTGCGCAGTGCCAGCAGCAGTGTTACGCGCCCGGTTCGACCCGGCAGGGCAGCGACAATCGCTGCAAGATCGATATCGATGAAGTTGAACTTCTCGGGATATGTAAAATATTCTGTCAGCAAACGAAATGCAGGATGCGAGCGGCCGCTACATGGAAGCATGCCATCGTGTTCGTGTAACCCCACGAGTTTCAGCGGCACTTGCTGCAGGGAATGCCAAGGACCGTCATCCGCACTCCGGACAAACGCGGCGATGCCGCGCATGAAAAACGTATCGATGAGCTGGGCTCGCAAAGACGGCTCGCCGTCAACGAACACACGCAGCGTTTTCATGGGAAGGCTATGGAAGTCAACGTTGGCTTGGCTGCCCTCAAGTGTGATTCGAATTTCGCTTCCGGCCCCTGGGGGTAGCTGGCGCTCGAGCGATACTTCGTCAATGAAGACGTTGAAATGCGCAGCAGATATTAAAATCGGTGCCAAAGTGACCGCGTAACACGTCTGGAACTGACACATGACACCCTGTACCGGCGGCGACATCAATTTGCTGCCGCGTGGAACAATGCACACGGTATCGCTAATTTCGCCGTCGCGACCACCGATCTGGGCAATCGAGTGCGATGGTAAAGGGCGCAAGTAATGTGGATACAGGCTTTCCAGCATGGACTCCGTAAATTTCGGAAAGTCGCTGTCGAGGCGTTTGGTGACGCGCGCGGTGAGCAGGGCGCAGGATTGGATCAGCTGCTCGATGTGCGGATCCTCCGAATTCTCTCCGGATATAAGCAGCTTGCCAGCAGTTTTGGGATACCGCTGGGAAAACTCACGCGTGTACTGCCGAAAAAGTCCTAGTTCGTGTTCATAATAGGGCAGCAAGTCGTCCATGATTCTTCTCGTCGATGGGTTTGCGTAACATCAACGGGGATGCTCCCACTCAATACCCGGTGGGGTGTTGATCGTTATCAATCATGGACGCCCGAGCGTCAAGTTTGGTATATCTTCCGGCTCCCTTGTCGCGCTCCCGGCCTAACCGGCTAGGCTGCTTTTTTACCGTCAGCGCCGACTCGGTGCTCATCCTGCCCGACGACTGTCGCCCACAGGTTGGATCACTAACCGCCCGCCCAGGTGACCTCGCTGGCAAACTTGAATGTGAACGGGACCCAGCCCTACAGCGTGTGGGCGCCGAACGGGTTCAATGGACGTTATCTGTATGTGAAGGCGGGGTATAGCTGGTAGGTCGGGCCGGACAAACCGCTATACCGTATAAACTGAAAAGCCCGCAGCAATGCGGGCTTTTCAGTCTGCGCCCCATCGCAATGGGGCGGG
>Ga0066798_10001530_pt1 | contig 10027 bp, 10 predicted proteins | sample PersoiDNA2013203_FD_70961 | JGI IMG/M metagenome (GOLD analysis project Ga0066798, IMG submission 70961) | Permafrost soil microbial communities from the Arctic, to analyse light accelerated degradation of dissolved organic matter (DOM) -... | ecosystem: Environmental > Terrestrial > Soil >...
AGGCTGGCGCGCACTTCGGTATAAAACACTTGCGCCGCTTCCGTTGCTTCAACGCCACGCGGCAGACGAATAAACAACGGCTGGCCGAAGTATTCTTCCAGTAATTTTATCTGCTGGCTGACCGCACTATGAGTGATGTGCAATTCATGCGCGGCGACCGTCAGGCTCTTGGTGCGGGCCGCAGCTTCGAACACTTTGAGTGCCTTTAAAGGAGGCAGGGAACTCGTCATGGTGTTAGTTTTTCTTATGGTGGTGTCGGAAAATATTGCTTTTTAAAGTCACGCTCAGCCCCTATTCTCAGTATCACTAGTTCGTTACATGTCAGAGAGAAAAAAATGTCTACCTATCAATCCGCCGGATTTTCTAATAATTTACAGAGTTTGCTGGAGGCTTTCCAGTTCTTTGTTGAGCGTTCTTTCACTTCCCGTTCGGAAGTCGAGATCAACGGCGCGCTGTTCGATTTCAACGATGCTCCTTACCTCGCAGGCGTCAATACTCACGCCGAGATGGAACACCGTTTGCGTCAACTAGATCGCAGCCATCTGCGCGCCTTGTCTGATTTGCAATCCATGATGTAATTGGCAGGCACAAGTTTGGGTTTGGTTGCCACGCGCTTAACGCATGCGCAGCAGTTGCATATCGCCAAACAATTTCTGCATGCCGCTGTGAGCAATAAAACTCAAGTTGTAAGGATGTTCCGCCGCTGCGTGCGGAAACCGTCCTACCACCGGCAAACCGTGTAATTGTTCGGCAATCTTGCCCCACAAAACCAGTGTCGGCAGCGTCTGTTGTGCGGTTTCACGTGAGTGTGCCAAGCCTTTTAATACGGTCTCGAAAAACGGCTTCCAGGCCTTGGCATCTTTGACCGGTGCCACATGCGCCCGGAATACCAGGCTGGCATTGAGCAGCAGAAATCCTCGTGCGCTCAGGTTGTCTTGCAAATCTGCCAAGGTCTGAATCGTGCCGACATCGGCTTGGGCCTTGGCTGCTACGCCGCTCAAGGCATCGCCGCTGGTATTGTCGATGGCAATCTGGCCATCGGCGACCAACAGCATCTTCATGAAATTGCGCAGTGACGTGGCGCGATTGACTTGTTTCGACAAGCCCTTGTCGGACCACAGCGAGCCAACTGCACCGTCCATGAAGCACACGCCAGTAGCGCTGGCCGCACGCGGGTAGGGGCCTTCACCGACCAGTACATAACGTACCGCATCGAGCGGTTGCTGGAACGCCGCGAACAGCCGGCCTTCGGTTGGCAGGTAATTGTCTTGCGCCAGCGCCGGCAGATAGTGTGGGTCGGCAGCGGCAATCGCTTGCAAGCCATCAAGAAGAATACTGTGCCAGGAAGCGTGGGCAGTATGGCAAAGGTCGAGCAGGGTAGTGGGGACGTGAGCCGGCATGGTTGCTAGATGAATTATGTTGAGAGAAATCGCCGGCGCAAGGATGCAAACCTTGCTCCGACTTGATCAGGCGACGGCGGCGGTATCGTCGCCGGCGGCACCGAACAGTTGTTGTTTGAGCTGATGCAATTGGTCGCGCACCTTGGCAGCTTTTTCGAACTCCAGGTTCCTGGCATGATCTTGCATCAGTTTTTCCAGGCGCTTGATTTCCTTGCTAATCTGTTTTTCGCTCATGGCTTCGTAATTGGCCTGTTCCTGCGCCGCCATCAACTCGATGCGTGCTTCCTGCGGACTGTAGACGCCGTCAATCAATTCACGGATCTGCTTCTTGATGCCCGTCGGCGTGATGCCATTGGCTTCATTGAACGCCACTTGCTTGGCGCGCCGCCGTTCGGTTTCGCCGATCGCCTTGTGCATTGAATCAGTCACCTTGTCGCCGTACAGAATCGCCATACCGTTGAGATTACGCGCGGCGCGGCCGATGGTCTGGATCAGGCTGCGTTCGGAACGCAAAAAGCCTTCCTTGTCAGCATCGAGAATGGCTACCAGTGATACTTCCGGAATATCCAGACCTTCGCGCAGCAAGTTGATGCCAACCAGGACGTCGAACGTGCCCAGGCGCAAATCGCGAATGATTTCCACACGTTCGACCGTATCAATATCGCTGTGCAGATAACGCACCTTGATGCCATTGTCGCTGAGGAATTCGGTCAATTGCTCAGACATGCGTTTGGTCAGCGTGGTCACCAGTACGCGTTCATTCTTTTTCACGCGGATGGTGATTTCCGACATCAAATCATCGACTTGCGTGGTGGCCGGGCGTACCAGAATCAAAGGGTCGACCAGGCCGGTCGGTCGCACCACCTGCTCGACCACCTGATCTGCGTGCGTTTTTTCAAAGTCGGCCGGTGTCGCCGAAACGAAGATGGTCTGACGCATCTTGCCCTGGAATTCATCAAACTTGAGCGGTCGGTTGTCCAGCGCCGACGGCAGCCGGAAGCCGTAATCGACCAGATTGGTCTTGCGCGCGCGGTCGCCGTTGTACATGCCGTTTAACTGGCCGATCAAGACGTGCGACTCATCGAGGAACATCAGCGCGTCCGGCGGCAGATAATCGACCAGCGTCGGCGGCGGATCGCCGGCCTTGGCGCCGGAAAGATGGCGCGAGTAGTTTTCGATGCCCTTGGTGAAACCGATTTCGGTCATCATTTCAATGTCGAAGCGGGTACGTTGCTCCAGTCGCTGTTCTTCGATCAACTTGTTTTCCTTGCGGAAAAACTCCAACCGTTCACGCAATTCAACCTTGATCGTTTCAATGGCACGCAGTACGGTGGCGCGCGGCGTGACGTAATGCGAGCTCGGATAAACGGTAAAGCGTGGAATTTTCTGCCGCACGCGGCCGGTCAACGGGTCGAACAATTGCAGGCTTTCAATTTCGTCATCGAACATTTCGATGCGGACTGCCAGTTCGGCATGCTCGGCCGGAAAGACGTCGATCGTATCGCCGCGCACGCGGAAGGTGCCGCGACCGAAATCGATCTCGTTGCGCGCATATTGCATCTGGATCAGGCGGGCGATGACTTCGCGTTGCGAGACCTTGTCCTTGGCGCGCAAGGTCAGGATCATCTGATGGTATTCACTCGGGTTACCGATACCGTAAATGGCTGAAACAGTTGCCACAATGATAACGTCGCGTCTTTCCATCAACGACTTGGTGCAGGACAGACGCATTTGCTCGATATGCTCATTGATCGAGGAATCTTTCTCGATGAACAAGTCGCGCTGCGGTACATAAGCTTCCGGTTGGTAATAATCGTAATAGCTGACGAAATATTCCACCGCATTATGCGGAAAAAACTCACGGAATTCGCTATATAACTGCGCTGCCAGCGTTTTGTTCGGCGCGAACACAATGGCCGGGCGACCCAGTCGGGCAATCGTATTGGCCATCGTGTAAGTCTTGCCGGAGCCGGTCACACCAAGCAGGGTCTGGAAAAACAGGCCGTCATGCACGCCCTCGACCAGCTTGTCGATTGCCGCCGGTTGATCACCGGCCGGAGGAAACGGTTGGTATAACTGAAACGGCGAATCCGGGAAGCGCAAAAACTTGCTCTCATCCAAGGCCGGAGATGCGGTAATAGGGGATAAATCAGCCATTGTCACTCGACCTTTGGTAAAATCATACGTTGCAAAACGGTGCTCGGCTCGCGGCTTTTGCCCTGCATCCATCCCGACTGCAATCCATGGTTGCAGCTAACTTTTTATGTTATCACGATGAACGCACCTCTCTCAGCCTCCCTCTTCACCGCCATCGAAATGGCGCCACGCGATCCAATCCTCGGCATCACCGATGCATACAATGCCGACAAAAATCCCGGCAAGACCAACCTCGGTGTTGGCGTCTATTACGACGACAACGGCAAGGTGCCGCTGCTGGAGTGTGTGCGCAAGGCTGAGGCTGAACTGGCTGCCAAACTGGCGCCACGTACTTATCTGCCAATTGATGGCCTGGCAACTTACGACAAAGCCGTGCAAGAGCTGGTATTTGGTGCCGACAGTGCCGTAGTTCAAGAGAAGCGTGCGATCACGGTACAAGCCCTGGGCGGCACCGGCGCACTGAAGCTGGGTGCCGACTTTCTCAAGCATTTCTCGCCGGCAGGTACCCAAGTCTGGATCAGTGATCCAAGCTGGGAAAATCACCGCGCCCTGTTCGAAATGGCTGGTTTCACCGTCAACAACTATCCTTACTACGATCCGGCAACGCGCGGCGTCAACTTCGCCGGCATGCTCGATGCGTTGAAGACCATGGCAGCAGGCTCGGTAGTGTTGTTGCACGCATGCTGCCATAACCCGACTGGCGCTGATCTGACTGCCGATCAATGGACGCAAGTGATCGAAGTGGTGGTCGCACGCGGTCTGGTGCCTTTCCTCGACATGGCTTATCAAGGCTTTGGCGACGGCATCGAAGAAGACGGCAAGGTGGTGCGTCGTTTCGCCGAAGCAGGCGGTCCCTTGTTCGTGTCGAATTCATTCTCGAAGTCGTTCTCGCTGTATGGCGAACGCGTCGGTGCCTTGAGCATTGTGGCGGCTTCCAACGAAGAAGCCACACGCGTGCTGTCGCAACTCAAGCGTGTGGTGCGCACCAATTATTCGAATCCGCCGATCCATGGCGGTCAAGTGGTGGCAATCGCACTGGCATCGTCAGAGCTGCGTGCGCTGTGGGAAAAGGAATTGGCCGAAATGCGCGTGCGCATTCGTGAAATGCGTCAACTGTTGGTCGCCAAGTTGAAGGAGAAGACGCCAACGCACGATTTCGATTTCGTGACCAAGCAACGCGGCATGTTCTCTTACTCAGGATTGACCAAGGCGCAAGTTGAGCGTCTGCGTAGCGAGTTTTCCATCTACGCTGTTGACACTGGCCGCATCTGCGTTGCCGCCTTGAACACCAAGAACATCGACGCAGTTGTCGATGCAATTGCCAAGGTTTTGTAAGGCTTCTGAGGGCATTGTTGGCCGCTCAAATCGGCCGCCGCGTGCAAAAAGTTTTTGACAGTGTGTAAAAATTCGGTCATAATCTTTTTCTCAGCTGTTCCCTGATAGCTCAGTTGGTAGAGCGACGGACTGTTAATCCGCAGGTCCCTGGTTCGAGTCCAGGTCGGGGAGCCAAGAAATTTGAAAGCCTCGCATACGTGCGAGGCTTTTTCAATTTGTGAGGTGTTGCAATCGATGTATTGCAGGCACTTTGCCAATGTTGTTTGTGTCTGGTGTGACGAGAATTATTTAACAAGTTTTTGCTGCGTAAATGTAGCGGCAACGAAAAATTTAGTTCATAATCGCGCCTCTGCTGTTCCCTGATAGCTCAGTTGGTAGAGCGACGGACTGTTAATCCGCAGGTCCCTGGTTCGAGTCCAGGTCGGGGAGCCAAAAAATCTGAAAGCCTCGCATACGTGCGGGGCTTTTTTTTTGTTACACGGAAAATGTCACCGTGCAATGACGACGGATTGATTGCTCCGCTGGCGATGCTCAATCGGTATCTGTCGCACCTGCATAAGCATATGCATTCAAATGACTTGACTTGTCTATCTGTATAAAATATAACTACAGTATGAAATCAAGCCGGTTCGCCGTAGCGGCACACATCCTGGTTAGCGTCGAGCATGCGACACGCAATGGGCAAGAATTTTGTCCATCGTCGTCGATTGCCAGCAGCGTCAATACCAATGCGGTGTTTGTGCGCGAGTTATTGTGCCAGTTGTCCAAGGCGCATCTGGTGGTGACCAAGGAGGGGCGCGGTGGTGGTGCACAACTGGCGCGGCCGGCAGCACAGATCAGTCTGGCCGAGATTTATCAGGCCGTGGAGCATGGACCAGCCTTGAAGCTCAACACGCGACCCAAGGATTTGTGTTGTCCGGTCAGTTGCGGTATGGATCGGGCCTTGGTGCCAGTTATCTCGGAAGTCGAGGGCGCGCTGCTGAAGATATTGAAAGGCCGCAAGCTGGCAGAGCTGGTCGACAACATCGGTTAGCAATCGCCGCATCAATTCAGGTAAGGCCTCATTGAGGGCACGCAAACAAGGGATCCATTAGTGATCCTCATTTTTACTTCATAACTGTCATAAAAAATAAGACAGTTATGGCACCGGAGTCATTGGTGCCACGGGCGACGAAACCCGCAGGCGAACACCTTGGTGTCGCTGGCGGCGGCCATCTAGGGTTACACGATAAATCGACCACGCGCTGGGGCGGCGCGAGGGTCAAATAGCAATCAGGAGTTTGTATATGGAAAAGAATCTTGTGGTCGATAGCGCACCGGGGCAGGTCGTACAGGATCCCTTGAGCGTGACCGAAAATGCCGCGTCGCCGTGGCGTTCATGGTTGTCGGTAGTGTCGGTGGCAATCGGCGCCTTTGCGTTTGTGACCACCGAGTTTTTACCGGTTGGCCTGTTGCCGCAAATTGCCCTGGATCTCGGTGTCTCACCAGGCACTGCCGGCTTGATGGTGACCACGCCAGGTGTGGTGGCGGCAATTTCGGCACCTGGTTTGATGCTCGGGGCAGGGCGGATTAATCGGCGCTTCATTTTGCTGGCCTTGTCGGTGTTGTTGCTGGCATCAAATCTGGTGTCCGCATTTGCGCCGTCATTCGGTGTCATGTTGCTCGGCCGGGCCTTGCTCGGTGCTGCACTCGGTGGATTTTGGACACTGGCGCTGGCTACCGCCGGTCGACTGGTGCGTCAAGAGCATGCGGCCAAGGCCACTGCGATGATTCTCAGTGGTGTGACCTTGGCCACCGTCATCGGCGTGCCGCTAGGAACGTTCATCAGTGGCTTGTCGTCGTGGCGTGCTTCGTTCATCGCCACAGGTATTCTGGCGGCGCTGGCATTGGCAGCGCAGACCTTGCTGCTGCCCTCGCTGCCGTCAAGCGCGGCATTGCGGTTTGCTGATTTGCGCATGCTGTTTGCCCGCGCCAATCCGCGCAAGAGTTTGTTGATGGTGGGTTTGGTGTTCGGCGCGCACTTCTCGTCCTACACCTATGTCGCGCCATTCCTGGGGCAAAATGGCTTCAGTTTGTCGGCCATTACCTCCGTGTTGCTGGCGTTTGGTTTTGTCGGTTTCGTGTCCAATCTGGCGATTTCAGCCGTCATCACGCGTCACTTGCATGCGGTGCAGGCGGGTGTGGTGGCATTGCTGATCGTGGCCCTGGTGGCGTTGCCGTTGCTGCATGCGTCAACGTTCGGGGTGACGGCGATGGTGGTTGCCTGGGGTATTGCATTCGGTGCGATTCCCTTGTGTGCCAGCATCTGGCTGCAAATGTCTTCGCCTGATTTACCGGAAGCCGGTTCTGCCTTGTTCGTCAGTATCGTGCAGGTGGCGATTGCAGTCGGTTCCTACGTGGGTGGCTTGACTGCTGATGGCGTCGGAATTCCTGCCACGATGTGGCTGGGTAGTGTATTGGGGTTGTTTGGCTTGGTCGTGATTGCCAGTTTTGGCTTTGGCAAAAATCTCAGTGAGATTCTGCACAAGTAAGCGACCCGGCATGGGTATTGGGGGCGGGTGAAGTTGCTAGAGACAAAACAATTTTCACTCTGCTATAATTGCCGGCTTGTCGGGGCGTAGCGCAGCCTGGTAGCGTACTTGCATGGGGTGCAAGGGGTCGTGTGTTCGAATCACACCGTCCCGACCAATAGCATAAAGGCTTTAAAGCCGATTCTGTATGTAAACACAGCACTGTATATTAGACAATGTCTAATACCGGTGCTGTTTTACTTTGTGGGCCAAGGAACGGCAACATCGATTGCCGACTTACTGGGTACCGCTTCTTTGATATAAATTTCGGAAGTCTTTGTCGATGTGTGCACTAGACGATTCTGGATTGCCTCTATCTTTTCCCCTGCCTTTGCAGCATCCGTAGCGCCCAATGCGCACAAATCCTTGAACTGAATTCGTTCGTCTGGCGGTGAGTCTTTGTCGATTCCCAGCCTGTCGCGTGCGCGATCCCACATAGAAAACAGCCCACTTTTCCCGTGCGGTGTTCCCTTTCTGGTTGGGAACAAGTAAGGCGTAATCAGAGGTTTGCCGTGGACTTTGTATTCTTTTTTGACCGCCCTCGCACGTTCAAGCACTTCGTAAATTGCTGGAGTGATCAGGATATCGACTGACTTCCCGCTTGATTTCTTTGTCTTGCCTGGCTTGAAACGGATGTAGCCACCGATGCCGCCATCAATCTGCGCTTCTTTCAGCATCCGCACGTCAACGGCTCGCTGCCAAAGCAGGTAGGCGATATCAACCAAACAGCCGAACATCGGGCCGCTAGGGGTTGGCAACATCTTTCCGGTGTCCTTCCTTGGTGCGCTGTGCATGCCGGCCTGGCCGCAGTGGCGATAAGTCCCATAGCTATAGAAATGTGCGTTGAAAAATAACCACCTCCATCGTTAGCTCTCTGGAAATGAAAAAGCCCGCATCGCGGGCTTTGGGATAGGCTATTGCAAACAACAGACTTATATGGAAGAGTCAGAACTTCATCAATAACTCTAAAAATTAGTCATGACAACATATGACTTTACTGGCGGCCATTTTGATTTTGTTGATCCGGATTATCCGAAATATACAACGGCATTATTCACGGCAGGATCATTTACGGTGCCTAACCAGCTTCAAGGGAATTTGCAAGGCGTCGATATTCTCAGCACCATTACAGATTGGTCGTTTAACGACGGGTGTTTAGCGTATAACAAGAACACTAGCACGTTGAACAAATTCATCGTTTCCACGGATGACTCCGGGGCATATCTGACCCAATACAGTGCCAGCGTTACTTATAATTCAAATCAGTACACGCTTGTCATGTATAGCCTCGTTGATCCCTTCACGGTAATGGCCCCAGTGTCAGGCGCCAGCAAAGTAGTTGCTCGAAAATTTCCGGTAAGTTTTAGTATTTACCCGGCGTGATTATCGGGGAGTATTGATGCTATCTGCCTAGTATTTGCGAAATTAAACGCCCGGAATTTTGCGGCTAATATCCTCTTGATGCTGGCGGATATTAGCCAGCTCGGCAGATCATGAATATCTTCGAGCTGACTTCAAAGAATGGATAAAAATGGCAATCCCATCATTAGCGGGTACTACCTGGACATTGACACTCGGACTTGAAAGGTCTGAAAACTTGGGAGCATTGACCTTCGATGACAGTATTGGTGGCCACTTCACGTCGCCAGTTGGGCAGAAGTTTCCATTTGAATGGAAGCAAGTCGGTGATACTTTTGCCGTCAAAGTAATTGCGGGACAATTGATGCTCTTGGAGGGCAGTCTAGAGGGTAGCCACGGTTCTGGCACAATCACTGAGTCGCCACCGCCACCTGATGGGCCGGCTGAGTATCCATTTGCTATGGCGGAAATTGTCTAGTGCTCGCTGGTTTCTGAGTCAAAAAGCCCGCAATTGCGGGCTTCAGGAGATATCTGGCAGAGTCGGATTCGCAGATCGGGCACAATATCTGAAAATAACGAAGGAATAAAAATGACAATAGGATCGTTAGCAGGCACTAATTGGACGGTGGTGGTAAATCTTACAAATTCCTATAGCGAAACATTGGGAACATTTGCTTTTGACGACAATAACCAGGGCTCATTACATGGCCCTGAAGGGCAGAAAATCCCATTAGTTTGGACACCTAACGGCGCTGATCTAACTGTTGTGTTTTCGCGAGCTGAACAGAAAATTACCGTAAAAGCGACGATAGACGGCGGCTCTGCGACAGGAACGATGTCTACGTTGTGGAACTATTTGGTAGACACCTACCCACTAACGATGACAAAAATCGCTTAACTTTGTCCGCAAAAAAGCCCGCGATTACTGACTGGGTAGTCTATAGCCTGGAATGGGATAGAGCGGCGGACAATGCCGGTCCTACGTGGTATGTGCTTGAAAAGCCCCGCAGATATCGCCTACATTAGGTTTGCAGTCATTTTCGACTGTCAATGAATCTAATAGGGGAAATAATAATGAAAAACTATGCTCTGTTACCTGGGATATTGATTTTGTCTGCTTGCTGCACGCAGCCTCCTGAGAGTCGTCCAAGTTCATTGTCGCTGGGTGATTCCGTGAAATCGATACAAAAGGCAGTTCTTGGGATT
>Ga0066798_10001534_pt1 | contig 9999 bp, 10 predicted proteins | sample PersoiDNA2013203_FD_70961 | JGI IMG/M metagenome (GOLD analysis project Ga0066798, IMG submission 70961) | Permafrost soil microbial communities from the Arctic, to analyse light accelerated degradation of dissolved organic matter (DOM) -... | ecosystem: Environmental > Terrestrial > Soil >...
TAACACTTATAGTCTGGTTAGAGAAACGGGTTTTGTTATTTGTGATAGTAAGCAGGGTTGGCTCTGTTTTTGAAAGCTTATATTCAGGTGCCATAATCTTGTACTGTAAATCGCATGTCTTCGTTACTAGTGTGTTTGCTTGAGTTATTGACTTGTTAGAAGAAATATTTCGTGTGGAGGTCGCTATTTTTGAGCTCGCTGACGCAACTTGTGTCTGACTGGCGGTGGTGTTTATGCCTGAAGTCGTTTGTGACATTTTTATCATGAAAGGAGTACTCTCCCCAGGGAGAAGTGTCGACTTAACTCCCGTTTGCGGATCTGCAGACCCCTGCTCCCTCGTCGTGTTATTTGCATATCCTTCAGCTTGAAGGCTTAGATCTACTAAGTTCCACGTGCCGACGTTCTTGATAACGCCTGTCAGAAACGAGGTGCCGTTGTAAGAAGAACAATTAGTGTATGTTATGTTTACTGGATAGGCACTACCAGACGTTTGATTATTTGGCTGTTCTGTTACGCAACCAGTTATGCTAGTAAAAAGCATTGCTGCAATGAGAATCAGGAGTGCGCACGCTTGTAACTGGATTGAGGGCAAGGAAGATCGTTTACGCATTTTATGTCAAGAAGCGGCTAGTCCACTATTTTGCTAATAGATAACTCCAAAATGTCTTCTGCTCCATGTTGCTTAAGCTTCGGAATTAACTCATTAATCTGTTCTTTTGCCACTACCGATTCGACAGCGTAGTAGTCTGTTTCAAATAATTTTGCAACGCTTGGGGCTTTCATTGTAGGCAATATTGCAATAATTTCTTTGAGCTTACGTTTCGGCACATTCATTTTTATCAACACTCTGTTTTGTGCATTTATGGCCCCTAATATGAGCGTCTTAATATCGTCTATTGAGCGACGCTTAGTGTGGTAGCTTTCTTCGTTAGCGATCAGTACGGTTGATGATTCAAGAATGACATCGATTACTTTGAGACCGCCTCTCCTCAGGGTTTCACCCGTTTCAGTTAGCTCAACAATGCCGTCCATAATGTCTGGAACTTTGGCCTCGGTGGCACCATAAGATAAGAATACATCAGCTGATACGCCCATCTGCGCGAAATATTGCTTTGCTAGATTTGGATATTCTGTTGATATTTTGCTGCCCTTTTTCAAATCAAGCGGTTTATTAGCCGTCGATTGTTCGTGGACTGCCAGCACGATTTTGACTTTTTCAGATGCCGTTTTGCTATATGGAAGCTCCGCGACGATTTGCACCTTACTTCCAGTCTCGCGCACCCAATCTAGGCCGGTTATGCCTAGATCGAAGTAGCCATCTGCAACATATTTAGGTATCTCTTGAGGTCTTAGCACCTTAACAGCACTTATTCTGAAGTCTTTGATTTTTGGGTTATAGTCCCTTGGACCCTTTCTGATGACCTCTAAGTCTGCTAGCTTTAAGAACTTTAATGTCTGTGCCTCCAAACTGCCCTTTGGAATTACAAACTTAATTTCATCGCTCATTTGAACTACCTATAAATCTCTGGTGTTTTAAATCCACCGGATATGTTATGTGCACTTTAAATAAGTCTATTTTCAGTTCATTCAAAAATTGAAACCGGTTCTTTAGAATTAAGAGACGCTTTAGTTTGAAAGGCGTCGAACGGGACAAGCATTTCTATGATATGGTTTGTTTCGTTTCGTTCTCGGACTGACCTATCTTTTCTGTTATTTCTACTAACCTTTATACGTTTAACAGAGAACTTAACGTAGTACAGATACTTTGCAGGCGTCAGCATGACGTTGTTCAGATCCAAGTCGGCAAAAGATCAGACAGTCGTTAAGTACCACATTTCAGATAACGACTATTACTGGCTAGCCTCGCGATTCTGTCAGAATATGATGGCATTTATTTTTGCATCAACGAGATTTGACGACGACAAAACTGCTTATTTTGAGTACTTCTTTATCGATTTTCTTGAAAGACGAGGCATCAGTTACTCGATTGTTGAAATTGATGAAGCAAATAAACAGCTTTGCATACTCAAGCCTTGGGAACAAGGCGCTCCAAAATAAGGCGCCGAGGAAGGGATTTGAACCCCTGCGAGGCGAAAGCCTCACCAGCTGTCATTGAACCCAAAGGAACGCTCAAGGCTGGCGCCGTAGTCCACTTGGCTACCTCGGCTGCAAATTCTATGCTAGAACTAGGTGATTGTCAGCTTAAACGGAATCACTCTGGATAAGGCGGAGTTTATCCTTTTAGCACAATTTCGATATTGATATCTTTTGGGACTTGTATCCTCATAAGCTGCCGAAGTGCGCGTTCGTCAGCATCAAGATCAATGAGTCGTTTGTGAACCCTCATTTCCCAATGCTCCCAAGTCGCCGTGCCCTCTCCGTCAGGACTTTTTCTTGTTGGCACTCGAAGCCTTTTAGTGGGGAGAGGCACCGGCCCGGAGAGGTTTACTCCTGTTTTGTCGGCTATGCTCTTTACTTGTTCACAAACGTAATCGAGCATTTCCGGGCTTGTTCCCGACAATCTTATTCTTGCTTTCTGCATTTAACCTTTCAACGCTAGCGGGCTATTATATCGATGCACATGCCTGCTGCGATAGTTTGTCCCATATCCCGAATTGCAAAGCGCCCTAATTGCGGGATTTCTTTGACCTTTTCAATCACTAAGGGTTTTGTAGGTCTTATTTGTACAATAGCTGCGTCGCCTGTTTTTATAAAGTCTGGGTTGGATTGTTTCACTTGTCCCGTTTTAGGATCGAGCTTTGCCTTTATCTCGGTGAACGTACACGCAACCTGTGCGGTGTGAGCGTGGAATACAGGCGTATAACCTGCAGTGATTGCACTAGGATGCTGCAAAACTACGATTTGGGCTGTAAACTCCTTCGCGACACTTGGCGGGGAATCTTGATGTCCAGCCACATCGCCTCGCTTGATATCCTTCTTGGCCACGCCTCGGACGTTAAAACCTACATTATCTCCCGGAACCGCTTCTGCGATCTCTTCGTGATGCATTTCTATAGATTTTATTTCTCCTCGAACATCTGCGGGCTCGAATATTACTTTGTCGCCTTTTTTCATTTTGCCCGTCTCGACTCTTCCTACAGGCACGGTGCCTATTCCTGAAATTGTATAGACGTCCTGTATAGGTAATCTCAGAGACAAATTAACAGGTTTTTCAGGGACTTTGAACTTGTTGATCTCCTGCAAGAGTGTCTCGCCTTTATACCACGACATGTTGTCACTAAGTTTTGTAACGTTATCGCCTTTAAAGGCCGAAACAGGGACATATTGAACGTCTCCCTCTCGATAACCAACTGTTTTTAGCAATTTGCTGACTTCGTCTTTTACCTCATTAAACCTTTTTTCAGTGTAATCTGAAGCATCCATTTTGTTGATTGCCACAATCAGTTGATTGATTCCAAGCGTTCGAGCAAGGAATACGTGTTCTTTCGTCTGAGCCATGACGCCATCGGGCGCTGCAACAACGAGGATTGCTGCATCAGCTTGCGATGCTCCCGTAATCATGTTCTTTACGAAGTCGCGGTGACCTGGACAATCAACGATTGTGAAATAGTAACTATCTGTATCGAATCTCTGATGCGCAATGTCAATTGTGACGCCTCTTTCTCGCTCTTCCTTTAGAGAGTCCATTACCCACGCAAACTCAAAGGACCCTTTGCCCTTTGCTTCTGCCTCTTTCTTGTATGACTCAATTATATGCGCACCTACGTTGCCCGTTTCAAACAACAGCCGTCCGACCAATGTGCTCTTGCCATGGTCAACGTGACCTATCATTGCTAAATTCAAGTGGGGCTTTTCAGCCATTTTTAATCTTCCTCCTTTCACCCTATGAAGTCGTGTGGTTTTGGCATCTCGGCCTTTAGACCCTTCCTCTGCCTTATTTGTTTTACTATCTCTGGTTGTAAGCTTTGCGTTAAAACCTCAAATCCAAGGAATTCCGTACTCCAAATAGCGCGCCCTTCTGTGGCTGATCGCAAATCTCCAGCAAAACCAAACATCTCAGCAACCGGTGTTTTACCGACAACGACTACTGTATCGCCTTCGGAATCGATATCGAGTATTTGGCCACGCCTTCCTTGTATTTGCTGTGTCGCGCTTCCCATTAAGTTTTGGGGCACGCTTATAAACACCTTTTGTATAGGTTCTAGCACCACGTCCTTAGCCATTAGAATGGCCGCAAATATCGCCGATCTAACTGCAGGGATGACTTGAGCGGGCCCTCTGTGCACAGCATCTTCATGCAGGGTGACATCTACCAGTCTGACTTTTATTCCCTCACAAGGCTCTCTTGTTAACGGTCCGGTTTTCATTGCTTCATGGAATCCCTCTATTATGAGTTCCATAGTTTCGCGCAGATATTGAATGCCTTTCGTCATATCGAAAAGCATATTTGATTCGAAGACATCGGCGACGTTTTTCGCTTCATCTTTTTCCAAGCCCGCTTCCATGAGCATAGTACGCCGCTCTATTTCTGGCGCATTCATGTTGAGGGAGCCTTCTTTAAGCAAAGTGACGACATCACTTGGCAAGGCCTCAATCTCGAAGTAAAAGCGGTTATGGCGGTTAGGAGATTTGCCTTCGACAGGGCCAGCGCGGTCTAAGACAGTCTCCCTATACACGACTATAGGTTCTGACGTGGTGATTTGAACGTTTTTATCTCTTTCGATTTTATGGGCAATTATCTCTAAATGTAATTCACCCATGCCGGAGATTAAGTGTTCTCCTGTCTCCTCGTTGATAGTCACGCGGAGCGTTGGATCCTCCTTTGAAACTTGTCGTAGCACTTCTACGAGCTTAGGCAGATCTTTCATACTCTTAGCTTCAACTGCTACAGTAACTACAGGCTCACTCGCGTGCTTGATGCTTTCAAAAGGAGCCGTTCCTTGTGCAGTAGAAACCGTCGAACCCACAATAGCGTCGCGTAGCCCAGTGACGGCTGCGATGTTGCCTGCTGGAATTCGTTCAACTTCGATCCGCTCTGCACCCATGAATACGCCTACTTGTTGAATCCGGTTCTTCTTTGGCATGCCAGAAATAAAGACTTCCTGTCCGCGCTCTAGCGCACCTGAAAAAAGTCGTCCGGTAGATACTTCACCTGCGTGAGGATCGATGGTTATATCAGTAATCATCATCCCTACTGGTCCTTTCTGGTCGCAGCCTAGCATCGCTTTGCCCTCCTCAGATTTTTGATCGCCGTGCCATATCACGGGAACGCGTTCTTTCTGCGCTTGCCGAGGATTCGGCAGGAGCGTGACAACCATATCAAGTACAATAGCGTGAAGTGGGCTGCGCTCGGCAAGTTCTTTTTGTTTGTTGTCAGCACAGTATTCGTACACATCTTTGAACGTAATTTTCGTTTTTTCCATCTGAGGTACACTCAAAGCCCAGTTATAGAGTGCAGATCCAAACGCGACAGAACCATCATCGACCTTGACCTTCCATCCTGTGTTATACTTCTCTTCATTCATGCCACGTATGAGCTTATTTACGTGATTGATAAGATTGACGAATTTGCCCATCATAGCTTGTGGATCGAGTTTAAGCTCGTTGACGAGCCTGTCGACTTTGTTTATGAAGAGGATTGGCTTGACGTTTTCTTTGAGTGCTTGCCGTAAGACAGTTTCCGTTTGAGGCATCGTCCCCTCAACGGCATCGACCACCACGACTGCACCGTCAACAGCTCGCATTGCACGTGTGACGTCCCCCCCAAAGTCGACGTGTCCTGGCGTATCAATGAGATTTATCAGATATTCCTTCCCGTGAAACTCGTGAACCATAGAAACGTTCGCTGCATTGATTGTGATTCCTCGTGCTTGCTCTTCTTCATCAAAGTCCATGAAGAGTTGTGTTCCGGCAAGCTCCTTTGAGATCATCCCTGCTCCTGCAAGTAGGTTGTCGGAAAGTGTAGTTTTTCCGTGATCTATATGTGCCACAATTCCGATGTTGCGAATATATTCAGGTCGATCCATGAGCGTTGTGACACGCTCAACCATCTGCTGCCTACTAACCATGCTTTGATTTCAAAAAACTGTCTTATCTAGCTGCCTTAGCCACTCGCTCTTTTTCTTCTTTTTTGCTGACCGAAAAGCTCCGCACGTCATTTTTTGCTGCGGCTATGATCTCGGATGCAAGACACTCATCGATTGTTCTCTTGCTTTTAAACGCAGCCTTTTGAGCACCTTGCGCAATGTACATTAAGGCTAAGTCGACTCGCCGCTGAGATGCGGTGTCTACAGCTTTCGGAACAGAAATGCCGCCGTATTTTAACCGCACAGTTTCTTCTCGAGGTCCGGCGTTTTCTATAGCTTGAATAAGCAACTTTACCGGATTTTCGCCTGTTCGTTTGTTTACGGCGTCGAACGACTTTCTTATAGTCTCGTAAGCCTTTATTTTTTTTCCGGTGTTGGCCTCTCCGCGCATCAATTTGTTTGTCAATCGCTCAACTATAGATAAATTTGATTTGTTGAACTGTTGATGAGCGTGTCTCCCGCTAGTATGGATTTCTGGTGATTCAAAATGCACGTAGCGCTTGATACCAGGATCTTCAACCTGAATATCAGTGGTTTCCCATTTGCCGAAGACCAGGTGATTTTGTTCCGTTTCCATGGTATTACCGTATAGGTTTTTCTTTTCTGCCGCGGACCATCTCTTCAAGAGACACATTATTCACTTTGATGACTTTAAATCGGACGCCCGGAATATCTCCCATTGAACCCCCCATACGCCCCCCAATCCCTTCCACGGTGACTTCGTCGTGTTCATCAATAAAATTTACCGCGGCAACTCCGGGGCAAAATGCTGTTACCTGGCGACCGTTCTTAATAAGTTGGATTCTTACACATTTCCGTATAGCCGAATTTGGCTGCTTTGCTTCAACTCCCACTTTTTCAAGAACTATCCCTCTTGCTTGTGGTGCACCTTCCAACGGATCCGCTTTTTCATCCAAATGAAGTTCTCGACGGCTAAACTTCCTGTCGCTCCATCGAAGCGCTTTGTGATCTTGTTTTAGTTTGCGTGCGGAATAGATTCCCCTTCCCATAACGACTCTCCGTTTGTGGCTTATTGAATTATAACATCTTCGAGCCCATAGTGCCTATGTGCAAGCACTTTGGCTTTGTTAATGTTTCTTCCGTTTTTTCCTATAGCGATGCCCCGATCTTTGGACGTTACTTCGACGAAGGCAAGCTTCTTACTCTCTTTTGTAACGACTTGAACCTTCTTTACAGAAACGGGTTGAAGCGCATTAGCAATGAACTCGTCAACGTCATCTGAGAACTCGACAATCTCTATATGTTTGCCGATTGATCTCTTTACTCTGTTTATGTTGTTGCCATTCTTGCCAATCGCAAGGCCCATATCCCCTTTTTTGACGACGAATATCACCCGATCATTTTCGTCGTCGATATAGCAATCACGGGCTACTGCTCGAGTTAAACTCTCAAACAAGGCTATATAGCGTATCCCTTCTGTAGTGAGCTTAACTTCCGTCATTACTTATCTCCTTTTCCCTTATCGACATAATATCTGAAGATCCTGCATCTATGATCGAAAGAGCAGAAATAATAAATGGTTTACCACACATTGACCCTAATTCGACGCTGCTTATATCGAGATTGACAGTCGGGACTTCTTCAGACGTAATTCTGTCAAGGAACCTCTGCGGACAATTGGAGGCTAGTATGACCAACTGATTGTCCCCTCTCTTAATCGATTTGAGTGTATTTTTCGCACCGATAGAGACCTTTCCATCTTTTATTGCCATTCTTAAAGATTTTGCAATGTCTAGTTCCATGTTTTCCTCAGAATCTACACTCTACCTTGTTTTGGCGATAAGTCGAACATCGCCAGTTCCGAGACGAATGGGTTGACCAACAATTACATTCTCAGTGACTCCAGCGAGTTCATCTATTTCGCCACGTATGGCGGCGTCGAGCAAGTGATTCACGGTGACTTCAAAAGCAGCTCTTGATAGTACGCTCGTCTTCTCCCCTGCTATACCGTGTCGCCCAATCTGCTTGACTTCGCCATCAACTGTCATCATATATGCAACCAGCATAATATGCCTCACGTCAACAGTCAGTCCTTGTTCGCGTAATGTGCTCATTGCCTCCTCGATGATGGAGTTCCGTGCTGCTTCTACACCAAAAACCTCAGCCATCTCATTGATGTTGTTGGTCTTCGTCCGGGCAGAGTCAATATGTTCCAGGACGATCACTTTTTTTAAGGACGATCCTTCTGTATAGAGGACATATTCTTCGTGCTCTTTTCTCACGACAACCCGCTTTATATCTTCTACTCCTTTGATGACCATCGCTTTGACTTTTTCCACGATCTGAAGCAGCGCGCGGTAACGCTTGGCAGCCGGAATCAGCATGATGCTAGTCCCGTCAATCCGAACGTCAACGTCCTGAAGCATCTCAAGTTTGGACACAACAGCATCAAGATCAACGTTGCGTTGCTGCAACGCCCGGTTATCAAATTCCAAGTAGATCTGCATCTCGTCTGTGTCAGTGAGGACGTCTGCGATGTCGCTAACGTGCGTCGCTTCGATTTCCCAGCCAAGTTGTAAAGCTTTATCGCGATCAGTTGCGCTCTCCTCATCGAGGAATATTGTCATCATAGGTGTATCAGGTACTTTTCGGGCATCGACTATTTCTATGAGCCTTGGAAGGCCCAGCGTGACATTAATGTCGGCGACTCCTGCGTAGTGAAAAGTCCTCATTGTCATTTGTGTTCCAGGCTCTCCAATCGACTGGGCAGCTATGGTTCCAACAGCTTCGCACGGCGCTACTTTTGATCGCTTGTAGACATTTTTTGTTATGTCTAGGACCTCATTTATTTCATCGTCGGAAAGTTTTAAGCCCCCCAACTCTGCAAAAAGATCATTTTTCACATTTAAGGGCAATGTGAGTTTGTTTATAGCTTCTTGAAGATCCATTAAACTCACCTACTCTCGCGCTTTTCAATGACGTTTTGCACGATTTTATGGACGTTCACCGATTTGCCATAGTCACTTCTGGTCGGGTCAATTCCATCTTCACCGTATACGAACTGAACTAATTTTTCTCCAGCTCGCACAGTTCCGTCATATTCTACTTCTAAGTCCTGTAGCGCGTTTATCAGTCTTCTTTGCAGATATCCAGACGATGATGTTCTGACAGCGGTATCAACGAGTCCTTCCCTTCCTCCAATTGCGTGAAAGAAGAATTCTGTCGGCGTCAGGCCTTTCTTGTAGCTCGATCGCACGAAACCGCGCGCATCAGCTCCAAGATCACCTTTTCGAAAGTGAGGGAGCGTCCTATCGTAATATCCTCTTTTTATACGTTCACCTCTGACCGACTGTTGTCCAACGCTGCCTGCCATCTGCGTAAGGTTCAACATCGATCCTCGTGCGCCGGAAACAGCCATTACGACAGCGGAATTATCAAGCGCAAGCTCTCCAGCAAACCCGAGGTTCTTTCCTGCAATCTCACCTGCTTTATCTCTTGCTTTTCCTAGTTCTTGCATTATCTTCATTTCTAGGGTCTCGTTAAGGGTTCGACCAGGCATTGATTCAAGCTCACCGACTTCATACGCATTTATGAGGGCCCCGACGTGCCCTTCCGCTTTTTCTATGATCTCTTCTATTTCTAGCTGCGCCTGTGGCGAAACATCTTCGTCGTCAATTCCGAAGCTAAAGCCGAACTTCATGATGCTTCGTATCGCAAGCTTAGTTGCGTTATCTATAAACCGAGAAGCTTCTTGAAAGCCGGTATCAGCGTATTCGCGGATTATCCCGTCAAGTATTGCGCCGCTAAAGGCTCCAATAGACTTTTCGTCAATTATGCCACAAATCAAGTCACCTTTTTCAATCTTAACGTATGCGTCTATGTCACAATCGGACTTTAGACATTCTGCGTGCATAACGCACTTTTTAGCTTTTAGCGTCAGACTCAACTGCTCAGGGACTATTTGACTAAAAACCTGCTTGCCTGTATAGTA
>Ga0066798_10001535_pt1 | contig 9995 bp, 6 predicted proteins | sample PersoiDNA2013203_FD_70961 | JGI IMG/M metagenome (GOLD analysis project Ga0066798, IMG submission 70961) | Permafrost soil microbial communities from the Arctic, to analyse light accelerated degradation of dissolved organic matter (DOM) -... | ecosystem: Environmental > Terrestrial > Soil >...
AGCCGATCACTGACGGTGGCGCGCAGATTGATCGCGGGATAGCGGGCCAGAAACGATGACAGATGCGGTGCCACAAACAGCCGGGAGACCAGCCCGGGCATATCGATCCGCAACAGTCCCCTGACATCACGGTGGGCGCCGCTCAGATCGTCTTCGAGAGTGCCGATATCGCCCAGTATTCGTTGCGCCATCTGATAACAATGACGCCCTTCTTCGGTCATCGACATGCGCCGCGTGGTGCGGTTGAGCAATCGCACCCCAAAGCGGGTCTCCAATGCGGCAATCTGATTGGTGACCGACGACGTCGAGACGCCCATCCGGTCAGCGCCGCCACGAAAACTACCGGTTTCAACCACCGTGCAAAACACCTTTAGCGCATCGAGTCTGTCCACTGCCTGCCTCCCCTTCGTTTTTCGTCGATTATCCACGTTTCCGCAATGATAAATCGCGGCGCGCCCGCTTTTTCTCATCGCCGCTAATGCATAGACTGCATGCATTACCTAAACGAAAGGAATCGAAATGATACAAACCATGAAAGCCATTGTCCTGGAAGCCTTTGAATCGCCACTGCGCCTGAGTGAAGTCGCCAGGCCCGTCGCGCAACGCGGCGAGGTGCTAGTCAGGATCAGCGCCAGTGGCGTCAATCCGCTCGACACCAAGATCGTCGCCGGCAAGGCAGCCCACGCCAAGGTTGGGTTGCCTGCCATTACCGGCATCGATATGGCTGGTGTAGTCGAAGCCGTGGGAGAAGGCGTGACCGGTTTTGCGCCCGGCGACGAGGTCTATGGCATGACCGGCGGTGTGGGTGGCGTGCAGGGCTCGCTGGCACAATATGCCAGTGTCGATGCCCGTCTGCTGGCACAGAAACCGCGCGCATTGAGCATGCGCCAGGCCGCAGCCTTGCCGCTGATTTTTATCACCGCGTGGGAAGGACTGGTCGACCGGGCTCACGTTGCCGCCGGCCAGAAAATATTGATTCACGGTGGTGCCGGTGGTGTCGGACACATTGCAGTGCAAATTGCCAAGGCGCATGGTGCAGTGGTATTTGCCACCGGCAATGCTGGCCAGCGAGACACCATTGAGTCGTTCGGCGCCACCTTCATCGATTATGAAAATAGCACCGTCGAAGACTACGTAATGCAGCACACCGCCGGTGAGGGTTTTGATATCGTTTATGACACTGTCGGCGGCGCTACTCTGGATGCGTCGTTCATTGCGGCACGCCGCTATCACGGGCATGTCGTCAGCTGCCTGGGTTGGGGTACCCACGCTCTGGCACCGCTGTCGTTCCGTGCGGCGACCTATTCGGGGGTATTCACGCTGATGCCACTATTGACCGGTTTAGGTCGTGACAACCATGGCGCCATCATGCGCGAAGCCAGTCGAATGGCCGCAACTGGCCAGCTTCGCGTATTGCTCGATCAGCACGTGTTTGCGCTGGCAGACGCGGCCCAAGCGCACCAATTGCTGATCGACGGTGTCGCGCGCGGCAAGGTGGTGGTGGATATCGAGTGACGACCTGACTGGGGCGGCGCTCAGTCAAGTCGCTCCCTGGTGATGCGTTATCGGCAACTGCAATGTCAAGCGAGTCCCTGCTGCGTTTGAATCCCAATTGATTTCGGCACCAATGGCTTCCGCGCGGCGCATCTGATTGGACAACCCCTTGCCACTGCCCCCATCGCCCTTTAGCGCACTATCTAGTGTAAATCCTTGACCGTTGTCGGCGACGATCACGAACACTCGATCATTGCGCACCTCGGTGGCAACGCGGATTTCCGTGGCATGGGTGTGCTTGATGATATTGGTAAACGCCTCTTGCAGGATGCGCAAAATATGCAGCGCATTCTTTGGATCAAGCCAGTCGAGCGGCGGGACATCGCTCACATCCCAGCGCAATGTAATGCCGGTGCTCTGCAGACGGGGGCCAAGACGAAAACGCAACGTCGCAAGCAATAGCAACAGATCGGCTTGCACAGGCTCCATCGAGTCGATCGCCAGCTTGAGATCATCGATGCAGCCCTTGAGCACCTGCGCAACTTCGGCTTCATTCATATGGCCGTGTTCCACCACCCGTAGTGCGCTGACCAGCGACGAGCCCAGACCGTCGTGCATATCCTGCATCAACCGTTGCCGCTCCTGGCTCAGGGTCTGGCGCTGTTCGATTTTGAGCAGGCGCTGGTGCGCTTGCGTCAATTCCGCCTCGCGTTCCTGCAAGCGGATTTCCAGACCGGCATTGGCCTGTTCCACATCGTGTATTGCCTTGCTGCGTATCACGATAAAACGGTCGGCCAGTGCAAAGGCCAACAGCAACATTTCCAGGGCCGACCCAAATTGCATCGCGAACGGGCTGAGACTGGTGGCGGGCAAAAGGGCCGCGTATTGCAGAGCACTCATTACCGAACCTAAAAACAAGGTGGAATAAGCGGCCAGAAAAAAGTAGGCGCTACGCTGGCGCTTGAAGGCGCAATACACTGCGCTACTGTAGGTCGCCAGCAACGTAACGATGACAAATATGATTGCTGGCACAGTGAAGGTGCGCACTGATATGGCCAAAGCGACAGGAACAAGCAGGCAGCCGCCCAGCATCACTTTCAACAGTCGATCGAGTTGCGGAAAAACCTTTGCCGTATCCAGCATGCATCGCATAAAAAGCAGCATGGCCAGGATCGCTGGCAAAAAACCGAAATTATTTGCCAGGTCCGACCATTGCACAGCATTTGGCCAGAGAAACTCCTTGGCAAGGCCCTTTTGTATCGCCAGACCAAGCGCCATGCAGGCGACGAAGTTGACGTAGAAAAAATAAATGACATCTTTCAGTGAGATGAAAAGCAAAAGATTGAACAAGATCATGGCCGTCACCATGCCGAAATACCAGGCCTGGATTACATAATCTGTGCGCTCAGCAAGATAAAACTGTTCTGACTCCCACAGTTGTGCTGGGATCACGACGGTGGCAGCGGACTGAATGCGAAGATAAAGTACCTGATCGGCGTTTGCCGGCAGCGTAATGGGAAAGACGAAACCGCGGTTTGGATAGGGCCGCGTTGCAAACGGCATCAAGCTGCCGGTGGACACCGAACGAAAAGTTCCGTCCGCAAGCAGTTGATGAAGCTGGATGCTTGACAGTAGCGGATAGGCAATTTCCAGTATTCGCGGGGCAGGATTGTCGCTCGGATTTCGCAAGTGCAAGCGCATCCAGTACGCAGAATGCGTGAGGCCGTAGTTCAAGAATATCGTCGCGACCCCACTGGCTTTGAAACGGCGGGCAATGTCTGGCTTTTGCAAATCGGCCAGCGTCAGCGTTTGACCAGAGTCTTCCAGGATCTCGAAGTAGCTAGTCAAAGAAATCGGCGATTGAGTGACTTGGCTGATGTCGAGCACCTTGTCCGCAGCAACGGCATTAATGCATGACAACAATTGTGCAGCAAGAAACAAACATACTGAAAACCGCAATCTGTTGCACATGCCCATGCTGATCTACCATCCAAAGAGTTATTGGGGCGGAGGTAAACCCTGCCCGTTGCGGGCCTCAATTATGGCATTAGCGCCCCTTGATGGCGCGCCCCGTCACAACCGCATCAAAATAAGACAAGCTCATCCCCTAACCGGTCCAATTTCGCTGGTCATTTCAACGTTCGGGGTTGTCGCCCGACATAAAGGTCCCGGAGGGCTACGGTGCCGTGACAAATTGTCGCAGATGCTGCTTTTGCCACGTGTCATGCGGCAGATAACTCTTACAATACCCGCCGAATTCGACCAAATATGCTCAGGTGTATTTTTTGCTCGGATGACGCGTTCTGCATTTCACACCTATCAACAGCGACCAGCGATACGTTAGCTTCCTCCGCCATACGTGCCAGTTGAAAAATAAGATTTACACGTATTCAGGGGAACACACTTCATGAAGAAAAACGCCATTCGCCTTGCAGTATTGGTTCTGATTGCTTGCATTCAAACCGAACAATCATGGGCACAAAGCACTGTCAGTTCGATAGCGTCCGACGAAACGTCAGCATCGGCGCTGCCATCGGTGACCATTGTGGACAGTAGTGAAAAGCACGAATACCGGCAATCCAGCAGCACCAGCGCAACGCGCACCGACACACCGCTACAGGAGTTGCCACAATCGGTACAAGTCATCTCGCATCAGTTAATCGAAGACCTGCACGCGAGTCGCGTTGACGATGTCATGTTGTACGTCAGCGGCGTTGCACACCAAAACAATTTTGGCGGTCTGTGGGATAACTATTCAATCAGAGGCTTTTCCGGCAGCGAAAACGGTGGGATGAACATGCTATGGAATGGATTTGCCTCCAATCGTGGATACGCCGCGCCACGCGACATGGCCAATGTCGAAACCATCGATTTTTTCAAAGGACCATCGGCTGCAGTGTACGGCAGCAGCGAACCCGGCGGCACGATCAATGTCGTCACCAAGAAACCGCAATTTCAATCCAGCAATGTGCTTGATTTCACTGCCGGGACACAAGACTTCTTCCGCAGCACCGTCGATTCCACTGGCGCACTCACAGACAACTTTGCATATCGGCTCAACGCTGCGACCGAAAGCAAGGGCAGCAGCCGTGATGCGGTTGACAGCAAGCGAGCATTCTTCGCACCGGCCTTCACCTGGCTGTTGACGGATCGCACTACCTTGAACTACGAGGGCGAGTTCCTGCAGCAAAAAGCCCCGCTGGATCGTGGCATTGTCGCCGTCGGCGGCCGTCTTGACGCAATTCCTGCGTCACGCTTTCTGGGCGAACCGAATGATGGCGACATCACCATCAACAACCAGAGTCATCTGTTGAGCCTGGAACATCAGTTCGACGACAACTGGCATCTGCGCACCGGCGTATTTCACAAGGAAGGCACGTTAAACGGCTATTCCACCGAAGCCTCTTCGCTGCGCAGTGACAACACCACATTGTGGCGTCAACGACGTTACCGCGATTATTCCTGGAGTGATACTTCATTGCAGGTGGAACTCGGCGGCAAGATCCGCACCGGTAGCATTGAGCATGAAATATTGACCGGTGTCGACGCCGACTGGATGACACTCGATCAACGCATGCTGCGCATCAATCCTTCCACCGGCACCCCCTATGCGATCAATATCTACGATCCCGTCTATGGACAGGCGCAACCAACACCAACGACCAATACCAATACTGCTGAACGCCAGATCAGTACAGGCCTGTTTCTGCAAGACCAGATCAAACTCGCGGATCGTTGGCGTCTGTTGGCAGGCGTACGACTGGACGCGTTTCGCGATACGCTCAACAATTTGCTGACTGGCACCGTGTCGCGCCAGGACAAGAGCGCCAGCTCGCCACGCCTTGGACTGACCTATCTCGCCAGCCAGACCATCTCGCTCTACACAAGCATTGGCAAATCGTTCCGCCCTAACACCGGCAGTGACGCCAGTGGCAATGCATTCAGTCCGGAAACCGCGCTCGCCAAAGAAGCCGGAATGAAATACGAAAGCAACGATAAGCGTGTCGGCGCAACGCTCGCCGTATTTGACATTACCAAGCAAAACGTCCTGACTGTTGACCCTGCCAATACCTTCTATAGCATTGCCGCTGGCGAAGTGCGCAGCCGGGGCGTCGAACTGGATTTCAATGGCAAGGTGGCACAGCACTGGCGTCTGACCGGCAACATGGCCTTCACTGATGCCGTCGTGACGAAAGACAATACCCTGCCCGTCGGATCACGCCTGATCAACGTACCGAAAACTTCCGGCAGTCTTTTAACCGTCTATGAGGATGTGGATGCCAATGGCGGTTTGTATGGCCTGGGTGGAGGCTTGAACTACGTTGGCGCTCGCACGGGCGACACTGCCGGCAGCTTCACACTGCCCGCCTATACCACGGTCAAGGCATTGGCCTATTGGCAGGTGACGCCCAAGATGCGGCTGTCCTTCAATGTTAATAATTTATTCAATAAACAATACTATGCCAGTTCTTACAGCAGCGTCTGGATCACTCCTGGGGTGGTGCGTTCGGCCACGCTTGGGCTGACGATCAAATTCTGATCCATGAACGCGAAAAGGATCCTCGCCAGATACAAACTCACAGCGTCACAGACGTGTTAATGTGTCCTAGTACGAATTGGCGTTTCGGCTTCGCATGTTGAAACGCCAATTCCGCCACGCGACAAGCTGCGTTCCGCTTTGGTCTCCATAGCGGGCAAAGTGTTCCATCTTGGATAGGCATCTGAACACATAGCGCGAAGGGGCATTGATCTATTCTTTCATTATCACCTGTGAACACGGCGGCAATCTTATCCCCGCCGCCTATGACAGCTTGTTTCAAGATGCCAGGCCCCTGCTCGATTCTCATCGCGGTTACGATCCAGGAGCGCTGCTAGTAGCACAGGAACTGGCAGCGGCGCTAGGCGGCGCTCTGGTGACTGCCACCGTGAGCCGTTTGCTGGTTGATATCAACCGATCGATCGGTCATCGGCAACTCTTTTCGACGATGACGTGCCGCTTACCGCCGCCGATCCGCGCTGAAATCCTGGCGCAATATTATCGGCCTTATCGCGAGCAGGTCGAGCAGCTGGTCCGGCAAGCCGTATCCAGAAAGCAGCGCGTGCTCCACATTTCTTCGCATAGTTTTACGCCCGAGCTCGATGGCAAGGTACGCAACGCCGACGTCGGCTTGCTGTATCACCCGGCCCGGCGTGGAGAGGTCGCACTCTGTGCGCACTGGAAGACGATATTGGCCGGACTTGCGCCGACGTTGCGTGTGCGTCGCAATTATCCCTATGCTGGCAAAGGTGACGGACTGACCGCCTACTTGCGACAGCGTTTCGCTGCCGACGCTTATATCGGAATCGAACTTGAAGTCAATCAGCGCATGACGCTAGCAGGCGGCGCACCGTGGGCCACACTGCGCGCCCTGCTAATCGACAGCTTGCGCACGGCATCTGCAATGCATGTTCCATGACCGACGCACTTCGTTGTATGCCATCTTGTTGTTCTCCGCATCTTAACCTCAGCTGTTTTTCTTGCGCCTTGCCCGACACGGCTGAAAATTGGAACCTGTCATGAAAATCCATATTGGTTTTGAAATGGTCTACGATTGCCCGCAGCCCACCCCCATGATTTTCAACCTGAATGTTCACTTTACCCGCGTCTCGGATCTGGTCAGTCGCGATGATCTGATGTTCGATCCTCCGGTTCCCCGCATGGCTTACCGCGACAGTTTCGGTAACTGGTGTACCCGCATCGTCGCGCCGCAAGGCCGCATGCGCATTTTTGCCGATGCCGTCATCAACGACAGCGGCCTGGCTGACGTGCTCTCTCCGTACGCGCGACAGCTTGCTGTGCAGGACTTGCCGGAAGAACCACTGCTGTTTTTACTCGGCAGCCGCTACTGTGAAACCGACCGTTTATCGCCCATCGCGTGGCAACTGTTTGAGCATGCCCCTACCGGCTGGAGCCGGGTTCAAGCAATCTGCGATTATGTCCATCGCCATATTACCTTCGGTTACGAAAATGCCCGCATGACGCGCACGGCAATGGAAGCGTTTCAGGAAAAAGTCGGCGTCTGCCGCGATTACGCCCATCTGGCAGTCGCATTTTGCCGTTGCATGAACATCCCGGCGCGTTATTGCACCGGCTACCTCGGTGACATCGGCACGCCGCCACCGCATGGCACGATGGATTTCGCTGCCTGGTTTGAAGTTTTTCTCGACGGTAGCTGGCACACCTTCGACGCCCGCAACAACACCCCGCGCATAGGCCGCGTCTTGATCGCCCGCGGTCGCGATGCCGCCGATGTTGCGCTCAACAATACCTTCGGCCCCAATACACTGAGCCACTTTAAGGTGTGGACGGATGAAGTCCATCAGCGCCAGGCAGGCGAACCCTGGCTGTGAAGTGCATAGGCAACCAGGGTGGTCGGGGTGTCATTTATCCGTGATCCATATTATATCGTCACGTGGGATTGACGCTATCTGCCGTCCACCTTCTACGTTGCAACTCAGAACTTGGTGGAAATACCCAAATTCCACTTGCGTTCAGGATCGGCCGTATCCGGCACCAAACCGTTCGAATAATCCAGGCTCAGCCCGACATTTTGGTTGAAATTGTAGGTCAGCGTCGACCGCCAATAATGGATGCTTTGCGCGCCTTTTATTGCTTTAAGACCGGTATAGGTCGTGGTGAAGTCAAACGGCAATCGGGGATTGGTCGAGGCCAGCGTAAAGCCGGCCTGCGCCCCCAGGCGGATGAAGTCTTGATGCGAATCATAGACCGAGGCGTTGCCACGTTCAGCATAAATACCGTTGCGACTCTGGCCGATCAGGATCGGTTTGAATGCCAGACCGTTATCCCAACGAATGAAATCATTGAGTATGCCCGGGTGCATCCTTGTATAAGTAAAGTTGACCGTGAACAAACGGCTGCCATCGGTGGTGTTGATCAGATAGTCGGGACGCGCCGTCACATCGTCAGTGATGGCCGAACCCGGATGGATAAAATGAAATGCCGACAGCATACCGATCTGGCTGGTACGGGTGGTCGTCACCGAGACCGAACCGCTATCGTAAGTGGTGACACGGTTTTGCTTGAAGCCGACATAGGGCACCGCTTCATAGGTACTGCCACTTGCGCCGATGACGTGCTTGTCAAGTGAGTAGCCGCTGTAGACCACAATGTCGTTGGTGCGCGACTGCGCCACATCATCGTTGGCCAGGGTCAGGTGGGCACGATCAACCGAAGCATAGCCAGCTTGATTGCTGCGATCGATGGACAACTGATCCGGATTGCCGCGCACGCGCACTTGATCGATCCAGCTTGGCGCCGGCGCTGCTATGACTGTGGCCGTTCCGGCTTGCCCGGTGCTACCGGTCGCAGCAGCAGCAGCAGCAGCAGCGACTACCGGTGCAGTCATACTGGCGGCCGAGGCCGCGTGCGGTAACGCGGGTTGTGCATCGGCGTTTACACACACAAGGCTGGCCTGATTATCGGCGTCGAAGAAGTTGCCCGCCGCAGCCGCACCGGTCGGCTTGAATTGTGCGTCCTTGCCATCGAGCAGTTGTTGCAGATCGGCGGTGAGATGATCGACATTGCAACTGTCGCCCTTGCACACTGCTGCGGATTTTTCGGTACTACGTTTCTTGATCAACCAAGCGGCCAGCGCACGGTTTGAAGACAATGGCGCAGGCTGGTTTCCCATCGACAAATAAGCGGTACTTACTGGATAAGTAGACAACAGCCTGGCGGCCAGTTTTTCCTTGTCTACTTTCAGGTCGGCAGAGCAGATTGCGCCCAGTTCAGTGGCCTGGGCCAGTGTCACAACAGCAGGAGCGGTTAGCAGCATGAGCGCTGCAAACGGATGCAATCGACTTCGCATGGATATCCTTGGTCTTGTAGGAGTAAACGACATCGAAGCATGGCGACAGCATGCGGCCATGTCCGGATGAATGATCGGGCTGATCGGTCAAGCGCTGGTATGAACACGCAACGCGGGAAAATGTTCAATCGCGGGCGAAAATTTACATTCGGACTATCGCGGTTGGTCAAGAATTGGCCTGGATGCCCGTGTACAGTATTACATGTGGCGGAAAAAACACGTTAGTTTGCGCTGAGTTGCGGTGTCGTTGAAAAGGCATTTTCCCCGATTGCTCCGCATGAAATCAGATGCAGGTCATTGAGCGTATCGACAGGCGACTCAAGCTCACCGGCCGTTCTTTTCCAAAATTCAAATCCCTGCTTGTAATAATTTTCCAATGCCGCCGGATGATCGAGGGTACAGGTGTGCAGCCAGATATGCTTGCTGCGGAGGTCGATGCAGCGATTGACAACAAGATTCAAGGCCTTGCGCCCCAGTCCCTGGCCGACGAAATCCGGACACAAGCCGAAGTAAAGAATTTCTATGGAAGCGTTCGCATGCATATTCAATTCGCAATACCCCAATACTTGACCTGAGCGCGATTCAATCATGTCGATCTCGACATCGCTGCGTTTGAAATACGCCTGCCAGGTC
>Ga0066798_10001542_pt1 | contig 9975 bp, 9 predicted proteins | sample PersoiDNA2013203_FD_70961 | JGI IMG/M metagenome (GOLD analysis project Ga0066798, IMG submission 70961) | Permafrost soil microbial communities from the Arctic, to analyse light accelerated degradation of dissolved organic matter (DOM) -... | ecosystem: Environmental > Terrestrial > Soil >...
CCTGGCTGCAAGGTGACGCCATGCAGCGCACCGATGTGGAGAGTGCCGCACGCGGCGCTGCCCTGATCGTCCATGCCGTCAATCCGCCCGGCTATCAACGCTGGGCCGAGCTGGTCTTGCCGATGCTCGACAACAGCATCGCCGCCGCCCGCAGCAGCGGCGCCACCATCGTCTTGCCCGGCACGGTCTACAACTACGGCCCCGATGCTGGCACTGAATTACATGAAGCATCGCCGCAACATCCACTGACCCGCAAGGGTGCAATCCGCGTGGAGATGGAACGGCGTCTGCAACAGGCAGCTAACGCGGGTGTGCACAGCATCATCGTACGTGCTGGCGATTTCTTTGGCCCACGCGCCGGCAGCAACTGGTTTTCGCAAGGGCTGGTCAAACCGCAGCGACCGCTGCGCGCTATCACCTATCCAGGCCGCACTGGCGTTGGTCATCAATGGTCGTATCTACCCGATGTCGCCGAAACCATGATGCAGTTGATCGAACGCCAGGATCACCTGCCGCCGTTCAGTACCTTTCACATGAACGGTCACTGGGATGCCGATGGCACGCAAATGGTGACGGCAATTCGCCATGCTGCCAGCAAGATGGATTTGCCGGTTCGCAGCTTCCCCTGGTGGCTGCTGGCGCCAGCGGCGCCGTTTGTGCCCTTGTTCAAGGAAATGAAAGAAATGCGCTACCTGTGGCAGCAAGGTATTCGCATGCGCAATACGGCATTGCTGGCGGTGCTGGGTCAAGAGCCGCACACGCCGTTGGCGCAAGCGGTATACGCCACGCTGAGCGCTCAAGGCTGTCTGCCTGTGCCCACCAGCAGCGACCGCGATACGCATGCCCTGCCGCGCTAAAAAACAGCTGGCCAGCGCGGCAGTACCAGACGGTGGTATCTTTTACTTCCATTGTCTTTTGCTGCCGCATCATGAACCAAACCACTGCAACGCCCGCATTACCTTATCTGCAACAATTTTCCCTGGTCGGCAAGATCGCGCTGGTCACTGGTGCGGCGCGCGACATCGGTTTCGAAATCGCCCGTGCGATGGCCGGCAGCGGTGCCCATGTGATCCTCAATGGCCGCCATGAGCAGACCCTCGCCAGCGCCGTGCAAACCATCCTCACCGACGGTGGTTCGGCCAGCGCCATGGCCTTTGACGTCACCGACAGCGCCGCTGTCAAACAAGCATTCGCCAACATCGCCACACAGTATGGCCGCCTCGATATCCTGGTCAACAATGCTGGCGTGCGCCATCGCAAACCGCTACTGGAATTCAGCGATGAAGAAATTCACGCCATGCTGGCAACCAATCTGCTGGCCGGCTATACCTTGTCGCGCGAAGCCGTAAAGTTGATGCTGCCGCAACGCAGCGGCCGCCTGATCAACGTCACCTCCATCGCCGGCAAGGTGGCGCGCAGTGGTGACGCCGTCTACACCGGTGCCAAGGCCGGCATGACCGGTATGATGCGCGCGCTCGCCGCAGAATACGGCCCGCGCGGCATTACCAGCAATGCCATTGCGCCTGGTGGTGTTGCCACAGCTGCCAATGCGCAGGCCATGGCCGACCCCAAGATCAATGCCCATTTCGCCACGCGCACGCCACTCGGGCGCTGGGCGCAGCCGCAGGAAATTGCTGGTGCAGCCGTATTTCTCGCCTCACCCGCGGCATCCTATGTCAATGGTCATGTACTTTATGTCGACGGCGGCATGTCGATCGCTATGTAGCGCCATCCCACCACGAGGGCAATCATGAGACAGCACTTCATCAACAACCGCTGGGCCGCACCCAACGGCGGCGACAGTATCCCGGTGGTCGATCCATCCACTGGCTTGATCTTCGATGCGCTGGCGCGCGGCAATGCCGCTGATATCGACCTCGCGGTTGGCGCCGCACGGCAAGCCTATGATCAGGTCTGGAGCCGCACCAGCGCCGCCGAACGTGGCCGTTTGTTAATGCGACTGTCACAGAAGCTGCAAACGCACCAGGAAGAACTGGCCATGTTGGAAGCGCGCGATTGCGGCAAGCCATTCAAACAGGCGCGCGCCGATGCCGCTGCGATTGTGCGTTATTTCGAATTCTATGCCGGGGCCGCTGACAAGCTGCACGGTGAAACCATCCCCTACCAGACTGGCTACACCGTACTGACCTTGCGCGAGCCGCATGGCGTGACGGCACACATCGTGCCCTGGAATTATCCGATGCAGATTTTCGGACGCTGTGTCGGTGGCGCCCTGGCGGCTGGCAATACCTGCGTGGTCAAACCGGCCGAAGACGCCTGCCTGTCGCTGCTGCGCGTGGCCGAGCTGGCCGCCGAGGCAGGCTTGCCGGACGGCGTGCTCAATATCGTCACCGGTTATGGCCATGAAGCGGGCGACTGCCTCGTCAAGCATGCCGATGTCGATCATGTCTCGTTCACCGGATCGCCCCATGTCGGCAAGCTGGTAGTGTGCGCAGCGGCTGAGCATCACACGCCTGTGACGCTGGAACTGGGCGGCAAATCGCCGCAAGTGGTGTTTGCCGATGCCGACCTCGACGCCATGTTGCCGGTGGTCGTCAACGCCATCGTGCAAAACGCCGGCCAGACCTGCTCGGCCGGTAGCCGTTTGTTGATTGAACGCGGCATTTATGAAGCCGTATTGGAACGACTCGGCCAGGCGTTCAGCCAATTGCGCGTGGGTTCAGCGTCGATGGATCTGGATTGCGGTCCATTGATTCGCAAAAGCCAGCAAGCACGCGTGGCCGGTTTTCTGCACGAAGCCAGCGTCGACGGCATCGCTGTCGTGGCGCAGGGAAAACTGGACGACGGCGCGCCAGCGGCGGGCTTTTATCAGGTGCCCACGTTGTTGCGTGACGTGCCGCCCCGGCACCGATTGGCCCAGGAAGAAGTATTTGGCCCAATACTGGCAGCCATGCCGTTCGACGATGAAGCCGATGCGATCGCGCTGGCCAATGGCACCGATTTCGGTCTGGTCGCCAGCGTCTGGACCCGCGACGGCGGCCGTCAGATGCGCATGGCACGCGCCATCCGCAGCGGTCAGGTATTCATCAACAATTACGGTGCCGGCGGCGGCGTCGAGTTGCCGTTCGGCGGCGTCAAGGCCAGTGGTCATGGCCGCGAAAAGGGCTTTGAAGCGCTCTATGGATTTACCGTACTCAAGACCATCGCAATCAAGCATGACTGATTGAACGCAGCAGCATCAACAACCACAAAAAACACAAGGAGACGACATGAGACTGCAAGACAAAATCGCCATCGTGACTGGCGCCGGTTCCGGCTTTGGCGCAGCCATCGCCAAGACCTATGCACGCGAAGGTGCGCGTGTATTGGTGGCCGACATCAATGACGACAATGGCCAACGCGTGGTACAGGAAATCATCGCCGCCGGCGGCCAGGCCAGTTACCAGCATGCCGACGTGTCGCGCAGCGCCGACATGGCGGCCATGCTGGAAGCCACATTGGCAGCGTTCGGCGGCTTGCACATTGTAGTCAACAATGCCGGCACCACCCATCGCAACCGGCCCATGCTGGAAGTCGAGGAAGAGGAATTCGATCGTCTCTACGCCATCAACGTCAAGAGCATCTTTCTCAGCGCCAAGACCTTTGTGCCCTACTTCCGCCGCCATGGCGCCGGTGTTTTCATCAACATTGCATCAACCGCAGGCATCCGCCCACGTCCTGGGCTAACCTGGTACAACGGCAGCAAGGGTGCGGTGATCACGCTGAGCAAATCCATGGCCGCCGAACTCGGTCCCGATCAAATTCGCGTCAACTGCGTCAATCCAGTCATGTCAGCCACCGGTCTGCTGACCGAATTCATGGGCGTGGCCGATACGCCGGAGAACCGCAAGAAATTCACTGCCACGATTCCGCTGGGACGGTTTTCTACGCCCGAGGATATTGCCAATGCCTGCCTCTATCTTGGTTCGGATGAAGCATCTTTCATCACCGGCGCTTGCCTGGAAGTCGATGGTGGCCGTTGCGTGTAGGCGACCTTTCTACTGTCAGGAACTTGTCAGGCTTTCCGGTATTTTGCATTCAATCAGCCATGTTTATGTCTATAATTACCCTGCTTTAAAAAGGCCGTCGGTACTTCACTCAAAACCAAGCCAGTCCTGCATGACTGGCTTTTATAAACAAGAAGACCGGCTCGACAATTCAATACTTATAAGTATGGAGTGAGACATGTCGTACACAAGCACTACGGGCGTCTCTACGCTGCCCGACACTGATTTATCGTTTGAAGAAGCCACCTTCAGTAAAGTCACCTGGCGTCTGCTGCCATTGTTGTTCCTCTGCTATGTCGCCTCGTATCTAGATCGCGTCAATGTCGGTTTCGCCAAGTTGCAAATGCTGCAAGACCTGCAGTTCAGCGAAACCATGTATGGCCTTGGTGCCGGCATCTTTTTCATCGGCTATTTTCTGTTTGAAATCCCCAGCAATATCATCTTGCACAAAGTCGGCGCACGACTCTGGATTGCCCGCATCATGATCACCTGGGGCCTGATTTCGGGTGCCATGATCTTTGTCACCACGCCGCAGATGTTCTATGTAATGCGTTTCCTGCTGGGGGTGGCCGAGGCTGGTTTTTTCCCTGGCGTGATTCTGTATCTGACCTACTGGTTTCCCTCGCACCGGCGCGGCAAGATCACAGCCTTATTCATGACCGGCATCGCCATCTCGGGTGTGATCGGCGGACCATTGTCGGGCTGGATCATGCATTCGATGCCAGGCGTATATGGTTTCGCTGGATGGCAATGGATGTTCATTCTGGAAGCGCTTCCATCGCTGGTGCTGGGCGTGGCCGTGATCTTTTATCTGAAAGACAGCATTCGCGACGCGCACTGGCTCAATGAAGCAGAAAAGCGCTTGCTCGAAACGCAAATCCAGCGCGACCAGGAAGGCAAAGAACAATTGTCGATGAAACAGCTCTTTGCCAACGGCAAGGTCTGGCTCGGCGCGCTGATTTACTTTTGCTTTGTCATGGGTCTGTATGGCGTCAGTTTCTGGCTGCCGACCATTATCAAGACCACCGGCGTCGCTGATCCGCTCAATATCGGCTTGCTGACAGCGATCCCCTACGGCATCGCTGCGATTGCCATGATCATGATCGGCCGCAGCGCCGATCAATTGCGCGAACGGCGCTGGCACGTTGCACTGCCGGCCTTCCTCGGTTGCGCAGGCCTGCTGTTTAGTACCGCCTACGACCACAATACCTTGCTGGCAATGGCGTCGCTGACGCTGGCGGCGGTTGGCATTCTGACCAGCTTGCCACTATTCTGGAGCCTGCCCACGGCGTTTCTGGGTGGCACTGCCGCCGCCGCCGGGATTGCGCTGATCAATTCGCTGGGCAATCTGGCTGGTTTTGTCAGTCCCTATCTGGTCGGTTGGCTCAAGGATGCTACCCAGAGCACCAATAGCGGCATGTTTGTATTGGCAGGATCGCTATTGCTTGGCGGCCTGTTGACGCTGGCGGTACCGGCGACGGTGGTCAATAAATAGACGCAAGCACGATAACAAGGCCGGTTTGTGCAATGCACAGACCGGCTTTTTTTATGTAGTCTAATGCCACCGGCAAGGCAAAAGTGCAATGCGCCGGTAGCATCCACGCTTCTCTGTCAAAATGGCGCTTTATTGTCGCCTCTCCGGTTTCATGAACTCAGCCGATTTCCCCGCACCAAGCGTTGCTGCGCTGTCCTTCGACAATGCGTTCGCGCACTTGCCGCCAGCCTTCTATACCCATTTGCAGCCCACACCGCTGCGCGCACCTTATTTGGTGGGCGTCAGTGAGGATGCGGCGGCATTGATCGGCATTGATCCCGCCAGTGTTCAAGAGAGCAGCTTCATTGACCTGTTCACCGGCAACACCATCGCGCCCGGCTCCAAGCCGCTGGCGGCGGTCTACTCCGGACATCAATTTGGCAACTGGGCCGGCCAACTCGGTGATGGCCGCGCCATCCTGCTCGGTGATCTACCTGCCGTCGACGGTACGCGCATCGAGCTGCAACTCAAGGGCGCAGGCCAGACGCCGTATTCGCGCATGGGCGATGGCCGCGCCGTATTGCGTTCCTCGATCCGCGAATTTCTCTGTTCCGAAGCGATGGCCGCGCTCGGCATTCCCACCACGCGCGCCTTGTGCGTCACAGGTTCCGACCAGCAAGTGCACCGTGAAACCTTGGAAAGCACCGCCGTCGTCACCCGTATGGCGCCCAGTTTTATCCGCTTCGGCTCATTCGAGCATTGGTATTACAACCAGCGTCACGATGAATTGAAACTGCTGGCCGATACCGTGATTGCCGGTTTTTATCCTGAACTACTGGCACAGCCCAACCCCTACGCTGCATTGCTGGCCGAAGTCACGCGTCGCACTGCGCACTTGATGGCGCAATGGCAGGCAGTCGGTTTCATGCACGGCGTGATGAATACCGACAATATGTCGATACTCGGCTTGACGCTCGATTACGGCCCGTTCGGCTTCATGGAAGCCTTCGATGCCCGCCATATCTGTAATCACACCGACCAGCAAGGCCGCTATTCATACCAAATGCAACCGCGCATCGGCCAATGGAATTGCTTTGCGCTGGGGCAAGCCTTGTTGCCGCTGATTGGCAATGTCGAAGACACCGAAGCAGCACTGGGCGACTACGATGCTGAGTTCGCCGCGCGCCATGATGCCTTACTGCATGCCAAACTGGGACTGAGCACGCGCCAGCCCGACGACGACAGCCTGTTCGACGCCATGTTTGCCCTACTGCAAGCCGGCCATGTCGATTTCACCTTGTTCTTCCGTCGCCTGGGCAATCTGCAAGTGGCGAACACAGCCGCCGATGAACCATTGCGCGATCTGTTCATCGAACGTGCTGCATTTGATGCCTGGGCCGAGCAATACCGTATGCGCCTGCGCCAGGAAAACAGCCAGGATGCTGCCCGCAAACTTGCAATGAACGCAACTAACCCCAAATACGTGCTTCGCAATTATCTGGCGCAAGTGGCCATCGACAAGGCGCAGCAAAAAGACTTTTCGGCACTGGCCACCTTGCAGCAGATATTGCGGCACCCGTTCGACGAACAGCCACAATACGAGGACTACGCCGATCTGCCGCCCGATTGGGCCAGCCATCTGGAAGTCAGTTGCTCGTCCTGAAGCGGGCTGCGGCAATAACTACGATCAATTTATTTACCAGGGAGCACCAACATGACTGCAAAAGTCGAAAAAACCGAAGCCCAATGGCGTGCCCAGCTCGATCAAATGGAATATCAAGTCGCGCGCGAAGCCGCCACCGAGCGCGCTTTCAGCGGCAAATACTGGGATCACCATGAAGCTGGCATCTATACTTGCGTCTGCTGCGACACGCCGCTATTCGCCTCGGATGCCAAATTCGACTCCGGCTGCGGCTGGCCCAGTTATTTCAAGGCATTGAACCCCGATAACGTGGCCGAGAAAATCGACAGAAGTTATGGCATGATTCGTACCGAAATCATCTGCAACGTCTGTGATGCCCATCTGGGCCACGTGTTTCCCGATGGTCCGCCGCCGACCGGCTTGCGCTATTGCATCAATTCGGCCTCGCTGCGGTTTGATCCGACCCCTTGATTCACTCTTTGAAAAGACTAAACCAATGAAGTTTTTGTTTGACCTCTTTCCCGTCATTCTGTTTTTCGGCGTCTTCAAGTGGGCCGAAGGGCATGCCGATGCCGCCCAGAATCTGGTAGCGCACTATCTGTCAGGCTTCATGTCGGGCGGCGCCGTAGTGGCTTCGCAGGCGCCGATCCTGCTGTCGACGGCGGTGGCGATCATCGCCTCGTTGGCACAGATCGCCTATCTGCTGGCGCGCCGCAAGAAAGTCGATGGCATGCTGTGGATTTCGCTGACCATCATCGTCGTCTTCGGCGGCGCCACGATTTATTTCCGCGACGACACTTTCATCAAGTGGAAACCAACCATTCTGTACTGGGCCTTTGCCGTTGCCTTGTTGATCAGTCAAGTATTCATGCGCAAAAACTTGATCCGCGTGATGATGGAAAAACAAGTTCAACTACCCGATCCGGTATGGGGCCGACTCAATCTGGCATGGATGCTGTTCTTCCTGCTGATGGGCTTGCTCAACCTGTATGTGGCGTTCAATTACCCCATCGATATCTGGGTTAACTTCAAGATGTTCGGCACCATGGGCTTGATGTTTGCCTTCATCATCGGGCAAAGCCTATTCTTGTCCAAGTACATGAAAGACATCGAATGAATGCCGCTACGGATACCCGCCCGGAAACAATCCGCACGCGCCTGATTGCAACTTTCGCACCGCAGCAATGTCAGGTAGAAGATGAGTCTGCGCTGCACGCCGGCCATGCCGGCGCAGCATCGGGTGGCGGGCATTATCGCGTGCAATTGGTTTCAACTGTTTTCGAAGGTAAAAATCGTTTAAATCGCCATCGGCTGGTGTATGATTGCTTGGCTGACATGATGCACAACGATATACACGCACTGGCCATCATCGCGATTGCGCCTTCGGAAATAGCGAACTAACAAGACTACCTGCTTTCAATCCATTCCAATATCCGCTCATATTATTCGCTTGAATCTTCCGTTTATTCCTTCCCCTTTATTAGGATTTGATAATGATAATTAAACCTGCTCGTTTGCTGGTGCTGTTGTTTGCAGCTGCCGCTCTGCCAGTCATGGCGCAAAACCTTGCCGTGGTCAACGGCAAGCCGATTCCATCGGTGCGTGCTGACATCATGGTCAAACAAATGACTTCCCAAGGCCAACCTGACAGCCCGCAACTGCGCAGCGCCGTCAAGGAAGAGCTGATCAACCGCGAAATCCTGATGCAAGAAGCCGACAAGCAAGGCCTCGGCAACAATGCTGAAGTCAAGAACCAACTGGAACTGGCGCGTCAATCGATCGTCATCCGCGCCCTGATCGGCGACTACCTGAAGAAGCATCCAGTAGCAGATGCCGACGTCAAGGCTGAATACGACAAGTTCAAGGCACAGGCTGGCGACAAGGAATATCACGCCCGTCACATCCTGGTCGACAAGGAAGAAGATGCCAAGGCCATCATCGCCAAGATCAAGGCTGGCACCAAGTTTGAAGATCTGGCCAAGCAATCCAAGGACACCGGTTCGGCAGCCAATGGCGGCGATCTGGACTGGGCAACGCCAGCTTCGTTCGTCAAACCATTCTCCGACGCCATGGTCGCTCTGAAGAAAGGCGACGTCACCGACACGCCTGTGAAAACCCAATTCGGCTATCACGTGATCCAATTGCTGGACACTCGCCCAGCCAAGGTACCGACACTGGATGAAGTGAAACAGCAAATCACCGAAGCGCTGCAACAAAAGAAATTGCAAGCCTATCAGGAAGAACTGCGCAAGAAAGCCAAGATTCAATAATCTGGCGATTGGCAGTTGATCGGTACTGACGCAGTAGTTGTCATATCGAAATCACTGCTCACTACGCGTAAAAAAATGCTCGCTCCGGCAACGGTAGCGAGCGTTTTTTTATGCATCGTCGATTTCACACTTTGCTCAAATAGACCTAGCATTCCCAATAAATATTGCCAAATGGCGGCAGCGCATGTGAAAAAATGCATGACCGTCAATCACTCTGTTGAAAATAATTTACACATTTACGCATTTACGCATTTACGAAAAAACGACAACTGGTCGTGACAAGTAAACCGGCGTATTAGTCGGTATTCGTCATACTTTTTGATACCACGTTAGCGCGGTAAGCAAACCCTGCAGACTAGGTTTAATGCTGCTCAGATAAGAAAAACCTGCTTTTTTTGGTTTTTTTGGGCTGATGTTGTGTTTTCTTCGGACGAACTAGCCGGGGGCGGCTCGGCAGCCGCTTACCTCAGTGCGTAGTTGAATCTTTGTTCTCTTCGGACGACCTAGCCGGGGGCGGCCCGGCAGCCGCTCACTTTCTTTGGTCTCGCCCAAAGATAAGTAAGCAAAGAAAGGCGACCGCTA
>Ga0066798_10001543_pt1 | contig 9970 bp, 9 predicted proteins | sample PersoiDNA2013203_FD_70961 | JGI IMG/M metagenome (GOLD analysis project Ga0066798, IMG submission 70961) | Permafrost soil microbial communities from the Arctic, to analyse light accelerated degradation of dissolved organic matter (DOM) -... | ecosystem: Environmental > Terrestrial > Soil >...
GTGAAGCGATCCTCGAGATGCTGCGGGACCGGCTCGGCGCTGCCGGTGAGCTCGGGGTGCTGACGTGAAGCAGCCGCCGCCGCCGCCGCGGTCGTACCCGCCGCAGCCGCATCCGCCGCAGCCGCATCCGCAGCGGGCCGAACCGTCCGAGCGGGCGAGGCAGAGCGCGGCGTCGACGTCGCGCTCTCGCACCGATCGGGTCGTGCCACGCACGCCCAACCCGGGGGAGCGGGTCGGCGCGCCGGTGCGGGCGGGCTCGGCGCTGGCGCCGCCCGTCACGCCGCGCGCGCCGCGACGCACGGTGGTCGCCGCGGGTTCGGCCGCGCGGTTCGCCGAGCGCGCGGAGCTGCAGCGCCGGCTGACCAGGCGTCGGCTCGATCGGACCAGCGCTGTGATCGTCGTCCTGCTCGGTCTCGGCTGGCTGGGGTTCTTCTCGCCGGTGTTCAAGGTGGACCCCGCTCGGGTCGTCATCACCGGTGCGGACGCGATCGTCGACCGGGCTGCGGTCGACAAGGTCGTGGTGGCGCATGCCGCGGGGATCCCGCTGCCACGACTCAACACCCCGGCGCTGCGCGACCGCCTGCTGGAGATTCCCGGTGTCCGGGAGGCGCGGGTGACCCGGGTGTGGCCGCGTGGTCTGGCTGTGCTGCTGGTGACGCGCCGTCCGGTTGTCGCGGTGCCGACCGATGGTGCCTTCGTCCTGCTCGACATCGACGGCGTGCAGGTGGGGCGGTCGCAGGACGCCGGCGGGCTCCCGGTGGCGTCGGTGCCGGCGAACAACCCCCGCACCCTGAGAGCCGTCCTCGATGTTCTCGGCGGCCTGCCGCCGGAGCTCACCGGCGAGATCACGACGGTCGGGGCCGACAGCGAGGACACCGTGACGATGACTCTGCGCGGGGGCGCCAAGGTCGTGTGGGGGAGCGCGGAGGACACCCCGCTGAAGATCCGGGTCCTGAGCGTGCTCCGTGGTGCGGATCAGACCAAGGGCGCCAAGACGTTCGACGTCTCGGCACCCACCTTGCCGATCACCCGCTCGTGACCCGCCTCGCGACGCACTGCCGGCAGAGCAGATCGCGTTCGCGCAACTTCGGTCGCCGACACGCGGGCGTCGGTCGTTGCTCAGGTGCCGACGCCGACCTAGCGTGACGCCTGTGACTACCTGACATAACTATAACCTTCTAGTTGAAGGTGAAGGTTTGACCAGGGCATCGCGGGACCGACCGGCCCACGACGAGCAGCACGAGAGGCGTTGACATGGCAGCTCCGCAGAACTACCTGGCGGTCATCAAGGTCGTCGGCATCGGCGGCGGCGGCGTCAACGCCGTGAACCGGATGATCGAGGTCGGGCTCAAGGGCGTCGAGTTCATCGCGATCAACACCGACGCACAGGCGCTGCTGATGTCCGACGCGGACGTCAAGCTCGACATCGGCCGGGAGCTGACTCGAGGTCTCGGCGCCGGAGCGGACCCCGAGGTGGGCCGCAAGGCCGCCGACGACCACACCCCGGAGATCGAAGAGGTGCTCCGCGGTGCGGACATGGTCTTCGTGACGGCGGGAGAAGGCGGCGGCACCGGCACGGGTGGCGCGCCCTTGGTCGCGAAGATCGCCCGCTCGCTCGGCGCGCTGACCATCGGCGTCGTCACCCGCCCGTTCACCTTCGAGGGTCGACGCCGGTCCGCCCAGGCGGACGCCGGCATCGACGAGTTGCGGGCCGAGGTCGACACCCTCATCGTCATCCCGAACGACCGCTTGCTCTCGATCTCGGACAGCTCGGTCTCGGTACTGGCGGCCTTCCACTCCGCTGACCAGGTACTGCTCTCCGGCGTGCAGGGCATCACCGACCTGATAACCACGCCCGGTCTGATCAACCTCGACTTCGCCGACGTCAAGAGCGTGATGCAGGGCGCGGGCAGCGCGCTGATGGGCATCGGCTCCGCCCGTGGCGAGGACCGCGCCGTCCAGGCCGCCGAACTGGCGATCTCCTCGCCGTTGCTCGAGGCCAGCATCGACGGCGCCCACGGCGTGCTGCTCAGCATCCAGGGCGGCAGCGACCTCGGACTGTTCGAGATCAATGAGGCGGCCAAGCTCGTCCAGGAAGCCGCTCACCCCGAGGCGAACATCATCTTCGGCGCGGTGATCGACGACGCCCTCGGCGACGAGGTGCGGGTGACGGTGATCGCGGCCGGCTTTGACGGCGGGACGCCACAAGTGCGACGCGACAGCCGCGCTCTGGGCCAGATCAGCGCGGGGGCGATCCGTCACGCACCGGTCTTCCTGCCGTCGGCGGCCGTTCCCGTTCCCGAGCCGATCGACGCGGACCCTCGATCGGCAGCGGCTGAAGAGGTCGAGCTCAACGTCCCGGCCTTCCTGTCCAACAACCCGGAGGCGCCGACGACGACCGGGCAGCTCGAGGTCCCGCGCATCTTCGAAGAGGTCGCCGCGCGGCGCGGTGCTGCCGACGAGCTCGACATCCCCGACTTCCTGAAGTAGGGCCACCGGTCCACGCCATGGGTGCCGATCTGCCTGTTCTTGAGGTGGACCTGGGCCCGGGCGTTCGCGCGGCCTTCACGACCCGCGCCGGGGGCATCAGCGGCGGGGGATACGCCCAACTCAACCTCGGGCTCGAGGTCGGCGACGATCCTCGGCGGGTGCGCGCGAACCGCGACGCCCTGGCCCGGTGGTTCGGCGCGCCGGTGGTCTTCGCTCACCAGGTGCACGGCGCCGGCGTCCGGATCGTCGCGCGACTCCCCGCCGCCGGTCAGGTGGTCGTGGGCGACGGTGACGCACTCGTCACCAGGTCCACCCGCCTGGGTGTCGGGGTGCTCGTCGCCGACTGCGTACCCGTCCTGCTGGCCGACGCCGCCTCGGGCGTCGTCGCGGCCGTCCATGCCGGTCGACGGGGTCTTGTCGCCGGTGTGGTTCTGCGAGCCGTCGACGAGATGGTGGCCGAGGGTGCGCGCTTGCCACAGATCGCGGCCGTCGTCGGTCCGGCGATCTGTGGCGCGTGCTACGAAGTGCCCGTGGCGATGCAGGCGCAGGTCGCTTCGGTGGTTCGCGAGACGACCAGCGTGACGTCGTGGGGGACGCCTGCGCTCGACCTTGCGGCCGGAGCCGCTGCGCAGCTGCGGGACCGCGGCGTACGGCACGTCGCACGGGTGAACGTCTGCACCCGCGAGGACGACCGGTTCTACTCGCACCGCCGGGCTGAGGCGACGCACGGAGCCACCGGACGATTCGCCGGGGTGATCCGGCTCGTCGTGTCGCCTGCAACAGCTTGAGCCGCTCCGGGCGTGTCGCCACGGGACGGCCCCGGCGCTCGGTTAGCGTGAAACCGTTCGTCCAGGACTCGCACGGCGGCGGTCCTGGACGTGGGATCGCCGAAGTTCAGGGATGGAGAGTCAACGATGGCCGGAGCACTCCGCAAGACGATGCTTTACCTCGGTCTTGCCGAGGATGAGCACGCCGTCGACGACGGCGAACAGTACGGCCCGGGCGATGACGAGCTGGAGGCGACCATGCACGAGTACGACGAGCCTCGTGTCACCCCGATCCGACGTTCCTCGAACGTCCGCCAGATCCAGCAGGGTGCGCCCGAGCTGCGTCGGATCACCACGGTGCACCCGCGCTCGTACAACGATGCCCGCGTCATCGGTGAGGCCTTCCGCGCCGGCACCCCGGTGATCATGAACCTGTCCGAGATGGACGAGAACGACGCCAAGCGTCTGGTCGACTTCTCGGCTGGGATCATCTTCGGTCTGCACGGCAGCATCGAGCGGGTCACCAACAAGGTCTTTCTGCTCTCGCCTGCGTACGTCGAGGTGACGGGCGAGGACCAGGAAGCCAATGCCCGCGGCGGCTTCTACAACCAGAGCTGACGCGTGACCTGGTACGTCACGGTCCTATATGTCGCGGCGCTCGCGTTCTTCGTCATGCTCTGGATCCGCTTCGTGCTGGACTGGGTCCAGCACTTCGCGCGGGACTGGCGACCGCGCGGTCCGGTTCTCCTCGTCGCCGAGGGTGCGTACTCGGTGACCGACCCGCCGCTGAAGGCGATCCGGCGCCTCCTCCCGCCGGTTCGGATCGGCGGGCTTCAGCTCGATGTCGCGTTCATGGTGCTGTTCTTTGCCTGCTTGCTCGCACTCAACTTCATCCCCATGCTCTGACCGGATGACGTTCTTCACCCGTGCCGTGGTGCTCCCGTGCGGCGTAGTCCGCATGCACCAGGCATGATGTCCGCTAGCGTGACACGTGGCGGTCGGTGGACTGCCTGCCCCACCAGTTCGAATACTGAGGTGAGACTGATGGCACTGATGACTGCAGACGACGTCCTGAACCGCAAGTTTCAGGCGACGAAGTTCCGAGAGGGGTACGACCAGGACGAGGTCGACGACTTCCTCGACGAGGTCGTCAACACCCTTCGCGGCATGACGGCTGAGAACGACGACCTCAAGGCCAAGCTTGCCAACGCCGAGCGGCGGATCGCCGAGCTGAGCCGCGCCGGGGCATCGGCCGCCGCGGTCGCGCCGATCGCGCCCAAGATCGAGGCACCGGCTCCACTGCCACTGCCACCGCCCCCGGTCGAGGTCGCCCTTCCAGTGCCGATGATGCCCGAGCCCACCCCCGCCCCGATGGTGGCGCCGATGGTGCCCGCCGCGCAGCAGCGGATGAGCGAGCCCGAGTCTGCGACCGGGATGCTTGCGCTCGCGCAGAAGCTGCATGACGACTATGTCCGGAGCGGCCAGGAGGAGGGCGACCGCATCATCGCGGACTCCAAGTCCCAGGGCGCTCGGATCGTGCAAGAGGCAGAAGACACCTCGAGCCGCACCCTCGCTCAGCTCGAGCAGGAGCGTTCTCTCCTTGAACGCAAGATCGACGAGCTCCGGGTCTTCGAGCGCGACTACCGGACGCGCCTGAAGAGCTACCTGGAGAACCTGCTGGGTGACCTGGACGCGCGTGGTGGTACGGCGTCAGCCAAGACGACCGATGCAGGCGGAGCCTCAGTCCAGCCGCCGCACTTCGGCGGCTAGGCGTCGCTTGGCGCCACCGATTGCCAACACACCACGTCGGGATGGATCCGGCGTGGTGTGTTGTTCATTTCGTCGTCGGGGGCCTAGTCTCTGCTGACTTGGAGTGGAGGAGGGTGACATGGCTGTGAACAACGCTGCGACGGAAGCGCCGAGCACCGAGCTACGGGCTGACCTCGGGAAGATCGCGCGCACCTTCCTGGTGCGGGACGGCGAGAAGCCGTGGACGGTGAGTGAGGTCCGCGCGATCGCCTTCGAGCTGGCCGCTGAGATCACCCGGCTGGGAACGGAGCTGACCGACGCCGACGCCGAGCTCTCCGAGCTGCTCCGCAACTCCGGTGACGGTGCGGGCGACGACCAGGCCGACTCGGGATCGAGCGCACTCGAGCGCGAGCAAGAGCTCACCCTCGTCAACAACACCCGCGACCTTCTCGCGCAGAACATCCGCGCCCTCGCGCGTATCGACGACGGAACCTTCGGGACGTGCGAGCTGTGCGGCGCGCCGATCGGCAAGGCGCGGTTGCAGGCGTTCCCGCGCGCGATTCTGTGCGTCCAGTGCAAGCAGCGGCAGGAGCGGCGCTGACGAAGTACTCGGCGTGCGAGACTTCTCGCGATGCCTGAGACCCCCACGCCGGTCACGCCCGGACGCCGCTGGCGCACCACCGTTCTCGTTGTGGCAGCGCTCGCTGTGGTCGCGGCCGACCAGGGGACCAAGGTGTGGGCGCTGCACAGCTTGGATCCGCTGCTGCGGCCGTCACTCTTCGGCGGATTCCTGACCCTTCACGTGGTCCGCAATCCAGGCGCCGCCTTCTCCTTCGCGACCGGAACGACCTGGGTCTTCACGCTGGTCGCCCTCGCCGTCGTCGGGGCGATCATCCGGCTCTCACGCCGGCTTCAGTCGTGGACCTGGACGGTGGCCCTGGGACTCCTGCTCGGTGGCGCGCTCGGCAACCTGTGCGACCGGCTGTTCCGGGCTCCCGGGGTGGCGCGCGGTTATGTGCTCGACTTCATCGACTACCACGGATGGTTCATCGGGAACGTCGCCGACATCGCGATCGTCACGGGCGCGATCCTCTTGCTCCTCCTCGCGGCTCTCGGCATCTCGGTCGACGGAACGCGAGTCGGCGCCCGCCGGGATGAGGCTGTCGACCCGGATGTCGTTGACCCGGATGTCGTTGACCCAGATGTCTGAGCTGCGCTCGCTCCCGGTTCCCGCCGGGCTCGACGGTGAGCGGGTCGACGCCGGCTTGGCCCGGCTCTTGGGTTTGTCCCGAACCCGCGCGGCCGAGCTCGCCGCGGACGGCCACGTGGCGCTCGACGGGCACGCGCTCGGCAAGTCCGATCGGCTCGTCGCGGGTGGCTGGCTCGAGGTCGAGCTTCCCGGCGCCGCGGAGCCGGTCGAGCAGCCCACGCCCGAGCCGGTACCGGGGATGCGGATCGTGTACGACGACGACGACGTCGTGGTGGTGGACAAGCCGGTCGGCGTGGCGGCCCACCCCTCGCCTGGCTGGACCGGTCCGACCGTTGTCGGCGCCCTGGTCGCGGCCGGATATCGGATCGCTACCTCCGGTGCGGCGGAGCGGCAGGGTGTCGTGCACCGGCTCGACGTGGGTACCTCGGGCTTGATGGTGGTGGCGAAGAGCGAGCACGCGTACACGGTTCTCAAGCGCGCGTTCAAGGACCGAACCGTCGACAAGGTGTATCACGCGGTCGTCCAGGGCCATCCCGAGCCCACCGTCGGCACGATCGACGCACCGATCGGGCGCCACCCGAGCTCGGACTACAAGTTCGCGGTGACGGCCGCGGGAAAGCCGTCGATCACCCACTATCAGGTGCTCGAGATGGTGCCCGCCGCGTCGCTGGTGGAGATCCACCTGGAGACCGGGCGGACGCACCAGATCCGAGTTCACTTCGCGGCACTCCGGCACCCGTGCGTCGGTGACCTGACCTACGGCGCAGACCCCAGCCTCGCCGCGCGGATCGGGCTGACCCGACAGTGGCTGCACGCGGTCCGCCTCGGCTTCGAGCACCCCTCCACGGGCCAGTGGATCGAGGTGGAGAGCACGTACCCGACGGACCTCGCGGATGCCCTGGCCGCGCTGCGCGGGCCGCGAGAGTGAGCGGCGCGCTCACCCTCGAGGTCGTCACGAGCCCGGAACAGCTCGACGCGGCGTTCGCGATCCGGGTCACGGTGTTCGTGGGCGAGCAGCACGTCCCGCTCGAGCTCGAGAAGGACCCCGCCGACGCCGAACCGGGCACAGTGCACATCCTCGCGCTTCTCGACGGCACCCCGGTGGGCGCGGCCCGGCTGCTACCGCCGCCCGCGCCCGGTGCGGCCGCGCACATCGGCCGCGTCGCGGTGCTCGCTCACGCACGTGGGCGTCAGGTCGGCACCGCGCTCATGCGCGCTCTCGAGTCCGAGGCGTGGCGTCGCCACGCCGAGGGCGTCTGGCCCAGGTCGGAGCGTGACGACGGGTCCGGGACTACGGACTCGGTCCGGATCGAGCTGAGCGCTCAGGAAACCGCGGTGGCGTTCTATCAGCGGCTCGGGTACGTCGTCGGCGAGCACCGCTACCTCGATGCGGGGATCTGGCACCGTGACGCGGTCCGCACTCTGACGGGTCCGCCTTCGGGCCTCGCGGGATGAGCTCGAGGTGCCTGGCAGCGCCGGGGTCACGAGTTCTCGACGGGCCTGCGTGGCCGGGGTGTGGCGCGGCCGACTAGCCGGCCAGGGACACCTAGAATCACGGCATGGCTGTTCCGGGCGGGTCCGACTTCGCGCACCTGCACGTGCACACCGAGTACTCGATGCTCGACGGGGCGGCCCGCATCGACGAGCTCTTCGATGAGGCGAACCGGCTAGGCCAGACGTCGATGGGCATCACCGACCACGGCTACGTGTTCGGTGCCCACGAGTTCTGGTCCAAGGCGCGCAAGCACGGCATCAAGCCGGTGATCGGCGTCGAGGCGTATCTCACTCCGGGCACGAGTCGCCTGGATCGGACGAGGGTGCGTTGGGGTGACGCGCACCAGGCCGGCGACGACGTCTCGGGTGGCGGCGCCTACACCCACGCCACAATGTGGGCCCGAACCACCGAGGGCATGCACAACCTGTTCCGGATGGCCTCCCTTGCTTCGCTCGAGGGCCAGTTCTACAAGCCGCGGATGGACCGCGAGCTGCTCTCTCGGTACTCCCGCGGGATCATCGCGACCAGCGGGTGCCCCTCGGGCGAGGTGCAGACCCGGCTCCGCCTCGGGCAGTACGACGAGGCGCTTCGCGCGGCCGGCGAGTTCCAGGACCTCTTCGGGCGGGAGAGCTACTACATCGAGCTGATGGACCACGGTCTCGACATCGAGCACCGGGTCCGGGCCGACCTGCTCCGGATCGCGAAGCAGCTTGGTGCGCCGCTGGTGGCCACGAACGACCTGCACTACACCCGGGCCGAGGACCAGCACGCTCACGAGGTGCTGCTGTGCGTCCAGTCCGGGAAGACCCTGGCGGACCCGAATCGCTTCAAGTTCGACGCGAACGACTTCTACCTGAAGTCGAGCGAGGACATGCGTCGGCTCTGGGCCGAGCTGCCGGAGGCGTGCGACAACACGCTCCGGATCGCCGAGGCTTGCGAGGTCGGGTTTGTCGAGGCCGCTGCCACGTACATGCCGCAGTTCGGCGTCCCGTCCGGCGAGGACGAGACGAGCTGGTTCGTCAAGGAGGTCGAGCTCGGCCTGCATCGCCGGTTCCCGAGCGGGATCCCGGACGAGGTGCGGCGCCAGGCCGAGTACGAGACCGAGGTCATCACGTCGAAGGGGTACGCGGGCTACTACCTCGTCGTCGCGGACTTCATCAACTGGTCCAAGGCGAACGGCATCCGGGTCGGACCAGGACGCGGTTCGGGCGCCGGGTCGATGGCCGCCTACGCGATGGGCATCACGGAGCTCGACCCGCTCAAGAACGGTCTGTTCTTCGAGCGCTTCCTGAACCCCGAGCGCGCGTCCCTGCCCGACTTCGACATCGACTTCGACGAGCGTCGCCGTGGGGAGGTCATCCGGTACGTCACCGACAAGTACGGCGAGGGGCGGGTGGCCCAGATTGTCACCTACGGAACGATCAAGGCCAAGCAAGCGGTCAAGGACGCCTCCCGGGTGCTCGGGTACCCGTTCGCCATGGGGGAGAAGCTCACCAAGGCGATGCCGCCTGCGGTGATGGGCAAGGACGTCTCGCTGTCCGGCATCTTCGACCCGGACCACGACCGGCATGCCGAGGCCGAGGAGTTCCGGGTCCTTGTCGCGTCGGACCCCGACGCGCAGACGGTCGTCGAGACCGCGCTCGGCCTGGAGAACCTCAAGCGCCAGTGGGGCGTGCACGCGGCCGGTGTCATCATGTCGAGCCGGGACCTCATCGACATCGTCCCGATCATGCGGCGCGAGCAGGACGGCGCGATCATCACGCAGTTCGACTACCCGACGTGCGAGGCGCTCGGCCTGGTCAAGATGGACTTCCTCGGCCTGCGCAACCTGACGATCCTGGACGACGCGCTCTCGAACATCGTCGCCAACGGCAAGGAGCCGGTGGTGCTCGAGACGCTGCCGTGGGACGACGCACCGACCTACGAGCTGCTCGGGCGCGGCGACACCCTGGGGGTCTTCCAGCTCGACGGTGGTCCGATGCGCTCACTGCTGCGCCAGATGAGGCCCGACAACTTCGAGGACATCTCGGCGGTCATCGCGCTGTACCGACCCGGCCCGATGGGCGCGAACTCGCACGTCAACTACGCGCTCCGCAAGAACGGGCTGCAGGCGATCCGACCGATCCACCCTGAGCTGGCCGAGCCCCTGGCCGAGATCCTCTCGACCACCTACGGCCTGATCGTCTACCAGGAGCAGGTCATGGCGATCGCGCAGAAGGTCGCCGGGTACAGCCTGGGCGCCGCCGACCTGTTGCGTCG
>Ga0066798_10001544_pt1 | contig 9954 bp, 10 predicted proteins | sample PersoiDNA2013203_FD_70961 | JGI IMG/M metagenome (GOLD analysis project Ga0066798, IMG submission 70961) | Permafrost soil microbial communities from the Arctic, to analyse light accelerated degradation of dissolved organic matter (DOM) -... | ecosystem: Environmental > Terrestrial > Soil >...
AATTACTGCCAGGATTGTCTGCAGTACCTTGGGCTCGAGCTAATGTTCCATCTTTGAGTGCTTGACGGGGCTTGCTATTGATTTGATTGCATTTAGCGAGCTCCCTGGCTGTTCGTTGGTAGTAGGGCGCTAATCGAGGCACTGCAGAAAGTCAAAATATCCAAAAAACATTTTGACTGGGCTCTAGGCCGGTGTTTTCAGGTCGAGCGAGTCTGTTTTTGCCCCCACTTTTGCCCCCATTCGCAACGAATACGCGAATGAACGCGAAGGGCGGTCTCCGACGGACTCCAGTATGGCAGTGGCTGGTACTCAGTGCGCCTCCGTATACTGGATGAGCCGTCGGTATCTGGCAGTCAGCGCCAGTTCATTGATCAGCGACTGGGTAATCTCGGATAAGGGGGGGCGTAGGCAGATATCAAACCGAAAAAGAACGGAATATCGCAGTCGATCGGCCGTACCGCCACCCCTTCGAGCGGTACGCCATTGGCGGTGAACGGGTCGACCAAAGCAATGGCTAAGTCTGCCCTGGCCATCTGCATGGCAATCAGCGACGTATTGGTATCTAGCATCTGCGGCGTTTCGCCGCCAGCTTTGAGAAAAGCCTTGTCGATGCGGCGGCGGAAACGGTACGGGTTGACCATAGTGATCAAGGTTTGCCGGGCCAGCAGCGCCATAGGCAATATCGACTGCCCGGCCAAAGGCGAATCGGCCCGCAGCACTGCTACGCAAGGTGCTTCTCCGATCCAGTGGATGCTCAGGCCTCGATGCTCAAGCGGCAGGCTAACAGCCCCCAGGTCAACGCTCTTGTTCAGCACAGCCTGCACCACGTTTTCAGGGGACATGCTCTGTAGCTGAATGTCCTTGGGTCACAGCGCTTCTGGCAAGCGAGCCAGCGCAGCGGGTAACAGGCCTGCGGCCAGAGCCGAGATCGCGACTAATTTGATGTGGCGGTTTTCGTCCAGAGCGATGTGTTGAGCTCGTTGGCGGATGTTGCGAATGCCCAGCAAAGCGCTTTCCACCTCTGTGTACATCATGAACGCTTTATGGGTTGGCGTGACTTTCGGGCCGGCCCGCTCAAACAGGGCGAAACCAACTCCTGTTCAAGCTCTTGGATCATGCGGGGGACCGAAGGTTGCGAACTCCCGAGCATCTTGCCTGCTGCCGTGACACTGCCCGCCGACATCACCGCCGCAAACGCTTCCAGTTGACGCAAGTCCATGAGTGGCAGCCTTGAACGGTCCATGAAATCTAGGCTTCGACAATCAGCGCAGCCGGCCTTGTAACAAGGGATGCAGGCTACAGCAATCGTACGGAAGAGTTCCAGCGACAGCCATTATCCGGGGGAGGGTTCTTGTTTCGGTGACGGCTAGACATGACCACTGAGCCGGTTGGTCAGCATCTACATGAGCCCCGGAAATTTTTGAATTGGGTGAGGGCGAGCTGGATCTACTGATTGCTCAAACTTGTTATTCGCAAAATGCATAAATGAATAACTAAATATTCCTTTAGGAAATAATAGGTTTGACTGATGATTGTCGTCAGGCGCTTACATCGCTGCAGAGGGCCGCTCTAGAGCATGCCTGGGCATTTATCTGAAGATTCGCAGGAGTTATCAATGGCCAATGTCCAGACCGCAGCCGGCGCACCTGAGGCGCTGTGGCGCCAGGCGCCGATCGGCGAGTTGGTCGATCTGGGCCGGACGTTTCGCGGACCGTTGGCGCTTTCACGTTTGCACACCACGCCCAAGGGCGTATTGAGCCGACGTGAAGGGGTTTTGCTGGGCGTACTCGTGCTGGTATTACATGGCGCAGTGATCTATTGGGTCAACCAGAATCCACCGCCAGCGCTGCCGATTGTGCCACCGGAAATCCCGCCGATGACCATCGAGTTTTCCCGGCCTGCGCCGCCTGTAGTGGAAACGCCGCCGCCACCGCCAGAGCCGATCCCGCAACCCGTGGTCGAGCCACCGCCGCCGGTCGAAGATGAATTAGCCGTAAAACCGCCACCGCCAAAACCGATCCCCAAGCCAAAGCCCGTGGTCAAACCAGTACCCAAACCCGTGGCTAAGCCGGTCGCGCAACCACCTGCACCGGCCCAACCGGTCGCAGCGCCGGCCCCTCCAGCCCCTCCTGCGCCCAAGCCGGTAACCCCTGCTTCGGCCAACGCCGGCTACCTGCATAACCCTGCACCGGAATACCCGTCATTGGCGATGCGTCGTGGCTGGGAAGGCACCGTGTTGTTGCGGGTGCATGTACTGGCCAGCGGTAAACCGGGTGAAATCCAGATTCAGAAAACCAGCGGGCGTGAACAACTCGACGATGCAGCCCTGGCCGCCGTCAAGCGCTGGAGTTTTGTTCCGGCCAAGCAAGGTGATGTCGCCCAGGATGGCTGGGTTAGCGTCCCCATCGATTTCAAGATCAAGTAACCATTTAACCCAGATCAAACCGTCATCACAGCAGTGCATTCCAGCCGCGGGCCACCTGACAAAAGGAGCATCGCCACAGCAGACCTCAACACACTAGCAAGAGTACACACGCCATGAACTTACTCTCTTCGCCCTTCGAATCCATTGAACATGCGGTCATTTGGCTGCTGGTCATTTTTTCCGTTGCCACCTGGGGGTTGGCGTTGCTCAAGGGTGTGCAGTTCACCCGCCTCAAGGCGCAGGATCGCAAGTTCCACAAGCAGTTCTGGGCCACTTCGAGCCTCGAATCCGCTGCGGAGCTGGCCGCTCGCCAACCTGGCGCGGCGGCGCGTGTTGCTCAGGCTGGCTATGCCGCAATCCAGGTTGGGGATGCCCCTCATGCCGCAGACCTGAGCCAGGCAATCAATCACCAGGACCGCCTTGAACGCGCCTTGCGTCAGCAGATCGTGCGCGAGCGTCGTTCGCTGGAAACCGGGTTGGCAATCCTTGCCAGCATTGGCAGCACCTCGCCCTTTATCGGGTTGTTCGGCACGGTCTGGGGGATTATGTCTGCCTTGAAAGGTATCAGTGCAGCGGGCTCCGCGAGCCTGGAAACCGTGGCCGGTCCGATTGGTGCAGCGCTGGTCGCCACCGGCGTCGGGATTGCGGTCGCGGTCCCGGCGGTGCTGGTTTACAACTACTTTTTACGGCGTTTGAAGCTGACGGCCGCCGACCTGGACGATTTCGCCCATGACTTCTACAGCCTGGCGCAGAAGAGTTCATTCCGGGTGCTGATCCATCCGGCCGCGAACAAGGCCTCGGCCAACACCGACGCGCAGAAAGTGAAGGAGGCATCCTGATATGGCTTTTTCGACCCAAGACAGCGATGAAGTACTCAGTGAGATCAACGTCACGCCGCTGGTCGACGTGATGCTGGTGCTGCTGGTGGTGTTTATCGTCACCGCGCCGCTGCTGACCAATGCCATCCCGATCAGCTTGCCCAAGACCGAGTCGGTCGCCCCAGTGGAGCAGAAAGACCCGCTGGTGGTGAGTATCGATGGCCAAGGTAAGGTGTTCATCAACAAGGACGAGATTCAGCCGAACTTGCTGGAGATCAACCTGGCAGGCGCCAAAGCCAAGAACCCGGACGTGCGCGTGCAATTGCAGGCCGACAATGGGGTGAACTACGGCGAAGTCGCCCGCGCCATGGCGTCCATCGAGCGCGCGGGGATCACCAAGTTGTCGGTGATTACCGCGAAATAGCAAGACACTAGAGGTAAAGACTAACTGACCCAGAGCCCTGAGAAAGAACCTGTTGACCGTTTACTTGGCTACATCTCTGGCAGGGGGTGTGGTCTTTTTTTTTGCTTGGGCTGTTCAGTCCTGTAATAGGTCGACGCCTTCTGGCGTTACTTTTGCGGTCAGCGTCAATTATTCGTCGGCTACGTTATCGGGAGAAAATCGCGCCATGAGCTTCACTTCGCTGCATTGGGGGGTATATCGGCCACAGGTTGTTGATGGCAGGCTGGAGGGCATGGTGCCGGTGGAGTGGGACCCTGATCCGTCGCCTATCGGGGCGTCTATTCCTGATGCAATCATATCCCCGACGCGTATTTTGCGACCTGCAGTGCGGCGTAGTTACCTGGCCAGGACAGGTGCGTATCCAGCGTCGCGTGGGCAGGAGCCCTTTGTTGAAGTGTCTTGGGAGGTGGCGCTCGATCTGGTCGCCAACGAGCTGAAGCGGGTCAAGGCCGAACATGGCAATGCGGCGATTTTCGGCGGAAGCTACGGCTGGGGCAGTGCCGGACGCTTCCATCACGCGCAGAGCCAGTTGCATCGCTTTCTGAATGCATTTGGCGGTTACGTATTCAGCATGGACAGTTACAGCCTGGGCGCCGGCCGCGTGTTGATGCCGCACATTGTTGGCAATATGGATTGGCTGTTGGCGGCGCATACGTCCTGGAAAAACCTGGCGCGACATTGCGAGCTGTTCGTTGCTTTTGGTGGTTTGCCTGCGAAAAATGCCCAGACGAGCCCTGGAGGTGCCAGCGAGCATTTACTGGCCGGTGCGCTGGAGAAAATGTCCGAGGCGGGCGTTCAGTTCGTCAACGTCAGCCCTTTGCGTGATGACCTGGTCGGGCCAGAGCTTAATGAATGGCTGGCGGTGCGTCCGGGCAGCGATACGGCGTTGATGATGGCGTTGTCTTACGTGCTGGTCAGCGAAGGCCTGCACAACGAAGCGTTTCTTCAGCGCTATACCGTCGGTTATGAGCGTTTTCGCGATTACCTGCTGGGCCACGTCGATGGTCAGCCGAAGGATCCGCTGTGGGCGCAGGACCTCACCGACATCCCTGCGCAGCAAATTACCGAACTGGCGCGGCGCATGGCCAGCAAACGCACGATGATCAATATCGCCTATTCCTTACAACGCTCGGTGCATGGCGAACAGCCATTCTGGATGACCGTGACCCTGGCGGCCTTGTTGGGGCAGATCGGCTTGCCCGGTGGTGGTTTCGGTCTGGGCTACGGCTGCATGAACAACACCGGCAGCGGCCGCAAGGCGTTCTCCGGGCCACGCTTTTCTCAAGGGGTGAATGCGGTCAAGGATTTCATCCCTGTCGCCCGGGTTGCAGACATGCTGCTCAACCCCGGCGCGACGTTCGATTACAACGGCAAGCGACAGTGTTACCCGGACATCAAGCTGGTGTACTGGGCGGGGGGCAATATTTTTCATCACCACCAGGACCTCAATCGGCTGTTGGAGGCCTGGAAGCGCCCGGAGACCATTATCGTTCATGAGCAGTTCTGGACCGCCCAGGCCAAATACGCTGACATTGTGCTGCCGGCGACTACAGCGCTGGAGCGCAATGACATTGGCAGCTCCGCCTCGGACCGTTTCATGATCGCGATGCAGCAGGCCATTGAGCCGGTGGGCGAGTCCCGCGATGACTATTCGATTCTGGCAGACGTATCCGAACGCCTCGGGGTGGCCGACGTTTTCACCGAAGGCCGTGATGCCGACGCCTGGCTGCGCTTTATTTATGACGAATCACGAGAGAGAGCCGAGACGTTCGGGATCGAACTGCCGGATTACGATCAGTTCTGGCGTGAAGGGGTGTTCGAAATCGATTACCCGGAGACCGACACGGTGCTGCTCCAGGCGTTTCGTGATGACCCGAACGCCCATCCGCTGCCAACCCCTTCCGGGCGAATAGAGCTATTTTCGGCGAACATCGCAGGCTTCAATTACGTCGATTGCCCCGAGCACCCGGTATGGTTTGAAAAACCTGTGCCGCTGTTTCCGCTGCACTTGCTGTCGAATCAGCCCAAGACCCGTTTGCACAGCCAGTATGACCACGGTGCTTATAGCCGCGCGTCGAAGATTCAACAACGCGAACCCCTGACCCTCAACACTGAGGACGCCCGTGCGCGGGGTATTGTCGATGGCGATGTGGTCAAGGTTTTCAACGAACGAGGGGCGTTTCTGGCCGGTGTAATTATCTCTGACGGGATCCGTCCGGGCGTGGTGCAGATTGCCACCGGGGCCTGGTTCGATCCGTTGGTCCATGGTGAGCGCAACAGCCTGGAAAAACATGGCAACCCGAATGTGATCACTGCGGATGTTGGGTCTTCCAGCCTGTCACAAGGCTGTTCGGCGCAAACGGCTTCAGTAGAGATCGAAAGGTGGGACGCGGCATTGCCTGCGGTGACTGCGTTCAAGCCACCGCTGATGGTGTAAGTCGTCCTACTCAGTGCTCGATTCGAAACACGATAGAAAATGCCTGCCCAAGCGAGTGTTTATATGCGCATGTTAAATAATAAAAATATAATTAATAATTAAAAATAATATTACTATAGATCTTAAAAGAATTTCACAGCGCTCATTCCAGCGTTTATGTTCTTACCCATACCGGCCGCCGTGCCGTCATCAGGGGGGAACTGCAAGATGCCAACGCCAAGACAGCTCAAATTCGGCGCCATTCTCACAGGCGTTGGAACGACCCAGAACGATTGGCTGCATCCCGAGATTCCTGGCGATGCCAGCGTTGACATCGATTGGTATCGTCGGCAAGCGCAGCAGGCGGAGGCCGCAAAATTCGACCTGGTGTTCATCGTCGACAGTCCCTACATCACACCAGAGTCGGCCCCCCACTTTCTCAATCGCCTAGAGCCACTGACTTTACTGTCAGCCGTGGCGGGCGCGACCTCGAAAATTGGCCTGGTGGCGACGCTGACCACGTCCTATACCGAACCCTTCAATGTTGCCCGGCAGTTTGCTTCGCTGGACCTGATCAGTAACGGCCGCGCGGGCTGGAACGTGGTAACCACCGGCCTGGAAGGTGCCGCTGGCAACTTCGGCCGCGAGGAGCATATTGATCACACTGATCGTTATCGTCTTGCCCGCGAGCATGTGCAGGTGGTGCAAGGGCTGTGGGATAGCTATGAAGATGATGCCTTCCCACGCGACAAGCAGAGCGGCATCTTTCTGGATACCAGACGCCAACACCGGCTTGATCACCATGGCGAATTTTTCTCGGTCACCGGGCCGCTGAACATCGAGCGTTCCCGTCAGGGGCAGCCCGTGATTTTTCAGGCTGGTATTTCCGAATCGGGGCGTGACCTGGCAGCAAATTTTGCCGAAGGAATCTTCGCGGGCGTGGACAATTTCGAAGACGCCCAAGCCTATTACCAAGACATTAAAACGCGCACGGCAACTGCCGGGCGCAACCCTGATCACGTGGTCATCCTGCCAGGCATCACACCGATCATTGCCGACACGGACGAGCAAGCGCGACAGATCGAGCGTGAGCTATATGGCGAACTGGATCTTGGCAAGGCACTCGTGGAGTTGGGGCGCCCCTTCAACTACCACGATTTCAGCCAATACCCGCTGGATGAACCCTTTCCCGAGTTGGGCGATCTGGGCAGTAACGGCTACCGAGGCCATGCCGAACACATCAAGAAAACTGCCCGTGAACAGGGCTTGACCTTGCGTGAAGCGGCGTTGCGCTTTGCCACACGCTATTCCAGCTTCGTCGGCTCGCCGTTGACCGTAGCCAACGAAATCGAGCGCTGGTTCGTCGAAGGTGCAGTGGACGGTTTCAACATCCGCCTCAACGCCCCGAGCGAGTTTGCGCTGTTCGCCGATAAGGTTTTGCCGATTCTGCGTGAACGCGGCCTGTTTCGCAGTGAATACAGTCACGACACCCTGCGCGGTCATCTGGGCCTGCCAGTGCCAGCCAATCGTCATAGTGGCCAGACAGCCGAGTCCCTGGAACAAGCGGCAGCACTGGCCACCGCTTAAAACAACCCAAAATGCGCCCTCAGCTTGAGGGCTGCTTGATCAAGCTCGACCCGACCCCTCGCACGGTGGAGGAGAGCTGTAGCTAAACCCCATGCGAGGGACCTCGACCGTGAAAACCTGACCTCCTTGTCCTCTAATCCGCCTTGTCTTTGCGATCTCGCTTTCGCCAAGACCCGGACTGGAAACCCGATATCGCAAATACCATACAGCGCTCCTCAATAGCCTGCGGCGGCGTTTGCTTGAAAAATAGCTCGGCGACACGAGCACTTGACGTGAGTACATCTGCATGAGCCACGAACACTCGGTTTCTCACAGCATTTCCAGCCTGCCCCACAGTAACAACCGTCTTTCGCTCGACAGCATTCCGCATCACGCAGACCCGTTGCAGGAGCGACTGCATCGTAAACAACGCCTGGCCGCCTCCTACAGACTGTTTGCCCGCTATGGCTACGAAGTCGGGTTGGCGGGGCACTTCACCGCCAGAGACCCGATTGAGACTGATCATTACTGGATCAACCCGCTCGGGGTCCCGTTTTCGAAAATCAGCGTGTCACACCTGCTGCGGGTGGACGCTGACGGGCAAGTTGTGGAAGGCGAAGGCTTACTGAATACCAGCGCACTGGAGCTGCATCATGGTTTACAGCGCGCGCGTCCCGAGGTGGTTGGCATCGCTCATTTGCATGGGCTCTATGGACGCACATGGTCATCGTTGGGGCAATTGTTTGACCCGATCACCGCTGAAGCCGGCGCGTTCAGTCAGGATCAAGTGCTGTTCCCCCGGCATGCGTTGCGTGCGCCGGACGGTACGCTGGAGCAGGACCGTGATCGGGTCGCTCGGGCGTTCATAGAGCGTTTTGCCGATAACAGTCTGTTGATCTGGCAGAACCATGGTTTGTGGACGGTGGGCGAGACGGTGGAAAGCGCTGCGTGGAAATTCATCCTCGCCGAAGATGTCGCGCGTTCTCATTTACTCGCACGTGCAGCGGGCGTCCCGGTGATCCCGTTGGCTGATCCTGTGACCGAGGAAAGCAAGGCTCGCAACGAACTGTTTGCCTGGCTGAATTTCTTGCCACTCTGGGATGCGATCAGCACTCAGGAACCGGACCTGCTGGCGTAGGCGTCGAGATCATGACCTCTCTCACTCGACGTCAACTGCTCGTGGGCAGTAGCGCACTTGCCGCAGGGGCGCTGCTGGCTCCGCATGTTGGCTGGGCAAAAGCGGCTCAGCCGTCGCCACTGCGGGTCTGGCGCTACAAGGGCTCGGCGGCTTCTTATCTTGAGCTTGCCGGGCAGGCGGACACGCCTTATCCCGTCGAATGGGTGGACATCGGCGGTGGCAACCTGGTGCTGGAGGCGCTGAACAGCGGCGCGCTGGATTACGCCTTCATGAGCGAAATCCCTCCGATCTTCGGTGCTATTGCCCAAGTGCCACTGGCCTTGGTCGCGGTGTTCAAGGGCGACAACAACGACAGCGGTGTGGTGGTGCGAAAGGCTGCCGGTATTCGCACAGTGGCAGATCTCAGAGGCAAGAAGGTCAGTTACGTACGCGCAACCAATACGCACTATTTCGTCCTCAACATGCTGCGTCAGAACGGCATGACGCTGGACGATGTGCAGGCCATCCCCCTGTCGATGCAGGACTCCCTGACGGCGTTTCGCAGCGGCCATCTGGATGCCATCGCGGTCGGCGGCATAAGCGCCTTGCAGGCAGTGAGTGAGATGGACGGCCTGATGCTCGAGAACGTCAGCCGCTATTACTCCGGCAATTACCTGATCGCCACCACCGCAGCAGTCCTCGCCGACCCACAACGCACGGCTCAGCTTGGTGATTTCCTGCTGCGCGAAAAAGCCACCTGGGCCTGGGTCGAGGCCAATCCAGAGGGGTGGGCACAACGCAGCGCAGTGCTGACCGGGATACGCCGCGAGTTGTACCTCGAACAGTTTCAGCGGCGCAGCCAGCCAGCGCAGTTGGTCTGCGTTGACGAACAGGCCATTGCCGCTCAACAGCGGGTCGCCGACGCCTTTTATACAAACCATCTGATTCGCCAGCCGGTCGATGTGCGACCGCTCTGGCATTCGAACTTCACTTATCTACTGAACAGTTGATCGCCAATGACAATCTTTTTTCAGCCTCGACAATTAGCGCTGGCGCCCATGCTCCTTGCCGGCTTTGCCCTGTCCCCGGCGTACGCCGCCGACGCAGATGACAGTAAGACCCTGGACGCGGTAATCGTCACCGGCTCCC
>Ga0066798_10001546_pt1 | contig 9941 bp, 9 predicted proteins | sample PersoiDNA2013203_FD_70961 | JGI IMG/M metagenome (GOLD analysis project Ga0066798, IMG submission 70961) | Permafrost soil microbial communities from the Arctic, to analyse light accelerated degradation of dissolved organic matter (DOM) -... | ecosystem: Environmental > Terrestrial > Soil >...
AGTGCCCGGGAACGGCACGGCTCTCGACCTCCATGGGACGGGCGTCGATCAGCCGGCCCGGGTCGACCAGCCGCGTCGAGCGCCCGTCCGCCCGGCGCCGGGGCCGGGGCCGGTGCAGCGTGCGCCCGGTGCGCAGCTTCTTGGTCAGGTCACGGCGAAGCACCCCGCGGTGGGGCAGGTCCAAGCCCTGGTCGATCGTCTCGGGACTCACGACGCGCTCGGCGTAGTGGGTCCGCAGGTAGCCGACGATCTGCTCGGGGCTCCGCTCCAGCTCAAGGCGGGCCTGGACGACGTCGCACAACCACACATCCGCAGCGTCTGGATGCGTTCACGCTCGAACAACGACAGATACCGCGCCGACGGCGCGGCACCCTGGCCGCTGTCGTGACCGATGCCGCCGTGCTCCCGGCGTCGGCGACTTCACGGCGCGCGGTGCGCGCGTTCGGCTTCGGCGAGCGCACCGTGGTCCTCGACACGAACGTGCGCCGCGTTCTCACCCGGGTCCTCGTCGGTCAAGCAGTCCCGACCCCGCATCTCACCGCTGCCGACCGGGACAGCGCCGCCGCCTTCCTGCCGACCGACGCGGCAGAGGCAGCCCTCTGGAACGTCGGGTTGATGGAGCTCGGAACGCTCGTCTGCACCGTGCGAACGCCGGACTGCGAGGCGCGCCCGCCAGCGGCCCGGTGTGCCTGGTTGCGGGCCGGCAAGCCCGCGGACGTCGGCCTTCGACCGCGCGACTAGCCCTGGGCCGGCACCGACCGGCAGGCCCGCGGGCGGATCATGGCGGCGCACCCGGGAGTCGGCCGAGCCGGTTCCCCTCGCGGTGCTCGGGTGCGCCGTCGACGGCGGCGCACCCGGCGACGAGGCCTTCGGCTTGCCCGGGTCGATTGACCGGGGCACCCGCGCGCCAGGTGCCGGCTGACCTCGGCCTTCCTGCCGACGTGGTGGCCTTGACAGTTCCGAAGCTCGGTTCTAGTCTTGAGCAATCGATTACACGCGCCAATGGCCGGTTATCGGCAGGTGGGGATCTCAGGGTCGGCAGCTCGGTCAGGTCGCGGGAGGAGCACTGGCCTCGGTCGGCCTCGTGGCGGGTCGGAATCTTCGGACCAGGGCGCCGGTGACGAGCAGGGGCGGCCATCGCCGGCCCTGCTGCAGGTGCGTGCGCCAGGTGGCGAAGCCTTCTGGTAGGGACCGCTGAGAGGACGACAGTGACGTCAGCCGATTCAACTCAGACCACCCGGACGCGGCCGGCCTACCAGGACCTGCCGAGGTACCGCGACACGGAGGAACGCCATTCCTGGCACGTCTTCGGTGCCGATGACCAGCTTGGCACCATGAGTCTGCTGACTCCCGAGCGCGCGCTCCGCGCGGCCGGCAACGTCCAGACCGGCGAGAGTTTCGCGCTGAGCTGGCAGATGGAGTTGCCGGATCCGCCCTTCTTCGGCAGGCAGACGATGCGGCACACGCTCTACGACATCAGCGACACCCACCAGGGCAGCGACGACGTGTACGACAACTTCTACAGTCAGTCGTCGTCGCAGTGGGACGCGCTCAACCACATCGGAACGCCGGATACCGGCACGTTCTACAACGGGTACTCCAGTGAGGCGGTTCACCTCTCCGCCGAGAAGCCGCTCGGTATTGCCAATGTCGGCCGCCGGGGTGTCACCGGGCGCTACCTGCTGCTCGACGTCGCCCGGTATCGCAGCGCGATCGGACGACCGGTCGACCACGAGACACGCGACGCGTTCACGCCCGAGGACCTCGACGGCGCGCTCGAGATGCAGGGCGTCGAGATCGAGGAAGGCGACATCCTGCTCATCAACTCCGGCTGGATCGCCTGGTACGAGGGCCTCAGTCACCGGGAGCGGATCGACGTCTCCAAGCTGTCGGTGCAGTTCCAGTTCGAGATGCCCGGTCTCGAGGTGTCCCGGCGGTCCGCCGCATGGTTGTGGGACAAGGGCGTGGCCGCCGTCGCCTCCGATCTGCCGGGGCTGGAGTCGGGTCCGTTCAGGTTCGACCTCGACTGGGACGGCTTCCTGCACTACCGAATCATCCCGCTGCTCGGGATCACCATCGGCGAGTTCTTCGCCCTGGACGCCCTGGCGAGCGCCTGCGCCGCAGACCGTCGTTACAGCGGCCTCTTCGTGGCAGCGCCCTTCAACAAGCACGGCGGTTCCGGCTCACCCGCGAACGCGGTAGCCATCCGCTGAGTCGAGACGAAGCCGAAAGGAGTTCCGGATCGCCTGGGGTGGGTCTCCTTTGTTGGTAAGGCCCCGGGCGGCTCCGAACGTCGTCGCCTCGACCTGGAGCGATCGAGCGCGAGGACGACGACGGAGCCAGGACGGTCTCAGTCGGGCCTGACGGTGTGGTCTCGGCCGACTCGTCGGCTGTGCGCCAGAGCTGCGCCGTCAGCGTCACCCGGCAGTCACACAGGAGTCCGGCTGCCAGTCTTCACGGAACTGCCGCGGACCACGAGTTCGGGCTCGAAGATGATCTCCCGAGGTGGCGCATCCCGGTTCCTGATTCGATCGACCAGCAGCTGCGCGGCAGCGGCCCCGATCTCGTATGTCGCCTGGCGCACCGTGGTGATCGACGGCTGAGAGAAGTCGGCCCACGCCAGGTCGTCGAAGCCCACGATGCTGAGCTCGTCGGGAATCTGGACACCGGCCTCCATGCACGCACCGAAGGCGCCCACCAGCATGCGGTTGTTCGCCACGAAGAGCGCGTCCGGCGGCTCTGGGAGCTCGAGCATCCTCTTGGCCGCCCGGTAACCCCCGTCCTCGCGGAAGTTGGCGTACTCGAAGAGTTCGGGATCGTCCGGCAACGACGCGGCCGCAACCGCATCGCGGTACCCGCCCAGCCGTTCCTCCGCGGTGCTGACCGAGCGCGGACCCGTGATGCAGCCGACCCGCCGGGCACCGGAGTCGAGCAGGTGGCGGGTGGCGTTCCGCGCCCCGGCCCGCGAGTTGGAATGGACCGAGTCGGTCTGGAGAGCAAGTCTCCGGTCCAGTGCAACGATCGCGATGTCCTGCCGGAGCAACGGGCCGATGTCGGTGAGATCCGAAGCGGGGCTGATGATCACCCCGGCGACCGACTGCGACGCGAGCACGTTGACGTACTCGGTCTCCTTCTCGATGTCCTCGTCGGCATTGCACAGGATCACGGAGTACCCGTGCCGACGAGCGGTGTCCTCGGCACCGCGGCAGACCGAAGTGAAGAACGGGTTCTCAACGTCCGCGAACACCAGGGCGAGGACCGACGTCGTCTGGACGCGCAGCCCGCGCGCGATGAGGTTCGGCCGGTAGCCGAGGTCGTCAACCGCCTTGCGGACCCGGCGGGCGAGCACGTCGTCGACACCGGCGCTCTGGTTGATGACTCGCGACACCGTCGCGGTCGACACCCCGGCAGCCGCCGCGACCTCACGCATCGTCGCCAAGAAATCCCTCCACTTCTCCGGTGCGCGCCGACTGCTCGGCGCCCGCAGCAAGAGCACGCGGCTTGCACGGGTCGAACGGCCCGCAGCTGACCCGCGGACTGCGACCCCTGGCAGTCAAGCCGCAACGGCGTCGTCGTCGTAAGTCCGAACACATTCAACCCCACAACGGGAGCGGCCACACGCTTCCCGGGCCGATGATCGACCGTTCGTCGTCGCGGCGTTCGGCCAGCCGTCACGACCACACCCGGCGTCGTGCTCTCGCGCCGACGCCGGGCCACCACATCGGGCCGACGCCGGGCCACCACATCGGGCCGATCGAGCCAGCCCGCGCCGAGCCCGGTCAGAGAGCCGGGTCCACCTGGACCTTGAGCCCCTGGCGGTCGCGGACGAGCTGCACGGCGTCAGCGAACTGCTCCAGCGGCAGCGTGTGAGTGATCATCGTCTCGGCGTCGATGGCACCCGAGGCCATCAGGCGCATCGCGGGTTCGAACGTGTTCAGCACGGCCATCGAGCCGATGACGCTGATCTCGTCGTTGTATACCTGGAACGGCGACAAGGCGAGCCGCACGTCGGGCGGAGCGACACCGAACACCAACATCGTGCCACCGCGCCCGAGCGAGCTCAGCGCCGTCTGCGCGCCCACCGCCACACCGGTGGCCTCGATCGCGTACTCGAAACCGAGACGACGACTACCCATCAGCTCGTCCAGGGACTCCACCGCAGCCTCGGCGCCCATCCGGACGGCCAGCTCGCGCCGAGCAGGATTCGGCTCGACGACGCTGACCTGCGCAGCGCCGCTCCGCCGTGCGGCCTGGATCAGGAGCAGCCCGAGGGTACCGGCGCCGACGACTAGAAGCTCCGAGCCGGGCACCATCGCGAGCCGGCGCAGGCCGTGCACCACGCACGCCAATGGCTCGATCAGCGCCGCCGCTCCCCAGCTCAGCGAGTCGGGAATCGCATATGCGTTGCCGGCAGGAACCGCGACGAGCTCGGCGAACGCACCGTCCACCGTGTCGCCCGTCGCACCCCAGTCCTCGCAAAGATTGCCACGCTGGCGCTGACAGTAGGTGCAGTGGCCGCAGAACAGGCTCGGATCCACGGCGACCCGCTCGCCGATCGACAGACCGGTGACACCGACGCCGAGGGCGACGACCTCACCGGCGAACTCATGACCGGGCACGAGCGGGTACGGCGCCGGGGGAAACTCCCCATCGATGATGTGGAGGTCGGTACCGCAGATCCCGACCGCTCGCGGGGCGACGACGATCTCGCCCGGTCCAGGAGTCGGATCAGGCAGCTCGTGGACAGCGATAGTTCCCGGAGTGGTGACGACAGCTGCGCGCATCAGAATTCCCTTCGGCTAGGTGACAACACAGGTTGACAAGACTCGGCGACAGCGCGGGCGGGGTCTGGCTCGTTCGACGTCGCGGCGCTCGGGGCAGAGCGACCGATCCGAGGCCGAGATCGCTGCAGTCATCGGGTCACCCGGTCGGGATAGCGCGACATCCACGGCGCACTCGTCTGGAAGGCAGCACTGGCTGCGAGCACACCGGCGTCGTCGTGCCGCTGCCCAACGATCTGCAGACCGACCGGAAGCCCGTTCGCCAGACCCGCCGGCACTGACGCCGCAGGATGCCCGGTGAAGTTGAACGGGTAGGTCAGACACCACCCGATCGACGGATCGACCGGAACCCCGGCCACCGCGGTCGGACCCGTCGTCAACCCGTCATCGCGGTTCACGACAGCCGTCACGGCCAACGTCGGAGTGGCAAGGAAGTCGTAGCCGTCGAACGCATCCTGAATCGCGTCGAAGACAGCAGTCCGCAGCCGTTCGTCCGCGCGCGTCTCCATCGCCGAGCGGGTCTGAGCAGCCACCAGCATGTCGCGGAAGGCGGGCGTGAGCTCATCCAGGTGGTCACGCAGCAGATCCACCCCCCAGCCGAGGACACCGGCCAGGCTATCCGCATACAGCACACCCATCAGCCGAACCCAGAGTTCGGCCAGCTCCAGCTGGTCTGCCGGAAGCCTGACCTCCACCGGCTCTACCACTGCGCCTGCCGACTCGACGCCACTCAGCGACTTGCGGATCACCTTGGCGACCTCCGGGTCGACCGGGAACCCGCCGAGATCCGGACTGAACGCGACCCGCTTGCCGCGCAAACCGTCTCGCGACACCTGTGCCAACGACGTCGCGGCGGCCGGAAGGCTGTGCGGGTCTCGCGGGTGCGGTCCCGCCATCGCCGACAGCATGAGAGCTGCGTCAGTTCGGGAACAGCGCCCATTCGCGCCGTTTCGCGCCAACCACGCAGGCCCCTCCGCGTTCAGGGTGACCCGGACAACGCTGCGCGGGGCCAAGACTGCCGACGCCACGGCGAGCATCGAGACGCGCTCCCGCCAGGACCAGGGCGCCGGTCACGAACCCGCGGAGAGCGGACCGTGGGTTACGGTCTTGACACGGCGAAAGGATGCACTCTACGGTCTTACCATCATCACGAAAACGATTACATGAGGGTCGACCGATGAGTTCGAATGTGGACGGCACGAGAAGCGCAGCGAGCCCTGAGAGCTTCCGGGACGTCGCGTTCGAGGCGGCTGCCAACGCGCTGAGCAGCGAACGCGATGCGCTGGAAGCGGTCTCAGGTCGGCTCGATGACGGGTTCATTCGCGCTGTCAAACTGATCACGGCCTGCCGCGGTCGAACGGTGGTGACCGGCATCGGCAAGTCGGGTTACATCGCGATGAAGATCGCTGCCACGTTGTCGAGCGTCGGACGCCCCGCACAGTTCTTGCACTCAACGGAGGCGTTGCATGGCGACTCCGGCGCACTCACCCCAGGAGACGTCCTGATTGCCCTGTCGAACTCGGGCCGCACCGCCGAGGTCTGTGCCTTCGCCCGGTACGCCACCTCGATCGCCGTCCCGGTGATCGCGATCGTCGGCGACCGAACCTCACCACTCGCCGTGCTGAGCGAGGCGGTGATCGATGCGTCCGTCGCGCGCGAGGCTGACCCCTTGAACCTCGCACCGACGGCATCGACGACCGCGGCTCTGGCACTTGGCGACGCGCTCTCAGCCGCGACCATGGCAGTCGCCCACTTCACCCCCGACGAGTTCCACCGCCGCCATCCGTCCGGCTCACTGGGCGAGCAGCTCTCGACCGAGGCGGGCCGGCGATGAGCGCGGACGTCGTAGTGGTCGGGAGCTTCATGATGGACCACACCGCCTATGTGAGCCGGCGCCCGGAGCCGGGCGAGACCGTGCGAGGGCACGGCTTCCTGGTGTCCGAGGGTGGCAAAGGCTTCAATCAAGCCGTGGCCGCGGCGCGTACCGGAGCTGCGGTACGGATACTGGGCCGGCTCGGAGATGACGAGTTCGGCGGCCGGTTCATCGATCGGCTGCGAGAAGAGGGGATCGACACCACCGGTATCGAGTTCGATCTCGAGCTGGGGACGGGCGTCGGTTTCCCAGTAGTCGACGAGAAGGGCGAGAACGCCATCGTCGTCGTCCCAGGGGCGAACGACCGCATCACGGCGCAACAACTGCAGGCTTGCGCGCCGCGCATCGCCGACGCCAAGGTGCTGCTCCTCCAGCGCGAGGTTCCTGAATCGGCTGCCGTACGCGCCGCTGAGATCGCGCGCGAAGCAGGCGTGTTTGTGGTGCTCAACCCGGCCCCCGCAGGATCCATCCACGCGTTTCGCGGCTTGGTCGACCTCGTCATCCCGAACAAGGTCGAGCTCACTGCCCTTGCCCAAGAGGAGGACATCGAAGGCGCAGCCCGCGCCTTGGCTGCCGACCTCGGAGGCTGCGACGTCATTGTCACGCTGGGCGGTGCCGGAGTGCTGATCGTTGCTGACGGGATCTCGCTATCGATTCCGGCCGACGCGGTCGAGGCGGTCGACACAACGGGCGCAGGCGACTGCTTCTGCGGGAGTCTCGCGGCCCGCCTGGCGAGCGGCGACCGACTCGTGGACGCCGCTGAGTACGCCGTCGTCGCTTCAGGGATGGCCGTCGCGCGCCGCGGTGGAGCTGACTCGGCGCCGACCCTCGGCGAGGTGCTGCCGCGCCTTCGGACCCGCCGACAGGCGGGTAGGGGGCGCGGCGTGCCCCTCGCCGCGCCCCCTACCGAGGTCGGAACGGCATAGCGCGCGATTGTGCAAGCTCCGCCCGGATGCTCAGGGGGTGCGCGGACCCGCCGGCCAGGCCGACCGGCTGCACGGTCGACGCGCGGTCGGCCATCCAAGACTCTCGCCGTCGGGGTCGAGGCCAGCCCAGCCGACGTGCTCACGGTGTTGACCGAGTCGAGGTCGACTCGTCCTGCTGCGGGCGATCCGCCGAACCGGTTCTGGGCCCGAACGGCCGGAAAGCGCGAGGCAGACGCGCATCGGGCTCGCGAGTCGTCACGCTCAGCGGCACCCGGCTCGGATGGGTCGCCGCCGAGGGCGTCGGTTTCTCCGACACCCTCGCTGCGACCGGCAAGGTGCTCCGAGCCGACAGCTCGGCAGGCCATCTCGTCGCGGCTGACAAAGGTGAAGCGTCCGACCGTCGTTCGTCGCAAGTCCGCTGCGACGGCACTTCCGCGGCCGAGCTCGTGCACGGCGATGACGCCGACGCGCGAATCTGACAACTGAAAGGCATCGCCATGAAGAAGACAGGCATCATCAACCGGGACGTGTCGGCACTTGTTGCCCAGATGGGCCACCTCGACGCGCTCATCATCTCGGACGCCGGGTTCTCCGTTCCTCGCGGCGTCGGGTGCGTGGATCTCAGCCTGGCGGCGGGCCGGCCGACGGTCGACGAGGTCGTGGCGATGGTCGCGCAGGAGCTGGAGGTGGAGCGCTTCCACTTTGCCGACGAGGCCGCCGAGGGATTCGCCGACAGAGCGGCCGACATCGGGGGTCTCGTGCCCAACGCGGTGGCGACGAGCATGCCGCACGCCGAGGTCAAGCGGCTGGCGTCCGGCGCCCGCGGAATGATCCGCACCGGAGATTGTCGCGCCTACGCCAACGTCATCCTGATCTCTGGAGTCGTCTACTGAGCCCGGCCGACCGGAGCGGCTGCGTGTCACCTGCGGAGATCCTTCGCCCGCCAGAACAGCACCGCGAGGTCGACCGTACGTACTCCCCGACCTAGCCGAGGTCCAGCAGCATTCTCGTGTTGCCGAGAGTATTCGGCTTCATCCGAGCGAGATCGAGGAATTGCGCCACGCCCTCGTCGTGCGATCGCAGCATCTCCGAGAACACGGCCGAATCGACCGGGGTGCCCTCGATCGGCTCGAAACCGCTCCGGCCGAAGAAGGTCACCTCGAAGGTGAGGCAGAACAGCCGTTGCAGCCCGAGCCCGCGCGCCCGGTCGAGCAGGTCCTCGAGCAGCGCTCGCCCCACCCCCTGACGGCGCCAGTCTGGGTGCACGGCCAACGTGCGCACTTCCCCCAGGTCCTCCCAGAGGATGTGCAGGGCGCCGCATCCGATCACAGCGCCCTCGCCATCGACCGCCACGAAGAACTCCTGCACGGCCTCGTAGTAGCCGATGAGCTCCTTGGCCACCAGGAGTCGGCGGCGGACGAACGGGTCGACGAGCGTCTGGATGGCCCGGACATCTGTCGGGCGGGCGGACCGGATCGTGAAGGGTGCACTCGTCACAGAGCCACCGTAACGGTGGGTGGCGAGTGGCGATCACTCCCACTCCGTGCCTGGCTGGATGACGGGTGCCATGACGTGACAAGGTCCCGCCGAGACGGCAGGGCAGGCGCGCGGATCTCTCTCGGTCAGGCCTCGTCCTCAGCGTCGTCTCGACCTCGCCGGCGGTGCGTGCGACGGCTGGAACGTGGTGACCGAGGCGATCGCGGCACCGTCGTGCTCGTGTTCGTGGCGCTGCACGTCGGTCAGCCGCCTGACGGCATGGGACCGCTGCTGACCGGATGCCTCATGACCGCTCTGGTCAGGTCGCTCGACGGCCCGACCGGTACGGCGCTGAATCCCGCACACGACCTCAGACCTCGCCTCGCGCAGGCACGGCTCCCGATCCGGGCCAGGGCCCGAGCGACGGGGCGGACCCGTGGGTGCCGGTCGTCGGGCGCATCGTCGGCGGGGTCGCTCCCGCACGTCCGCGCCCGGGCGACGGCGCCGGCATCATCTGCGAGAATCGGACCATGACGATGATTGCTGTCACAGGTGCCTTCGGTAAGGCAGGGCGCGCGGTGGTGACCGACCTCCTCGAGCACGGATACGACGTGGCGGCAACCGACGTGACCGGCCCCCCGGGATCCGACGCCGGCCTTGGCGTGGATCTCGTCCTTGCCGACCTCACGGAGTACGGGCAGGTCGTCGAAGTGCTCGCGGGCGCTGACGCCGTCGTGCACCTGGCGAACATCCCGGCGCCCGGCCGCACGACCGCCCCCGAGACGCTGAACCGGAACACCACGATCAACGCCAACGTCTTCCTCGCCGCCGCGCGGTTGGGGTTGCGCAAGGTGGTCTGGGCGTCGAGCGAGACAACACTCGGCC
>Ga0066798_10001549_pt1 | contig 9926 bp, 11 predicted proteins | sample PersoiDNA2013203_FD_70961 | JGI IMG/M metagenome (GOLD analysis project Ga0066798, IMG submission 70961) | Permafrost soil microbial communities from the Arctic, to analyse light accelerated degradation of dissolved organic matter (DOM) -... | ecosystem: Environmental > Terrestrial > Soil >...
AAGTGCCGACGCGAAATCCCAACGGGCTGCGTATGAGCAAACGTTGGCTAACGTTTGTGAGCGGGCCTTTCATGCCTTCGGAGTAAGCATTGCGCTTTTCCCGCAAGTCACCGTTCGGCACCACGGGGAAAGTGATCTGGACATGATCCTACGTGTCGAGGCGGTGTTGCGTCAAAGAGGCGTCGATGTAATGTCGATAACAGACGACTTGTGGCCTGACGAATTCAGCTACCTGTATGGGCATTGTCGAGCGCTGCTTGGGACCCGATTGCACTCATGCATACTGGCAGCATGCGCCGGGTGCCCGGTAGTAGCCATTCGATATCAAGGCTATAAAACCGAAGGTGTCATGGAAGGTTTGGGGCTTGAAGATTTTGTTCACGACATCAACGACGTGAAGGAAGAGCCGCTGCTGGAGTCGGTTCGCCAGGCGCTGCTGCAACGGGGTGTCATTTCGGAGCGCGTCCTGAATCGTGTTCACAGTTACTGCGAAGAACTTATGACGATCACGAAAACTGAAGTCGATCAGGCGTGTGCCGCTCCTCGAAAATAGGACGAATCAAAAAATGATTGACTGCTCATGAATATTTTGCTATCGGCTTATGGGTGTTCCCCGATTCTGGGTTCAGAACCCGGTGTCGGGTGGCGTTGGGCCAGTGAATTGTCCAAACGGTTTTCAGTCACGCTGCTGACCCATCCATTTTTCCTTGAGTCGATAGATGCCGAATTAAGGAAAAATCCCAAACCAAATTTGACAGTCGTCTACTACGAACCGAGCGGACTGGGGATTCGTCGGAAGCGAGGATCGCTCAATTCCCGCCTGTACTACATGGCATGGCAGGCTGGAGCAATGTTGAAAGCACGGACTTTAAGCCGCGAGCACAATTTCAGCCTTGTGCACCACATTACCTGGGGAACCTTCAGATTCCCGAGTTTTATGGGGTTTCTCGGGATCCCTTTTGTAATGGGGCCAGTTGGCGGTGGGGAAAAATCTCCACTGCGACTCCTGAAAACCATGCCCTTGAAAGAGCAGTTTCGAGAAGTGTTTCGGAATGTATTCATTGCGGCAGCAAGCATCGACCCGCTTGTTCGTCTGTGTCTGGCTAAAGCCGACATTATTTTGTGCAAAACAGACGAGAGTGCCTTTGCGCTACCGATTGGACGTGGCCCCAAGGTGATGATTGCCCAGGAGATAGGCGCACCCGCGAGCATGCGTCGACAAAGAAAACCGGGATCAGCCGGTGCCATTAGCCTTCTTTACGCGGGGCGGCTGGTTGGACTCAAAGGGGTTCACTTTGCGATTCGTGCCGTGGCATTGGCCAACGCGCGTGGCGTAGAGGCCACACTTACAATCATCGGTGACGGTCCGCTCGAGCAATATCTGAGGGCGCTTTCCGAAAGTCTCGGTTTGAGGGAAAAGGTTTTCTTCAAGGGGTTTTTGCCGCAGCAGGAATTGCTCGACTGTTACCAGGAATCTGAGGTGTTCATTTTTCCGAGCCTTCACGATTCGAGCGGCAATGTTGTGGTGGAGGCGCTATCTCGCGGACTGCCCGTGATTTGCCTGGATCTTGGCGGACCAAAATATTTTGTAAACGCAGCGTGTGCTCGCGTGATCCCGAGTGCAGATGTGGGCGTGGATCAGCTTTGCGTGCTGCTGGCAGACCGGATCGTAGAAATGGCGACTGATCCGGATTTGCGTACAGCAATGTCGGAAGCTGCGTTTACCAAAGCCGAGACTTTGGGCTGGGAGTCTCAGGCCTTTCGCGCGTATGACTTGATTACCTCTGCGGGGATATGCAAATGAGTACGAAGCAGAGCATTAAACGTTTGCCGTATGCCGCGATTGGCAGGCCAGAAAGTTTGGTGATGACTGACTACTGGTTCCTTTTTGGAATGTGGATGGTCGTATTCTGGGCAATTGACCCGCTCGGGTGGAAAGTAGACTTTATCCCTGGGATTAAGCAGTTCCCCGTTTTTATTATTGCACCTGCTTTTGTCCTAGCCGCTCTTGGTCAGCGACTATTTCAAGGGAGGAAAATAAGTATTCATGCCAGCGCTGAAAATCGAAATCTTTTGCTTCTAGTCGTTCTGTTTTCTGCATTCGTTACGCTTGGAAGCGTAATTGCACGATTTCTTAATGGTATCGACAACAGCTTTCTGACTATGGGGTTGTATGCATTGACAGCACCTCTAACAGCTTGGTTTGTCAATCGGTCAATAAATCAAGTTACTCTTGTAAAAAAACTAGTACTGGTTTACATCTTTTGGGCCGTGGTTTCCGTCGTGTTGCAGGCGTTCAATTTTGGTGAGCGTGAAGTATTTCACGCTCGGGAACATTTGGTAATTGCGGCTCTGATCTTCTTCTATTTGATAGCAAAGGCGAAAGCGATGACTATTCTTGCTTTGCTATTGATAATTTCCGCAGCAATCGTCGCCAAGAAAAATTCAGCATACCTAACAGCTGTCTTGATATTTGCTTTTGCCTTTTTTTCTTGGGCAATACAGCGCAGCCAGAGCATAAAAGATTCAATACAGCGATCAATGCTTTGGATGAGAGTTATGTTGATGAGTTTGGCTGCCTCGGGAGTGGTCGCCTTGGCGTACGCTTATCGAAGTACAACATTGCCGACGGGTAACCCTGAATATCGCCTGCACACTTATGAAGTGGCCTGGAAAAGGTTTGTGGATTCCCCATTATGGGGAACTGGCTTCACTGGGGCCGCAACCGAGAAATTCGACAGATTCTCGGTTGCGGTAAGTACGCAGATATTGCCAACGCATAGTGATCCGCTTGATATTCTTGCGCATGGCGGGTTGGTCGGATTCGTGGTGTGGGTTTCAATATTTGCCATATTGTTTCAGCGTTGGTATCTGTTGTTGAAATACCCTAGGCGCCAATTTGACAGTTCATTGCTACCTTACTTGCACACAATTTATTGTATGATTTTCTCTGGGGTTCTTGTCTGCATGTTTAACCCAATCCTTAATACGCCAAATCTTGCTTGGTCTTTCTGGGCATTGATTGGCGCATTGCTTGCAGACCACCAGTCATCAGGACGGCCCTTTCCTGCGTCGACGTTATAGCATGGGGCTACTCCGTTTTTTTCTTGCTTTCTGCGTAGTCAATGTGCACGGGCAACTCGTTGGGACGAACCTGTTCCCTGCTGACGCTGCGGTGCAATCGTTTTACGTAATCTCTGGTTTTTACATGGCAATGGTATTGAGTGAGAAATATAACCGTGCTAATGTGACCTATTACGATTTTTTCCTCAGTAGGGTTTTTCGCATTGTGCCTGCATATTTTTTGATTTTTTCCATGACGATTCTCACCGGACTGATCGCGTGGTTCGGGTTCAGTGCGCAGCTCGCGCCTTTTGCCCAATGGGGCCAGTTGTTTAACCAAATCAGCGCTAGTTCGCTACTAGCCCTGGTTTCGTCCCAGCTTCTTTTGTTTGGTCTCGACGCAGTGCATTTTTTTACTCTCGGTCAATTTGGAGAATTGGTTTTTACTGAAAGATTTTCTCAAGAACCAATTCAGTTGTGGCGATTGCTCATGGTTCCTCAGGCGTGGTCTCTTGCCGTTGAGTTATATTTTTATTGTCTTGCGCCTTTTATAGTTAGACGTTCCCCGAAGTTCTTGTTCCTTCTGATTGTCTGTAGTTTTGGGATCCGTCTGACCATGGCTGTTCAGTTCAAGGATCGATTTGATCCCTGGTCTTACCGTTTTTTTCCTTCAGAGCTGATGTTTTTCTTATGCGGTTCTTTGGCTTATCGACTTTCAAAAGTAACCGTTCCCACGAAAACGAATTGGAATATTCAAGTTATAAGAGGCATGTCCTTTCTAATTATTGTGACGGCTGGCATGGTTGGCCGATATGGTCTCGGAGGAAGATCACTTTTTTTTAGCCCTATTGCCATAGGAATTCTTTTTTTAGTTTTACCAAAATTATTTGGGATCACCAAGAATATCCGGACCGATAGATATATCGGAGAGTTGTCATATCCACTCTACATTTCTCATATGTTGGTTATATGGACTGCGGACTTATTCCTTGTACACGGAAGTCTGCAGTTGCGACTGGCAGTATGTTTTGGCTCCATATTTCTTGCGGTCCTGATCTATGAATTACTTGATCGCAGAGTCGATGATTTTAGACACCGCCTATTTGCACATGAAAAAACCTGCGTCTAGTCGCTGCCATTCAGGATGCCTCGCGCTCTGTGCCGCAATGCTGGTGTCGCTGTGCGCCGGTGCTATCGCCAGAGAGGTGCAGGTGACCCCCGAGACACTGAAGATCGTCTGGGCGAACATCATGCCCGGAGACCGGGTGCTCTTTTCACCAGGGGAGTATCGCGACACCTTGTCGTTGCCTGCCAAGAAGTCCTGGTCGGCAAGTGCGCAGACTGTTTTTGCGGCGACAACATCGGGCAAGGTTGTTATCAAAGGGTCGGATATTGTTCAGGGCTGGGTCGATGTGGACGGCGCCCGCTATGCAAAAGACTGGGCGAGTGAACCGGCTCAGGTGTTTGTCGACGGTGCCGCTTTGACCCAGTTGGCGGGTTCTGTATTTGGCGGCTATCCAAATGATTCCGCCAGTTCCTATAACGGCATGCATAAGGACAGCGGTGGTATCTGGCCGGGGCGTGTTGCCTACACGCCCGCGTCGCCAATGCCGATGAACAGTTTTTTTTTCGACAAATCCGCGCGCAAGCTTTACCTCAGTATCCGGGGCAATCCAAATCAAAAGAAAATTGAGGTTAGCGTAAGAGGGCGTCTGTTTTATGCAGAAGGTGTGAGCGGCATCGTTCTTGAGCGACTGGTATTCGAGCATGCGAATACTTCGGTCGCTGGTCGCGGCGCTGCCGTGACGATTATCGGTAACGACAATGTGATCCGCGGAGTGACAGTTCAGCAAGTGGACTTGGCGGGACTCCAGATGGTCGGTGACAGGAATCAGTTGATTGACACGGTGGCGAGCAAGAACGGGCAGATGGGTGTCGCAATGCGAGGCAGTAACAATCGTGTGATAAATGTAGATGCCAGCTACAACAACACTCGCGGGTTCAACAAGTGGTGGGAGGCTGGCGGCTTCAAATTTGTTGGGAACGGCGGCCTGCAATCCTCCGAGGTGATTGGCAATACTGCGGTTGGCAACCAGGGCGATGGGATATGGTTCGACTGGAAGAATAAGAATAATATTATTCGGAAAAATGTATCAGCATACAACACGGGTTTTGGAATTCACTATGAAGCCAGCCGCTCTGGTGTTATTCAGGACAACTACGTTTTTGGTAATGATCAGCGCGGAATTTATCTATCAGATAGTGCTAATTGCTGGGTAACACATAACCTTGTGATTGGAAACCATTTGGAGGGTGTTGCCGTTTTGTATAGCGGCAGAAAGGATGAGCAAGGCGTTGAGTTTGGAGCGGAAGGCAACAAGGTTTACGCCAACATAATCGGCTGGAACAAGGGCACAGCTCTGATCATGCCCAAGGGCCTCGCTAACCCGGGGGAGGCAGATGGTAATGTCTTTCTGGCGGACGCCAAGACACTTAAGTTCAGCCTTGGATACCCATCACTGTTATCACCAGCCAAGCGGGCCCTAGATGAATGGCGAAAGTTCTCGGGCATGGATGGGAAATCTGTAACCGGGGAACTGCCGATGCCTGCAGAACTCACTGCCACATTTGCCAAACGCCTTGTGTCTCCCAATTGGACAGGTATCAAGACATTGGCTGTCGACTTGCGGGCGACCAATAACGTTTCACTTAACGACGTATTACTGCCGGGGCGCCAAGAGAATGTAATAGGCCCGCGCGACTAGGGTGGATGGAAATTGAAAGTAATGATCGTTCATAACGCCTACCAACAACGAGGTGGCGAGGACTCTGTGGTTGAAGCCGAATGCGACCTACTGGCCGCGCACGGGGTGTCAGTCACTGCATTTGGCAAACACAACGACGAAGTTGCGCAGCTTTCAAAGGTGCAACTTGCTGCACGCACAGTTTGGGCATCGGACACGGCGCGCGAGTTTGAGGCGGTGCTGTTGCAAACCAAACCCGATGTGGTGCACGTGCACAACACGTTTCCGCTGATCTCGCCTGCCATTTATTGGGTTGCGCACCGGCATCGGGTGCCGGTCGTGCAGACACTGCACAACTTTCGTCTGCACTGCCCGCAAGCCATGTACTTGCGTGATGGCAAGGTGTGTGAAGACTGCAGGGGCAAGCTGCCGTGGCGCGGCGTGGTGCACGGCTGTTACCGAGGGTCGCGGGTGCAGACGGCGGTGTTGGCCGGCATGGTCACCTGGCACCGCACCATCCACACCTGGGATACCAAAGTCACCCGCTACATTGCCCTGAATGAGTTTTGCCGAAACAAGTTCATTGAAGGCGGCCTGCCGCCAGATCGCATTGTGGTCAAGCCCAACTTTGTGGACTTCCCCGCGCCAGAGGCGTGCGAGCGCAATGGCTTTTTGTTTGTAGGCCGGCTGTCTTCAGAAAAAGGTGTGGATATCCTGGTGCAGGCCTTTGCCGCGCTGGAGGGTGCTGCACTGCGGGTCGCCGGCACCGGGCCAGAGGCGCACTTGCTGCAGGGCGTGTCGGGTTTGTCTGCCCTTGGCGCGCTGCCAGGTGAGCGGGTGCGCCAGCAGATGGCGGCTGCCACGGCCTTGGTGTTGCCCAGCATTTGGTACGAGAACTTTCCGCGCACTTTGGTCGAGGCGTTTGGCTGTGGCCTGCCCGTGATCGCCAGCAGGATTGGGGCACTAGCCGAGTTGATCGACGATGGCGTGACCGGCTTGTTATTTGAGCCGGGCAATCCGGCCGACTTGGCCGGAAAAATGTGTTGGGCGCTGCAGCATCCAGATGAAATGGCTGCGATGGGGCGCAACGCACGCACGCAGTACGAGGCCGAGTTCACCGCCGAACGCAACTACCAGCAGCTTATGACCATCTACCAGGATGCCATTGCAGCGGTGAAAGGGCCGCCGAGCGTATGACGCAGCAACAACGCCAAACCGTGCCCGTCTTGCGTGCGTCCATTGACGTGGTGCAGTGGGCAGACGCACTGGCGCGCATTGCAGGCTGGGCCGCCAACCATGAAAGCCGCTACGTGTGCATCTGCAATGCCCACTCGGTGGTTACCGCTGGCCAAGATGCAGCGTTTGGCCACGTGGTCGCGCAGGCCGACATGGCCACGCCAGACGGTGCGCCCGTGGCGTGGATGATGCGCAAACTCGGCTTTAAAGACCAGCAGCGCATCAATGGGCCAGACCTGATGTGGAAGTATTGCGCCCAGGCGGCGCAGCGCAATGAATCGATCTACCTGTATGGCGGTGTGCCTGACACCTTGGGCATTTTGCAAGCCCGTCTAGTCACAGAGTTCCCGGGGCTGAAAGTGGCGGGTGCCTATTCACCCCCGTTTCACGCCCCCAAGCCAGAAGAAGACGCGGCTGATGTCGCCCGCATCAATGCGTCGGGTGCGGGCACCGTCTGGGTCAGCCTGGGCTGCCCCAAGCAAGAGCTGTGGATGGCGACGCACCGGGGCCGCATTAACGCCGTGATGATTGGTGTTGGTGCCGCGTTTGACTACCACGCTGGCACCATTGCGCGCGCGCCGCTGTGGATGCAGCACGCCGGGTTGGAGTGGCTGCATCGCCTGCTGTCTGAGCCGCGCCGCCTGTGGAAGCGCTACCTGGTCACCAACACCTTGTTTATTGCCGGTGCCGCCCGCCAGCTGATAACCCGCCGTTGTGGCACGCTAAGAAGTCTTTAAGCCTGCTGGGGGCGTTTGAGTATTGATGACTTCAGGCATCGCCGTGCTTCTTTTGCTGTGGCGGTCAAGAAATGACAAATGGGAGCCTGCGCTCCCATTTTTTCTGGCATTGTGCCTTCGCTCAATCAGGCGTTTTTGTTCTTGCGACGACGTGCAATTGAACCTATCAGACCCAATCCGGCCAGCAGCATGGCGTAGGTTTCGGGCTCAGGGATGGGGGCCGCACTCAAAGCAAATGCTTCCCGCGTCGGCGCGCCACCCGCATACGGAAACGATATAAGATTGTGTGCACTAACAAGCGCGGAATCCACAAGACTACTGCCGTTCCATGCATAGAAAATGTACGTTCCCGGTTCACTTAACAAATGGGACGTAAAGTTAACACTTGTCGTTGAATCGAAGGTCGCGAATGCGTTCAACGAATTTCCTATTGCTGCCCAGCCAGTGGCTCCGGAATCAAACGTCAACGCGGGATTGGCGAGATTGCCACCAGAGACCCATTTCAAGCCGATAGCATCGAAACTGCCAACCCCACTCTCATTCCATTGCTGGCTCGATTGGGCGCTTGCCGAAAACGATATACCCATACTGGCTGCAAACACCAGCCACAATAACAACTGCCGAACGTTCTTCATGGGGGCTCCCTTAATAAAAGTTGATGAGGTTTGAATGCTAGATATGTGGACGGCTCAGGGCAATAGCCCATTCGGACTAATCGACGTCATAGTGGCAGCTTGAGAAATATCAATCCCAAGTTGAGATATCCCTCTATAAGTTGCCCCCTTTAGGCTTTGTTGTGATCACCGAGCTGAAAACCTACGGCGTAGAGGTGTTTGTGCACGACCCGCTCCCCGACCCCGAAGAGGTCATGCACGAGTATGGCGTGCGCCTGTTCGCCTGGAGCGAACTGCCCCGCGCCGATGCCATCGTGGCCGCGGTGTCGCACCAGCAGTTCACCGAGCTGACCGCCGAAGACTTCAGCCAAAAGCTGATCAAGGGCGGCTGCTTCATCGACGTAAAAACCTGCTTCGATGCCAAAGCCCTGCAAGCCGCTGGGATCAAAGTCTGGCGGCTGTGAAATCAATTGGGGTCAGATTCCAATTAATTCGCTATATGTTTAGTAGCTGCTTGCGCACGTTTTACCTGGGCTAGAGGCCTAAAAGGCTTTTAATTTTTGCAGCACCTAAACGCCTGCACGGGTATCAATGTAGGGCCGACTTCAGTCGGCCATGGCGGACTGAAGCCCGCCCCATGGGTTCGGCCGGTGCCATGCGGCGCATTCAGGATTTCAGCGGCTTTTTCGTTGATACCACGCGGGTGCTGTGTGGTGATGCGCTGATTGACCTGGACATTGGCTCGCAATTGTTTCCGCAACTGGTGGCGGACAAGCTGCCGTTTTTGCCCAGAACCGGTTTTTAAACTGGATCGACATTGGCCAGGCGTGTGGGTGGGGCTGAACACGTCGATTCCGTGGGATCAGGTGTCGATAGAGGGGCCGGTGTACATTGGTTCAAGCGTGCGCATTGAGCCGGGTGTGAGCATCACCGGCCCAGCCTGGATTGGCCACGGCAGCCACCTGCGCGCCGGTGCCCAGGTGGTGCGCAGCGTGTTGTTTGAGTACACGCGCATTCCAGCCGACATGCGTTTTTTTGAAATGATTATGTCGCCAGACTACTGCGTAGACCGCTACGGCGAAACCCTGTACCGAGGCGACGACACCGCCCGGCTGCGCTGGGGCAATGCCCGGGCGTGAGTCGGCGCTGTAGGGCCCCTGCAGGTGATCCTGTCGGGCCCCAACCACTTAGGCATGCAGTGTCTTAAGAGCCAAGTCTGGCGCGGTGACAACGATCTTGAGTAGTGCGGCGGCTGGGCCGGTGGGGTGTCGGCGGTTTTGTTCCCAGTTTTGCAGTGTCTTGATGCTGACACGCATCAACCCGGCAAATTCGCTTTGTGACAGCCCAATTTGTTCGCGCACGGCTTTCACATCGGGCGGTGCCACTTCAAATCGGCGCGAGGCCGCCACGAGGCCTTTTGAAATGTCTTTGGCTTCTTTTAGGCTCTGCACCAAATCGTCAAACAGTGTCTTTTCCATGTCATAGCTCCTTCACAAGTTCGCGCAAGATGGCGGTTTCTTTGTCCGTCAAAT
>Ga0066798_10001551_pt1 | contig 9922 bp, 7 predicted proteins | sample PersoiDNA2013203_FD_70961 | JGI IMG/M metagenome (GOLD analysis project Ga0066798, IMG submission 70961) | Permafrost soil microbial communities from the Arctic, to analyse light accelerated degradation of dissolved organic matter (DOM) -... | ecosystem: Environmental > Terrestrial > Soil >...
GCTGGTATTCGGCCTCGATGAAATGAAAACCCTGTCCAAGGGCGGCACCGGCGTCAAGCTGATCGAACTGGAAGGCAAGGACAAGTTACTGGCCGTGCAACCGATCACCCAGCGCGGCGTAGTGGTGTCGGGTATCGGCCGGGCGTCGAAGCCGCAGGACGTCTCGCTGGGCGCTACCGCCCTGGGTGAACACTTCGGCAAGCGTGGCAGGAAGGGCAAGCCGCTGGCGTCCAGGCTGAAACCGGTAAAGATGACGGCGATAGGCTAGGCTAGTATCATCACTGAAAAAAGACAGGCTCGCCTGTCTCTTTTCGCCTGCCGCCATCAAGGCCAGGTTCTCTCAATGCCGCGCCAGCCTGAGAATATCTGGTCCTGCCTCGACAATTTCAATCACGTCTTGCGGCGCCTCCGGCGTGCCAGCCAGCGCATAACGGTTCATGCCCAAGGGGATCAGCATGGCGGCCGGCCCGGCAAGGGGACGGTCGTCGGGACCGGGCGCCATGGCCGTCACCATTCCGGCGCCGTTGGCAGCAGCGTCGAAATCAAGCACCTTGCGCCCTTTGCGGCTGGGTGGAAAGGCAAACGTGGCCGTGGGCCGGTACACCTCAACACCGGCGCTATCTTCCTCGAACGAATGCGTCCAGCTGCCGCTGGGCAGTGCGCTTGTCATGCCGTGCATGCCATCTCCTTCCTTAAAAACATGATATTACGCCGCCCAGGTTTTCATAGCCGCTCACGGAAGGCGACCAGGCCGTGCCATTCCAGGCCTTGTGGAATAGCGCACCGTTGGTCCCCCTGACGAATACGTCCAGGCGGTTTGCCGCCCAGGCCGTGGCGCGGGGGCGCGAGGTGCAAATGCCACCGAGGTTTTCAAAGCCCGTCAGCGATGGCGACCAGGCCGTGCCGTTCCAGGCCTTGTGATACAGCGCGCTATCGGTGCCAATCACAAATACGTCGAGACGGTTGGCTGCCCACGACACGGCTTCCACTTCGCCCACGCAGATGCCGCCCAGGCGCTCGTAGCCATCAATGGATGGCCTCCACTTCGCTCCATCCCACCACTTGTGGTACAGCGCGCCATCGGTGCCGGTCACAAACACGTCAAGGCGGTTCGGCCCCCAGGCCACGGCTTTCGGCGACGACATGCAGATGCCGCCCAGCCGTTCATAGCCCGTCAGCGACGGTCCCCAGGCCGTGCCATCCCACCACTTGTGGTACAGCGCCCGGTCCGTGCCGATAACAAACACGTCGAGGCGGTTCGGCCCCCACGCCACCGCTTCCGGCTGGCCCAGGCAAATGCCGCCCATCGCTTCGTATCCGGTCACCGACGGCCCCCAGGCCGAGCCATTCCACCACTTGTGATACAGGGCGCGGTCGGTGCCGACGACGAATACATCGATGCGGTTTGGCCCCCAGGCCACGGCGCGCGGATCGCCCACACACAAGCCGCCCATCGCTTCGTAGCCTGTCGGCGACGGTCCCCAGGCCGAGCCATTCCACCATTTGTGATACAGGCCGCTGTCGCTGCCAGTGACGAAGACATCGAGCCGGTTCGGTCCCCACGACACCACTTGCGGGGCGCTGGTCACGATGCCGCCCTGTGCTTCATAGCCGGTGACGGACGGCGCCCACGCCGTACCATTCCAGGCCTTGTGATACAGCGCACTGTCGGTGCCTGCCACGAAGACGTCGAGGCGGTTGGCGCCCCAGGCCACCACGGGCGAAGAACTCTGGCGTGGCGCCGTTCCATTTCCCCCACCTCCCGCCGCCGTACCGATGCTGGCGCGCGGACCATCGAGGCAAGCCTGCATGCGCGCCACCTGGCCAGCCGTGAACATGAACATGGCCGGATCATCCACGTAGTCCATATAATTCATGAACATGTCGCCATTCGGGCCGTTATTGCAGGACACATGCGGAAACGAAGGCGTACCCGTATTCGCGCCGCCCTGGTTGGGCGTGTCGGCCACGTTATCGGTACCCGTGCAACCCGTGCCATCGTCGCCCCAGATATGGTTCAGGTTTAGCCAGTGCCCCACTTCATGCGTGGCCGTGCGGCCCAGGTGAAAAGGCGGCGCCGCCGTGCCGATGGTGCCAAAAGCCGATTGCAGTATCACCACGCCATCGGTGGCCGCCGGTCCACCTGGAAACTGCGCATAACCGAGCAAGCCGCCGCCTAGCTGGCAGACCCATATATTGAGGTAGGTATCGGCCGGCCAGGCATCCATGCCGCCCGTCGCTTGCGACTTGACGGCATCGTCGGCGCCAAATGAGGTCACGGTCGTCTGGCGCCGCTCGATGCCGCTGGTGGCCGCGCCACGGGGATCGACCGTGGCCAGCGCAAATTCCACGCGCGCATCGGCCGTCAACGGCAAAAAGGGGGCGGGCGTATGAGCCACGTCGGTGTTTGTGTGCCGGTAATCATGGTTCAGCACATCGACCTGGCTGGCCACTTGCGCATCCGAGATATTTTGCGCCGCCGTATTCCACACCACGTGCACCACCACCGGTATGGTAGTCACGCCCGAACGGGCGGCAAGCCCCTGGTCACCCTCATACAGGCCGGCCAGGTTTTCGATCTCGTCGCGCACGCGCGCATAGGAAGGGTCTTCGTTCAGCAGGCGGCGATACACCGTCATCGTGGCGCAGGTGCGCACCTGCGGCATACCGCCGCCCTGGCCATTACCACCGCCGCCCATGCCGGCGCCACCGCCACCGCCACCACCACCACCATTACCCGCGCTCATGCAACTGGAATTGCCCATTTCGTTCACCGCGCCAGGCATGCCACTGGCATGGATGGCCGCCTGATCGGCGTACGACACGCCCATACGTTCTTCAACCTCAGCTTTCAAATCGCCCTCGATGGGCATATCGGGCATCGTTTGCCGGTCGCCAGAACCGCCAGCCGGTGCTTTTTTCGTTTTGTTGGTGTTCATGATGTCTCCTTTTCAGTCTGCCTGCCAATTCACTATGGCATGCAAAAAACAGGAGCATTTGAGGCGTATCAAGACTGTCTAGCGGAGAACGGTGAAGGCGCCGGGCGAAAAAAAAGACAGCCGTAGCTGTCTTTGGGACTGCAGGCCTAAGCCTGCATGTACACAATTACTTGGCGGCAGCCGCCTTGATGTCGGCTTCTGCCTTGGCCTTGGCTTCTTCCGTCTTGGTAGCGGCGAGGGCCTTGTCGGCATTTGCATCGACTTTTTCTTTCGCGACCTTGGCGTCCGCTTTCACGGCAACCTTACCGGCCTTGGCATCAGCCTTGGCGCCGGTCTTCTCGGCTTTGGCTTCTGCCTTGGCCTGGTCTTCAGGATCGGCTTTTACGACCTTGTCGTGGGCCTTGGCCTTGGTTTTGGCAGCCTTGTGGTGGGCGTCAGCTTTCTTTTGATCGGCTTTGGCTTGTGCCTTGGCGACGTCTGCGTCAGCATTGGCATCGACCTTGGCTTCCGAGGCGGCAGCCTTGTTGACGTCTTTTTGCGCGGAAGCCTGGGCTTTCACGACAGCTTCGGTGGCCGGCGCCGTTTGTGCAAAAGCGGCGCTGGCAAACAGGGTAGCGATCAGGGCGGCGAGTAATTTGTTCATGATGTGACCTTTCAATGTCGTTAAAATTCTTATGATTCATTCTGATAAAGGCGGGCAAAATGTTCAAACTTTGCCTGGCACCGCCGTCGTTTTCACGTCCGGCGATGGCATGACTTCATAGTAGAGCAAGAACTAAAACCACACTGTGCGTTAGCCCACGCAAGGAGAAATATGTTCAGTTGAGCAATTTCCCCATGCCGTGCGAATTACACCGCCAGCGCCGCGTGCCGGGCAGCCACCCACTCTTCGTTAGCCGGCTCCACGCCCACCGTGATGCGGCTATCGGCGCTGGAAATCACGCTGGCATTGTCTGCATTGGCGGCGCTATCGAGTACCGGGCCGACAAAGCCCAGTTCCGCGCAGATGCGCTGGCGCAATTCCGCACTGTGCTCGCCGATACCGGCCGTAAACACCAGCAGATCCAGGCCACCCAGCACCGCCGTCAGCGCGCCGATCTCGCGCACGATGCGCCGCACATACAGGGCCATCGCCGCGCGTATGCGCTCGCCCGTCTCATCCTGCCGGCCTTCCTGCGCCAGCAGCACAGGCGGATCGGCCGACACGCCGGAGACGCCCAGCAAACCCGATTCGTGGTACAGCACATGCGCCACTTTTTCCAGCGACAGCTTCTCGATCTCCATCAGGTAAATCACGGCGCCCGGATCGAGCGAGCCACAGCGCGTGCCCATCATCAAGCCGTCGAGCGCGGAAAATCCCATGGTCGTGCCCACGCTGCGCAAACCGTCCATCGCACACAGGCTGGCGCCGCTGCCCAGGTGGGCCACGATGACCTTGCCGCGCGCGACGGGCCCAAAACGCTGTTCCAGCACCAGCGACTGGTATTCATAGGACAGGCCGTGGAAACCATAGCGGCGCAAGCCCCGTTCCCATGCATCGTAAGGCAAGGCCAGCATCTGCTCCACCTGCGGCACCGTGTGGTGGAAGGCCGTATCGAAACAAGCCACCTGGGCGATGTCGGGGCGTGATGTCAGCAGCACTTCGATCGCTTCCAGCGCGAATGGCTGGTGCAGGGGCGCCAGCGGGATAAAACTTTTCAGGTCGGCCAGCACAGCGAAATCGATGCGCACGGGAGCGAAATACCTGCTGCCGCCATGTACCACGCGGTGCGCCACGGCCTTCAAGGTACGCCCCGCCAACTGCGCCACCACCCGTTCGCGGATAGTTTCGAGCGCCGCGTGATGCGGCAGTTGCGGATCCAGCTGCAAGGGCTGTGCTGGCTGTCCACCGGCGCGGAAGGTCGCATTTTCACGGCCTATGCCCTCGACCTTGCCGCTCCATTCGGGCTGCTGCGGCACGGTCTCGCCGCTAGCGTCGAACAGGGCGAACTTGATGCTGGAAGAACCGCAGTTGAGCACCAGGATCAGGGAATTTTCTGTGCTGGCGCTCATGGTGGCGAACTCCGGTAGTGATTAGCGAGCATCACGGCCAGCGCGCACGAAGCGATGCGGCTGGCGCGCGAATCGGCGCGGCTGGTGAGAATGACGGGTATTTTCGCGCCCAGCACGATGCCGGCGCTGTCGGCGTCGCCCATGTACTCGAGCTGCTTGGCCAGCATATTGCCGCTTTCCAGGTCGGGCACCAGCAAGATATCGGCGCGCCCCGCCACTTCCGAGACGATGCCCTTGACGGTAGCGGCCGCGATCGAGACGGCATTGTCGAACGCCAGCGGGCCATCCAGGATCGCGCCCGTAATCTGCCCGCGGTCGGCCATCTTGCACAGGGCTGCCGCGTCCACCGTGGCCGGCATGGCGGGGTTCACCGTTTCCACTGCCGCCAAAATGGCCACGCGCGGCTGCGCCACGCCGATCACATGCGCCAGGTCGATGGCGTTGCGCACGATATCGGCCTTGATTTCCAGGGTCGGTGCGATATTGACGGCGGCGTCCGTGATGATGAAGGGACGCGGATAAGCAGGCGTCTGCATCAAAAAGCAATGGCTGACCCTGCGCTTGGTGCGCAAGCCGGCGCTGGCCGTCAGGATGGCCGACATCAATTCATCGGTATGCAAGCTGCCTTTCATCAGCGCCTCCACTTCGCCCTTGCCCGCCAGTTCGGCGCCGCGTGCGGCAGCCGCATGGCTATGCTCCACGTCTTCGATGGCGATGCCTTCCAGCGATAGCCCTGCTGCTGCCGCCACCGCTTCCAGGCGTGCACGGGGCGCCACCAGCACCGGCGTGATCAGGCCAGCCGCATGGGCGTCCAGCGCGCCCGATAAACTCAATTCATCGCAAGGATGGACCACGGCCACCTTGATCGGTCCCAGGGTGCGCGCATGTTCGAGCAGGCGCCGAGTGCCATCTCCATTATGCAAACGCACTTCGGGCAAGGTGGCGCGCGCCCGTTCGATCTGTTCGGCCGGCGCGATCACCTCGGCTTCGCCATCGAGCACCACGGCGCCGTGCTGGTTGACGCAGCGGCAAGCCAGGGTGACGTGGCGGTTCAAGGGTTCGAGCGCCGTCACGGTGACGCGGATATCGAGCGTGTCGCCTACGCGCACGGGCTGCAAAAAGCGCAGGGTCTGGCCCGCATACACGGTGCCGGCGCCAGGCAGGCGCGTACCCAGCACGGCTGAAATCAGGGCCGCGCCCCACATGCCGTGCGCGATCACGCCCTGGTAGCGGCTGGATGCGGCAAATTCCGGGTCCAGGTGCTGTGGATTGTCGTCGCCCGACATCACCGCGAACAGGGCAATGTCGTCGGCGCTCAAGGTGCGCGTGATGCTGGCGCTATCGCCAAGGGCGATCTGTTCGAAAGTGCGGTTGCGCACGACATGCAAATCATCGTCTTTACTGTTGATCATGTGAACCTTCTAGGCTGGACTACTATTTTTAACAGGCTTGGTTTTGGACTTGGACGCGGCCGCAGGCGCTGATGCAGGCGCAGCATGCTTCGCTTGCGCACTGGCTGCACGCTCAAATACATCCAGCATCTGCTGCAGGCTGGCTTCTTCGTCGGGCGTCGGTGCATCGGGCACCAGCAGCACTTGCTGCAGCCAGTCGGCCAGCGCGCGGATGGCGTCTGGCTTGGCGCGCGACAGCAGCAGCGGCAAGGCCGCCATGGCGCCGTCGAAGTCGTGCAGCATCAAGCGCGACTGCTGGCGCACGGTGCGGCGGAACGCTTCCATGCCCAAGCCACCCGTGTACTGCGGCTGTATCAGTTTCAGGGCCAGGTTGACGCGGCGTTCATCGGCAATCATGCGGAAGCGATAGATATAAAACAGCGCGCGCACGCCCGCTTCGGCCAGCGCGCCCTGGTTCACGTCATCGTCCATATGCCGGGTTTCGCAGCGCACGTATTCAAGGTGTTCGGGCGAAACGCCAGGGTGCGGGCGCGGCGTGACATCCTTGCCCTGGCCCGCCAGCGCCTGCAGCAGCGGCGAACCGTAGATCAGGTCGAAGGTCTGTTCCTGGACCGTATCGCGCCAGTTGCGCCAGCTGTTCAGGCCCGCCGTGACGGCGCCTGAAAACGCGGCCTGCATGGCCAGCAGCGGATTGTCGGGCGATGCAGGCTGGCGATGTTCGCGCACTTTTTCGGCCTCTTTGGCCACCAGCACGGCCAGCGGATTGCGGTCCGTCCAGCGCTCGTACGATATGCGTAGCGGATGCATCAGCTGCAGCCAGCGCGCCGATTGGGGCGTGACCACGGCGCGCACCCACGGTTGCACGAAGCTGCGGTACAGCGACAGATTCACTTCCGAGATGCGGGCGGCAGTGGCGAACTTGCGGTCATTTTCCACCGACGGCTGCACGATGGCACGCACATCATCGAGGTTGCGACGCTCGACCGATAGCACGTAGTCTCCGCTGGCCAGGTCGGCGTTTGGCGTATCGGGCGTCTTTTCAACGATCAGCGCTTCATAGATCCCCGCCGGCAGCAGGTTGATCAGGTCGATATTGCTGGCGAATTTCTGGTGCTCCTTATGCCCCACCTTGCCGGACACGAAGATGCCCAGGTGGCCCACGCTGTCATGCACCGCATAGACGATGGTCTGGTCATGCAGCAGCACGTCATGATCGTCTCGGTACAGGTCCGTGATCCAGCCCAGCGCCTGCGGCGGGGGCGTGATGTTGTCGCCTTTGGAGCAGAATACAACGATGGGCGAGCGGATATTGCGCAAGTCCAGGCGCACGCCTTCGGAGGTGATCAGTTCCGCCGTGGCCAGGCGGTTGCCGATAAACAGATTGTCGACGATGTACTGCATTTCGACGGCGTTCAGGAACACATGGCCGCCCCAGTATTTTTCAAATTCCAGGTAGCGCGGCGCTTCCGTGTCGATGTTTGCGTACAGGTTGTACTGCTTGGTCCACAGGGTATTGGCGGGATTGAGCTTTTCAAAATTCTGTACCAGGCTGGCGCCGTCGAACAATCCATTGCCCATATCCCCGGCCAGCGCCGTGGCCCAGCTGCCGCCCATCAGGCCGCCCGAATAGCGCATCGGGTTGCGGCCATGCCAGCCGGCCCAGTACGACACGGGCGCACCGGCCACGATGATGGGGCCAAATAGTTCCGGGCGCATGGCGGCCGTCATCAGTATCTGCCAGCCGGCCTGGCAATTGCCGATGACGACAGGCTTGCCTTCACTGTCAGGATGCAGGGCGATGACTTTTTCCAGGAAAATCGCCTCCGCATGCATCACGTCTTCCACCGTCTGGCCCGGCACGGGATTGGGCAGGAAGCCGATGAAATAGCATGGGTGGCCGGCGCGCAGGGCCACGCCGATCTCGCTCTCGGCCTTGAAGCCGCCGATGCCGGGGCCGTGGCCCGCGCGCGGATCGACGACGACGAAAGGCCGTTTCGATGGCAGGGGATCGGGCGAATCGGGCGTCAGGATGCGCACCAGGCCATAGTTGACGGGACGCTCCAGCTCCAGGCCCGTCATCACCACTTCGGCGGGGAAATCGAGCACGTTAGGCACTTTTTCAGCCATGTGTTCCTGGTACTGGTTGCCGCGCCGGCGCATCACGTCCGCGTACAGCACGATGCGCTGCCACGAGTCGCGTGCATAGTCGCCCAGCATGCCCAGGGACGGCAAGCCGCCGGTGGAAAAAGGTGCTGCGGTTTTGTTCGTCATGGCTATCCTCTTTGCAGATGTCTACTTACAGTTTGCTGCCGGTGTAAGCCGGCGACAGGGATTCGAGTACATTATTTTTACGCCATCTGGCTGATGGTCTTCCTGAAACGGGCCAGCGCAAAAGAAAACAGGGCCGTACCGATCACCAGCAGGGCCAGGAACGGCTTCCACACTACCGAGATGCCAGCGCCCCGGTACAAAATCGCCTGGCTCAATTCGACGAAGTGCGTGGTGGGCGCGATCAGCATGATGTTCTGCACCAGTTCCGGCATGCTTTCGCGCGGCGTGCTGCCACCCGACAGCATTTGCAGCGGCAGCAGCACCAGGATCAGCAGCATGCCAAATTGCGGCATGCTGCGCGCCAGGGTGGCCAGGAAGATGCCCATCGAAGTGGTGGCAAACAGGTGCAAGGCGGCGCCGCACAGGAACAAGGCGATCGAGCCTTCGATAGGCACATGCAGCAGGCCACGCACCACCAGGTTCAGCGACAGCGCGGCGGCGATCAGCACCACCAGCCCCATCGACCAGACCTTGGCCAGCATGATTTCGGCCGGCGTGACCGGCATCACCAGCAAATGCTCGATGGTGCCGTGTTCGCGCTCGCGTATCAGGGCTGCGCCCGTCAGGATGATGGACAGCATCGTCACCTGGTTGATGATTTCCATCAGCGAGCCAAACCAGGCCTGGCTCAGCGAAGGATTGAAGCGCGCGCGCATCACCAGGTCCACCGGCAGCGTCGTGGCAGCCCGGTAGCGTTTCGAAAATTCCGCCACTTCGCCAGCGACGATCTGCTGGATGTAGCCGCTGCCGCTGAAGGCCTGGCTCATACGGGTGGCGTCCACGTTCAGCTGCAATGTCGTCTTGCGCCCGGCCAGCACGTCGGCCTGCAGTTTCGACGGTATCGTCAGCACGAAGGTATAGCGGCCCGCGTCGAGGCCCGCATCGACTTCCCCCTGGTTGATCATGGCCGGCTGCGTGAACTGGGGTGGAAAGAAGGCCGAGGCGATGCGCGCCGACAGGGGCGAGCCATCTTCATCAACGATGGCAATCGCCGCCATGTGCAGGGTTTCCGGCTTGGCCGTGGCGGCCACGTAAATCGCCAGGGTAAAGGTGTAGGCAATCAGGATCAGCATCATCGGATCGCGGATCAGGCTCCAGATTTCCTTCACGCCCAAGCGGTAGATATTTTCCAGATGTCGCATAGGGTTAGGCATCAGCTCTCCTGTTTCTTCAGCAATGCCACCGTCA
>Ga0066798_10001552_pt1 | contig 9914 bp, 10 predicted proteins | sample PersoiDNA2013203_FD_70961 | JGI IMG/M metagenome (GOLD analysis project Ga0066798, IMG submission 70961) | Permafrost soil microbial communities from the Arctic, to analyse light accelerated degradation of dissolved organic matter (DOM) -... | ecosystem: Environmental > Terrestrial > Soil >...
GCGCGGTGAAAGTATTTTACGTACCGCCACCAATGCTGGCGTGTTTAATCCAATTGTATTGCAGATGATTGCGGTAGGAGAAGAATCTGGCACGCTTGACGATTTGATGCAAGAAGTAGCCGATATGTACCAGCGCGATGTTGAATATGAAATTAAAACATTAGGTGCACAAATCGAGCCTATTTTGATAATATTTTTAGGGGTAATGGTACTCATTCTAGCATTGGGTATTTTCTTGCCGATATGGGATCTCGGCAAAGTGGCGCTGCACAAGGGTTAGGGCTGCAAACAAATTGCCAAATATGCCTATAGCCAATCGATTCATTCAGCCAGTCCAAATGAAAACCTCACGCGGCTTCACCTTGCTGGAACTGATTGTAGTCATTAGCATAGTAGCTATTACGGCAACCATTGCACTGGATAGGTTATACGGGTATCTGTCTCAGGCAGAAAAATCTGCCATGGAATACAACGCAACGATGATTAAAAGCGGCTTGTGGATGAGTGCCGCCAGCCTGATGATGGCTGAGCGTACTTCCGACATCCCTGCCCTTGCCGAACATAACCCCATAAACTTACTGGAGCAAAAGCCAGCAAACTATCTGGGCGAAATAGACGGCAAAAAGACCGAGGCGCTGGAAAGCGGAAACTGGTTTTATGACGCATCCAAACATCAAGTGGTTTATGTGGTCGAGCACCGCCGCTATTTCATGCCAAAGGTTCCCGGCGATTTTACAATCAGATACGGCATGAAAGTACTCTACGGCGAGATGGAGCTTGCGCCGGGTAAGAAAGTGTCATATATTGCAGGTATAACCTTGGTGCCGCTGACTAAGTACGAATGGCATTGATATTGCATGACAACTAAGCATTCATCATATATTTTAGCCGCAGCCTTGTTGTAAAGGAAAGTTGGAAATGAAAAAGCATCAATCGGGTTTCACTTTAATTGAACTGGTGGTCGTCATTGTGATACTGGGTATTCTGGCTGCCGTTGCCTTACCCCGCTACACGGACATGCAGGTGCGGGCACGTATCGCCAAGCTCAACGGTGCAATGGGAGCCGTGCGTGCCGCGGCAGCACTGGCACATGCACAGTGCCTAGCTCAGGCAGTTCCTTGTGTTACGGGTGATGTTGCTGGAACCATTAGTATGGAAGGTCTGAATAATGTGGCGGTGATTAACCAATATCCGCAAGCCATCCTAGGCGGTATTATTACTGCGGCAGGAATCAGCACCATCAGCCCGGCAGATTTTACTGTGTCGGCTGGTGGCGCAGGGGCTGGCGCAGCAATCAACATTAGCGTAACAGGTATGACGGCTGGCACTTGTGAATTCATATATAACGCTGCCACTTGGGATGCCGCGACTACTACCGTCGTTGCACCGAGCATTACGGGCTACGTAGCCACTTGTCAATAATAGATTTAACTCAGTAACAATAAATTTTAAACTTAGGAGATTGTCATGCGTAATACTCAACAAGGTTTTACCCTCATCGAATTAATCGTAGTAATCGTAATTCTTGGTATTTTGGCAGCAACAGCTTTGCCTAAATTTGTAGACCTTTCAACAGACGCTGGCAATGCTGCAACTAAAGGCGTAGCTGCATCAATCGCCTCGGCAACCGCAGTTAACTACGCGGCTAAAACCGTGGGAAATGCATCAGCTGTAGCTTTAAATGGTACAAACGCGACTACTTGCTCAGCAGCAGTAATGGGTCCACTAATTACTGGTGTTACATTGACAGATGGTACAGGCGCAACTGCAAACAGCGACACCTACAATATCACTGCAGGAACAGGCGCTATATCATGCCTAAACAACGTTGGTGGTGCAGTCAAGTGCGCAGTGCAGGGATCTAAGGGTTCAGCTTACCAAGCAACGGTAATTTGTACTGGTCCATAATATAGTAAACATAGCAAGCGTAGCCTCGATGTCATGCAATGAAATCGAGGCTACATAACTCTTACACATCATCAAGCTTCATATCCTTTATTTACGATAGGTCAACCAGCTTAACGTCCACGGGATGAACCCTTCGAAAAAACCGATGCAAGGTAAAATTAAAAAATGATGATGCCCCGCAGCGCTGGTTTTACTCTTATTGAGTTAATTTCGGTAATGATCATCATAGGTATTCTTTCCATCGCCGTTTTACCCCGCTTTACTGATCAATCTGCCTTTGAAAGCCGGGGGTTTCATGATGAGACCTTATCCTTGCTGCGTTATGCGCAAAAAACCGCAATTGCGCAACGTCGTACTGTATGTGTAGCGTTGAATGCTACAGGCGTGGCAATGACTATAGACACAAGCACCCCGGCGAATGGCACATGCGACAGCTCCCCCACCCTACCTAATGCACCTCGTGGAGGTAAAGGACTTGCGGGTTCTGTAGCGGCATTTCAATTTACGCCTCTGGGAAGCACGGATCAGACCGCAAATATAACGATTACCATTGCAGGCAGTACTGGTATCACAGTAGAAGCCGCCACAGGCTATGTACATGACTAACAGTCGTCCGGCCGGATTTACGCTGATTGAACTAGTCATATTTATGATTGTGGTTAGCATCGGGGTTGTGGGCATTCTTTCGGTAATGAACACCGTGGTTAAATCAAGTGCCGACCCGATGGTGCGCAAGCAGGCTGCTGCTCTAGCAGACTCTGTTCTGGAAGAAATACTGCTTAAGGAATATACAGACCCTGATGGTGGTATAAATGTGGTTGAGGGTAGCCCGCTGCCAGATAGGAAACTCTTTGATGATGTAGATGACTACAACGGCCTGAATCAAACCACATTTACTGATCTACCCAGCGAGTTATCTGCCTATGTAATCGGAATTGCAGTGGCAGCACCTGCGGCGCTAAATGGCGTCATCATGAAACGGGTAGTTGTAACTGTGACCCACGGCACAGATGTCATCACTATGACTGGCTATCGAGCCAACTATTAGGTGAGTAAATGAAGACATTACCACATCATATACAAGGATTTACGCTGATCGAAGCGATTATGGTGATTGTAATCACGGGAATTTTGGGCGCGATGGTTGCGGTATTTATTAAAAAACCTGTCGATGCTTATATCGATAGCGCACGCCGTGCAGCATTGACAGATGTGGCGGATACGGCTGTGCGCCGCATGTCCAGGGATATTCACAATGCCTTGCCTAACAGCATTCGCACACCCAACAACCAATGCATTGAATTTATTCCCACAAAAACTGGTGGGCGGTACCGTGCTGAAACAGACAGTACTGGAGCAGGAGATATTTTGGATTTTACTGCGGCTGATAGCAGTTTTAGCATGTTAGGGACAAACAGCACGCTGGCCGACCAAGCCATCGCGGTGGGCGACGTGATTGCGGTTTACAACCTTGGTCCAGGCATTAATGATGCCTATGTCGGCAATAATACATCAACAGTAACAGCTGTAGGAGCAGCGGTACTAGCCAATGAAACTAAAATTTCCATAGTCAGCAAGCTATTCCCCTTAGCATCAGGCAGCAACCGCTTTCACGTAATCCCTAATGCTGAAAAAGTCGTCGCTTTCGTCTGCAGCGGTGGCAATCTCTATCGCACGGCCAGTAACACCTTCGCCAGCGCCTGCCCTACCACTGGCGCCATACTGGCGAACAACGTAAGTTCTTGCAATTTTGTTTACAATGGCTCCGACTTACAGCGAAACGCGCTGGTACAGTTGACCGTTAAATTCACTAGCAGCGGCGAAACCGTAAGCCTGTATCACGAAGTTCACGTCAACAACACACCATGACATACATACGACATAATCAAAGTGGATTCAGCATGGTAGCCGCTATTTTTCTGCTGGTAGTATTGGCAGCTTTGGGTGCATTCATGGTGACATTTTCCAATACACAACATATGACTTCTGCACAGGACATTCAAGGATCGCGCGCATATTGGGCAGCCCGCGCTGGTACTGCTTGGGTTATAGGCAGTATTTCTGCGACACCAACTGCATGCCCCGCGTCACCTACAACATTCAGTGTAGATGGATTTGCGCTGTCAGTTACCTGTGTACTGACACAGTATGACGAAGGCGGCATTGTCAAGAGAGTTTTCAACATCACATCCACCGCTGCAACAGGGGGCGCCGTGGGAAACATTGGGCGCGTTGAACGCAGCTTATCAGCAACGGTGGAGTATTAACGTGACTTATGCTAGATGTGCACAAACATACAAAGTACATTTAACAATGCCGCTATTGATCACAATCATGACGAAGATATGCTGAAGATGGGCACGTTATGGATCAAAAATCTGACCATGCGTATGATATGGTTAGGCACACTCTTGCTGATAGCAAGTACTTCTGCGCAGGCCGCCACCTATGCTTACAGGAATGACGTTTTTTCCTACGACACCCCTTCTACCACGGCAACGACTGTGGCCTGGCATGCTAGCGGCGCATCACCGGCCTGTACAAATTATCCTTTGGGTGACGATGACTGGGCAGACGTTACCTTCCCCACGGGGTTTACCTTCACTTTTGCCGGGGTCGCACAAAACAGCGTACGCGTTTATTCCAATGGCATGCTGGCATTCGGTACAGACACCTCCGGTTACTGGCGGCAGTATTCCAACCTGACGCTACCAATAACGGCTGCGAGCGGGCAAACCTATTCCGGTTGTCCCAATACGGTTCCGAGCAATCTGATTATTCCTTACTGGACAGATATTGTTGCCGGTACGGCCAATAGCACTAGTGGAGCATCGGTGCAATACGAGTTGCTGGGCACCGCACCCAATCGGCGCATCGTCATTTCCTGGGTCAACGTAAAACTATACGGCCAGACTGCTCGATATAATTTCCAAGTAGCCTTGTATGAAAGTCCTGCAGGTGGATTAAACAGTAATTTCAAATTTCAGTATACTACCGGGAGTTCTACAGGATCAGCCGCAACAGTGGGAGTACAGGTCGGCACCACAGACTACACTTTATATTCATACAATCAAGCCTTCATCGACCCAGTCGCCGGCTCTGCCATTCTTTGGTATCCAGCCAACCAGTTGGCCGGAAAATCGGCAGAATACCGATTTGATGAAGCTATTTGGAACGGCACGCCCGGTGAAGTAAAGGACACCTCCGGGAATGTCCAAAATGCGGTGCATGCAGGGGGTGCAACCAATGTGTCTGGTGGAAAGGTCTGTCGTGGCGGGAGCTTCACCTCCAACACATCAAACAAGGTGATGGATGTTGTAGCCACCCCGATCGCCCCAGCGAGCGTCGGAGCCATCGACTTCTGGTTCAATTCCAATGTAAAGTGGAATTCAGCGAACGCCATGCTGTTAGATGCGACTCCAATAGCCAACAGACCATTTTTTCTGATGAAAGCATCAAATGGCGCGCTGACTTTTTCAGTAACGGACAGCTCTGGAACTAACATGACATTGTCGTCGTCGACGCAAAGTTTTAGTGCCACCACTTGGCATCACGTTGGGGTGAGTTGGAATCTGAAGCCAGGAACTAACCAAACCCTGCTGCAAATCTTTCTGGATGGGGTATTAACTGCCTCGCAGCGCTATACCTCCAATGGATCCATTTATGCGCAGACCACGCTGGATATCGGGGACAATGCAACAAATAATGTAACTCCCAACGGCGGAACACCTAACGGCGCCAACGGGATTATTGACGAGGTCAATATTTACCCGATCGAAATTAGTGCTCCACAAGCCGCTTACGACATGATTGCTACACATTCCTGTGTTTCAGTCGACCACTTTCATGTAATTCATAATGGTTCTGCAGTCACCTGCGATATAACACCTGTCACCATTGAGGCGCACGACATTAATCACGCACTGGTGGCGCTCTCGGGTGTATCACTTTCTCTATCAACTTCTCTTGCTCACGGAAACTGGTCAAGCGTGACAGGAGGCTCTCTCAACACAATTACGAATAACGGAAACGGTTCTGGAAGTTATGTGTTCAGTAACGAATCTAAGGTGACGTTCGGCCTTCAGGATCCAGCCACCGTGGCTGAATCAATGACTATCGGTGCTGTGTCCGGCACGGTTACAACGACTTCTGGCTCCGCAGCAATATGTACAGCTTCTGACTATACCAACGGCAGTACTTGCAACACGCCGCTGTCCTTTACTCTGGCTGGGTTTATTTTTTCCGATTCGGCAGGAGGCACTTCTGTGACCCTACCCGCTCAAGTAGCAGGGACATCCAGCAGCACCTACTATTTGCGAGCAGTAAAGGCCAGCACGACGACTCAGGCATGTGTGGCTGCGTTGACTGGAACAACAGCGGTCAATTTCGCTTACGAATGCAACAACCCAACCACCTGCTCAGGCAACGACTTGATGAGCGTCAATGGAGGCGCATCGACAATCATTTCACGCAATAACAATGGCAATGTCAGCAGTTATTCAGCAGTAAATATGACCTTTGATAGCAATGGAAATGCACCCTTCACCTTCAATTTTGGTGATGCTGGCAAAACCACACTCTATGCCAGCAAGTCAGCCGGCGGCTTTTTGCCATCCGCAATCACAGGGGCATCCAATGCATTTGTCGTAGCACCAGCTTCGTTTGCATTCAGCAATATCACTGCCTCACCGATAAAGGCTGGCGGTAACTTCAGCGCCACTGTGACCGCACTCACCAGCACCGGCAATGTGACGCCTAATTTTGGCAATGAAACAACTGCCGAATCGGTAACACTCTCTCTTGCCTCTCGCGTAGCTCCAACTGGTGTGAATGACTGTACCAATGGCCCATGCAGTGGAATCGTCTTAGGGAGCGTGACCTTACCATGGGCTGGTGGTGGTGCTACCGCCAGCAATTTAACTTACTCCGAGGTCGGGCAGATTACACTGAGCGCTATGCTTGCGAGTCAAAGTTACCTAGGTTCAGGACTCTCCCCATCTGGAACCAGCTCGACTGTAGGGGATTTTGTACCAGCATATTTTGACACAGCAGTAACACCAAGCTGCGGTAGTTTTACTTATTCAGGACAACCTTTTAATGTAATGGTAACAGCTAAAAATACAAAAGAGGGAACGACAGTTAACTACTCGAACCTGACAAGCTGCAGCGTTTGCTCCAAGGATGTAACGCTCAGTGACCCAAGCGCAGCAACTAACTTCAACAATACAAATATCATTGCTGCAAACACTTTTACCAAGGGAGTTGGATCTAACAATGCTGTTACGTATACCTTTCCGACCAAGACAACTGCGCCTGCAACAATTACATTACGTGCTGTCGATAGCTCGGTATCCCCTAATGTAACATCCAACGTTACGACAGCTACATACCCTTCCCATGTTGAAGGAAATACACCAATAAGGAGTGGCCGCGTGCGGTTATTGAATGCTTATGGATCCGAGTTGCTGGATCTCCCGGTCACAATGCGTGCGGAATACTGGAACAACAATAGCTGGGCAATCAACTCAGCTGATGGCTGTACTGGAAATACTTCGCTGGGTATCGGCAATGCCGTCACGCTAGCCTTGACCAACATTACACTGAATCCTACAAAGACCTGTGTTTGGGATGTTGCTAGCCCTGGCTTGAGTGGTGCTGGCTGCACCACAGCAGGTATCGCCACCAAGCAATACAAGGAAGGGCCTGTAGCCAGCTTCGCCGGAGATTTTAACCTCTGGCTCAAGGCGCCCGGCAGCAGCAACAGTGGGGCAGTTGGAATAACGGCAACTGTGCCAAGCTGGCTTCGTTACAACTGGACTGGAACCGTGGCGAACCCGTCATCACGCGCGACTTTCGGCATTTATAAAACACCGATTATTTACCTGCGTGAAAATTATTAATACTTTTATAAATTTCATACATTACAATAAGTTAAATCATAAAAATTAATGTAATATATAATAACTGGCGTTAGCACAATGGCTTCTTGCCACTTTATAGAGATACATACATGAGATTTTTTACTAAAGAGAAAAAACCTGGCTGGTTTGCGATACGCGCCACCGAGAAAGGGTCTTGTGTGGCACATGTTTTAAATAACAATGCTGAAAAACCTCGGGGTGAAAAACCTACAATCATATTGGGCAGCATTCGGTCAGAAAGCCTAAAAGACGATGCCGCGATTAAAACATTAGCGGTTGATTTAAACTTGGCAAATCATCATTGCTCATTATTACTAGCGCACGGTGAATACCAGCTATTGCAAATTGAAAAACCCAATGTACCTGCCAATGAATTAACGCAAGCGGTGCGCTGGAAACTCAAAGACATGATCGATTATCCTGTAGAACAAGCAACGATTGATGTCATAGCCATTCCCGCTGATCCAAGTAATGCTAATCGACAAACTTATGTATACGCGGCAGTTGCTAAAAATGCTCTTATTGGTGACTATATACAGCGCTTGATGGATATTTCAGGGGCAGCATTAGAAGCCATTGATATTCCCGAACTGGCACAACGCAATATTGCCGCTTTTTTAGAAAAAGAAGGCCGTGGACTCGCCATGCTCTCTATTAACAGTAGTGGCGGCTTATTGACCTTTACTTCTGCTGGCGAGCTTTACTATGCCAGACATATTGATATTGATGTCAAACAAATGCAAAGTGAAGATAGTGAACGAAAATCCAGTGCATTCGAGCGACTATCCTTGGAGATTCAACGTTCATTGGACAACTTTGAACGCCAGTTTCCCTACATTACGATTAGTCGCCTGGTATTAGCGCCGTTTATGGGACGTGAGGACTTCTATGACTACTTAAAAACCTCACTCTTTGTACCAGTGGATCGCTTTGATTTGTCAGATATATTTAACATTGAAGCTGGCGTTGAATTAGGCGACTTAGCCATGCAAGCCAGCCTGCTACCAGCGCTGGGTGCGGCATTACGTGAGGGAAAATCATTATGAGTCAGCAGATTAACCTCCTAAATCCCGCTCTAATCAAGCAAAAGAATTTCTTAAATACCAATAATATGGCAATAATGCTAGGGCTTTTATTAGTGCTGATGTTAGCTTATTACAGCTATGCACAAAAGCAGTTATCACTACTCATTTTGCACCGTAGCCAAGTTGCAGAACAGTTATCTGCGGTGCAGGCGCAATTGAAACAAACGGCTTTGTTACATACACCGCATGCAATAAACAAAGCATTGCTAGATCAAATTACGCAACTAGAACAAAAGGAAGCAATGCAGCAGCAAGTTCTACAAACCGTGAACCAAAGCTCAGCAACACCTGATAAAGGTTATGCTGCGTTAATGCGCGCCTTTGCCAGACAAAGTTTAGATGGTTTATGGTTAACCGGGTTTAGTATTGATAGCTTTACACAACAATTGAATATCAGCGGACGTACATTACAAGCAGAGCTTGTACCAGAGTACATTACTCGCTTAGGTAATGAGCCTGCGTTAAAGGGTAAATTATTTGCAGCGCTAAATATGCGTTTACCTAAAATAGAAGCACCGACTGCCAGCAATCCGCCAGCGGCAGTTCCACAGCCGAAACAGGGCTCTATAATTAAAAATGGGAAACCTGCAATACCCGTTAATACCGCTGCTCATGCTAGTGAAGCGCAAATAAATACACCGCAATATATTGAGTTTTCACTACAATCTACTGACGACAAATCAGCATTCAGCATTGAAACCGCCAAGTCTGGGGAAAAATCTTGATGCAATATTGGCAATTAATCAGCAGTAAATTTGAGGAACGCAATAACCGTGAGCGCTGGATGATTTGTTGTGCATTATTGGTGATGGTTTACGGCATCATCAATACCTTATTGCTCAGCCCTGCTCTCACCAGCCAAAAGTCACTCACTAACGAAATTGAAGCAGATCAATCACAGATTCAAAACTTAACACTACAGCTTAACGAGTTTTCACACAAAAGTATCGTAGACCCAGATGCCCAAAATAAAGAACGTATCGCAGCGCTACAGTCAAGT
>Ga0066798_10001555_pt1 | contig 9890 bp, 8 predicted proteins | sample PersoiDNA2013203_FD_70961 | JGI IMG/M metagenome (GOLD analysis project Ga0066798, IMG submission 70961) | Permafrost soil microbial communities from the Arctic, to analyse light accelerated degradation of dissolved organic matter (DOM) -... | ecosystem: Environmental > Terrestrial > Soil >...
GCTCATCCTCTAAAGAAATACTTTCCACAAGGAGACATGCTAGAGCTTGTTTGGCCAGATTCAGCAGGGCAATTAAGAGGTATTGGCCTACAACCTATATACCCATCTGTGCCAGCTGCTGCGAGCATTGATTCAAAATTATATGGGATACTGGTTTTAGTGGACGCATTCCGCATTGGCGCTGCAAGAGAGAGGGAAATAGCATCTTCTGAATTAAGAAAGTTTTTAATATGAATAATAATGACCCAAATATTCAATCTTTAGAATTGGCGGCATTGCATCTAGAACCAATATTAACCGAGCTGGTTTTAGTAGGGGGATGTGCGGTGGGGTTATTAATTACAGACCTAGCACGTCCACCAATCAGGTACACCATTGATGTCGATCTACTAACTGAAGTTACTCCGCTTGCAAACTATTATGCTTTGTGTGAAAAACTTAAGACACTAGCGTTATAGTCAGCAATGAATGAATCAAGCTTATCGCGACTGTAGGGATTGATCTTGCCCTCAGGCATTGGATTTTCTTCAGGGATTAAGCCGTTCATTAAGCCATTGGCATTAGGGTCTTCTTCATTGGCGGCATAGCTAAATATGGTAGCGACTTTAAGGGGTTTGCTTGCACCTACCTGCTTTAGCTTAAAGAGTTCGTAATATTTAATCAGCGTTTCTACACTGCTAACGCAGAACATACCTGTGAAGTCTGGCGCTTTGGTTTTCTGTGCATGATGTTCAAGTATGTAATCTGTAATCTTTTCTAACCGCTTAGGACTATCTAGCACTTCTTTGGTATTTATACCCTTAACCTGTACATCGGCTTCGGTTGCAATATCCAGTTCATTAGCACTTTGCTTGCGCTTGTACTTCCCTACGTACTCCACAGCAAAGCGCAATACGTTTTCATCTTTGATAGCATCAACAATTACATACTTATGCAGGCATTCACCAAAGAGGTCTTTAGTTGTCTTCTGATGACCTATATTGCCCGTTGCGTTATCTGCAAAGATGGGTGTGCCAGTAAAACCAAACATCTGTGCATTGTTAAAGAATTTCTTGATGTTCTGGTGCGTGTCACCAAACTGGCTGCGGTGACACTCATCAAAGATAAACACAAACTTTTTGTCTTGCAGATCACTCAACTTGCTTAGGTGCTGCGGATGCATGATAGCGTTATTCAGCTTCTGGATTGTAGTTAGGATTAACTTAGTGCTGTCATCAGCAAGCTGTTTGACGAGGTTACGGGTATATTATGAGGAATGTTCAGAACAAGTTCGTCAAGTAACTATCCTGGCTTTTTCAGTGGATTGAATGTCTGCGCTTTTTGTAGATGGTCTGCTGACAGATACGCATAACGCATCGTGATCGTCAGGTTGCTATGCCCCCTAACAGTACTCTCTAGTACTAGGGTATTCCTACTATTCATAATGAAGTGACTGGCAAACCTATGACGAAGCACATGCGTCAGCTGACCTTCAGGCAGATCCAATCTGTCGCGAATCACCTTTGCTCTGAAGGCGAAATAGCAAGTGAATAAGCATGTAACACTCACGCTTCGGCAGGGGAGATCGGTACTGATGTGTTCTTACCAGGTTTCGTATTGCTGAAGTGAATCTTGTCATCACCTACCTGGCTGGCTTTCAGTTCTTCAGATTCACTCCAGCGTGTACCATTAGATAGGCACACTTTCAGTCTAGGGGCATCGATACTAACTTTTAAACCATAGTTTTTCGAAAAATTAACCCGATTATATTTTATTAATTGACTATGCTTTCAAGGTTTTGCTGACAACCTCAAACACATCGCTAGAAAGATTGCCTGAATCCATAATCGCTTGTAGCGCATCTTTCATCTTGGCTTGCAGCTCTGCTGTATAGCGTTTCCACTCTCTAAATGGAGTAACCTGGCGGGCGGCAATTTGTGGGTTGATGGCGTTTAACTCAATAATGGCGTCTCGTAATATGGCATAGCCCTGGCCGCTTGGGTCGTGGAATTTCACGGGGTTGTTGATGGCAAATGCGGAGTAGAGCGCGCGCACGCGATTTGGGTTTTTGATATTAAATTCTGGGTGGTTGCGTAGTTTTGCAAAGTCTTCAAATATCGCGTCTCTGTTGGCGATCGCTTGTAGCGAGAACCATTTATCCACCACCAGTTGATAGTCTTTGAACCGATGATAGAAGTCGGTGAAAACTTCGTCTCGCTCTGGTTTTGTGCTATCGGCTAGGCAGGATAATGCGGCTACGCGGTCAGTCATATTATCGGCTTGGTCATAATGTGCCTTGGCAAAAGTCGCGCATCCACTGCCATTAGTCACGGTCAATAATTCAAGCACGGTATTTTTTAGTGACCTGCGCCCCATCGCCTCGGGCGTGATGGAGAACTCACCTACATTGAGATTATCTTTATACAGACGCAGCAAGGCTTCTTTATGTGTCTGTTTGACGGCTTTGAGGATGCGGGTGCGCGCACGGTCAATGGCTGCTGGGTCTATCGCCGCTTGTGACTGCGCAATGACAGATATGGCAGGTAGTGACAATGCGCGCGCCAGCAGCGCTTTATCGCCCTGGTTGGCAATCGCCTGTTTAATGATGATGCCAAAATCGTCTATGAATTGAGAAATATCAGCTTCGTTATTGGCGATCATGCGGTCAATGGTGCGCAGCGCGATAGTTTGGCCTGCTTCCCATTTATTGAAGCCGTCGGTGTCATTGAGTTGTAGCAGGCGCAGGTCGTTGTCACTGAGGTCTGTGGTTAATTTCACTGGCGCGGAAAAGCCACGCAAGATTGAAGGCACAGGGCGCACTTTAACGTTGCTGAAAGTAAAACTTTGTTCATGTTCTGTTAGTTCAAGTATCTTGGTGGCATGGGTTTCTGTACCTTGTTCATCAAGTAAGCCGACCGCAACTGGGATGTGCAGTGGTTTTTTGTTGGTCTGGCCAGGCGTATCAGCTTGCGATTGTTTCAGGGTGAGCGTGAATTGCTTTTGTTCAGGTTTGTACAGGCTGGTAGCTCCTAAAGATGGCGTGCCAGCCTGTTTGTACCATAAAAAGAATTGCGACATATCGCGACCAGAGGCATCTGCAATGCATTGCACAAAATCATCGCAGGTAACGGCATGGCCATCGTAGCGTTCAAAGTAAAGATCAGTGGCCTTGCGGTAGGTTTCTTCGCCCAGCAATATGCGCTGCATGCGAATGAGCTCTGAACCTTTTTCATACACGGTCATAGTGTAGAAATTACTGATCTCGATGAAGCTGTCGGGTTGCACAGAATGTGCCAACGGGCTTGAATCTTCAGGGAATTGAAAGCGGCGAAGATGATCGACATCATCAATGCGCTGCACGGCATGTGAATTCATATCGGCACTGAATTCGTGGTCTCTGAACACAGTCAGGCCTTCTTTGAGTGAAAGCTGGAACCAGTCACGGCAGGTGACACGGTTACCAGTCCAGTTATGGAAGTATTCATGTGCAATGACGCCTTCAACACTCATAAAGTCAGTATCGGTGGCGGTTTCCTGGTGGGCGAGTACTAACTTCGTATTGAAAATATTGAGCGAGGTGTTTTCCATCGCGCCCATATTAAAGTCGCTGACAGCCACGATATTGAAGAGATCAAATTCATATTCTCGGCCATATTTTTCTTCATCCCATTGCATGGCTTTTTTGAGGGATTGCATGGCATGGTCACATTGGCCTTCATCGCCAGCGCGCACGTAAATGTGCAAGTCTACTAGGCGGCCTGACATTGTCTTGAAAGTATCTTCAATACGGACAAGATCGCCAGCCACCAGTGCAAAGAGGTAGCAGGGCTTGGGGAATGGATCATGCCATACTGTAAAGTGGCGACTATTACCCAGATCGCCACGCTCTACAAGGTTGCCGTTGGATAGCAATACTGGATATTTTTGTTGATCTGCTTCTATGCGAACAGAAAATGTACTCAGTACATCCGGGCGATCCTGAAAGTATGTAATGCGGCGAAACCCCTCAGCCTCGCATTGCGTGCAATAGTTACCTTGCGACTTATACAAGCCTTCGAGCGCGGTGTTTGATTCAGGATGGATTCTAGAGGTGATGGCGAGCGTGAATTTCTCGCCCGCATCTCTAATCGTCATTTCATTATCAGCGAGGGTGTAGGCGTCGAATGTAATACCATCCAGTTCAACTGAGAGTATGGTTTGATCCTGCCCATTTAATATCAATGTATTTGCAACATTCTCATGCTGTTTATCATCAGGATTTTTCAGGTAAAAAACCTCAGACTTCACAATCGTTTCATCTTCAAACAATTGAAAAGATAGATTTACATGCAATACTTGATAGCTTGCTGGCTTGTAGTCTTTTAGATAAATGGTTTGCGGGGATTTTTGATCGATATTCGCCATAGGTGTTAGTTTCTTTTTGATTGTTTGAAAGTATAAGAGATTGTTGGTCTGATGTTATGTCATTTGAACATTTAAGTGGTCATCTGCAGTCTGCTTGGGCGAATGCTATTTTCTGACTACACTTTAAATTAAGTTCTTCCTAAGCTTTTGCAAGTTACCTGCATCTGGACAATTTAATCTCAAATGCGTTTAGATTACATAGTTAATATATAAAATCTATCAAATTGATAATAACAATTAATTTAACAAATAATTGCTGTATCGTTATCATGCACTTGTGCTTAACAAAACAATGAATTTAACCCCCTATTTAATTACTCAAAAAGGAATCAAAAAAATGGCTACCACAGTCCCTAATGTTGTATTTAAAACCCGTGTTCGCGATGAGAGTATCGGCGGATCTAACCCATTTCGTTGGCAAGATGTCACAACCGAAGATGTTTTTAAAGGTAAAAAAGTAGTGATTGTCGCTTTGCCAGGCGCTTTTACACCAACTTGTTCTAGCACTCACTTACCAGGCTTTGATGCCAAGTACGAAGAGTTTATTGCGCAAGGTATTGATGATATCTACTGCCTGAGCGTGAATGACGCGTTTACCATGTTTCAGTGGGGTAAAAACCTTGGGGTTAAACATGTAAAGATGTTGCCTGATGGCAATGGAGACTTTACCCGTTTGATGGGTATGTTGGTGAAGAAAGAGAACTTAGGCTTTGGTGATCGTTCATGGCGCTACTCAATGCTGGTGGATGACCAAAAGATCGTGAAGATTTTTGAAGAGCCAGGCAAAGCTGATAACTTCCCAGAAGACCCATTTGTGGTAAGTGATGCTGATACCATTCTCAACTTTATTAAACAAAAATAATCCACAAGTATTAGCTTGTTAGCAAGAGAAGGGCGATGCTAACCTTGCATCGCCCTTTGTTTTTGATAAATCAATATTAAAAAGCGAGAACTGAATTGACTACTTATGACTATGACTTATTTGTAATTGGCGCTGGCTCTGGAGGTGTTCGTGCGGCACGCATGGCAGCGGGTCATGGCGTGCGTGTGGCGATTGCTGAAGATCGTTATTTTGGTGGTACTTGCGTTAACGTGGGATGCGTACCGAAAAAGCTTTACGTCTATGCCTCTCAATTCAGCGAGAGCTTTAGTGGCTCAGCAGGCTTCGGCTGGAAGGTGCAGACACCGGAGTTTGACTGGCCAACATTAGTAGCTAATAAGTCTAAAGAAATTAACAGATTGCAGGGTGTATATGACCGTTTATTGCAAGAAAGTGGCGTGTCCATTTTTAACGGCAGAGCTGTCTTGCAAGATACTCATACCGTGCTTGTTAATGGCAAAAGTTACACCGCCGAGCGCATTCTAGTTGCCACTGGCGGCTGGCCTTTTGTGCCAGATGTGATTGGCAAGGAATTCATCGTAACCTCGAACGAGATATTCAACTTACCTGTTTTGCCTAAGCGCTTGCTGATTGTGGGTGGTGGCTATATAGCGGTAGAGTTCGCGGGCATCATGCACGGGCTTGGCGTAGAAGTTGGTATCCTTGAGCGTGGCGATAAGGTGTTAAAAGGCTTCGATGAAGATATCCGCGACTTCTTGATCGAGCAAATGACGAACAAGGGCATCAAGTTCTATTTCAGTAATAGCGTAGATCGCATCAAGCAACATGAAGCTGGTTATACCGTACATACCATGGATGGCAACTTGATTGATGCTGATCTGGTGATGTACGCCACTGGCCGCGTACCGAATACCAAAGGCATTGGGCTTGAGGCTTTGGGGGTGGAATTGGATAGTCTTGGCGCAATAAAAGTTAATGATGATTACCAGACCAATATACCCTCTATCTACGCCTTAGGGGATGTAACCAACCGCGTGAACCTCACACCAGTTGCAACAGCCGAAGGTATGGCTTTGGTGAATAAATTGTATGCCAACAAAACAGCTAAGGTGGATTATGACAATATTCCAACTGCTGTCTTCAGCCAACCAAATATCGCAACCGTGGGTCTTACAGAAGCAAAGGCACGTGAAAAATACTCAGATATTGATGTTTATAAATCTGTGTTCAAGCCTATGAAAAATACATTATCTGGCATCAATGAAAAAACCTTGATGAAAATGATCGTTGTACGAAGTTCAGATAAAGTGGTTGGCATGCACATGGTGGGGCCTGATGCTGGTGAGATTATCCAGGGCATGGCCGTGGCGATTCGTGCTGGTGCTACCAAGGCGATTTTTGATAGCACCATCGGCATACATCCGACAGCCGCTGAAGAGTTTGTGACGATGCGCAAGCCTGTCTGAACTAAGGGCTGCTTTGATGGGGCTTTTGATGCAAAAGCTCATGAAAATCATTAGGTATCAATCATGAACATGCACACGGGTTTTGACGAACATGTGTCTATTATGTGAGTCATAGATTCAAGCAACACAAATTGCTGAATTTCAACTTAACTGAATAGAGGATAAGCATCATGTGGACCAAACCAGAAGTGACTGAAATGCGTTTCGGCTTTGAAGTAACAATGTACGTTTGTAATCGTTAAGATTGCAACTACGATCGAAGCATGATTGCTAAGATTGTGAAATAAAAAAAGGCGCCCGACGGTGCCTTTTTTTATTGTCTTTAATTTAACTTTCAGCGTAGTGTTGTTTTTGATTGCAGCAAATCACTATTTGCAAATAGTTCAGCTATCCAATCCACAAATGCTCTTACTTTGGAGGACAGGTGTCGATTTTGTGGATACATCACGAATATCGGGATATCTTCGCTTAAGTATTCACCCAGTACAACTTCTAATTCACCACTCGCAATTAAATCCTGCACCAGAAAGCTTGCTGTTTGTATGATGCCCACGCCTGCTAGTCCTGCTGCAAGGCAGGCATCGCTGTCATTAATGGCAATACTACGCTGGCCTATTACCATGCTGGTGATGCCGTCTTTGGTGAAGTCATATTCATAAATCCTGCCAGTCTTGGATGACATGTAGTTGATAGTCGCGTGACGTTCAATGTCTGTTGGCGTTTTTGGAGCGCCTGCTATGCGCAGGTAATCTGGTGTAGCGCACGTTACCACGCGAATCGACCCTATGCGACGGGCTACCATGGATTGGTCCAACAAGTCGCCACCGCGAATCACGCAATCCACGCCTTCCTGCAGTAAATCTACGGGGCGGTCACTGCAGCCTATCTCCAGGTCTATTTCGGGATAACGGTCAAAAAACTCCTTAATGGCCGGCATAACGACACGCCTGCCAAGTGAGGCTGGCAGGTCGATGCGCAATCGACCTTTGGGTTTTGTAGTGAATTGTTTGACCGAGGCTTCTGTTTCATCAAGCTCATTGAGTAGCCTGATTGCCCGTTCGTAATAGGCAGCACCGTCAGTAGTGACGCTGACATGCCTGGTGGTGCGATTCAGCAGCTTGACCGCTAGCCTTTTTTCTAAGGCAACGACTTGCGCTGATACGGTCGTTTTTGGCAGCTTGAGTGAGAGTGCTGCTTTGGTAAAGCTGGCCATCTCAACGACCCGTGTGAATGCCAGCATGGTATCGAAACGATCCATCTATATCCTGCTCCTTGTTCTATCTTAGTGTTGGTGCGCGCTTGTTATTGTGCAATAAAGCAATACAGTGATTCCTATTTTAATCTATTTATCTTAAATTTAACTCACTATACAGTTGCATTCAATCGTAACGCAATGTTGTTTATCTGAATAGTTATCTCAAGGAGATCGATCATGGCTAAGAAATTGGAAGGTAAGGTTGCGCTAGTCACAGGAGCATCAAAAGGCATAGGCGCCTCAATTGCCAAGCATTATGCAGCAGAGGGTGCGTCAGTAGTTGTCAACTATTCTTCAAGCAAAGAGGGTGCGGATAAAGTCGTTGCAGAGATTGTAGCGGCTGGTGGCAAGGCCGTTGCCGTGCATGCGAACGTTACCAAACAGGCTGACATCGAGAGTTTGTTTGATGAGACGCTTAAAGCGTATGGCAAGCTAGATATTCTGGTGAATAACGCAGGTATCTACGAATTCTCGCCATTAGAAAGCATTACCGAAGAGCATTTCCATAAGCAGTTCAACCTCAATGTATTAGGCCTGATCCTGACCACACAAGAAGCTGTGAAACATTTCGGCAAAGAGGGCGGCAGCATCATTAACATTAGCTCTATCGTTTCTAGCACATTTGCGCCTGCCAACGCTTCTGTTTACAGCGCCACTAAGGGTGCCGTAGATGCCGTTACTAGCTCATTATCCAAAGAACTTGGTCCGCGTAACATTCGTGTGAATGCGATTAACCCGGGAATGGTGGAAACAGAAGGCGTAAAGAGCTCAGGAATTGCTGAAAGCGAAATGCGTCGACAAGTAGAAGCAACGACGCCACTAGGTCGCATCGGTCAACCAGAGGATATTGCTCCAGCTGCCGTCTTCCTTGCATCGGCTGATTCTGGCTGGATTACAGGTGAAACCCTGTTTATTGCCGGTGGTTTGCGCTAGGCCATTGAATAATGAAGCTGAGTCACTAGGAACATCATGATTAACTTATACACATGGGCTACCCCTAACGGCCGTAAGGTCGCCATCATGCTGGAAGAGCTGGGTATTCCTTATGCGGTGCATCCAGTCAATCTTCGAAAAAATGAGCAGTTTTCGGCAGAATTTCTAGCGATCTCGCCGAATAACAAGATTCCTGCAATTGTCGATGATGAAGCTGAATCTGGTCCACTGACCATCTTTGAAAGTGGCGCCATTCTGACGTATCTGGCTGAGAAAAGTGGCCAGTTCCTTGCATCTTCTGGTCATGAGCGTTACAAGGCGCTCGAATGGTTGCATTGGCAGATCGGGGGGCTTGGTCCAATGTTTGGGCAGTTGGGGTATTTTGCGATACGCGCAGAACAAAAGTCACCAGAGGCGATCGAGCGATTCACACAAGAGTCTGAGCGCTTACTAGGTGTTCTTGAAAAACGCTTGAGCACGTCACCATACCTGGCTGGTGCAAATTACTCAATTGCGGATATGGCAGCCTATCCCTGGACAGTCAGCGCCACCAGTTTTATGAAAGATGTTTTGGGGGTGTACCTCTCCACTACACCAGCTATCCATGACTGGCTGAAGCGCGTTGGTGCAAGGCCGGGTGTGCAACGTGGCATGGCTGTGCCCAATATCTGAGTGGGATCGGTTTTAATATGAATAGCGCATTCAATACAGATCGCCAATTCAAGGAGGCTTCGTTTCAGAGCGAAGCAAGCGCCAGTGATGTTGCACTCCGGATATATGACAATCGCGTTTCAGGGGCTGCGGCACCTCTGGTGCTTTATTTTCACGGTGGATTATTCAACTGCGGCCAAATAGAGGATGCCGATGCCCTAGCATCGCTCTTGGCCAAGGATGCTGTGGTGGTGTGTGTGGATTATCCACTCGCGCCAAAATTGCATTTCCCTGCCACGGTGGAGCTTGCTTTTGAGGCCTTGTCATGGGCTGGCAAACACGCAGCCAAGTATGAAGCTCA